>ENA-ORSM01000028-ORSM01000028.1-human-gut-metagenome-genome-assembly--contig:-NODE-28-length-103944-cov-4.450163_pt1 | contig 103944 bp, 122 predicted proteins | sample MGYA00241903_ERZ509170 | MGnify/ENA primary metagenome ERZ509170 (study PRJEB26280, sample SAMEA2338784) | human gut metagenome | biome: human gut; feature: human-associated habitat; material: faeces...
TTCCATTCATATTTCATAATACTTTACCTCCATTCTTCTAAAGAAACTCTTGTTTCATACTTTGCATTCTCTATATTCTTTTTCAGTTAATAGTCCTTCATCGCACATATCTTCAAGCGTTCTATATACAGCATTAGCTCTCCAACTTGCATATGAAAAACCATCAAACTCTCCGATAAGTGCATCTCTGTTTTCTTCACTTTGTTTTTCTAATTTTTCTGCTAATATGGAATTACGAAAGAAATATGCTTTATACATAGCTGCTTTAATTCTAAGATTCTCAACTTCATATTCCTGAGAAACTAATTTCTCTTGAGCTTCTAATAACTGTAACCCCATATTCCCTAATGGGCTTCTTTCAATTCTGTTTCCAAAATAAGTATAATTCATAAATCATCACTCCTTAATCTACCTGAATAATCAATCTAATCTGCCTTCCACCTACACAATCAATAACAATTCCGCTATCTATTGTGATATATTCTTCCGGATAACGACCAACTCTTTTAATTTCAGGTGCATTGCCAGTTTTCATTTTGTCATTGAAGAAATCAAACAATTCGTTCTCAACAGATTGTCTTGTGATTTCCATTACAACTTTGAATCCGTCATGACAAAATCCTGTCTCATCTGATAGCCAATCTGAGATCTCTTCAAGTGCGTATTCTCTATCTTTCTTGTACAGTTCTTCCAATTCATTTGGAATAATCATTTCCGTTGGAAGTTTATTGAATATATCCTTGTTTCCATCTGTGTCCCATTTAATATTTATTGCTTTTAACATAATCATCAACCGTCCTTTCTAATTTACTGGAATAACATATTTTTTACCCGTTGCGTTACACTTTGGACATGTTTCAATTCCATTTATATAATTTTCTGCTAACCATGCTGCGCCGCATTTTTTACATCTCATCTTCGTTGACCAACCACCATTCTTTTCGCTATCAATAGTTCCATAATCAACAAAGCCTACGATTGCATCACAATCAATTACTCTAATTTCCATCGAATCAACTCCTTATGAAATTGCTATTTCTTAACCTATCAATTTTTCTAACTCTACCATCCGTTCATGCTTAAATCCTAAAACTGCAAGTGTCTGATTAATTCCTTCTGCATAACCTCTGTGATTATGTGCGGTATTTTCCAGAACATATCTTTCCGTTGCATTAGGATGTCTTGCAGCTACATCCAATTTGTCTTTTGCATCAATCGCATATTCAATAGCTTCATTCAGTAACTTTTCACATTTAATACTTTCTAATTTTGTCATTTTCATCACTCCAATCTATCCCAAATTCCATGTTTTAATAGGTGTACTCACTGAAATATCAAAGTGTTCATCATTCCGTAAATCTTCAACCTCTTTTCTAAGTACAATACGCTCAAATTTATTTTCTTTAATTGCTTTCTGAATTACTCTCATTGCACCTGCTTTTGATTTGTAATTTCTGTTAAAAGTAGCTCTCTTATCTTTATCTGCAAAGCCAACTACTTTATAATAAATTCTATCGGTTGCCTTCCAGAAATTTTCTGCAATGGGAATGAGAACATAATGTTCACGAATCCATTTAAAATCCTTTTCCGTTTTGCTGATATAAGAATTACTACCATCAATAAATTCTATATGCTGATACATTTCAATCACTCTCCTTTATTTGTGTAATACCATTTCCATTTTTCCATCATTAACTGTTACATCTAAGAACCACACTGCTATGTATCTGCCTGTATCATTCTTATGCAATTCATACCATTCTTTGTGATCTACACCATCATTTCTGAAACCGAATACGAATTGCTCTGTATCCATAGTTCCGTCATCTAACTTCTTATCAATTTTATATTTCCATATGATAAATAAGTCGCTCGCATAATGTTCACACCAACGACCTGCTTCTTGGATCAGCTTTGTTAAAATTGAGGAATAATTTATTTCCCATTTACCTTTTAATGGATTAAAATAACCTATCTCTCTTTTTGTTCCTAGCAACGCCTCTCTCAATTCTTTTATCTGTTCATCTCTATATTCAATTTCACATCTATATTCAGTCTTAAAATCTTTTTCCATATTTACTACCTCACTTTCTCTTTAAGAAACAGTTCTTTCCTTTGGTTTTATCCAACTGCTTTCCAATCAACTACCTGCTTATATCCGTCTGCCTGTAAGATATGAATTTCTTCATCCTTATCAAGTTCGTAATGATTTCTGAAAAATTCTTTTAACCCCTCTTCTCTTTCTGCTCTCCATAGTTCGTCATGAGTGATTACATCTCCAAATTCTTCTTCGCCCGTTGTTACGGTAATATCAGAAATTTTTCCAAAATACATTGCTTCAAGTAAATCTGTATCAACATCTCCCTTGACAATGTAATCTTGCCAATCTCCCTGACTGTACCCTCTAATTGTCCCAGTCTCAAAAGTATCTTCTGGATAAAGAAGTCTAATTACATCAATGAGAATATCTTCTATACATCTGCATTTATCATACATTTCCTTTGCTGTTTTATACTGTTCCTGCGTTAATGAATAATCATTGCATATATCTAGTGCATCAAAATCATTTGCAATATCATCTAATAGTTCATTTGCTTTCTGATACCATTCTGCCTCAGTACAGTCTGTAAAATCTCTATTACCCGTAAGAACAACTTGTTCATCGAAGTTTTCACAACCACAATAATCTTTCCAACTCTGATTGCTATTGTACAGCCACCATGTTCCATCGCCTGTGTTATCTATTTTGATTTCTACCATATCAATCAACCTCACTTTCTTCCCATAAATCAATCAAACCAGGTAATACATAACCTAAGTCTATCCAGCTAAATTCTTCAAACTCTTCAAGTTCTTTAAGTTCGTCTTCTGTTGGAATTTCCGCACCCATAATTCGCTTTACATCATTTTCTGTTCCACCAGCTTCAAGTATTCTATGTAATGTCATTTCTAATGCACCAGAAATATCATCACTTCCTTTTACTGTGATTGCATTCCGTGACCAATATTCATTGCAAAGATGAAATGTCACAATTGTTTCATTTTCTTCTAGCAAATCTTTTAACTCAATCATTTCGCTTACCTCTCAATCTCTATATCTGAAATCCGTTCTGCATACCTTGTTGCTTCGCTTTGCGTTCCAAATCCAATGTTGTATTCCCATACAGAATTATCTCCATATTTTACTTTGTGGAATATTTTGTATTTTTCACCAAGATCAAATTGTGCATATGTTACAGCTACATTTCCTTTTTCAGATAGCCATAACACTTCATCACCTCTGATTTTCATTTCGCATTCTCCTTCTTAATAAATAAGACAGACACATTTGTTTGCGTCTGCCTTATTATTCTCTGTATTATTTACCCTCAATCCATTTACATATCATTAAGTAAACAATAAAAACAATAATTGTTGTGACAATCACTTTCCAATTAAATAAATCTACTCCCATTTCATTTGCAATTCTATTAATTGCTAATCCTAAGAAAAATGGTAATACTTTTAACAATGCTTCTATAAAATTTTTCATTTTTGTTCATCCTTTCTTCTAAGTAAATTACAATTTCTTCACTTTTTAATTCCACTCCATTCCAATTGATTGTTTCCATTTAACCAATCTTCTATATACTCCAATGGAGCTGCAACAATTCTTTCAATGAAATCCTCTGCTTTAATTTGATAAAACCCACACATAGTATTCCATTTCAAAGCTTCATCTGCGTATTCTCTTAGCCACTGGAATTTAGTATGTTTTAAAAAATGATTTATTTTCTCGTTAAATATCTGTTCCTGTGTCATAGTATCACTCCCTTACAATAGTGTAATAACTGCATTTCTGTACATTACTTTTCCGTACATTTCAACCTCTTTTCTATATACAATTCTCTTTATCTTATCTGAATGATAATTTTTGATAAAGTCAAGAAATTCTTGTGTTGGCTGCTTATCCATATCTAATTCAAATACATCACCAAGATAACCTCTATCCCCAACTACAACTCTTTGAAATCCTCTTGAATACCCACATTCGTTACCAAAGAATCGTACAAGAATATCATTTAGCTCAAGATACCATTTAACTCCTTCACGGATGTTTCCGTTTTCATCTCTAATCATTGTATTTTTAGGTGTTTCCTTATTCAACATAACACTCAACCTTCCTTTCAATTTTAAATTTCTTATATTCTGGATACGCTTCATAAATCCTTTTACACCAATCTTCATCCTTAATACATTCGCTTAAATACTTGTTATCAGGTGTGAAATAATATACCTTGTGTCCTTCTTCTGGTGAATCCTCTGTTGTATCTTTCCATTTTGTAATAATCACCATTTCATATTTTTTGTTTCCGTCATATGAAGTACCAGCTAAATGAGCTGTATATAATTTACATTCATTCATAGCGTTACCTCCTCAATAAATTTTTCAATCATCTTCCTATATGTATTAGTAACTCTCTTTTGTGTCCAGTATTTTGAATTTCCATATCTATATTTCTCATAAATCTCTTTTGCTTTCTTTTCATATTTCTGAGTAATTTCGTATGGAATTAATTTTCCTGGACAGTCATATCCAGTTACAATAACATAATCACCAAAGACATAACCATCACAAGCCCATCCTTCTACTCTTGTGCAATAATAACTTGCATCTTCAAAAGTAAATAATGTTTGCATTGGCTGATTACCAATGTTAATAATGTGATAATTTTCTTTTAAAAATTTCCGTGTAGCTTTCTCTTTCATATTAATCACCAACCTTTTCCATATATAAGAAACTGACCAATATTCCTTCCAATGCACAAAAACATTGATCTGCATTCATATAGCCAAGTAGAGAACCAGTATTATTTTTCTTTATAAGAAACTGATTTCCACATTCAATACTAATTGCAACAGATATTTCCGTTTTGCTTATTGCATTGATTGCACTGATTTCTCTATCAATCTTTTCACACAGTTCTTTTTCGCTTTCGCTTAAATATCCTGTAACTCCGTTATCCCATTTGATATTTAACATTATGAACACCACCTTTTCACAAGATATGTATTTCCGTTATATCTCACATCACACCAACCTTCAGAATTTGCCGTATACCAAAGCTGTTCCCACTTTACATAATCTTCCATATCTTCTGTATATGTGAATGGAAAATTCATATATCCTAAATCATAAAGTACTCTTCCATACCATTCTTCATCGGCTATAACTCCATTGCCTTCGTTATATTGTGAAGTTTCTGCATCAAAATCTACGATTGAAAAATTGTCAACACCACTTTCTATTATCTCATTGAGTAAAAATGCCTTTGTTAAAATCTGCAAATTATCTTCATCAGTTTCACTTAATAAAGCATTTAACTTTTCAATGTTTGTAAATTCATCTCCGACAGGTGTATCAATAATAATCCATTCGTCATTGCCTAACATATTCCGTAATTTTTCTTCATCCATCGGCAATGTAATTACATGGTCATTATTAAAATCAACCATTGTATCTTTTGTAATGTTTCTGATTACAATTCTCATAATTCATTTCCTCCTTGTAATAAAATAGGCAGCTAGGTATTTATTCTCCTAACTGCCTTTGCGTTTACTATAAATTTATTGCATTTCCGTTCTCGTCATATTCAATCGGTGCAATATGAACTGCATACCCGATTTCCTTTTCTTTATCGTAAATCTCCATTGTGCCGCTTGCACAAAATTCAAATGAGAACCGCTTGTCATCTGATTCAAGTAATTTAATCAAGTGATCCGTAAGTTCATTTAAGTTCCGTGCGTCCTCTTTTGACTTTTCAACACTTGTCATTTCGCTTCACTCCTTCCAAAGAAATCTTAGATTCATTACTTAATACCACCATGCAATAAACATAATGTTTCCATAAATTCTACTGGTACATATCCATAAATGTATGGAGATACTTCATAATATGTTTCTTCCAATTCTTTCACTTCAATCCCCTGTGTATATACTTCAACACAATAATAATCTCCATCTTCTAATGTCGCTTTTGGTTCACACATATGGAAATCTGATGCTTGTACAGATAGTTTTGTACCATCCATCAATTTTAATTCTGGAAGAAGGTTCCCAAAATCATTACTTCTATTATTTGATGCATTTTTCAACCATTCTTTAAATGTCATAATAGTTCCTCCAATCTTTTAATGAAATGCGAATTTCAAATACTACTTCTATTCTTACATATATTCGTTCATTTCACGTTCCATATCTTTTTCATATTGTTCATCCCACCATGCAGCATCTTCTTCTTCTTCCCATTTCCATTCCTTTTCTCTTGTTTCCTTTTCCTGTTCAAGATTTTTAATCTTACCTTTTATAAAATCTGGAATATAAATGTGCTTATATATCGTAAGTGGATTATCAAATCTCGTATAATCATCATCTGTCCATATAATGAAACCACCAAAAGGAAAAAACTGCACCTTATCTCCTTCACTAATTACTAAAGCACACGAAGCTGATAAATCAAGGTGAATCAAACTCTTCATTTTAGGATACATATATTTTGCATTATATGATTCCTTATCAGTTTCATAATCTCTTCTAAAAGGATGTTTTGTAACACAGACATACTTGCTATACATAAAGAATTTCTTTTTTACCTTGTACTTATATTCTCCATTCTTGTCTCTCCATTCTTTATCAAACTCACTTCGTAATCCCATTGAATTAGTCTTACATTTTACTTCTGTAAGATCTTCCGATAAAGCTCTGTAGAATTCAAGCATTTTGTATTTATCGCACATTTTCCGTAATTTTTCTAAGACTTTTTCAAAATTGTCTTCTGTTACCGTAATTTTTCTCATATCCGTTACCTCCGTTTTTTCTAATGAAACACGCATTTACTATGCTTCTTTAAACTCCTCTTTTGGGTCAACAAACTCAATCTTCTGTACCCAAATCGTACACTGATATTCTTCTTTGATACGGTTGTACGCAAGTTTTGCCTCCTTTTTACTGTTTACGCTCTGTAAACATTCTAAACTTCCATCTGTGTTATAACAACCTAATCTGTACTTCATGATTCTATCCTCCATTCTTATGAAATATCCATTTACTTGCCTTTACCACCATTCTTCTTCGTCATCATCAGATGTTTCCCAACCTTGATTCGGATCGCCCAATGATGGAGCAACTTTTTCATATTCCATTTCTCTTGTGGTAATCTTGATTGAATATTCAAGTGCTTCATTGTCTTCATCGTAACAAGCCATTACAATTCCAAGCCAACGAAGTTCACAATCCAATTCTTTTCCTTCATAGTATGCTTGCAAGTTTGCAATATCTTTTTCACTTGTACTACAATGCCAATTTTCATTCTTAATTCTACGAATGATTTCAGGAATCATTTCTTTGTTCCATTCTGGAATCAAATCGTATACATCGTATCTTCCGAAATTTCCGTATCCACCATAGCAGCCTTCATAAATTGCCTTTCCGTATTTCTCTTGAAATGGTTTTGGCACAAGCAAATATGTATCTGCTATCTTATTATCTACAAGCTGTTTATTTGTATCTGAATATATCCAACTGAACTGTCCCATATTTATTCCTCACTTTCTTAAACTCTCTTTATCCACAATACAATAACAACCAAAAGCGTCTCCAACCATGTCGTTATCTAAATCAAGTGACTGTAAAATTTCATTGAATGTGCCTTCGCTATAGTCTTCTCTGTAAATTTCAAGATACTTCTGTCCCTTTGTAACATAATTGCTTTCTGTTTTGCTTCTAAAACAATCCAGAGCATTCTGTAAACAATCGGCTTTTCGTTTTGTATCATTCCAATAAGTGAAATATGTTCCATAATTCCACTGTTGATCTTCAGACTGCGTTGGATCATAATCATTTGCTACGCAATATTGTGTATTACTTTCGCTTTGTAGTAATGCATAGCCATCTTTCCGTAAAATCTCTTTCCATTTCATGCTAATCAACTCCTAACTTTTTAATTTGCCTATAACAGTCATACCACCGACAATACTGTGTTTCCGTACTTCTCTTTGCCACAACATCCTGTTAATTGATTTCGGCACACTAATTACTTCTCCGTTTGCATTCACAAATTTCGTATGGCTTCCGTTACAATTATGCCCATTATTTAAAGCAAAATATCCGTTCGCTTCAAGAATAGGCTTGACAATCCGTGTATCATTTGTCCATCTTCTCTTTCCCATATCAACCAATCCTTTCCTTATTATAATGTGACCGTATAGCCGCTATCCCAGCTTCGTATTTATATGTTGTATGTATTTGGTTTGCTTTTTTATTCTCTACATCACTTTCGCTTTTGTAGATTTCTTTGTTGACTTGCGCTTTTTCTCCGTAAATGGTGACTCCATTTCATAGCGAATAATTTCAGACAAATAATCAAATACTGCACACTGTTCCAAGTTCATAATATTTTCAACAAAGAACTCTGTGCCAATGCATTTCTCTTTTAAGATATTCTCCATTTGTTCTGTTCTGCCTTCATAATACGCATATAGTGAATGCATCACTCTAATATACTTTGCAGTGTATGCTTTCCCATTGTATGTATCTGCATATCCGTTCCACTGTAAATCAGTAATAAGAGTAATAATTTTATTAAGCAATTCCGTTCCGTTTTTACGAATTGACTTAATACCATCTTTAATAGGTGTAAAAATACCTACCTGGTTTTCAATTGGATCTCCCTTTACAGCTACATTATGGCGATTACAGATTTCTTTTAAATTAATATAATTTGTATCTCCGATTGCAACGGCAGCTCTGTAATAATCAACCTGTGACATTTTGCGTCTATCATCTGTCTGACAAAGGAACAAACTAATTGCATCTTTCTCTGAACATTCAATAATCTCACAAATAACTGCTTCGATTTTGCCTTTGAAAGCTCCATAAATACGATGCATACCATCTACACACCAGAGTTTTCCATTAAGATATAACAGTTTCGGTACTTCCCATTTATACTTGTTGTATTTTATTCCAATTTCCGTTGCTGCAACTACATCACACATTCTTTGCCATGATGGAATATGTACATGCAAAGGATTAATATTGACAAGTATCTTGTCGCCAAATCGTGAGTTTACTTTTGCGTTTTCAACAATCTGCTTGATTGTGATTGCTTCAACCTTACCTGTAAACTCTTCCTTATTCCGTGATTCCTGCATTTCTCTTTCAATTACTGATGGCTCTACTTTTCTTGAATAACACATAATTTTTTACCTTTTTAACCTTTCTTTTTACTCTAATTTTTATATAAAAATAGCGACCACATTATTTTGCGGTCGCTTTATCTTTCTTAGTTTCAGTTTTTACTACTCTACCTTTACAAGGTTCTGCCATATCAGAATCTCCACATGCATTATAATATGCACAATTCCTGCATGGGTATTTTATTTTTTCATTCATGAGATAATCTCCCTTCTTATTTTTTCAATCCATTCATTTGCTTCTTTTGTATCATCTTCTCTTAAATTTTCAATTAAAACTAATATTGTATTTGTCATTACACCATTTGCTTTTGAATGCTGAAATTCGCACCAATAATCATAAGCATAACAGGCAACTTCTTTTGGGGTAAATTTGCCTCTCCAATGATTATTTCCGTATGTTGCAATGTCGTAAAAGTCACTGTATTCTAACATTTTCGCCACTTCCCTTCGCAATATGTTTGTTCGCATCTGCACATATTTCCATTCCGTGACAACAACATCTGTCACCGCAGTTTGCACAAAGATTTCTCTTAATTTCTCTTATCTGGTCTTCACTCATAATTCCACCTCTACAAGAAGATATTCATAGTATGCTTTTTCTGTTTCAAAAAGCTGATATCTACCGTTTGCATATCCCATATATCCATCTGGAACTACGTATCCTTTCCCTTTAATCATTTATAACAACCTCCTTGTTTGCGTTATCTGGACTAATTCCCATTTCAATAAGTGCATCTTTTGCTGATACATTTTTCGCTACTGCTAAAAGCAATGCGTAGTAATTTGGCTCTAACATCTGATTTCGTGATAATTCATTCATGATTATATTCTCCATTCTATAATAATCCGCAAGCAGATAATAATTTCTGTGCGAATTGATGCTTGTTTTTAAACCGCTTTGCAAGTTTGCATTTCTGTTCCCTTGCATACCGATTTTCAAAATGTTTTGCAAGTGAATCTGCGTTTTCTGCTTCTGGTCTGTTATCAATTACTTCTGTTCCGTTTGATGCTACTATAATCATTTTATACCTCCTCTAAATCAAAATCGTTGCTGTAACACAAAGAACAATCACCTTCGATTACGTCGTGTGTATTGTTCCATGCATCACAGATTCTTTTCGCATCTGCCTTCGACATATAATCTGTCTCTTCGGTATGCCAATTACCGTTTTCGTCACAGTATTCTTTTTTTGCATACCAACCATCTTCTAAATTCTGCATTTATATATTCTCCCTTCTGTGCATTAAAAAAGACAGCTCACAAAATTGTAAGTTGTCTTTAATGATTTAATATGTTATTATAAATATGCACCTAGTTTTCGCTTGGTATGATTCTAAGTGCGGTGGCTGTCAGAAATGGCAGCCTTTTAAACTTCATAGAATCCGATGATTTCCGTATCATCATCATCTACTTCATTGTAAAGCGGTCTGTATTCTTTCCCGTCAGAAAGATAACATTCTCCATTCCATTCAGAATCAATGAGGATCACACCGTTTTCGAGAAATACAGGCGAATTGTGGTCTAATCCATATGTAGAAATTTCCGGAAATTTCTCTTTAAATTCTGCCTTGTTGATTTCCTCGATGATATCCATCTGTTTACCTTCTGGTGACAAATACCTTGCGCCATTTGGTGCTTCTGTGTAGTTTATTGTTCTCATATTTTTCGTTCCTCCTTTTTTCTTTTATTCTACCACATTAATAAAGCAAAGCCAACTGTCTTGCTAACATCGCTTTGCTCATATTGTGTGTTTTAATTCCCTGTTGTTTCCGTTTAATCTCTGATCGTACCGAATAAATCCGTGATGGTGTTTTAGCTTTTGCAATTTCGTAGTTACAATATGCATTGTGAATTGCTTTCTGTTTTTCTGACATAGTTTTGTCCTCCTTAATTTTTGGTATAAAAATAGCACCCGAAAATTGGGTGCTTGGTTGGTGCGTTGGTTATATTTGACGCCTGTTATTCTTCAAGATTATAATTTGCGTCTATGATTTCTATTTGCTCGTCATAATATTTACGAGCCTCAGCACAACGGAGTTCATAATTATCTCCGTTTGCTGGATAGCCTTCAGCTTCACACTGTTCAGCTATCTCATGGCATTCCTCTCTGTACTGCTTTTCGAGTTCGCAGATTTTATCTATATCTGTTTTTGAATATACGTTTGCTTCTGTCATGCTTTGACGCATTTCCTCTATTGTTGGCATAGTTGTTTCCTCCTATTTTTGTTGTAGTTGCTTTTTCTTTGCTTCAAGTTCTGCTATTTGAGCTTCGATTGAGGCAAGCTCTGCCTTGTCAGCATCTTCAACCCATTCCATAATATCTCCTGGTTGACAATGTAATTCACCGCATATTTTATCTATAACAGCTAAAGCGACATATTTATTTTTCCCAAAATTAGCCATTGTAGATGGTGAAATTTCTAATTTTTTTTGTAATTCCGTTTTGCCTATTCCTTTTTCTTTCAATAATGAATCAAATTTATTATAAATAATCATAGTTACTTTACCTCCATTGAATACACCTCCATTTTATCATAGTTATCTTTAATAAGTCAATTATAACATCTCCTAAAATCATGCAAAGGATTTTTTGTACACTCATAGTCTGTGATTTGACCACAGAATTTACCTAAACGCACTCCACCAGATCCGCATTTCCGTTTACGATCATGTGACATCATTTGTTTATAATTCAAGCGTTTTGAATCGTCTTTGAATTGCTGTGTATAGTCATACATTGTTTTTGTATATTCATTACACATTTCAGTTTTGAGAAATTTCTTTCTACCTGGAATATGAATAAGCACAGTAATTTTGCCTTTTCTCATTCTAAAATCAGAGCAGAAAATCTCTACTCCGTTTTCACTACGCAAAATGATTGTATTGATCGGGAATTGTTTTCCGTGGTAAAGTTCATTTCCAAGTGTTCGTCTAATTTGCATTTTCATTTTGCATTCACTCTCCTTTTATTAAAATGTACACTATTAAAAGGCAGAACCAAAATTCTGCCTTTCGTACTATACATTTTATTTTGCGTTATGCGAAGTAGTGTTTAATTACAATGTTGCTAATAGTGCTTGCAAGTCCACTATAATCATAGGTGATTTCACCTGTTTTGCGGTTCTTTTTTGCCTTTACAAGCGTGTTAATCTGACGCTTTTTAAATGATACAGTTCCCTTTTCATCGTCTACATCAAACTTGTTAGAAAATCCCTTAATGTAGCAATCGTTTAAAAGTTTCTTATCTTCTGCGGTCAGTTTCACTCTTGTCTTGTCCGTGTACGGAGTTTCAAAAGGCAGAGAGAAAGTTTTCTTGATGATTGTTTCAAGTTCTGCGCTTGCCTTTTTATAGGCTTCTTTTACCTCTTTGCTCATTACAAGATTTCCGTCATCCCCTGCTTTGGAGTTAATATGAATTGCCTGTAAAGCTTCATAAAGTTCAGGTGATTCAAAAGCAGGAATAATTGCATACTTTACAAGCTTAGAGTTATCCCATGAACCAAGTACACGAAGTACAGTTTTTACAACATCAGCAGAGTTGCCAAAGTGATCAGCATTTTTCTGTGACATAGTAGAAATAACTTTATTGTATACTTCTAATGTGTCAGTCTGTGTCTCAACAAACTTAGTCCGTGATTCATTTGCAGAGTCCAACTGTACCTGGAAAGCTTGTACTTCTTCATCGGAATAGTTGCTATTCTCATTAGCAATCTTCTTCTCAAGTTTAGCGATTGTATCATCAAGCAACTGAATATTCATGTTACAAGACTCGTGCTGTACTGCTGTCATAAGTTCAGACTTAGACTCTTCTGTAATGTTCTTTGCATAGAAATTGATTGATAATGTTTTCATAAAGTACCTCTTTCTCCGACTTAATGCAATCGGTGCTATAATATGATTTATTGTATTTGTTGTAATAGTGTTATGCACACTATAAAAGAGCAGACTGGTAGTACTGATCTGCTCTTCTAACTATGTATAACTTTAATATACAGAATACAGAGGTACAACGGTCATGTGAGTTGGAATTACCCAACATCAAGAATAGTAGGTATTACCCTACTATCTGCCACTTTGTATTTGTGTCTGTCTCTTATGTATTTCTTCTTACAAGTAAGTTTTTAATTGAACCTTGTAAGAGTACGCTTTTATTTGTTAGCGTAAGTTATTTATTTATGTGTCGGTTGCTTGTTCTATCGTTGACCACTCCTAGAAAATAATCTAAGAACGTGAACCCTATACCACTAAAGGGAACTACCCTATTCTTACAAAATATTGTAAGTTCGTCCGCAAAGTAATAAGCTGACAGACTAGGTTTTTTCTAGGAAAACCATATAACCATTTTATGCAATTTGTATAGTGGAAACGTTGGATATTAAAACCACTAGCAACCCTACACACTTCTAGTCTTTTGTATCACACTCTAGGAATGTGACGCAGTACCTATACATGGATAGAACTGTTTATATTTTTGGTGTGGAATTAACTTACGAATTGTGATAGAATAGACTTGTTGAGGGACTAGTTCTATACAATTTGTGTGAGTTAGTCGGTTATGTATTCAAGATATTCTTGTTCAGTTGAAAAGAGAATATATCTCTTTTCTTCTGATACATAACCCATATATCCACTAGGTACATAGTACCCTTTTGGATTATACATTTTTCAGATTGCAACACTCACTTTCTATGTTAGTTAATAAGTTACATAACCTTAAACTTTGGATTGCTTACAAAGAAGTTTAACACTTTGTTGTGTCCGTGTTCTTTAGGTTGATTTTATATTACTACAATTTCTTGTAGTTGTCAACAGGAAATTGGAGTTTTTAAAAAATCTTTTTTAGTTTGATTTCTCATATCCTTGTTGACAATATGAAGTATACTATAATTTCTTGTAGTTGTCAATAATAAATTTTAAAAAATACGATAAAATTATAATACAAACATATGTTCGAATATATTCTGCTCTAATAGTCCAGATCTGATTTTATCGAACATTTATTCTATTATCAATCCCACGGAAAAATGGAGAAATACCGTGATTTTTCGGTTGCCGGGGTGGCAAAAACTAAAAAGATAGTTGTATTTTATCAGATTGTACATAGCAGGTTGTTCTATACACCAACTCTAAAAATTTACCTCCTCTTAATTAGCAAAAATCCCATAAAAATAAGGTAAATCTGCCATTCAGACAAAATTTACCCTTTATCGTACCTCATATCGTCAAATCCAACTAAAATTAAGCATTTCAGCCACTTCACAACCCAAAAATCAAACTTTCATCTCACCAAAAATCCATCCACAATCTCAAAATCTTCCTTATTTATAAGCGTTTTAACCGATAACGATTTTCCCAGTAAAAATCCCAAATCATATTATCAATATTAATCTCACCACACATATACCTCTCATCTCATACCCCAATCTCTAGCCCAAATCTCACGAAATCGACTCAAATTCATTTCAAAATACCTCCAATGATAAAATCCTTTCCTAAACATAAAACTCTCTTATTTCTCTCTCAGAACAAATATAACCATAATAATATGTGGGGGGGTACTCAAAAACTATATACAAATTACATTACTAAACATAGAATATACTATTATGAAAGGATATAAAAAATAATCAATAAATTACAAAGAAAATTGTGATATAATTATAGAAAAAATATTAAAGGAATTTGATTCTATGGATAATACATCAAAAGAAAAATGGGAAGTACCAAAATATACAGGAAGTCAGATAAATAAAGCTGGTAGAAATTTTGTAAATCCTAATTCAACTGCCAAGGAAAAAGATGCCGCTTTAGAAGTAATCAATAATTGGAGGGCTTCACATGCTTATCCATTACAAATCATATGTAGTAATTTGCGTAGGAACAATCCAAATGCTATTGTTGTTCAAAGATTAAAAAGGCTAGATTCAATTATAAATAAACTTAATAGAAATAAGGATCATGTAATGGAATTATATAGAATGCAAGATTTAGGTGGTTGTCGTGTAATTGTAGATTCTATTGACGATGTATATAAAGCAGTTGATAAATATAAAACTTCTAGTATACGTCATATTTTAAAAAAAGAGTATGATTATATTAAATGCCCCAAAGAATCAGGATACAGGTCTTATCATATGGTATATAAATTTTGTAGTGATAGCAAAGAAACATATAATAAAAATATGCTCATAGAAATTCAATTTCGTACAAGGTTACAACATATATGGGCTACTGCTGTTGAAATGATGGGAATTTATACTAAGAGCAACCTTAAGGCGAGCCAAGGGAATGATGAAATACTTAGATTTTTTACTCTTGTATCTTCAGTTTTTGCCGCACAAGAAAAAATGCCACTTTGCCCAAATACATCGCAATGGGCAGATGAGCTGATAGTAGAAATAGAACAATTAGATAAAAAACATAACATTCTTTCTACTTTAAGTGCAATAAATGTTACTATTAATTATACAAGTGAATTAAAAATTAAAGGTAAAAATTTATATTATCTTTTGATTCTCAATTATAGTAAAAAAAATGTTAGAGTCAGAAGTTTTAATTCTTCACAAATCGAAGTTGCTACCAAAATATATGATACTGTTGAAAAAGAATCTAATCTTGATGCGGTTTTAGTATCCGCAACTTCATTTGAAACATTAAAATTAGCTTATCCAAATTATTTTGTAGATATTTCTGCTTTCATTGATAATTTAAGAGATATAATTAATCTTTATAAAAGTTTAATGGAATAAATAATATTATTATGCCAAAGACAGATGATTGATTTCGTCTGTCTTATTTTTTATGCCAAAAATAAGAAATAAGCAGAGAATATATTATTGAGCAGTATTCTACTTCTATCCCATTACTTACTCATAGAAAGGAATTTAGTATGAAACTAATTGACAGCAAAACAAAAAGTGATATCACAAAATATCTTAAGCAGGAAGAAAGTAACATCTCAAAGAGTAATCGTAAATCAAAGCACAAACATCATTATGAAGAATGTCTGATTCAAAATTCATTTTCATTTGTAGGAAAGAATAGTATACATACACAATTAAGCAGTTATTGTACTATTTGTGGGAAAATAGGTGGATATTTTAAAAGTGGTAAATATTCAAAAGAAATTGAATCATTGCAAAAACAAAGACAAGAAGAAGATAAACATTTTCGTGTAATAAGTATATCAGGCGAGGAATTATATGAAAAGTACCATGACAAATTACCAGTATTCTTTGTAGAGGATATTTACAAAGAAAAGTATGTTGATTTGGAACAGAATAATAATTAAAAAAGAGAATAAAATTATAGCATATATGTACCCAAATGAAATCATCAATCCAAAACATCATGTACCTAAATCAATCAATAACAATCAAACAAAAAATTATGGAGTTTGTATGTAGCGTTAGCGAAATACAAACGGAATATTCTTCTTTTGATAATATGAGTCTATATAGATATAGACTGCACAAAATTGATAGCTGGGATGTACCCAAATGAAGTAAATTTTCACTTTTGGGTACATCCTATATGTACCCAAATGTTTTTTTGACAATTTCATGCAAGTGCAACTTTTGATGGTTTTGTTAATTCAAATGGAGAATATACTTTTGAACCACTTACCACACTCTCATCTCACAAATTGTAACTGTAAAACAAAAATATTTTTATTAAAGAAAGGAAGATAAAAAATGCAACAGATTAACATTAACGAATTAAAACCACATCCAAGGAATAGTGAATTCTTTGATGATATGACAGGTGATGCTTGGAATGCATTCAAAGAGTCAATTTCTACATCAGGAATCATAGAACCAATTGTTGTGACTCAAGATATGGTTATTGTATCAGGTCATCAGCGTGTAAGAGCTGCAAAGGAACTTAATATGTCTACTATTATGGTGGATATTAGGAAGTATGAGAATGATGATAAGGTGTTAAAGGATCTTATTGAAACGAATATTCGTCAGCGTGGAATTGGGAATCCTAATCCTATAAAGCTTGGTAGATGTATTAAGGAACTTGAAAGAATTTATGGAGTCAGAGATGGTAGTACGAATAGTAAAGGTATTGGTGTGAGCGAAAAGTTTTCGTTCACACAGAAAGATTTATCTGATGAAATTGGAATTGATGTAAGAACTATGCAAAACTACAAAAAACTCACAGAACTTATTCCTGAATTAGAAGATTTGGTTGATACAGGAATTCTTGCACCTACTACTGCTCTTGCATTGGTAAAATATATGTCACCATCTGAGCAAGAAGAATTTGTCAGGTCAATGGATATAACAAAGAAAATTACTAAAGGACAAGTTCAACAGTATATTGATAAGATTAAACAGCTAGAAAATAATAATCCAAAAGTAAAAGAATTAGAAACACAAATCTCTGAACTCAAAACGGAGAAGAATATATTGGAACGAAAAGTCAAACTCAATCAGGAAGAATCTGATAAATATAACAAGTTAAAATCTGATATTGAATTTCTTACCAAACAGAAAACAGATTTAGGTCGTCAAATCGACTCTGCTACTGAATTGGCAGGTCTGACTGTAAGATTACAGAAATTGTTAGAGACAGAACTTGCACCCATTAAATTCAAACGTTGTATGGAAGAACTTGATTCTAGTGATGTATGTGTCGGAAATTTAACAGATATTATTAACAGGATTGATGATTGGTCTGATGAAATGAAGAAACTTTTAAATAATAACAATGATTATGTCGTAGACGTACAGTAAGAAGAAAAGGAGATTGTATATGAATGAAATTATTAATAACAATTATACCGAAATGAGCGATTTAGAAATATTAGCAAATGGTCAAAATGGAATAACTGTTGTGTTAACTAGAATGGTTAATGAAAATAAAAAAAGAGATACCAGAATTGCAATACTTGAAGAGAGCGATGAGGCAAAGGCAAAGGAAATTTCAGAAATCAAAGAAAAAATGGACTATATTGCATCACCTGAAAATTCAATTATGTACAGAGAGTTAGTTGCAATATGCAGAAACAGAGTAAATCAATTACTTAATTCTACGAATGATGGACTATATAAAAATTTTTGGAAACCTTATTTAAACAAAAATATACATACTATTTTATGTACACATTTCAATGTTGGAAGTGACAAATATATTAAAACAAAGTATTTTGAAGAGGCAAAACAAATAGCATACAATTATATTCCATCGGATTATTATTTAAAAGGTAGAATTGATGATTTATTGATTGATAAGGAAAATGGTGTATTAGATTTATCAAAGGATAGAATGTTATCATTTAAACTTTACATCTCAGATTCTAATAATGGTAAACTAAATCTCTTTGCAGTTTAGTGAGGTGATACGTCTTGCCAAACTATGTAAAAATTCCACGAGAAATCATTTATGATAAAGATCTCTCGTCTAAACGTGTAATAATCTTCTCATATCTTTGTGCAAGGCGTTCACTTGACGACACAGTGGCATTTTCTACAACAGAACTTTGTCACTGGTCTAAATTGAAACCTAATTACAGAGATGGAAAGATAAATCAGAAATATTATGAAGTTCTATCACTTCTCTCTCATTATGGATATTTTGAATCGTGTCCAGATTTTGAGAAATGTCTAAAAGAAAAGACTAATTCGGTCAAATATCAGCAAGTAAAACTTAATATAGAAAAATTCGATGTACCTGATAAGTTTGGAATTATTTATTTTGATGAGTTGGATACAATATTAAATTTTAAAGATGAATTGAAGGATAAAGAGATTGATACTGCAAGAATATCATCAGCTTATATTCTACTTGTACTCTCTTATATTCGTGTCAATTTGAATCGAATGGATAGCAAGCCACTATGTTGTTATAGATATTTTAAGACTATTTCAGAAGATATTGGACTTTCTGAAAGATATGTTAGTCGCATAGTTGATATTTTAGAAGAACTTAAAATTGTAAAATGTCAGCCTATGAAGAGAGAAAAATATATTAAGGATGGCAAAGAAAAATATGCTACTACTCCAAAGGTGTTTGCTGATTATAGACATTTTATTCATGATGAACATGGTCAAAGAATTGATAAAGAATATAGTTCAGATAAAGAAATAAAAAAACAGATAGAACTTTTAGAGAACAATAAAATATAGAAACCATTAACGCAGCACTTAAAAGGAGCTGATTGCAATGAACAAAATTTTAAACAGTAAAGGAGAACTAATTAATGAACAGAACTGTAACAATTACATCAAAGAACCATAAATACCAGAATACATATGGTGGACTAATCACAGAATATGATTTCTGTACAGATTGCCCTCGAAAAGATAAAGCACCTTCTGTTGCAGACCGAATTTTTAGAGATTTTGCTTTTGATAAGCAATGCAGAAAGAATACAGAAGGAAGAGATAGAAATGAAGAAAATAAACACGAAAAGCTTATTCGAATTATTTAGTTTTGTGAAGTAAATAGAAATTTCATTTGGAGAATATATAAGTGAAACATAATAAATAAAAGATAAAAGGAGGATTTATGGCTGGTATTAGCGTACCTCAATATGAGATTTTTAAAATTGGAACAAATAAACTAAAGTATTCTAATTGGGATTTACAGATTACCAAAGAAGAGGCTTTCAAATATCAGGAACTCATATCACTATTTGAAGCTCAAGAGTTCCGCATAATGGCAAATAAGATTTTAGAAAAACCTATTTGGAGTATTGATTTTTCAAAGATATTTATGCAGGTAGTTGTTGATAAAAAATCTGATTTTGCAAGAGTGACTGGTAAAAAAGGTGTTACCATAAATGGTGTTAATTATAAACGCTTTGTTGGAACTACTGGTGGATTAAAAAACAATACTCTTCTCTTCTGCAATTCACAATACATTGACAAATTAAATGAATTATGTGAATGTAAGAGAAATCCAGATACTAAATTAGTTCCTGCAAAGTATGAAGCTTACAAAGCATTAACATGTTCTGCATCACAACCGATTTGTGATCCACATGGAATTTTGGTTGTAAAAGATTGTATTACACAATATTTTGCAGATGTTATATCACTCGATGATGGTGGCGATTCAAAAGAACCAACAAGAGAAATTATTAAAGATAAAGCTCTTGAAAACAATGTATCTGACGGTTTTAATCTTTGTACTATACAATATATACAGCGAGTAGCTGAATCTTTAGGTCTTGATTATATTCCTGGTGGCGTGTGCTTGAGAAACGCATGGCTCAAAGGAATGCTCTATCCGTTCCCTATTTATGAGTTCATAGAAAAATACAATAATGGTAATTATATGATTGAAGATATTTGGGGAAATATGCAAGATATTCGTCAATGTGAAATGATTGTCACAGAGTCTTCTCTTAAATTATGGGGAGCGTATGATAATATTGAGCAATATGTGAATGCATATAAGGAATGTGGATACGGATTTTCTGTAACAAAAATTTCACCACATATTCTTGAAGAACAGAGAGAATTGAATTACCAATATCTTCAGTCTTATGAATTTACAGACGAAGATATTGATGAATTGTGCGCACCAACAATCAACTATTTAAAAGATGCTATGTGTGGTGACTACTCTTCTACCGTTAAATTTCTTGGTATTAATGAAAATACTGATGTAAATTCATGGCAACGTGCTTTATATACAAGCGAATATATGTTGGGAGATCCATATATAATCGACTCTGTACATAGATATATCAAGAAAAAAATGAATGATGCGAAGATTGGCAAATTATTTGTAAATGGTAATTATCAGATTGCAAGTGGCGATCCATTTGCTCTTATGCAATCTCTTTGTGGTTTGGAAGTTACAGGTTTATTAAAAGCAAATGAATGTTATTCAAAATTTTGGATTGATAAAAATGAAGATGAAATCGTACTCTTTAGAAGCCCAATGACAAGTCATAATAATATTCGAATGTGTAATATCAATAATTCGGATGAATGTCAGTATTGGTATCAATATATGAATACTATCATGATTATAAACGGTTGGGATTCATTTTGTATGGCTGAGAATGGGGAAGATTGGGACTCGGATCTAAACTTTTCTACTAATAATCCAGTTATGAAAAGACGTTATAGATACCTACCTGCTATTGAATGTGTCCAACGAAATGCGGAAAAAATTGTTGTCACTGAAACTGCCGTTAAAAAGACAAATAAAGCAGGTATGGGAAATCAAGTTGGAACAATCACTAATTATGTCACATCTATGATGGAAGTTCAATCTCATTTTGAGAAAGATTCACCTGAATATGAAGAATTAGAATATAGAATAGAATGCGGTCAGCTCTATCAGCAAAATGAGTTGGACAAAATTAAGGGAATCATTGCAAAACCGATGGAAAGCAGTTGGTACAATTTAGGTGCTTGCGGAGAGAATAAATATTTGCAATCGCTTTGTGCATACAGAAAGCCATACTTTATGATTTATGTTTATGATGATACTAAAAGACAATATAAACAGTATATCAAAGAAAGTAATGCTAAGTGCTATGCTATCTACAAATGTTCTATCGAGGATTTGTATAATAAAGATAGTCTTACAAAAGAACAAGAAGATTTTCTATTTTGGTATGAGAGAAAAATGCCAGTTGGTACAGGAAATTGTTCTATGAATCAGATTTGTAAATATGTTGAAAGTCAGTTAGATGGTTACAAATCTCAATTACATAAGGACTCTTCATTTGATTATAATACATTGAAGGTTAAAAGACGTTGTACTGAAGAACATAGACAAGCTCTGCGAGAACTTGAGCAATATTATTGTGAATGCATTAAGGAATATAAAAAGAAACAGGGAAAAGAGAAAGGAATACAGCTAAATAGAACTGATATCTTTGATAAGCAGGATGAATTCGACAAATATTATCAACGTGCAAGTATGGTTGAAATGTTTAAGAAGAAAGCTGAAGAAATATGTCCAAATGATGATGAACGTATGAATATCATTCTTGATATGACTTATGGGTATAAAGGTAATAGACAGTTTTGTTGGGATTGTATTGGAGAACTAATTATTAAACGTTTGGAAGAAATGGAGGAAAAAGTTGTATATACTGAATGAAAAAGAATATATTAGAGAGATATTAGCGTCTGGCAATAAACCAGACAATATCTCGAATGGATATCTAATAACATTGATTGCTAAGTATTATTTTGATAGAGGTAAAGATCCAAATATTCTAATTGATACAGTCAAAGCAAAGATGCTTGAATTTAATATTGAAGGATATCAGGAATATAGATATGCTAACAAAATCAAAAAAACATGTACTGATTTATATGATTCAGAATCAAAAAATCTCTTTAGGGAACTTGAGTATGTTCCTATCTATGAAAAAGAATTAAAAGTCGTGGAGTCTCTTCCAAATGATCGCCAAAAGAAATTTATGTTTACATTATTTGCTATTGCAAGATATATGAATAGTGAAGGATGGATAAATAAAAAAGACTCAAAAGGTCTTTCAGAAGTATTTAAACTTGCCAATGTTACTCTCTCATCTGATAAAAAGAATGAATTATTACATGAATTATATAGTAATGGATATATTCATTTTGGGAAAAAGGTGAATAATCTTAATATCAAAATAGATTTAGGAGACACTGATGATGATATTGCTTATAAAGTAACTCAATTTGAGAATATTGGCAATCAGTACATAGGGAATTTTAAAAAGGGTTATAAGCAGTGTTCCAATCCTGGTTGTGGAAGAAAAATTAGAATCAAAAGTAAGAATGATTATTCAACTAAGTACTGTTCTAAATGCGCTTATGAAATAAAATTAAAACAAGTAAATCAATGTAAACAAAGAAGAAAGGCGATTTTGGAATAAAAGCCTATTACTCTAAAATCCTTGATTTATAAGGCTTTTTGGCACATTTTCACAAAAAATTCGTTTTTCTTAAATGTAGATATAGTGAAATATTTACAAAAATATGATACAAAAACGATTGTCATGGAAGAAACAAACCGGCAATCTTTGTATGTCTGCTTTGCTACTCTTTTGAGTGGCATTGCAGATTTAGAATGAAATCAGCTTTTCTTGGCTGATAAAACAGAGAATATATAATTTGTCGAGAGACATTAGAACAACGTCCTATACGGACATAATATAACACAAATTAAATTCAGAACAGTGATTTAGATCTCGTATCATACTGAGGCAATAAAGTCCATAGAGACAATGTATGTGGTGCAAGCAGCCATAAATGCTAACTTTAATGTTAGGTTGGTAAACCTACGGATAATTAGCTTATTTGGTGAACTGATAAAATCTAAGAGATTCCATCGCTACTAATTCATTGGCGGTTCTGGACAATTCTAAAGATCATTTCTAAGATTGGTACATATTCATATTGTACTCCTCTTCTTATATGTGTCGGTGACTGTACTACAGTTCTTGTAGTATGGTTGCCGATTATTCTCAAATATTATCCAATAAAACAATATCGCAGACGAGTGTAAAGGAAGCATACGTGGCTCATATCCACGAGGAATACGTTCAATTCGTATGTCTGCAACTATAAGAATGGGACAAATCAGAGTAGCTACTGATTTGAGTAGAGTCACCTACCTCTCTCCCATTCTATTTTTATGCAACAAAGTAGGTGAGAAAGTAGGAAAGAATGGGTTCATTAGACGAATATAATAAAAAATTAAAAGAAAATGCGAAACTAAGAAAAATTGAATATAACAAAAATCCACATTTATGCAAATATTGTGGGAAACCTATATTAATGAATGAAAATGATAAATATAACGATGTATTTAAGAAAAAGTTTTGTTCGCTTTCATGTACTGGAAAATATGGACAATTGGTAAATCCAAGAATTCCACCACAAAAAGAAAAATGTAAGTTAGATAACTTTACTAATGAAGAATTAGTGTCAATATATCATAAATGTAATTCAATTAAAGATTTAGAAAAGATGCTTGGTTATAAAAATATAAGTAAACAAAGAAATGTACATGAGAAATTTAATGAATTAGGTTTAAGCATAGATAAATTAAAAAATAAGGATATAAATTTGAACAAACTAACAAAAAGAGATTTGTTTGAAAGATATGAATTGTGGCAAACAGCAAGATCTACAATTCAGAAGCAAGCAAGACTTGTTTATCAAAATTCAGATAAACCTAAAAGATGCATTTGTTGTGGATATGATAAACATTATGAAGTTGCTCATATTAGATCCGTGAGTGATTTTAATGATGACGCTTTAATACCCGAAATAAATAATGTAAATAATTTAATAGCTCTATGTCCCAATCATCATTGGGAATATGATAATACAGATTTTGACATTACTCCATTTTTATATGAAGTAAGTTAAAATATATTTCCTACATTGTAGGAATAATTAACTCGGTTGGCTTGACAACCATTAAGATAGCATATCGTGAGGTATGTAAAGATAGTCTTACACGCTATCGCTGTAGAAATACAGTCAATTCAAGCAAAACTGACATATCGGAGTCTCAAAAGGACTCGTTTCGTATCGGTAACGAAGTAAATCCTATACGGAAATAGTATCATGAAATAAGGGATGATAAGCACATTCAGGGGCGACCGCTGAGAATGTTGTTTTTGACCGCAAATCAAATAATCCATGCAAACTTATGAAGATATGACGATGAATCAGGAGGATATATAGTCTGAGTGCTTATTACACGATGGCGGTATCCATTTATGTGAGTGAACTGGCAACAGCCTAATTAGCTTATGTGAATGTTTAGTAGGGATGATAACCGAAAGATATGATGGTGTGGAGTATTCTTATTCTCAAAAGGAATTGGAGCTTCTGGTGTTGCACATCATCTGTATGAATAACTTTCTATGTATGTGATTTAATAACAATTGATAGCAAATCAAAAATTATTGGATGAATAATTCTTATCAAATTATATAAAAATATTACAGCGAAAGTCAACATCTATGCGTATTGAAAGCGGTTTAATAGTGTAATCTTTGGATAATACACTCACTGAGAAGCCTCGCAAGGCTTTGAAGTGTTTGGTCGAATCTGCACAGTTCTCTTAGCGGAGATTTATGGCAAGGCATTGTCGATGGAATGAGGACATCAGAGTAGATACGTAGAAATAGAGATCAGCCACTCTATAAGCAAGGCAATCGTGGGAAATACTATATGTGTGCATTAGCAGCATATGGTGGATAACGAGAGAATACATAATGCTCGTAAAGATTTCTGAATGTGCGTATAATCTCAGCGCATGTAAAATGTAAGGATCTCATACTTCGGTATGGGATTTTTTATTTTGGAACTTAGCTCAGTCTGGCAGAGCACCTAGATTATATCCAGTTTGTCGTGGGTTCAAATCCTACAGTTCCAACTACTATCCTACTCTATCGTAGGAAATAAATTAAAGGATGTGAAAATTATTAAGCTTATTAGTAAAAAAGATTTAGACAGATTAATTTCTAGTGGTGTTATTGGCATATGTCATCAGACAGGAAACAGATCTGAGCAAGGTATTCATTCATGTGGGTATTATGATGTCAAGAAATATAATTATGGCAAACATAATAATCTTGGAGACAATAACTATTTAAAAACAAATTACGCACATATTGGTGTTTCTATTACTGCTCATAAAATTTATATTGAAGACAAATATGTAAAGTAATATGCCAAAATAAAATGAAAGGCGGTGAAAATCATCGCAAAGAAAAAGCATGAAGTAAAAATAGAAATCATTGGAGGCAATGCCGAAGGTGTTACTGGTAGTTGTACTCGAATAAAAACTTCTGAACATTGTTATCTTTTTGAATGTGGAATGATACAAGGTAATCATACTGTACTTGAAAATTACAGAGCCAATATGAAATATATTCAAAAAGTAAGACCACAAGAAGTCGAATTTATTATTGTTGGACATCTTCACGCAGATCATATAGCCATGATTCCAACATTATATGCTCGTGGAAAATGTAATGCAAAAATAATTGTACCTAAAGGTTCAACTTCGATTTTAAAAGAAATGTGGCTTGATTCTTCATATATTAATTGCAGAGATATTGAAGTCATAAATCTTAAAAATGAAAGAAATTATGAGCCATTTTATACTGAAGATATTGTATATAAAACGCTTGAATTTGTTCAAGAAATTGATTCTGATAAAATAGTAAATTTATCTGATGAACTTGCTATTAGATATACTGATGCAGGACATATTCTTCTATCCAAACAATGTGAAGTATATATTAATGGTTCTTCACGCACCAGAAAAATTCTGTTTTCGAGTGACCTCGGCAATATTGCCACACAAGATACAAGAGTTTTTGTCGAAGATTTTAAATCTGTATCTTCAGCTAATATTGCAATAATGGAATGCACTTATTGCAGTAAAGATAGACAATGCACTAAAGAAACATATAAAAAAGACATTGAAAAAATCAAGTCTGTTATAGAACAATATTGTGTTGATAACAACGCAAGAGTTCTTATTCCGTCATTTTCACTTGACAGAACTCCATATATCTTATGGATTTTATATTCCTTATTTGGAAAAGATGAAAATTTCAAAGTACCAATTTTAATTGATAGTCCATTAGCGAATAGATTGTTAGATTGTTACTCTTCTATTCTTGAAGGTGATAAAAAAGAATTATTCGATGAAATGATGTCATGGAAGAATGTACAGAGAATTATTCAGCCTGAAAATAGTAAAGCTGCAATTGCTGATAAAGGAGCAAAAGTTATTCTTAGTAGTTCAGGAATGTTGACAGCAGGGAGGTCAATTAAGTGGAGCCAAAGTATTTTACCAAGAGAATCTGATTGTATCTTATTTATGGGATATTCAGGCGAAGATACTTTGGCATGGAAAATAAAACATGGTAAAGATAACAAGACAATCAATATTAATGGTAAGCCTTTTAAGAATAAAGCACAGATTTACGATTTAAAGTCATTTTCTAGTCATATGCAACGACAAGATATGATTAATTATTACAAATCTATAAATTGTGAAAAGATTTATTTAGTTCATGGTGATTCAAATAAAATTGAGTTTAAACATGATTTAGAAGATGCAATATCTGATTGTCTTAAATCTACAAAAGTTGTTGCTGTTAATAGCGGTACAAAAATCTCATTATAGAGAAATATTACGAAATTGGAGGCTAATAGCCTATGAATAAAGATTATTTACAGTTAGAGTTTGATAGTTTAGGAAGTGAAGCAAATTATAAACTTGCAGATCCGACTCTTGTTGATTATTATAAGCGATTAAATAATCGTGAAATTCTCATCAATCAAGATATTGATGATGGAATTGTAGAATGGACTCAGGAAATAGTTGAATGGAATAGAGAAGACAAGGATATAGCAATTACTGAAAGAAAGCCAATTAAGATTTGGATTAATTCAAATGGTGGTTCTCTTAATGCAATAAACGAGCTTATTAATATCTGTAATCTTTCTAAGACACCAGTTTATGCTATTGGAATGGGTAAATGTTACTCCGCAGGAGGACTTTTGCTTATGGGTATCCCAAGGGGTAACAGATATATCCTGTCGTCTACCGAAGCACTTATTCATGATGGTTCTACGGGTAGCTACGGAGATACTGGCAAGGTACTTGATGATTTAGAGAGAACTAAGAAAATCGAGGAAGACACAAAACAGTTTATTTTAAGTAATACAAAAATTACTGAAAGTGAATATGACAAGAATTATCGTAAAAATTGGTGGTTAGACGCTAACGAAATTATTGAAAAAGGTGTAGCTGACCACATTATTACAGATATTGAGGAATTATTTTAAGGAGGGCGCACTGCTCTCCTATTTTATTGGAGAAAAAGGAGATTGAAAAATGGCAAATTTTGCTTATAAGAAAACTACAACTACTGCTATGAAGGTAGCAGGAATTCTTGATACTGATAATATGACAGTTGATGTGGATGGCGAGGAGAAAAAACTTTCTACACTTCTCTCGGATTTCAATAGTGGTGCTATTGAGATTAATATAAAAGTCAAGGACGAGGAAGATCTTGACGAGCCTACAGAGACTTAATAGAGAGTAGGTGGACACTATAATAGATTTACATAGATTGGAAAATGAAACAGATTTTGAATGGAAATTAAGATGTTGCCTTGCAAAGAAACGTAAAGAGACAGATATGGATTGGATTGAAATTCGAGATATGCTTGGATTGAATATTACACCAGATCAGCTTAGAAAACAGGCTGTTGGATATGAAGAGTATGATAATTATATTCACAACTGCGAGGGTGCATCTGAAAGAATTTTATGTGTGTCAGATGTTCATATTCCGTTTAATTTACCTATTGATATTTTTGCAAGCTATAAGGGAATTGTAGACACTTTAATAGTCAATGGTGATTTATTGGATTGTTTTTCATGTTCTGCATTTCCTAAAAAATTCAAAGTAAATCTTGATGAAGAACTTGTTTTAGGAAGACAGTATATCATTGATTTAATCAATTTGACTACACCTAAAAAGGTAATGTTTGTGATTGGAAATCATGAATACCGTATGCAAAGATACTGTTCTGATAGATTATCAAATGAATTACTTGGCATCATTCCAACAGATCCGCTAGGAATGATTGTAGACGATGGATTTAAAGTTAATGATGAAAGAAATAAAACCCAGACACAATACTCTTCTATTCGTGAAGTGTTTGAAGATTCAAATATTGAAATCGTTTATGATAAAGAATGGTGGATAAAAGAAGGTAATGTAATTTTCTGTCATCCATTAAATTATTCATCTGGTATGTTAAAAACAACAGAAAAGGCAGTCAATTATTTCTTGCGTGTAGATCGCACATTTACTGGAATCGTAATGGCTCATACCCATAAAGTAGGAAGTTTTACTCAAGGTGGAATAAAAATGTATGAGCAAGGTTGCGTGTGTGATTTGGATAAGTTAGATTATAACAACGGTAAACTTATAATTCCAAATCAGAACGGGTTTATGTATCTTGCGTTGGATTCAAATGGTGACATTATTGATTCCAAGACAAGAATTATTACTGATTTCAAGACAAAGTAGACCAAGTACGAGTGACTTGGTTTTTATATTATGCATAAGTAACTATGAAAATTGGGCTAATTTTCTACTTTTAATTAGTCCGATTGTATAGAAATTGTGATGTTACTGTCACAATTGTATGTATCAGAGGGAGTGCACTCAAATGAGACGCTACCCTCTTTTGTATTAAAAAATAACAAATGGTTGAGAAAAAGGAGAAAATTAAAATGACAAAGAACGAGGTATTAAAGGCAGTAGCAAATAAAGTTGAGGGAGCTTCACAGAAGGATATCGCAGTTATTCTTGATGCTTTTGCTGATGTAATCACAGAGACATTAACAGCAAACCACGCAGAATCAGTTGCAGTTGGTAAGCTTGGTAAATTTAAAGTTAAGACAGTTCCAGAGCGTAGAGGAAAAATTATGATGGGTGATCGCAAGGGTGAGGAATATGTAACTCCACAGCATGACGAGATCACATTTAAGATGTCAAAGACTGCAAAGCAGCTCTAATCTGAAAGGTCGTGAATTGTTTGAAGAAAAATAAATATGAAGACATTCAGATGATTGATCTTGAGGATAAGGTTGATGACATTATCTCTATTTATATCAATAGATTATATCATACTGATAAAACAGTTGGTGTAATTGTAAATAAAGAAAATGCTGAGTATATCATGGAGGAACTTCTTGCGCTTGATGAAACAAGTGTTAAAGAGATTGATCTTGTAGATTATATGAATATAGACGAATATCTTGTATCAGTTGATGATAATTGTGTAATCACTGTTATCCCTATCGAGGACTTTGGAGTTCTTGATAAAACAGATATTTTCTACATTGATATGGATGGTGATATTGAGCAGGATATTATTGATTATTGTGTAAACGAGGATAAGGAAGTTATTCTGTTTGGTCAGGAAGATAACTGCGATGGTGATTGTGAAAACTGTCCTACACATGATGAGACTTATTTACACACTTCTAAAGACAAAGATGGAAATACTCACGGATTTACTGCTAGTAGGTCAGATGGCGACTCTTATATGAGTTATTCTTACTACTCTAGCGATGATTTAAGTCATGAAGATATTCAGAAAATGTTAAAGGCTTTTGGATTTTAGATTATTTAGAGTGTGTGGTGTATGCTGCACACTCTTTTTGTATCCTCTCATAGACCACTAAAGATGTGGGGCAGTCTGTAAAACTGTCGTCTTCGGATCGGCTTGGAGCGTTACCAAGTGGGAGGACTTTTGATGTTTTTTGTGAATGGAAACAGAGAATAAATAAATAGGTTGAACGGATAGTTCAATAAAGAGTTTTATAGGATGGCACTGCTCTCCTATCTCTACCTTCGTTAGTGAAACGCATGTATAGGGTATGTTCCTATCGCACTAACTAGCGGGGAGGTACACGTTGTGAAACGTCAGTAAATCCTCTCTTTTTACTAGAAAATATTTTTAGAAAAGGAGAAATTCAAATGGATGAAATTATTTTAAAAGAAGAAAATGGTCAAGTATTGGCAAGTAGTCGTGAAGTTGCAGAAAAATTTGGTAAGCGACATGATTCTGTTTTAAGAGATATTGATAATCTTATTAAATCTGACTCCACAATTTTGTGGAGTGAAATGTTTAGGGAAACTACATATACAAATAGTCGTGGAAAAAATTATCGGTGTTTTGATATGAATCGTGATGGATTTTCTTTGTTGTGTATGGGTTTTACTGGAAAAGAAGCACTTGAATGGAAATTAAAATACATAAATGCTTTTAACCAAATGGAAGAAAAGCTTAAATCAAATACTCAGCTTACAGAAGAAGAAAAATACAAACTTATGTTATTTAGTAAAGATGCAAGTGAGGTGGCTTATGCACACAACAAACTTGTTGAGATTGCTACTGCTCCGCTTGTTGCAGAAATTAAAGAACAAAAGCCAAAAGTTGAATACCATGATGATGTTCTGAATAAAGAAGGTCTTATTACCACAACTGTGATTGCAAAGGACTTAGGATTTAAGAGTGCTACAAAATTAAATAAAATTATGAATATGAATAAAATCATTTTCAAAAACCAGTCAGGTACTTGGTGTCCTTATGCAGATTATGAATGGTTAATTTCTGATGGATATGCTGACTATCAGAGTTACACACAAGAACATTCTTCACCTTGTCTAAAATGGACTGAAAAAGGTAGAAAATGGATTATTGAAAATTATAACAATTGGGTTATGAAATTAGTTAGTTAATTTTAAAGAAGCGATTTAGTCCACTACTATCTCGCTTCTTTTGTTATATTGAAAGGAAGTGAGATTTAATGGGTAGAAAAATACAGCATAACAATATTGTTACTGATGAATTATTGGCTCAGTGTAATAAAGAGAATGTAGAGTTAGGAAATGACTTTTTGGATTATCTTCGTTCAGTTGATAGATCTCCAAATACAATCAATGCATATAGACGTGACCTTTACATTTTCTGGGTGTATTTACTTCAGCATTGTGACAACAAATTCTTTATTGATTTATCTAAGAGGGATATTGCTCGTTATCAGAGTTTTTGCCTTACTGAATATAAATGGTCGCCAGCTAGGATGCGTAGGGTGAAGTCTACTCTCTCATCACTTTCAAATTATGTCGAAGCTATATTGGATGATGAATATGAGAATTTTAAACCGATTATACGCAAAATTGAAAATCCTGCAAATGAAAAAGTATTTACGAAAACTGTACTATCCGATGAACAAGTGCAGGAAATGCTTGATTATTGGGTTGAAAAAGGAAAATATGACAAGGCTTGTATTTTAGCATTGGCTGCATTTAGTGGCAGACGTAAGAGTGAATTACCACGTTTCAAAGTATCTTATTTCGATGACGAAAATATTATATACGGTTCTTTATATAAGACACCTGAAAAGATCCAAACAAAGGGAAGAGGCTCTAGGGGCAAAATGTTGACGGTATATACACTTGCAAAACCGTTTAAGCCATATTTTGATTTGTGGATGAATTATAGAAAAGAACACGGAATTGAATCAGAATGGTTATTTCCAAAGAAAGTAAATGGAGGATATATAGATGAACCTATGGATTCAAGCACTCTTGATAGCTGGGCTGATACATTCAGTAAGCATTTAGGAGAAGACTTTTATTTCCACAGTCTTCGTCATTTCTTTACAACTTCTTGTTCCAGAAGTGGACTTCCTGATGATGTGATTCAGATGCTAGTCGGTTGGAGTTCGCTAGATATGGTATCAGTGTACAAGGATATTGATGCTGATGAGCAATTTGCGAAATATTTTGCTGATGGAGAAATAAAACAAGTAGAACAAAAATCACTTTCTGATTTGTAGAAGATACTGATGAAGCTTTCGTCTAACATTATTTTTCCACTATAAAACAGAGAATATATAAGTATCACATCTTGGTCTTTGCTATTCACATAGCATTGTAAGACAATATCTATCCTACCAACATCTAGGATCTTCGGTGACTCTCAGCCTTAGAAATGAGAAGATGTTCGTGCTTCTCTGCGTTAATGAGAACCTTAATTGACGGATAAGAGACATGAAATCTTATCGAGAGGTCTTTGCTCCGAAGACTGAAAATATGTGGAGAATAATATGGTAAACGGTTGCTCATATACATATCATGCATTTGACGTGTAAGACACACGAGTTAGGAATGAGTAAAATGTGGAAGCATGAATTAGGTTGCGGATAAGCGACCTAATTCTAAAAAACTGGATGTGTACAGTCCAATATCAGCTAGTTAGTGCTTTATGCTGATTTTATTGTAGCATAGTAGTTTTAAACATTTTTAGCTGATGGCTAATATGGAGAGAACTTCATCACTTCTCCTACTATGCTTTAATATTGACTCGTAGCTCAATGGTAGAGCACTCGGCTGTTAATCGAGGCATTGTGGGTTCAAGCCCCACCGAGTCAGCTATGGCTCTATAGTATAAAGGTAATTATACCCGACTGTCTATCGGAAGATTTGTGTTCGATTCCCAATAGAGTCACTGTGTTAGTAGCTTAGTAGGTTAAAGCGTCAGATTGTGGTTCTGAATATCGTGGGTTCAAATCCCACCTAACACCTAATGATTAAAAGGAAAACGAAAAAATAAAAGAAAGGAGTGTACATATAATGGCTTATTTACAAGTTACTGAAAACGACTTGGAAATTGGTGACGTATTAAGTATTACAAGTGATAATTGTAAAACTTTAAAAGCTTTACAGATGCTTATTGGAAATCAGACAAAAGCAAGTATGAGTATTGATTTTGATAACAATTGTCTTGTTTTTAAAGTAAATGATACAGATATGAATTTACCACAATTACAGTGTAATTTGTCAAAGTCTACCATTAAAAATATGATTTGCGGATTAAAAGAATTTTATAACTTATTAAGTGAGGAGGAAACTGAATAATGAAATTAGCACAGAAAACAGAAATTAACGAAGATGTAATTACAGTAAGTTTAAATGTCGAAGAATTGGGTGATAGTATAAGAGATGCTGATACAGAGAAAAATCAGTTACATAATTTCGTAAGATATATCGAATATAGCCAGATTGACTTCTCTGGAAATTTGAAACTTTCAGATACAGGAATTCCTGTGATTGTTACTGATGAGCCAGACGGTTCTACTATTGAAAAGGTCACAATTTCTGATTTAGTAAATAAAAAGTACACTCTCGATGAGCATTTATCTATTACACTTTCTATTGACATAAATAAAATTCCTACTGCTTCTCTTGGTACAGTGTTTAATACTCCTGAAAAATTAGGACAGGCAATGGCAGTTCTTTTCTTGGAAAAAGTGAAAGCTGCAATCACAACAAAATTAACAGAAATCAGAGCGTTGGCAAATGATTTTGAAGCTGAAACATCTGTTGTACTGTAAGGAGGCTGACTATGTATAAAATTCTTATTAAAGATTCCAAAACAGGAATGTATCGTTATCTTACTGTAAAGCAGGAAATTATGAAAGAACAGAAAGAAACTGTAACCGATGAAGATACCCATGAAGTAAAAGAAGTTACTACATTGGTTGGGACTGGCGAATATGAAACTGTTGAATATTCTACAGAAAATAAAGATGAATTAGAGAAGAAATGTATTGAGCTTTTAGCTTCTTACAAGGTAACAGAATTTACTCCGATTAATACATTGGCTTATACAACAGATCTTGTTTGGTCTGAGTAATTTATAATGGGTGGTACTTTTCCACCCTAAATATGGGGCATTAGTCAAAAGGTAAGACAATGGATTTTCATTCCATGAGTATCGGTTCGAGTCCGTTATGCCCTATTTATGATTTCGTAGCCAAGTTGGTTAAGGCATCGGACTGCAACTCCGAGGGCGTGAGTTCGACTCTCACCGAAATCTTTTCGTGCGGTAAACCTGATGTGAAAGCCTATTTGGATGCATACGAAACTTAGGTGTGTAAGCTCAACACTTACTACCGTCCTATTAAATTATCCGTAGGCAACAACTACGCAGATTATTCTGATAAAGTCGTAATGAAAATAGTTTCATTTAGTTTAGAGAAAGATAATTTTTAAAGAAAGAGTCATTTACTTTGGAGATGGTTCTTTTGTTATGTAGTATTGGCAGAGTTGGTATTGCACCTGATTGCTAATCAGAGGTCATCGTTTATTCGGTGCATAGGTTCAAGTCCTATATACTACGCTCATGCCGTGTGTCCGATTGGTCGAGGATACTGTCTTGAAAACAGTCTGGATGTAAAAGTCTTTGGGGTTCGAATCCCTAACACGGCGTATACACCTATCTTTTGGCAAGAATGAAGTCTCCAAAACTTCTAACCTGTGTTTGATGCGCAGTGGGTGTGCTAAGTGAAGTGAATTGCACTTTCACTGGAAATTTAATATTGGAAATTATGAGAAGTCATTTCGTATGAAGTGGCTTCTTTTTATATTGGAATAAAAGGAGGTGGTCGTTAGTTTGGCTACGACAAAAGAGACACAGCCTACAAAATTAACGGCTGCACAATTAAAGAAGAAAGTTGAAACCCAAGAAGAAAAAATCAAATTCCTCAAAGAAGGTGCTTGGTGCTACATGTGTGATACACATAAAGCTAAAGATAAATTTTATGTAAGTACAGATCCTATGAGTAAAAGTGGTCTTACTCCAATTTGTAAAGATTGTGCAAAAAAGATAGCATTGAGAACTACAAATGGTGTTGATCAAGAACCTACGAGAGAATCAGTACAACTTGCTCTTAGATATTTGGGAAAACCTTTTCTCGAAAAAGTATGGGATTCAAGTATTCAAGAAGTTGAAAATCTTGCATCTGGAAGAGTTAAATCTAACGTATGGACTGCATATGCACGTCAGATTGCGATGCCTAATTATATAGGATTAACATACTTTGACTCAGACCATTTTGTTAAAGATAAAGTTGAAAATGAATCGGCAAAAGAACTAACCACTGAAGAAGAATTGATTGAATCACATGCAGGGTTGGACACATATGATAGTTTCTTAAAGAACAAAAATGATGTTATTCGATTACTTAGCTATGATCCGTTTGAAAAAGAAGATATAGCAGATCAGCCTTTTTTATATTCTCAATTATTAGGGTTATTAGATTCTAGTGAAGATGCAAATGAAGATATGATGCGTACTTCTTCTGCTATTTCTATTGTTCGTGGATTCTTACAACAATCCAAAATTGATGACACTATATCAAAACTTATGTGTGACATTTCTAATATCGAACGCAATTCTGCAACGATTAAATCTCTACAAGAAAGTAAAAGTAAAATAACTTCAGTTATTACAAGTCTTGCTCAAGATAGTTGTATTTCATTAAAGCATAACAAAAATGCTAAAAAGGGCGAAAACACTTGGACTGGTAAAATCAAGAAAATCAAGAGTCTTAATTTACGAAGTGGCGAAGTTAATGGTTTTGATATTGATACTTGTAGAGGTATGCAACAGGTTCAGGAAATTAGTGATGCTTCTATTATGAAACAGTTGGCACTTGATGAATCTGAATGGTCAGACATGGTTTCTGAACTGCGTGTTGTGAATACTGGTCTTCGTAAGGAAAAGGATGCTTACCAAGAAATCAATAGAATATTATTAAGAGAGAATCTTGATTTAAGAGATACATTAAAAGAAAACAATCTATTAAATGAAGAACAGTTAAAAGACTTAAAAGATGTTTATTCTGTTTTTGCAGAATTTGATGAAGTCGAAGAATCTCCTGATGATGAAACAAAGGAGGTCGCTGAAAATGAATCAGAATAAGCAAATGATTATGAATTATTATCAGAATGAAATTCTTGATTATGATAAAGATTTTTATAATCAATATGGAATATATGTAAAACCACATGGTTATTCTATCTCATCTCGTAAAATTGAGTCTTATATTCAAATTGCTGAAATTCAAAAATATTTGCAATGCAACCCGGTAAAAGCTATAGATCTCTTTTTTAACATAGAGCTTTTAGATGGACAGGCACTTCTTGTACAAAGAAGTTGGATTTGTCCAAATGTACTTGCTGTATGTACTCGTGGATATGGTAAAAGTACAGTTATTGATCTTGAGATAATGTCAAAAGATATGTGCTTTTGTAATGTATGGACATACATTGCAAGTGGTACAGGTGGTCAGGCTGAACAAACTTTTACTACTTTGGAACGACTTGCCAATGATAATATTGATACATTTTATGGTTCAACTGGTTCTGTGTTTAAGAATGAAATTGAAATTAAGAATGCAGCAGGTGATGGTTTTTCACACTCATCCAATGGTTTTTCCTATTCATGTTATAACGGATCTATGACTAGGACATTGAACGGAAATATAGATGCCAAAAGAGGTATGCGAGGCACCGTAATTTTTGACGAAAGCGGCTTCTTGTCAGATGAAATGATGAATGTTTATGGTGCATTTGCTGTTGTAAATAAAAGCTTAAAAACTGGCAAGGATGTTGATGGTAATTCAATAGATCCTATTCGCCAAAGATGTTTGCCAAGAGATTTATCATATCAGAAATATTATATAAGTTCAGCTTCTTCAACTGATACTCAGTTTTGGAGACTGTATCGTGACTTTTCTAAACAGCAAATCATGGGAAATCCAGATTATTGTGTTTTACATATAGATTGCGAACAAGCATTTAAACCAACTCTTAAAGGTGAATTAGTCACTCCTCTTTTATCTCGAAATACTGTTGAATCTGAAATGAGAACAAATCCAGAAAAAGCAAGACGTGAATATTATTGCATTTTCACTACAGATGCTGGCACTGATGCAATTATTCGTAGAGGTGTTATTACACGAAATGAAGAAACAAGAAAGCCTCTTCTTTACAATGATACAGGTAATAAAAAATTCGTAATCACATATGATCCTGCTAGAAGTCGAGATAATTCAGTAATTCTTGTTGGTGAAATTTATGAATACGAACAGGTGGACGGAAGCATTGATACAAGAATGAGATTGGTAAACTGTATTAATCTTATTGATGTTGGTAAAAAAATTAAATCTCCTATGCAGACACCAGATCAGATTGAATATTTAAAAAAAGTAATTCTTGATTATAACGGTGGAGCTGACGCATATGGAAATATTGTTGGTGTATACATTGATGCAGGTAGTGGCGGATCTGGTGTTAATATAGCTGATTATTTAATGCCAGATTGGACAGACTCTGCTGGCATTGTTCATAGAGGCTTAATAGATAAAGAATACTCTGCCGATTATGTTAAGAAATTCCCAAATGCAGTAGACAAAGTACATCTTATGTCTCCTGCTGGTTACAAATCTGAAATGTATGAAGCAATGATTGAGTTAATGAATCAAGATAAAATTAGCTTTACCGCACAATATGATCACAAAGGTTATCTTACTGTTTTTGATGTTGATGAGAAAAAACTGACTAAAGAGAAAGAAAGAATTTCTGCCGAACTCAGGAAGCAAAAAGTTAATGAAAAAGAATTTGAAACTAAGCTTAATGAAGAATTAGAGAAAATTGAATCTGTTAATACAAAGACCATAAAGCTTGATTGGCAAGATGAAATTGCACTTGCTAACATTGATGCTTTAAAAGAAGAACTTGTTAATATGGTTCGTAAGAAAAGAGATTCTGGAAAAGATTCATTTGAACTTACGCCTGAAAAAGCCAATAAGCTCCACGATGATCGTGCGTATACGGCGTGTATGGCTTCTTACGCCCTTATGTGTGAACGTAGAAAAGCTATTACAAATAGAAAACGTCCAATGGAAGATGCGACAAGTTTTATAAATAAACTTACAATCCGTAAGGCAAAATACAATTAAGGAGGTGCATTATCAAATATGCCTAGACCTAAGAGAGTAGATGCAAATTCTAATGCACCTACCAAAGTAAATAATTCGCAGAAGAAAACTACTTCTTCTACTCCAAAACAGCCAACCGCAAATGAAATGCGTGAATGGTATGAGAAAAATAAAAGTAGACTTGAACGTTATGAAGACGCAACAAGTGCTATTACAAGTCTTCGAGATATTCAGAAATCATCCAGATATACGTCAATCAGTAACTATTCAAAGGAAGATGTAAAATCATACATAAAGAATATCTCTTCTAATGAAAAGAATCTACGAAGCTTATCTCGTTATCTTTATTATCGTTCAGAAATCTATTATCGTCTTTGTAAATATTATGCAAATCAGATTGATCTTACAATTCGTAATATTGTTCCCCCATTTATAATCTCAGGCGAAAATGATGTACAATCCACATTACAAAAGTATCAAGAAACAGTTAATATAGTTGATACTTTAGGATTAAATTATGAATTTCGTAAAGCTGCGTCTATCACTTTAAGGGAAGATGTATTTTATGGATGTGCTTATTATACAGAAGGACAAGGAATGTTTGTTCTTCCATTAGATCCAGATTATATGAAAATAGCAGGCATGTTTCCTGATGGTTCATTTGCAGGAGCTATGGATATGAGTTATTTCCGTAGTCATCAGGAACTTCTTGAATATTGGGGTGAACCATTCAATAGTATGTGGAATACATATAAGAGTACAAATGAAAAATATCAGCTAATTCCAGAAGAATATAATGTATGTATTAAATTTAGGTCTGAAGACTGGGAAACCATCGTTCCCGTGCTTACACCTATATTTTTATCATTGATTGATCTTATGGACGCTTCTGATTATCAAGCAGTTCAACAGGCGGCTAATATTTATAAATTAGTATGGCTTGAAATGAAGACAATGGGTAAAGATGTAGATGATTGGGCTGTGAATCCAGATATAATGATTCAGTATTTCAATCGTATGCTTGAAGAAGCATTACCGCCTTATATCTCTGCTGCTATTGTTCCTGGTGAATTGCACGAGATAAGTTTTCCAGATGATGCAACTGGCGATGTTACAAAAGTTGAAAAAGCTACAAAAGAAATTCTCAATACGGCTGGTGGTGCTCAGATATTAAATCTAAACTCCGCTTCTAACTCTACTGCTTTTAAATATGGCGTACTTGCAGATTCTACATTTTCTATTTCAACTCTTATTCCACAGATTCAAGCGATTGTAAATCGACTTTTATCTAGTTGGATATCTGAACCTTGTAAAGTTAAATTCTTTGATGTCTCTATTTATCAGAAAGATGACTTTAGAAAATCAATCTTGGAATCATGTACCAATGGATTGCCAAACAAAATTCTTTATAACACACTAAATGGTGTGTCTGAAAAAGATACGTTATCTATGAACTTTTTGGAAGAAGACTGTTTGCAGCTTAGTTCAAAATTCAAGCCACTATCTAGCACTTATACTCAGACAGGTAATGATAAAGGCGGTGGTCAAGAGAAGGATGATTCGGAACTTACAGATGCTGGACTTCGCACGAGAGACGAGGATCTCAATAATAAATAAAGGAGGTGTCTTAATATGAAATACAATTTTATTAAAACATCCGACAAGGAGACAAAGGAAAAACTTCTTAAAGAAGGTTTTAAACTGGTATCTCAAGATGGGAATGTGGCAACATTTTTGAATAACCACCCTCTCACTTTTGAAAATACAAATAATAAAATTCAGCATAGCAATATGCTTACATTCTAACCACTCTCCTACTTTGAGTGGCATATCAACAAAGAAAGGAGGAATAGGTTAAATAATGCCAAAGGTTATTAAAAAGAAAATTTTAACTGAAGATGATTTACTAAAATTCTGTCAAGAGCAGAAATTTGCAAAATTCAGTTCTAAAGATACTGGCTATCAGTTGGCTTTAAAAGTGCCTACTACTTTTGAAATAGACGATACCGTAGACGAAAATCATCGTGGAATGATGCGTCTTAAATTCAGAATTTTTCATACAGGGCTTAACAGAAATAAGAGTTATGTATCAAAGGATGCTGCTGAGAAAGCAATGAATACTATTGCTGATAGACCTGTATTGGCTGCAATCCATCAGCTTGACGATGGCAGTTGGGATTTCGAAGGTCATGAGATGGAAATTGTTAAAGACGAAAAAGGTAAAGAAGAACTGAAATATATTGAATCTCAAGTTGGTTCTTTCTCATCTGAACCTGCATTTTGGGAACATGATGATAACTTAGATAAAGATTATGTATGTGCTTATGCTTATATAAGTGAAGAATACACAAAGGCTTGTGAAATTATTCGTGCAAAACAAGGTTCAAAAAATAGTTGCGAGCTTTTCATTGATGAACTCTCTTACAACGCCAAGGAGAAATATCTTGAATTAAATGATTTCTATGTAAACGCTTCGACTTTGTTGGGAAGTCATGATGATGGTACAGAAATTCAGGAAGGTATGGAAGGTTCTCGTGCTGATATTGCTGATTTCAGTGTAAATAACAATTCAGTTAAATTTGACAAAAATGAAAAATTGATTGAACTCTTAGAAAATCTTAATAAGACACTTTCTAATTTCAATAAAGAACAGACTCCTGTTCAAACACAATCAAAGGAAGGAGGAACAAATAACAAAATGACAAAATTTGAAGAGTTACTTGCCAAATATGGTAAGACTGCTGAAGATGTAACATTCGACTATACAGAAATGTCAGATGAGGAACTTGAAGCAAAATTCGCTGAGATGTTCGATGATGACAATTCAGAAGGAGATAATTCAGGTAACGGAGAATCTGGTGAGCCTTCCAATGATGGAGAAGGTAATGGCGAAGGAGCTTCTGATCCAGATGGGAATGAAGGTGAAAGTCAGACTTTTGAAAAGATTGTTCGTACATATGAGATTTCTCATGAAGATACAAGATATGCACTCTATAATCTGTTAGCACCATATGAAGAGTCAGATAATGATTATTACTATATCTCAAATGTATTTGATTCTTATTTTGTATACGAGGGTTGGTGTACTGACAAAATTTACCGACAGAACTATACAAAAGATGGAGATAATGTTTCATTTGATGGTGAGCGTATAGAATTATTCCGTGAGCTTTTGACAGCAAGTGAGAAAGCTGAACTTGAATCCATGCGTTCTAATTACGCTGCCCTTAAGGAGTTTAAAGAGACAGCAGAAAAGAATGAACTTCATGCACAAAAAGAAGCTATTATCAATGCTGATAACTATTCTGTTCTTACAGAGAAAGATTCAGAAGGAAATTATGTAAATACTGATTTCGCTGAATTAGTAAAGACTATGGATAATTATTCCGTAGAAGACTTTGAAACAAAAGTAAAGGTTATGCATTCAGATTATATGTCTGCACATGCGAACTTCTCTTCTGTTGACACAAAGAAAAACACAAATTCGGTTAAGATACTTACAAATATGAATAAGAAATCAAAGCCTAAGAAAAACTACGGCAACTTACTTGATTAAAAAACTGAATATAACTTCATTTCATATAGAACGCTTTATGCGTTCTTTTTTATTGCAAAAAAAACAAAATTTAAGGAGGAAAACATAATGGCTATTAAATATGCTGCTACAAAATTTCCACAGATGGAAATTGGTAATTTACTTGCTCAGGATTATGGCGAGCACATTTTATCTGTAAAGATTACAGAAGATACACCTAATGGATATCATTTCAAACCAGGTAAGATGACTTCTCTTGATAATTGGGAGATGGAAGCTGCAACTGAAATTGATGCTTATATCGCAATGAAAGATGCGTCAGGAAGATACCTTGTTGTAATTAGAGATCCAAAGGGGGTTGGTGTTATCTATCAGAAACCTCTCAACAATGTCGAGAGTCCTCGTTCACTCGCACTTGCTTCTAATTTCTATAACGATCCAGCAGACGGTGCAGTTCGTGGATACATGCTTCATTCACAGGATCGTTATTGGCTTACAGAAGATAATTTTGATGGCTCACCTACAGTTGGAGCTGAAATCACAACGATTTCTAGTGGAAAATTAAAAATTGGTGCGTAATAGAAAGGAGGATATAGAATAATGATGAGATTTAGTACAGAACATTTAAGAAAAGTTTTTGAAGATGCTGATAAGTATGAAAATTTTAAGAAGCTTACATATAACTTAAATCACGGAATTGATATTTATGAGTACGATGATGACGGAAACCAGAGAAAGGTTTCTAAACATGAAGCAAATAAGGCAATCCGTAAAATTATTATGGAGGTATGCGACCTTACTGAAGAGGATCTTAGATCCAATAAGAGACGTGAAAGAGCCTTAGAGCTTCATCACACAGAAGTATATGAGTTACTTGAGTCTGATATTGATTTTAAGGTAGATACAGCATTCAAGGAATCTGAGTGGTTTAATGATTTTGTAGATATGAGAAATGTTAAACTTGGCGACGAGGAAGAGTTTTGGTCAAGAGAAAAGGTTATGCTTGCTGTTGCTGAAATTAGTGGTGACCACCATGATCTGACTTTACAGTACTTAAATGAAGGTATAGCACACAAGATTCATACTAAGAAGTATGGTGTAAAGATTGGTAAGGATATTGATCTTATTTTACTTGGACGTATTGATTTTACTGAGCTGACAGATAAGATTGCAGAAGCGTTTGTATATAAAGTTCAGGAACTTTGCTATACAGGAATTTATGGTGCTGCAACTAAGTTACCTAACAACTCTCAGTTTGTAAAAACAGGTGCTTTATCTGCTTCTACTAAGGACAAGTTTGATACACTTCTTGAGGATGTTGGAACTGCTAATAGTGCAGAAGTTGTTATTATGGGTACAAAGACTGCATTGAAGAAACTTAATGGTCTTACAGAAGTTGATTGGAGAAGTTTGTCTCAGAAAGAGGATGTTGCAAAGACTGGTCGCCTCGGTACATACGAAGGAACAGAACTTATTGAGATTCCTCAGAGATTTGCTTTCAATGATGTAACAAAGAGACTTATTGACGATAAGAGACTTCTTATCTTTGCAAAGAATCAGGAACAGTTCGTGTGGTTTACAGATAAGGGTGAAACTCAGATTTATGAGTCTGGTACTCAGAAGGGTGAACACGCTGATGACTTCCAGAAATATGAAGTTCAGAGAGAAATGGGTGTTGAGGTAGTATTACCACAGTACTTTGGTCAGTGGACTCTTGAATAGTAAATAAGGTTGAGTGGTTAGTTTATCTAGCCACTCTTTTTTATATTGGATAGAAAGGAAAAATAAATGGCATATACAAAAAAGACCACCACAAAAGCAATAGAAAATACTAATACTGATGTGGCTGAAAAGAAATCAGAAAAAAAGAAGTTTGAGCCAACAGAAATGATTCCATGTGTGTCTCTTACCGCAGGAGAATTATTTTATGTTGGACTTAAATCAGATACTTTATATACATTTGCAGATATTGATGACGTTCAGGAAATTGAATTTAGAGATTTGGATTATGCAGCAAGGAAGGGTGACAAGATGATGTTTAAACCTCGTTTTGTTGTACAGGATGCGGATTTTATCGCATTACATCCAGAACTTGATGATTTATATTCTACTCTTCACTCGACAAATGATTTAAGAGATATTTTAAAGATGACTCCTTCGCAAATGGAAAAAGCAATCTATTCTCTTCCAATTGGAGCACAGGAAGCATTAAAAACTATTGCAACAAGTATGGTTGATGACGGAACACTTGATTCTGTTAAGAGAATTCAGACGCTTGATTCTATTTTTGGAACAGAGTTACTTTTAAAATTGAATATGTAGTAAAGGAGGCTCACAATGACGCTTCCATATGAAACAATTTTTTCACGAACAAGAGGACGTATTTCAGATATGAAAGAACTTTCTCTTGACGAAAACGATCTTAATGAAACATGGACTGAACGCTTACACATGGTTGCAGGTGATGAACGAGTTATTAGGAAATTCGCTTCATTTAATATGGATGACGGAATGGAACAGATTGAATTTGAGATGCAATATCCTGTTAGCGATTTTGCAGATAAGGAATATGTTATAGGATTGTTCACTCTTGGAATGACAATTGAATGGTTAAAACCACAGGTTGACTCTGCAAAATTTACTGCTAGAGTCTTAGGAACAAAAGAAGAAAAAAACATGCAGAATCCATATAAAGATATGCAAAGTAGATTAGATACATTACAGCATGAATTTAGTAGAAAACTTGCAAGTCATGGATATATTAATAATTCATATGTGCGAGGTGAATAACTATGGAATATATATATGGTTCGTTCACTAAAAGGCAAATTAAAGAAGCTGCACATGCAATGCACAACGATGTCCATAAGTTATTACTTTATAAGGATAATCAAATAGAAGAAAAAATATTTGAGAATGATGAAGCTTTTCTTATATTTTTCCACAATGTTATGTTTAAATTTAGTGGAACAAAGACTCTATTTAATAACAATGGAATTATGGTCACACTAATGGCTACTTTGCAAGCCGCTTATGACGAAGTTACATCCGATGAGTTTGATTACATGACATTTCGTAGGGCTATTTTAGATAGTCACAATTACATTAAGCAGATGTTTGAAGGAGGTGTTGGTGATGCCAAGCTTACAGACAGCACGGCGAATCGCTAACGCCAAAACAAATAATGCGAAAACTTTAGGTCAGATTTATAAAGAAGAATCTGATTTTTTGATGGAAGAAACTTGGGATAACAGTATTACTTCCACGACCTGTTACATTTATGACCATTTTCATGATGACTTCTTCACAGACGAACATGGAATCACACGTTCACTTGCTGAAGGTATGACTTATGAAAATACCAATAAGACAAAAATTGATGCAAAGTTTATTATCAAATCTTATCAGTCAATGGATAAAGATCAAGTAGAATACTATCTTATGTTTCGTCCAAGTCAGCCTGTAAGATTCAATGAAGGTGATGATCTTTATTATTATGAGACTGATTTTAGGAAACGCTATTCTGCGACATTTCCGATAGGACTCTGGGTGGATTTACCTGACGATAGAGGGGTATATCATAAATGGTTAATTTGTAGAAATGAACCTGCAAATCAATTCCCAAAGTATCTGATTTTGCCAGCCAACTATGAACTTATGTGGGTGGAAAAAAATAATGAAAAACGTATCAAGCGTAGAATGTGGTGTGTTTTAAGACAACAAATGTCTTACACATCAGGGGTTTATACTGACCGTGTATTTGGGCATACGGATAACCAAAATAAGTTGATACTGCCGATGAATTCTATCACAGAAAAATTCTGGTATACGGACGATGATTCAAAGAATATGCGAGTAATTGTTAGTGCTTTGATGGAGAATCCTACGGTGTGGAAAATTACAAAATGTGAATCGGCTTCTCCACTTGGGCTACAAAAACTTACATTGTACACCAATTTCTTTAACGAGCATACTGATTATGTCAATTTTGAAACAGGCGAAATGTATGCAAACTATTTCGATTCAGAAATCGCCCCAACAGATCCATCTACTCCAACCACTCCCCCATCTTCTATCACAACAAGAATTTCAGCGTCCACCTCAACAATCAAGGTCGGTGGCTCTTATAAAAATCTTACAGTAAATCTATTCAATGATTCCAATGAAGATATTACAACTGAATATGCTGATGCAACCTTTACATGGACTTGCTCTATTGATAATGAAGATTGGACAGATAAAGTATCATGGCGAGCTGGTACAGAGTACAACCAAAAGAAAGTAAAGTTTACTAGTGATTCTTCTACTATTGGCAAAATATTGTCTGTTAAATGCACTATTGAAAAAGATGGTGTAATAATTGAATCTGAAACTCTTGCGTTGGAATTAGCAGATTAGGAGGTGAAAATAACGGAAAAGATAATTACAAAAATTGATCTATTAAATAAAATTAAAGAGTATAAATCAGCTCCTGATGATGAAAACATTCAATATAAGAAGAAAATTGAAAAAGCTTTATTAACTCGTCCAGACTTATTATATGCCCTCAATGAAAAAAGTTTAGAAACGGAACTTTTTGATGATGATGGCAATGTAAACTGGGAGTGGAATAATGAAATAGGTGAATATGAGCCATTAGGCGAATGGGAACGGTACTTTGGTAGTAATTCAAACATTCGTCCTTTTTTATTTATTCCTGACACTCAGACAGAAGTAAAACACTATATATGTTATCAAGTAGCGTTTGACGAAATGCCTCGTTATCAAGATACATTAAAGTACACAAATATTACATTTACAATATTTGTTCACGGTAATGACAGGTATGATAAACTTACAGGTATTCCACGCCATGATTTAATCGCTTCTATTATAAGAGAACGATTCAACTGGTCTAATATCTTTGGTATGCAGACTCATCTCATATCTTCTAAAGAATCCACAACAGATAATAACTATCTCGTTCGTACTCTTGTATTCCAAGTTGTTGATACTAATGGAATTCACAAAACAATTGATGGTAAAACTTCTATCACCAATTATGGAGTTAGGCGGTGATTAAATGGATGTATTAGAAACGCTAGACAATCTACAAAATGCCGCAGAACAAGATTCTGAGAAAAATAAATCTAATAATAAAAAATCAGAATATCATTTTGATAAATTAAGAATGTATTTTGGTGAAGATTATACCATAAATAATATTACAATTTCTGTACCAACAATCGGAGATATTCTTGAAGTTGGGGAAACTAGATTTTATCAATCTTTATCACCTTTTCTCAATAACCCAACATCAATTAGGGTTTTCTTATATGATACTTTTCACAAGGATTGGAACAAAACCAAAGACATTGAAGTATTTTATATAATGTATCAACTTGTACAAGATAAAGAACCACTAAATTTAATTTTTAAAGATTTTAATTTTGATGGATTTGTGTTAACTCCCGCAAAGAAAAATAAACAAGATACAGAATATGACCACTTGGCGCTATTTAACGAAGATAAGAACATCCTTATTTATGATGATGAATATTTAGAGATTGCGGAATATATTCGTACAATGATGAATGTTCATCCGAAAACAGAAAAGGCAAAAGGTAAAACCACAAAGCATTGGATGTTACAAGAAGATAGAATGAAGGTACAACAGAGCGAAGACAAGAAAGGATCTTCCACTCTCTTACCTCTTGTATCTGCTTGCATAAATCATCCTGGCTTTAAATACAAGTTGGATGATTTAAAACAAGTTAATATATGTCAGTTCATGGACTCTGTACAAAGAATACAGAAATATGAACAGGGCGTTGCAGCTATGCATGGTATTTATGGCGGCATGGTTAGTGCAAAAGATATCCCAAATGACTTAATTAATTTTATGAGTGATTTATAATCGCTCATTTTTTATTGCATAAAAATAACAAATTTTAAAGGAGGAAAATTAATATGGCATTTAAATTAGGTGACGTAATCGTTGATAGACTTCAGTTTGGTTACGGTGCAAAAGCAAACGGTACACCTCTGTATGCTTTAACTCAGCTTACAGAAGCCAATATTGATATTACAGCAGATTCTACTGATATCAATGATAAGGATGGAAACCTTGTATATAGAAAATATACGGGTAAAAAAGGCGAGGTAACTGCAACTAATGCATTTCTTAATCTTGCAGTTGTCGAAGCTATCTCAGCCACAGATGCAGAGATTGCAACAGAAGACAAAGGTATTGTTATGCCGATGATTCAGCTTGTAAAGGCAGGTGAAACACTTGATATTACTGGTTATGTAGATGGTTCTGTTGTCGTAAACTCTCTATCCCCAAAAGGTTCTATGGGTAAAGAATTATATACAAAAGGTACTTCTGCTACTGCAACAGAATTTGCTATTGTACATACAGATGCATCTGGTGAACCTGACAATACACCTGCGAGCGATGTATTAACTCCACCAACAGCAGATGGAGAGACACAGTACATCGTTAAATACAAGAAGACAATTCATAGCGGTGCTAAGATTACCAACTCTGGTAAGAAATTCCCGAAAGCGCATGAGTTATTTTTCAAGGCATTAGTTGTTGATAAATGTGATACAGAAACTCTTAGAGCTGCAATCATTCACATTCCATCATTTATGCCAAGTCCAGAGTTTACTCTTGCACTTCAGGGCGGTGATTCTCAGACAATGGATTACAAAGGAGCTATGATGCTTAACGCATGTTCTACAGATTCTGAACTTTTCTCTATTTACTACATTGATGAAGAAGAGGAAGATATCTAAATAAGATTGCTTGGGCAGTTTAATCACTGCCCTCTTATAAGGAGGATTAATGGCTAATAAAGATTTGAGAACCTGTATGTTATGCCGAAAAAAATACAGTTTTTGCCCAGTATGTAATCCAGAAGACAAAAGTAAACCAACATGGTACTTTTGTTGGTGTAGTGATAATTGTCACGAAATTGATAGAATTGCTTCTGCGTATGAAGATGGACGAATAACTGATATTGAAGCAAAAGAGAAACTGTCCAAACTTGATTTATCAAAAAAGGATAATTTTGGAGAGAGTTATCAGAAATCTATTGCTTCAATTATGAAGGCGCAGGTAAAGAAAACTATAAATAAAAAAGAAAAGAAAACAGATAATGAATCTGTTAAAAATGATATTGTTGCGGAAGTCGAGGAAAAGACTGATGGTAATGTTGAATAGTGATTTTGAAAAATATAAATAGGGAACATAATTACTATTCAACGGTTTTATGTTCCCTATTTTTTACGTTATATGAGGAATAGAAGGAATGACTATAGAAAGCAATTTAAAACCAAGGAGTTATAACGAAAAAGAAATTATCCGTATATATAACAGAGATTAGCAAACATTCTATATTGATTCTGGTATATATCCTATTGATTTATATCCAAGTTATAGTCCTAAAAATGATAGAAAAATTATTGTAATGATTTTTCTTAAAAATGATACTAAAGAAGTATATATGAAATGGAAAAATTATGAATAAATAGGTTACTCAAGACAATGAGCATAAAAGTAGATGTCATACCTGTGAGTGAACAATTACGTAATCAATAGTCAGGTCGCTACTACTCTCCTATGGAAAGGAAAATTTATGAACAAAATCAACTGGAAAGTTCGTTTTAACAAAGAGAATATTTTATTTATTGCACAGGTTATTATTTCTGTTGTAGTTCCAATTCTTACATATTTCGGATTACAGGCATCCGACTTAACAACTTGGTCAAAGGTGTGGGAAACGTTTGTACAGGCAGTAAGTAATCCATATGTCGTTGTAATGGCGTTAGTATCTTTATTTAATGCAATTACTGATCCTACGACTAGAGGTATTGGAGATTCTACTACTGCTCTTACTTATAAAAATCCAAAGGAATAATTTTGAAAGGAGGAGTTTGTTATGGCTGTATTATGTGCATGGGCTTCTGCAAACGAATATGGTAAAACAACCGGAGGTAAAGCCGGTGATCAGACTGGCAAAGAAGTCAAATGTGGAAATATTTATAATTTTGGTCAGACAAGAGTTTATAGATGTGCCGATAGAAAATACGCAGTTAAGATTGGTGCGGCTGCCAAAGCTATTGCATTAAATAACAATTTTGGTTATTGTCAGGAACACAGGACTACATCGTATAACGCATTAAAAAACGTTAATTGGATTGTAGCAAATGTAAAGACACCTGTGGAAATTGATTGTTCCGAATTAGCAGCATGTGCTGTAAATGTTGCATATGGAAAACCTGTCATTTCTTCTGCTGTATATTCTGGCAACATTGGTGGTGCTTTAGTAGGAAGTGGATTATTTAAAGAATTAAAAGCATCAAAATATCTTGGTAAATCAGAGTATATCGAATGTGGTGATATTATTGTTGCACCTGGCAAACATGTAATTGTTGCATATACAGATGGTTCTAAAACATCTCAGAATACAATTATCACAACTATCCAGAGTGTCACATCTGGAAATAAATTAGTAAAACGTGGTCAACGTGAAGCTATTAAATTCACAGGTGTAAAAATTGTTACCGATGGTTTAGTTGGTGGAGAAACAAATATGATGAAAGTAAGAGTATTGCAACACGCCATCAACTTAGATTATAAAGCAGGTCTTGTTGAAGATGGTAAACTTGGTTCTGCAACTAGGAAAGCACTTGGCTCTCATTATGTTAAAAAAGGAGAAACACAGAATATGGTTACTGCGCTTGAGATATTATTATATCTTAATGGTTTTGATCCAAATGGAGTTGAATATCCAGGTACATATGGAAATGGTCTTGTCACTGCTTCAAAGAAAAAATTCGGAGATGATGGATTAAAGGTTACTGCATCTGAATTCATTCAGTTATTATAAAGATTGGAGGAATTTGTATGTATGGAAGCAATAGAAAATTTAGCGCAAATTAATTATGTGTTGGTAATTTTAGGATTTTTTGCAATTTTGTTTGGGGCGAAAGAAATTATTGAAATTATATCGTATTTTAAAAATAGATTCCGCATTAAAACTGGTGCAGAAGAAGATAAAGAAACCATTGACAAAAGAATAGCCATATTGGAAAAACATGATAATTGGCAATACAAAGAAATTACTAAAATGTCCAAAGGTATAGAGAATATTGAATCTGAGTTATTAGATAATAACCTAGAAAGAAAGCGAAAATATATTTTAGATTTTTGTTCTTCCATCTCTAATGGTCAGAAACAGAATAAGGAAGCTTTTAATAATGTATTCAAAACATACAAGAATTATGAAAAGCTTTTAAGCGATCATAATATGGAGAATGGTCAAGCAGAAGAAAGTATGAAATTCATTTCTGAAAAATACCAAGAGTATTTAAGGAATGATAATTTTTAGTGTCAACAATTCTAGCATATCAAATAAATTATCAATTCAACTTATAAGTTTCTTTTATATTATATGCATAATAAAAATAGTTCTATACATACTAAATACATGAAGAACAAAGTTGGAGAATACAGATATAAACATAATATGTCTATTGCGGAATTAGCAGAACGAAGTGGTATGTCTACTACTGCTATTTCCAATTTGGAAAATGAATATACTTCTGATATTCTTTTGTCCAACGCAGTTTCTCTATCACATGTATTACAAGTGGATTTGTATGAACTATTTTGTATTAAGCGATAGGAGGAATTGCTTATGAGAACATATTTTAATTTGATATGTGAAGAAGTTGAAGCAACTGGTGGGAAAGTAATTCATATTGACAAGAATGCAGGTGATATGGAAGAAGTACACAAAATAGTTTGTGAACACATTGAAAAATATCCCAACGCCAAGTGGGAACTTTATCCTATGATTATTAATAATTAACCAAGTACATATGACAATTGAATATAAGAATTATGAAAGAGCGGATTCATTTGGATTCGCTCTTTTGTTATGTAAAGGAGAAAATGATATACAAGAATTAAAATTAACATCTCCTATCGCACCTTCAGTCAACCACTATTTAGGTTGGAGAGCTATTTTAAAAAATGGGAAGCCAATGGCGGTAGGATATAAAAAACCAGAAGCAATTAAATATCAGAAAGAATTCGCAAAATATGTAAAGACAGAAGCAAAAAAACAAAACTGGATTAAATCGGATGACAAATCACAGCACTATTATATGGATTGTATCTTCTATTTTGACAGAGTAGACAAAGATGCCAATAATAGTTTCAAGTGTCTTGCCGATGCGATTACAGACAGCGAATCAGTGTGGATTGATGACACTCAGTTATGTGAACGTGTACAAGGGATTTATTATGATTCAGAAAATCCACGAATAGAAATTACAATACGACCTGTTGACTACATTGGAGTTTTTGACAATGCTTCACAGTTTGATGAATTTAAATCTCACTGCATCGGATGTAAAAGATACAAACGAAATTGTAGTCTTCTAAAGAAAGCTATAGAAGGTCGAATTCAAAAAGAAATACATAATGGAGAATGTGAAAAATTCTCGCCAATAAATGATTAAAGGAGAAAAAGGAATATGAAACTTTTAGAGTTTGTAGAAAAGTATAACAACATGGCAAATAACACATTAAGGGAACAGTTATTAAGTAAAATCAAAATCACCCCTTATGTATCATTCATTAAGAAAGAAGTTTACGCACAGTTGATTGTAGATAAGACAACATTTGAACAGGAAGCTTATGATGATAACGGAGTAACAAAGTATCGTAAAACAGATAAGATTAGAGTAAATTCTGTTGCTCAATATGTGCAGTTTTGTCGTGCCGTGATTGAATTATATACCGATCTTGAGATTGACGAGGATGATAAAGGCTTTATTAATGGATATGATGCACTCAAATCATCTGGCTTACTTGATATTTTAATGGTTGGTTCTGATAAAGATGATCCGCTTATTCCTATGAGTGAGTTAAGTGAGTTTAAGACCATTTTAACAATGAAACAGTCAGATACTCAGTTTAATGAGACAACCACTCAGGCGTTTATTAGCAAACAGATTGGAAGAATCTCTGATCTGGCAAATGCTACTCTCACACCACTTGTTGATGTTGTGAATAAGAAACTTGATAGTTTATCCAATGATGAGTTGAGAAAGATTCTTGATGATTATAAACTTAAAACTACTGAAAATTTTAAAGAGGTATAGAAATTCAAATTTCATTTGGAGGATTTATATGATTGAAGGAATAATTTATGGACTTATTGGTGCATGGTTTCTCAGTCTATTTGGAATTGATAATATCTTTGTAGAAGCATTGCAGCCATTTGTAAATTTTACATTAACAACAAGTCATTATTATTTCGTATTTGGATTTGTTGGCATGGTATATGGAATGGTATATTATTTTAAAAATAAAGATTAAATATTAGGCTCTATGCGTGTCACAGCGTATAGGGCTTTTCTTATGGAGAGTGGTTATACTGCTCTCCTATTTTAGTGTAAAAATAGTGAAATTATAGTGAAAATTTTGGAGGCGACTAGATTGGGACTAAATAAAGACACTATTAAATATTTGGAAAAACAGGCTCAGAAAAAAGCTTCCGAATTGGCACACGAAGCTCAACAGAGATTAACAGATGGTTATGTGTCGTTTATTGATTTATATTATAGCGATTACACACCACAACAGTATGTAAGAACACATAATTTATACAGGTCTTATAACAAATTTTATAAAAATAGCCACGGTACTATTTTTTATGGTGGCGTTGAAGTAACACCTAAAAGAATGTTTGATAACTATGACCAAATTACACCTTCAGATCTTATGTCGGAATTTATTTACAATCCGAAAGGTACTTATCATGGTTGGTATAACATTCCTGCTAGTTTCAGTGTGTATAGAGAAATGCATAAGTATCATGAGCGATTAAAAGATGAATATAGAAAGCGTTGTACAGTTTAGAAAGGATGTGAATAAATGGCTAATTCAGATATTATCAAGATTGGTTTTGACTACAGAGCGAGTCTTGAACAATTTGAAAAAGAAACAAATGGTGTATTTGAGGGAATTAGTGATAAAGCTGGTAAGCAGAAAATCACAATTCAATTAGATGCAAAAGATGATAAAGTAATTGATAAAATAAAGGAATTACAGAAACTTAAATTAGATAAGTTCACATTCGAGTTTGGTAATTCTGGATTAAAAGAACAGCTACAGACATTTGATAAATTAGAGAATAAGATTAATGAGATTATTAGTTTATCAAAAGGAATTGACTTATCATTTAATACCAAAAACAAGACAGAAGCTTATAACCAATTAAAAAAATATGCAGATGCTTTTAAAGAATATTATGGTAATGAAGAAGCAATGGCTACCAATGCAGGTGCAAAGGCTGGTTATGCGTATTACAAAGCCTATGAAGAAGCATTGCGAAAAGGTGTTGCACAAAGCAAATTAGAAAAAGTTACTGTCGATTTTGATGTAAATGATTCAATTTTTAGCAAAGAGAGAATCGTTGAAAATAGAATTAAAGAGTTTGAAAATTTTCAAAAGTATGGTAATGCCGATGAAAGTAACTTAATTGCAGAAATTACATTACTAGAGAATCGGCTTTTGAAATTTAATTCTGCTTATTCTCAAGTGAAGGCTAATTTAGGCGATGCGCCAATTACACCTGAAATCACAAAAAACATTGAAGAATATGTTAGGATGCTAGAAGTTGCAGAAAGCAGAGCAAAAGATGCAGAATTATTTGGCTATTCAAGCGAAGATATCAATTCAGATAAAGATCTTGCAAATATGTATCTTGACTTTGCGAAAGAAGACACTACTGCCGAAAATAAAAAATATATTGAATCATTAAAACAAGAAGAGACACAAGCTATTGCTACTACTGAAGCTGAACAGAAATTAGCAGAAGTTCAAAAGGAAACAGTTTCTAATACTTCTAATTCAAATAATTCTCAAATTGAAGAGTTAAAATCTGATATTCAAGAGGTAAAAACCGAACTTGGTGATGTAAAAGATAGAATTTCTTCTATTGAATCGAATGGTTTTGAAAATGTACGAGATGATGTTGAAAAGACAAAGGAATCTGTAAAAGAACTTAACAGTGAACTTACAGAAATGAAATCCAACCTCTCTTCTACTTCACAAGAATCGAATATTTCATCTGGAATGAAAGACACATTTCCTAAGACTTCTGAAAACTTAGAACAGGTTGCACAATCTGAACAAAAAATACAGCAAGAAGCAAGGGCAATCCAGTCAAAATGGGAACAAGCCGAAAAAGCAATTCAGAATTACATGAATGCTGTTACAAAACTTAATAACCTTAAAGCCTCTGATAAAAGCACTGGTAAGAAGTCATATGAAATCGCAGGACAAATTGAGGAAATTGAGAAGTTAAAAAAAGAAGCTTATGATGCAAGACAAGTTTTATCTTCTATGATAAATCCTCAGAATGTAGATACAGATACATGGAAAAGATATGTTGACGTGATAAATCGGCTCGATCAGGCATCAAATGGATCTGCTGAATCGGTTAATAGATTAAAAGACTCTTTAAAAAATACTCTAAATTCAGAGTTGAATTCTTTGCAAAATTCTATTGATAAATATCAAAATATCATTACTCAAGCAAAAACATACCCATCTGATTTCAAACCAAGTACAGAATACAATACAAAACTTGCAAAATTAGAAAGTGCAAATAATGCACTTAAAGACTATAAAGCTTCATTGCAAGGTGTTAATGAACTTACAAAAGAACAACAAAATCAGATTAACAGATTAACACAGAATTGCGAAAAAGCTGCTACAGAATTCAAGAATCTTTCTGCTGCTGAAAAAGGTACAATTAAAGTCGGTGTTGAAAAAGCTATTCAGAGAATCAATAAAGATTTAGCAGAGAATACAAAATATTCTGCGGAAGCCAAAGCCGGTCTTAACACATTGTTAGAACAATTAAAATCTGGCGATCCAAGTATTAATTTAAGAAAAATCACAGAAGAAATTATTAAAATTGAAAATGCTGAAATTGCTGCTGGTCGTGCTGGAAAATCTCTTTGGGATATTTTTAAAACAAAGTCTACATATGGTTTCATTGGTCAGATGCAAAGTTATTTGAGTATGTATGTTGGATTCTATGGAATGGTTAATGCTGTTAAGAAATCCATTTCTACTATTACAGAACTTGATACTGCTTTGGTTGACTTAAAGAAAACTACAGTGATGAATGAGAATCAGCTTGAGAATTTTTATTATGATTCTAATAACGTAGCAAAACAGATGGGTGTTACTACAAAAGAAATTATTGACCAGGCAAGTGCATGGAGCCGTTTGGGATATTCCACTGCTGAAGCCGCTACAACAATGGCAAAGCTCAGTTCTCAGTTTGCTTCTATCTCACCTGGTATGAGTGTTGATGAAAGTCAGAGTGGCTTGGTCAGCATTATGAAAGCGTGGTCAATAGATCCAGACCAAGTAAAATCTGAAATTATGGATCCTATAAATAAGCTTGGAAACACAATGGCTTTATCTAACCAAGATATTGTTGAAGGTATGGAACGTTCTGCCGCCGCCCTTGCCGCTGTAGGAACATCAGTACAAGATGGTTTGGCTATGTTTTCAGGTATACAAGAGGTATTGCAAAATGCAGAAAAAAGTGGTACAGCCCTTCGTAGCGTTGCACTTCGTGTTCGTTCATTTGACGAATCGACAGAAGAATACTCGGAAGATTTAGCCAATATAACAGGAGAATTAATTGATCTTACTAAAACAGCAGAACACGCACAAGGCATATCTATTTTTAAAGAAGGTTCTACTACAGAATTTAAAGATTTAACTGATTACTTTGGTGAAATTGCTGACATCTGGGATGAAATGTCACAGAAACAACAAAATGATTTCCTTCTTAAAGCTTTTGGTCGTACACAGGCTCAGGCTGGTGCTGCTCTTATTCAGAACTATAAAGGTGTTACTAAGGCTCTTGATGAAATGGAACAAAGTGCAGGATCAAGCGACAAGGAAATGGAAACTATTGAGCAATCTTTAGAATACCGTATCAACGCACTCAAGGAAACTTGGGTTGGTGCAATTCAGCAAATGGTCGATCGTGGAGATCTAGGTACTATTGTTGATGGTTTAACTAAATTGTCTGAAGGAATTGGTTTTGTAACAAGTAATCTTGGTTTGCTTAAAACGGCTGCGCTAGGAATTACAGGCGTATTAGCTTTTAAAAATGTCGGTAGGGATAAAATGTATTCCCTCAGTTTTTGAATATGCCGACAACATACATAATTTACTCTGAATACAGAGGTTTAAAGTATGTTATCCGTGAGATACACGGTGATAAATAAATAATAGGGACAATAATCGGGAACTGCGTACAACGGTCTGGTAATGCAGACGTATCACCACTCTCCTATTATGGCGACATAATTAGGTTCGTAAAAGCGTGACGCTCAAAGAATCCGATGGGATAGATCTCTCAGAGATAAGCCCTCACAGTAGCGACAACTCCTACAGTAAGTTATATGCAACGATGCTTACTGAATATGCGCTCGATACTACCTGACACAACAGGGCAATCTGTGATGGATTGTAAAATGCAGAAACTTATCTTCTGTTGTTTGAACACATCGTTCCTATGTGTATTGATAAGATGGAACAAAAAAAAAGAGAGAATAAATAAAATAGGAACTGCTCTACTCAGTCCCTAAATCATTTTGCTCGTGCAAATCAACCTCTAAAGAGGTATCATCGTACTGAGCTTTTATGCTAACTTCTTTATATTCACAAATTTTATCTGTAATGTGTTGGATTGTATTGCACACAAAGTATACAGATGTTTCAAGCAGAGCACATACAGAGATAACTGCAATAAGTTTATATAAAGAATTGCACTTAACAGCATATTTAATCATCTTACTCATAACAATCATCTCCTATCATTGTCTTTGTTTTGAACATCGTACTATTGATAGGTTGGTGTTTGTTTGAAAAACACCGTTTATAAATGGAGATGACAGTATTTTCATTTGAAGCTGTAAGTGTATTATACATCATATTGGAATATTCTGGTAGAGAGAACATATATTCCAAGTAAATCTCGATTTCTTGTCGAGAAAAACAGAGAATAAATATATGACAACATAAAAATAACACCGCATTACACGATGTTATCTTTACTACATTGTTGGTGTGTACAATGTAAGTGAAAAATTATATAGCGGAATACGAAAGTATCCGTTCGCAGTATAACACACAGTCTCTATAATTGAAAGTAGTTTATAGATATTTTGTAAAATAAATAAAATAGAGGACAGTCGTGATGACCTGCCCTCAATTAAGGAATAAAAGGAAATAAATGACAAATACAGAAATAGAATTATTTACGAAAGATTTTTCTAGTCTTGGTGAATATTTGTGATAAAGACTTGGTTTGTGAGTCCGTATAGTCTTTGCACTTATTAACAGTATAACACTTTCCAATTGTATCAACTATGACACAAAGTAAATGACAAGCATATACTAAAAGTCCACCACTTACAAGTATTTTAAATACTTCCAATTCTACCCTCCCTTCTTTGTAGTATTTCTTAAAGTTGGGAAATGTATTGCTCAGAACGAGCTGAATTTATTTCCGATATGAATCGTGCCAAACTACAAATATGGCACTTCGTATGGTAAATACCGAGCATTCTGTCGTGCTATTGACCTGAGATACGATGGCTCAAATACAGTTTGCTTGGTATTATATTACCATATTATTCTAACTACATAAATCCAGAACATTAGTTTTGTCGAATTTTGAGTTACGAAAAATAATTAAAATTTTTCAAAAATCTTTACAAAAAATTTCATCTGTGTTATCTTCAAAATATGAAAATTTTTCAATTTTTGAAGGAGGTAACACGATGAAAAATTCTAGCAAAGAAAGAACTTTACAGTGGATAAACAATCAGAATAAAAAAGGCAATATATCCTTTGAACACCGCTTACAACGTCCGACTGGGCAGTGGAATACTCGCATGAAAAGCCTATTGATTCATAGCTTATTAAGTGGTATCCCAGTTAATCCAATTTATGTCGTAGAAGAAGAAAATATAATTTATCCGTTAGATGGTTCTCAGAGGACATCAACTTGTATTGATTACATCAACGACGTATTCTCATTAAGCAAAGATACTCCAAATGTATTCATATCTGTAAAAGAAAATGGAGAACAAGTCATTAAGGAATATGAAATAGCAGGAAAGAAGTTTAAGAAACTCGATGACGAAGTAAAAGAAACACTTCTTGCTTGTACTTTAGAATTTTGCACATTATCTGATTATACAGATGAAGAAGTAAAAATCATGTTTGCACGACAGAATTCAGGTAAACCTTTGAACGGAAAATTGCTACGTGTAGTACATGAGTCAGATGAATTTAGTGAAATGGTCTACTCTCTCGCTAATCATCCATTTATGGATAAAATCATGTCAAAGACACAGCGTAAGAATGGAACAGACAGAGATACAATTATCCAAGCTATGATGCTTATTTCTTCTAATCAGGAACAGGAATTTACATCTTTTAGAACAAAAGATATTGATGCTTATGTAACTGATTATGCAGATCAGTATCTCGATAGAGCTGACACATTAAAAGAAGCTATGGATAGATTTAATGAATCATTTGATGGCGAAGTAAAAATCCCATCTACAAGTATCCCACAAATTTTATATAGCGGCTATAGGATTGTTAAAGATAAGAAATCATTCTCTCGTCTTGCTGAAAAGGTGTCTGAGTTCATTGCAACATATGATTTTAACGAAGAATATAAACAGTATGTCCAGAGTGGTACAGGTAGCAAAGAGAATGTTAAGGGACGCTTCGATTATTGGCGTGGAATTGTAAAAACATTACAATAAAAAAGATAAAGAGTAGTCGGTTGGCTACTCTTCTTTCATGTTTGTTTATAAACATATGTTCTGATAGATATTTGTCGTTTATTGGTATATAATGGAAAATAATATCAGTAAACATAAAGAAGGGTAGAACATGAAATTAGATTTCTCATTGACATATAATCCAATTGAAGAATATAATGAGATAGGTTATCATACTACTTATAGTATCTATAAAGAGAATATCTTATCAGATGGTTTTAATTTTAGTAATAAAAAATATGAATGGTTAGGTGAGGGTGTTTATTTTTGGGATAATGAAGAAAATGCTCTATGGTGGAAAAAAGATTCTGATATGTTCAATAAGTGTATTTTTGTTTGCCGCTTAAAATGCGAAAAAACAAAATATCTTGATTTGGATAACAAAATGCAAATGAAAAAATTTGATAATTTTCTGAAGGAGTATCTAATTTCTTTTAAAAGAAGTAATGGTTATAAACCAAAATTCAAGAATAACGATGAGTGTAGAAAATATTTTTGTGACGTGTATTGTTCTAATAATAATGTTAGTATATTATCATTTACATTTGAACATGATATTATAAGTTCATTTGGCTTTAAAACTGGAGCAATTAAAAGAAGACAAATCTGTGTCAAGAATCGCAATTGTATTTCTATTTTAAATGTAAAGGAGTGATATTATGATGTATAAAGAGGAAGAAACGTTACGCATTTGCAAAAAGTATAATATTGATGTGGTAAAAAAAGAAGGGCTTCCCATGTATAATGGTGAAGAAATGGATGAAAATTTTTCATTTGAAAATTTGATGAGTGAATCAATCCCGTTATTTGGTGAGGACATTATATCATCGTCCGAATGTTTTAATTTTTCTTTGCCTGTATATTACGATCATTCAAACGAATATAATGATTATTCAAGAACAAGCCTAAATAATTTGGAATATAAAAATGAAAAAGATAACAATGAATGCAATTTTGTTATTCCAACTAATAATGAAAATAAATATGCAGCTTAAGGAGCAAATATGGAACGTAGTAGTTTACAATTCAAAAATCCACAAATAAACAAAATTGATTTTAGGGTTAATGATTATGAACCAGATACAAATAATATGCCGATTAGTATAGAAGTTGAATGTAAAGTTAGTAAAGAAGAAAAGGAAGCTGTGGTTAGTTTGGATTTATGTGTCGGTGAATTAACTAAAACTAACGGAATAGCAACTTCATTTTATTTTGATGGCATTATATCTGCGGATTTTTCGTGGGACGATGAAATTAAGAACCCCGAAAAAATGTTGAAAGTTAGTGGTGGTACAGTATTACTTTCGTATATTAGACCAATATTAGCAAATTTAACAATGCAAGCTGGTATGAAACCATTAAATCTTCCATTTATTAATTTTACAAAATAATACATTATAAAAGAGCAGGACTAATCTCCTGCTCTTTTATTAATCATCATTATTCTTTTCTTTATCCGATATCTTTTTCATATATGATTGCATTCTTGATACGGAATTAATCATTTTTATCATTTGTGGATTTGTAAATGTATCTACTATACTTTTTATTGATGGATCATTTAATTTAACGATTGCATTTATTGCTCCCTCATTACTGAACATCTTATCAATATCTTGTGTGGTTGGTATATTTACATTATTTAAATCTCTACGAAATTCTTGTAAACTTTTAATATTTTGTTCATTATATAATTTTTCTTTGAAATTTTCTGCTAAATCCTCTGGAATTTTATTTCCATATGATCTTTTGATAGTTTTATAGAGTTCTAATAATTGAGTTTGATCACATTCTTGATAAACAGGTTCTGTATTTTCATCTGGCTGAATAAATAACTGCCCGTCGTATTGTTGTATTGAATTATGGTTGATAATAATGCTGCTTTCTAATGTGATAAAGCCATTATCATATTCTAAAACAAAACTATCAATTCTTCTATTATCTCTCGGATAATCATTAAAATTTTTTATGCTACAATCAATATCTATAATAGTTTTATAATTTTCATTAATATCGCACATAAGGCAACTATTTTTCCATTTAACATATCCATTTTTCGTCATTTGAATTAATGAATATACAAACTGGAAATTGTTGCTTTCTGATGTTTTTTGATTACGCCCTATTAACTCGTCAATGGAAACGTTAAAGTAGTCTGCAATATCTACTATTTTATCAAGAGATGGAGAACTCTTTGTCCATCTACTTATAAGACCTGCTCCAAATCCTAATTCTGCTTCTAATTGAGATGGAGTAATATTATTTGATTTACAAATTTCTCGTATTGATTTTACTAATAATTCATTATCCATATAAGCACCCTTCTTTGATGTTTATTACAGTTTTTGAAAATAATGCATTTTTGTATTGACTTTAACTGTTATTTAGTATAGTATGAATATATCACATATTTGATGTTTTCGTCAAATACAAAAATCCTTACTCCACCGACCAAAGTTTAGTAAGGATTCAGGAACGTGTATATCACGTTTTCACATTACATATTATACACGTTCCTTTTGAAACATTCAATATATTTTTCAGAAGGAGGATATCATTATGAATGATGATACAACTTTAGCAGTTATCCAAGAGACTGAAATTCTTGGAAAGAAAATTAAAGTGTATAACAGTATTGAGTCACCACTCTTTCTTGCGAGTGATGTTGCCGAATGGATCGAACACTCGCAAACTTCTAAAATGGTAAAGTCCGTAGAAGATGATGAAAAGCTGATGGGAACATTGTTCCTATCAGGTCAAAACAGGGATACATGGTTCTTAACAGAAGATGGATTATATGAAGTATGTATGCAGTCCCGAAAGCCTATTGCCAAGCAGATGAAGAAGGAAATCAAAAAGTATCTTAAATCTATTCGACTTACAGGTGCAGCTATTCCAGAAGGCAGAGAACAGGAAATGGTAAACTATTATTTTTCTTCTCTCTCGTCAGATTTACAGGGACAGATCGTGAATGAGCTTATCGAAAAGAATAAGCAACTTCAGGAATTTTATGATGATTTGATGAACACTGAAGGTCTTATGCAGATGAATACTGTTGCAAAGGAACTTGGTATTGGAGAATATACACTATTCGCTTATCTTAGAATGAAGAAAGTATTCTTCTATGACAAGGATATGGTGAATGTACCTTATGAACGTTTCCGTAGAGAAGGTAAATTTGCAGTAAAGGAAACACCTTGCCATGATGGAAACATTAGATCAGTTACATACGCAACTAAGAAAGGATTGGATTACATTAGAAAACTACTTCGTAAAGATGGTTATTACAATGCGGAGGTGGCTTAGAATGGATTACATAAAACTCATCGCATTAAAAATTGATGACTTCTGTTCTTCTATCTATTTCGAGGACAACTACGCCAATAGTGATTTAGAAGTCGCCAAGAAAGATATAAAGCATTTAGAGGAACAAGGATGCGTTTGTTTCTTACTGAATGTTAAAAGCAACATTGAAACCAATGCATACGACAATTAAAGAGAGAATATATAAATAGATGAGTCCGTAGCTGGTGATGAACTACGGACTCGTTGATTGTACTACTCTCCTACTCTCTTTATCAATCTCTCAAAGGATGTGAATTATGAAAAATTAAAAATGAAGAATCCTACTCTTTGTAGAACGAACTATCAACTTTAATTTCGCACTGGTTTGCAGATAAATGAAAGTCTCTAGTCTTTTTGGAGAAGACACTATGTACCAGATAGTAGCCTAATCCTAGTCCAACAAGTTTTAGAACAAATGTAAGTACCAGTTCTACCATTTTTCACCTCCTTTCCGTGATATAGATAACGGTCGGGAATTTGGTGTGGAGAACCCACTAGATGTTTTTCTTCCAAGAGCGTTACACTCACTTTCCTCCTAAGAACTAGGAATGTGAAATTAATATGTGACATGATAGAAGCTACGCACAAGGCTGTAGTGCGCTCACAGCCATGCTTCTATACATGTCTTATTTTAGCACCTATTGGAATTTTTTGGTAGTCGGAACGTATGTTTATGTGGTTATCTTTTATTTCAATGAAGTATTGTAATGGTTCTGTAAATTTACTATCAACAAATATTTTTACAAAAATAAAACAAGCACAAAATCAACAACCATCAAACTCAAAGTAATAACAATGCCTATGTAGCATTTATTGAGCCAGTTAGAATGCTTATTTGTCTCTTCACAGTTACTAATAGCAATTTTTATGTAATCATCTGATATATTCCTGATTATATTGTTAAGAACTTCTTTTTCAGTGTAATCTCCAAGACAGCTCTTATTATTATCAATAAATGTTTTTGCTTTGTCTGGTTTTGGATATGAGAAATCATAATTTGTGAAACATAGAATGAAGTTTGCTATTGCTACGACAAAAGAAATCAGTGTAAATCCTAAAAATAAAAATACACACATATCAGATGTATGAATAGCATTATTATTGGCTTCGATATTTTTAAGTAATTGAAAAATAATCCAAATAATACCACCTATTTCAGCAGATAATATTGTAATAGTTGGTGTGAATTTGCTATTAAGTTGGTTGCGTTGTTTGATTCCGTCTTCATATAACTCTTTATAAAAATCATTTTCAAAAGAAAGGATCTTATCATATGTCTTCAAAGAAAAAACCTCCATTACCAAGCATGTCTATTATAGGTAAAAGACCAGAAATATATTGCTTGGATTTATTTGGTAAAACTCGTAAAAAGTGTGATAAATTTAATAATAGAGATAGGAAGAAAAGTTAGTTATCTCCGCTCTTCTTTTCTTTTATAGTATTGAGATTGAAAATTTCTTTACGCTTGCCCACTATGCTTGATTGTGGTAATGGTTTACGTGTTGATTCTTTATTGTTGTCTTTATCTTTGCTCTGTGTATTTTTCATTTGACGTTACCTCCTATTCTATTGGTAATTCTGACCATTGTTTATCATTATTCTGTATTTGATATATTGCGGTTGTATAATCACCATATTCAATTATTTTATCATAATCATTTTTATCAATTGAGGAATATACACTTTCATAGTAAATTTTATTATCGCTAAAGTCAATTAACGATTCATCATTTCCTAGTTCATCTGAATGAAATTTTATATATGCGAAATTACTATCTTCATTATATGTACAATAATATATTGAAACACTATTTGATAAATCATTTTCAATCATTTTCTTAGATTTTTCAATAATATTATTTGATGAATTTCCACATCCGCATAAAGACAAAACAATAATAAAAACATATATAATACTTGCAATTTTTTTGCTCATAATGATCTCACTCCTTTTTCATTTAATTATAACATTTTGCACCATAGTTTACAATAACGATGTATTCAAACAGCATCAAAAAAATAGTATGACATTCAAAACATGGATAAATGATTTAAGAGATGTGCAATCTGTTATAAATAATATTTCGAATACACGAGTAATAATTGATGGAGCTACTGGATTATTAAATACGAGTAGTTTAAAGGAAATGTCATCTGCCGTATCGGGATTATCAAAAGAACAAGCATTACTAGTCCTTTCTACCAAAAATCTAAATGCAGCACAACAGGAACAAGTATTATTAGCGGCAGGTATTATATCTTCTGAAAATAGTATTACCGCCTCTGCTATTTCTCAAGCTTTAGCAAAAACGCAGTTATCAGCTACTGAAAAAGAAGCTTTATTAACCAAATTAGGGTTAATTGATGCTACAACTGGTGAGGCAATTGCTAATGCTACATGTACTAAAGAAGAATTATTAAAAGCATTGGCAACAAAAGGCATTATCGGTGCTGATGCAGATGCTATTATTTCTTCGATTGGTTTGACTTCCGCAAATTCTGCACAAGCAATCTCGTTTGATTTATTAACAGCTTCTATATGGGCAAATATTAAAGCATTAGGCAAATGGTTAATTACTAATCCTGTTGGGTGGGCGATTCTCGGTGGTACAGCAATTTTTGGTTTAGTTAAAGCATATGACGCATTGACTGATTCCGTAGAAGAAGTAGAAGAAAGAACAGAGAATTTATTAGAATCTTACAACTCTGCTATTTCAGAAGCAAATTCTAATGCTAAAACAATAGAATCACTTGCTGATAGATATGAAACATTATCAAAAGGTGTTAATAATTTAGGCGAAAATGTGTCATTAACTTCTGACGAATATTCTGAATATAACGATATAGTTAATCAAATTGCAGATATGTTTCCTACTCTTATCACAGGATATACAGATGAAGGTAATGCTATTCTATCTTTAAAGGGAAATGTTGAAAAACTTAGAGATGCTTATAAAGAGGCTCAAACAGAAGCTTATAATTTACTAATTGTATCTGGTGAAGATTCTGATGGTAATGACATTATTTCTAATTATAAAAATCAAATAAATGGTAAAGAATCATCTTTATCAAAGACTTCTTCTTATATTAACGGAGAAGGTGGTGCAAAAGATGCAATAGATATTATTACTAGATTAACTGGTACATTAACACCAGATGAATTCAGAGACACTTATAACGAATTATATGAACAGTATAAAAACATTTGGAATAGTGATAAAATTCAAGACGCTTTAAAATCATCTGGCTTTGAAGAATTGTCACATGCTCCAAAATGGGGAGAACTTACAAGTGATGATTTAGCAAAGGTAAAAAGTACAGCACAAGCAACTATACAGACATATAAAGCAGAAATTGATTCCCAATTAAAAAATGTTGATACGCTTGCGAATGCATATTTAATGACTAATGAAGATTATTCTAAACTTAATGAGCAGTCGCAAACAGCAGCTTCTTTAATTGTAAATAGTATTACAGAAGATATTGCAAATGGATTTAAAACAAAAGAAGATGTTGGTGCTTATGTTGCAAATATAGCATCTAAGATTAGAGATAATCCAGATTTAAATAAATCTTTAGTTGATTTGTTTACGGAAGATTTTTCTTCTATGTCTGTAGATGAAGTAAAAAGTAAGTTAGATGGATATATAAATACTATCGCAAAAGTTCTAAATGAAGATCCTGTTGAGTTAAAAATTAGACTTGGTTTTGATGATTATGATGATGTAGAACCATTAAAAACTAAAGTACAAGGTTTTCTAAAAGATGAGTTCGATGATAAAGTCGGAGAATTGTCTTTAGATGATTTACAAGTTGCAAGTAAACTTGAAATCCCAGAAGGTACTCTTCTATCTTGGGACGAATTAAAACAGAAAATCGAAGAAACGAAAAATGCAGCATCAGAAGAAACACCGATTTCTTCCACCGATATCCTCGCACAAGTTCAAGCTCTTTCAACAGGTTTAGACCAACTTGATAAAATCTATGCTGATGTATACGATAAAGAAGATTTTGATTGGTCGTCCATCCTCAATAATGACGGATTCAAAGAAGCGTTTGGTAACATGACAAATGTTACTGAAGAATATAAAAATGCTTATGATGACTTTATTGAAACCATTAGCAACAATCCATCTGATCTATCAGCTTGTCAGTCTGCTTTTGATAATCTTGCTACAGCATATATTTATAATTCTGATGCATTGAAAAATGTGACAGAAGAAACAAAAGCGTCTACTATTGCTATGCTTAGTCAAATGGGAGTTGTAAATGCTGCTGAAGTTGTAAATTATAGACTTGGCGCAAGTGAATCATATGCGGCAGATACAGGAAAAGACTTAGAAAGTGCAACTTTATCAGAAATAACAGCATTTGCAAAAGAAGCTGATATGTCTGATATTACAAAAGCATCATTGGCTGCTTATGTTATAGAAAAAATCCATGCTGCAAGTATTACAATCACTACATCTGCTGATATAAATAATTTAACAGCACTATGTTCACAACTTGGAGTAGCTGGAACAGCACTTGCACAATTTGCAAGATTAAAAGCTATTGCAATGGATACGAGTGGAAAATATACAGATGGGTATAAAGAATATGCTACTACTGCGGCAGACCAGATTTTACAGAACGCAGTGAATGCAGCGCAGACAAAATATACACCTCAATTTGGTGGTGGCTCTGCTACAAGTAAAGCGATGGATGATGCTGCAAAATCAGCTAAAAAAGCTTCAGATACAGCAAAAGAAACCGCACAAAACATCGACTGGATCGAAACGAAATTAAAATTGGCTTCTAAGGAAACAGAAAAGCTTAGCAAATCTTTCGATAAAGCGTTTGGTATGGATCAGACAAGAGAAAGATACCACGCCTATATTTCTCAGATAGAATCTGAGATCCAGGACAATACAACTGCCGCACAGGTATATCAAGAGAAGTTAAATCAGATTGGTTTATCCTATGAGTGGATCGCAAAGATTCAGTCAGGTGCATTTTCTATTGACAGTATTACAGACGAAAATCTCAAAACTCAGATATCCGAATATCAGACATATTCAGATAAGTTAAATAGCTGTTACGACACTATTGAGAGTCTTGAAGAAGAACGTCTGCAAGCTTCTGTTAATTATGCAGAAAAATTAATTGACTCCCATGAAAAAGAAATAGATTCGATTAATAAACTGATTGATCGTAGAAAAGCATTAGTTTCCTTAAAGGAAACATTCGGTTTATCTGCTTCCAAATCTGATTTGAAATATCAGCAGGATCAGTATGAACAGGAAATTGATGCCCTTGAAAGACAGAATAAAGAGATATACGATCTCATGTGGACTACTACTTATGGTGACGAAGCATGGCAAAAGTATAACGACCAGATGATTGAGAATACTTCCAGTATTCAAGATCTCACGCAGTCTCTTGCCGATTTAGCATCTGAAATGGCTAATCTTCCGATTGACAAGTATGAAAAAGCTTTAGATAAGATTTCTGCAAAGAATGATTTACTTGATGCAAAACTTGAGAATGCTACGAGTGATAAAGCTAAGAGTAAAATTATTGGTAGTCAGTTGAAGCTTACTAGAAAGAAAGATAACAGTGCTCAGTCTGCGGCTAAAACGACACAAAGTAATTTGAATCAGTCGGTTAAGGATTTAAGAACTGCAACGAAAAAGGATAATAATATATCTGTTTACAACGTTGACGCTTCGGGTCCCAATGTGAAAGCAAGAACTGCGGTAAATGACTACTATAAAAAAGTACAGAATTATACCAAGGCGAAGAAGCAAATTCCAGCTTCTTTAATTTCTAAAATTTCTGGTGACGGATACTCTACATTATCAAAAGCATGTACTAATTACAATGCTGCTTTAGTTGCCAATGACACAGCACAAGAAACGGCTGCTTTAAGTAGAGAGACTATCAGACAGGAACTTGCTGATTTAGCGGAACAGAGAGCGAGTCTTGCAAAGACAACTGCTGATTCCAAAGTTGAGAAATATGATTCTAAAGATGAGTTGTATGATGCTAAACTCGACAATGCTACTTCTACTTCTTCTAAGAATAAACTGATTGACAGAAAGATTTCTAATATTAACAATCGTCAGAGTGCTTATAATACTGCTGTTAAAGCTGATAATAAGAATATAAAATCAGCACAGAAAAACATCAGCAAAATCAAGTCTACGAAAAAGAATAAGAAGATTCTTGCTTCTATCAAGAAAGCTGCTAAAGCTGGGAAACGTATTTCCCAATCTTTGTTAAATAAAGCTGCAAAACTGAATGATGGTGGAAAGTTATATGATGCATGTATTCAGTATAACGCTTATTTAGATGCGAAAGAAGCCGACAAAGCTACAGCTGATTTATACAAAGAAACTGCAAAACAGGATAAGGCTACTCTTGCAAAAGAAAAGTTTGATAATATTGCGTCCAAGTATGATAATAAAATTTCTAGCAATGAGCAGAAAAAGACAAAGATCAATAATAGAATTTCTCTCGCAGAGGAATCTGGTGAACAAGCAAATGTATCTGATTATAAGTCACTTATCTCTGCTGAAAATGGAGAATATCAAAAACTCATTAAAGAGCGTGAAGAACTTCGGAGAAATTTAGAAGAGTCTGTTGTAAATGGTTCTATCAAAAAAGGCAGTGATGAATGGTATGATATGGTCGCTAAAATCAATGATGTAACAAATGCCATAGATGAATCCATTCGATCAATTAAACAATACCAGAATGCCCTTCGTCAGTTAAAATGGGATACTTTTGACAAGTCTCTCGAAACTGTAAAACGTGTCAATAGTGAAGCTGATTACTACATTGATCTTTTGAGTCATAAAGATATGACTGATAAAGATACAGGGAACTTCACTGAATATGGTATTGCTACCATTGGATTGCACAAGACGAACTATGACAATTACATTGCACAGGCAGAAGCATATCAGGATGAATACAACAACATCATGGAACAGATAAGGAAAGGTGAATTATCTACATCCGATGAAAATGTTATTCAACGTCTGAGAGATTTACAGGATGCTCATAGAGAGGCGAAGAAATCTGCTGAGGATGAGTTAGAGTCTATTAATGATCTTGTAAAACAGGGTTATGAAGCACAAACAGATGCGCTGAGTAAACTGATAGAAAAATACAAGAAATTAAAAGATAGCGAGTTAGACGCCTATAAATATCAGAAAGAAATTGCCGAAAAAACAAAACAGATTGCTTCTTTACAAAAACAGCTTATTCCTTATAGTAATAACGACACCGAAGAGTCTCGTGCACAAATTCAGAAGTTAAAAGTTGAGTTACAAAATGCAAAAGACGATTTAAACGATACGATCTATTCTAAATATCTTAGTGATACTGAGGATATGCTTGATGATCTGATGAATGATTACCAGGAATTCATTGATGAAAAAATCAATGATACAAATACAATTCTCGATAGTATCAAAGGACTTATTGGTGGCGATGATGGTATTATTGCAACGCTAAAATCCTTAGATTCTAGTCTGACAAATACTACAAAAGATCAGATTGATTCTAGTACTACCAATGGTGGTGACGGAGGACAAGGCGCAAAGGATTATGTAAATAATACTGTTACTAATGATCGGAATACTATCAATTCATCTCATAAAACTGGACTTTTACGACCAACAGCAGTTGGTACTATAACTCTTGATAATTCCTTGGAGTCAAAAAAGAAAAATACAACTTCTATTGATGATAAGTTAAAAACTGAAAAGAAAGCAGTTAAAGATGCCATTAATTCTGGTAAATCTCGCAGTAAGAAATTAACTGATAAAGAGAACAATGAACATGCTGACTTATGGAAGTATATTGTAAAGAATTATGGTAGAACTCCTACTAATAAAATGTACAAGAAGTTAGGTGGCATACTAGGCGTAAAAACAGATGACACGGTTACATCGAAACAAAAAACTGCTATTCTTAATAGGATGAAATTTAATGGCTATAAAAAAGGTTCTGAACACATAGACAAGAGTCAATTAGCATGGACGCAAGAAAATAAACGAGAACTGATTTATCGTGCTTCTGACGGTGCAGTTTTAACAAAACTTAACCCAGGAGATAAAGTGTTCACAAATGAGATGACTGAGAATCTTTGGAAACTTGCAAAGACGAATCCTTCTCTTCTTTACTCTAGTACTAACTTTGTACCAAAATTACCTGATATTGCAAAATCCGCTGGTACATCTACGATTGTTGAAGTTGGCGATATCGTGATGAACGGTGTCAATGATCCTGAAACATTCGGTAGACAGTTGCGAGAAGAAATTTGTAAGAACGGAAAGACAACACAATGTATTGCGGAAGCTGTTTCTGCTAAACAACTTGGCAAAAATAGAAATAGCATAGGCAATGCAAGGTTATATAAGTAACCACTTTATCCCATGTAGGTATCATAGCCTATGTGGGATTTTTATATGTAAAAAATCGAAAGGAGAATAAGCAAATGCCAAAAATAGTTTTTAATGAGAATTTTGGTGTAGATGAAATTACTATCTTACTAGAAAGACGTGACTTTCATAAATACGGAAAACTTATAGATACAACTGACATTGAATATAAAGATACATTAAATGCACCAGAGTTATCATTTACTGTATATAAGACAGAAAATGAATTATGGGATAAAATTAACAATTATAATCTGGTATATATTCCTGAGTATAATGAACATTTTTCTATTACTGTAAATACTACAGAAGAAAATACAACTCAAAAATCTGTTACATGTACATATCTTCCTGTAAATGAATTGCAGAATGTAAAACTTAGAAATATTGAAATTAATACAGAAGATGATATTGCGAGAGATGATTATGATGAGAACTACCCAACTATTTTTTATCGTGATTTATCTGCTTTTTCAGAAGGAAGTGAAATGTATAAGAAATTATATAACTCTTCTCTTCTACATCGTATTTTAGACAAAGCATCGAATTATAAAATTGGTCATGTTGATACTTCTTTGAAAAATTTAAAATCATGGTTTCAGTACTCTATTAATGACAGCAACGTATATGACGAATTAACTGGCGAAATCTCAGATGATTACCAATGTTTATTCACTTTCGATTCAACGACAAGAACTATAAATGCATATGATCTTTGTAATACATGCAAAGATTGTGGGTATCGTGGAGATTTTCATGATAAATGTCCTGAATGTGGAAGTACAAATATTGGTGGTGCTTTTGGTGAAGATACAACAATTTATATTTCAAAAGAGAATCTTTCTACTTCTGCTTCTATTGAAAGTAGTGATGATAGTTTAAAGAATTGTTTTTATATTGTTGGTGGAGACGATTTAATGTCTTCTGCTGTTGCTATCGCAAATCCAAGTGGTACAAATTATATTATCAATTTTTCTGATGAAATGTATGAGAATATGCCGAGTGATTTAGTCGAGAAAATCAAAGCATATAATGCAAACTATCAAGAATGTATAAATAGCAGAGCATTTAACTTTTCTTCGAATGAAGTTAACCAATATAATCAGATTGTCAAATATGTAAATGAACATTATCAAAAAATAGATGATGACGGCAATAAAGTTGATAGATATAATACTATCTCATCTCCTATTGTTGGATATAAAAATATTGCTTCGCTATGTTTTGACTGCATTGATATTGGATTAATTTTGCAGACTTCTATGGGTAAAACAATAGAAATGGATAATTTGACAATCCAAGAGACAATGAATTTATTGACATCTTCTAATTTATCGCCTGTTGCAGTTAAATCAGATTTATCAATGGTTGCAACAAGTGTTGTATCAAATACTGTGCTTGGTTCTTGTAAAGCATTAATTAATACTGCATTGTATAAAGTGGAAATTGTAGATGCTTCATATGACAAAACAAATCATGCTTGGAAAGGTAAATTTAAACTCACAAGCATTGAGGATAATACAATTACTCTCACAGGAAATGAGATATCTATTATTGTAAATAATGATATGGAAACATATCTCAAACAGAATATCCAAAGATGTTTAAATAAGCTTGATACGAATTATAAAGACTTAAAAGACTTAGAAACATCTGATGCTGATTTTAAATCTGAATTGGCTTATTACAGTTTCGACTATTTGAGTAGTCTAAAGGATTCTTTTGGTAATGTTTTAGGTATTATTCTTGAATCTGAACAGGAAGAATTAAAGAATAAATATCAGACTTGGTATAGTAATCGAGTTGGGTGGCTTGAATCAGAAATGAATAAAAGACAGTTACAAATTGATGCTGTCCATAGATTATATAACTATGATAATAAATCTGGCACTGTATATGATATTCAAAATTCTCTGCAAGATGAATTAAACTTAGAAACATATCTTGGGAAGGATATGTGGACAAAATTTTGTGCGTTTCGTATGGAAGATACCTATCAAAATGATAATTATATTTCTGATGGATTGGATAATGGCGAATTAGTAACTCGTGCAACAGAACTTATTGATACTGCAAAAAAAGAATTGTATAAAGCAAGTCATGTACAATATACTGTTTCTTCTACTATTAATAATCTTCTTGCGTTAAAAGAATTTCAACCTATCGTAAATAAATTTGAAATAGGAAATTGGATTCATGTATGCGTGGATGAAAAAATATATTATTTGAGATTATTATCTTATAAGATTTTCTATTCTGATATTTCAAAGATTGAAGTTGAATTTTCGACTGTTGAGAGAACATGGTCTGGTTCATCTGATGTTAAAAGCGTAATTGAATCGGCACAAGCTATTGCTTCTTCATTTTCTTACACAACTCAAAAGGTAAAAAATAATACAGGTGCATCAAAATATGTTCAGGATTGGGTACAAAAAGGAATGAATGCAACTGTAACGAAAATCGTGAATAACGCTGACAATCAAAATGTTGTATATGATTCTAGTGGTATTTTGTGTAGAGCCTATGATGATTTAACAGAGACTTATGATTTATGTCAGTCTCGATGGATTAATAGCGGTCTATATATTACAGATGATGGATGGCAGACTGTAAAAGCTGCTATTGGTAAGTATATTTATGTTAATCCTGAAACTGGTAATGAAGTAACGACTATGGGAGTTATAGGTGACACTATTGTCGGTAAATTAATTATTGGGGAAAATCTTGGAATTTATAATACGAATAATTCCATGACTTTTAACTCAGATGGTTTAACTATCACAAACGGAACTAATACATTTATTGTAAATCCAAATGATGAAAAATTATTTAGAATAACAAAATCTTCTAATGATGTGTTATGGGCTGACAAAAATGGTAATCTGAATCTAACAGGAAACATCACAGGTTCTAGTATAACAGGTGGAAAAATATATGGAACAACAATTAGCGGTGCTGAAGTTAGTTCGTCATCTTTTATTGGTGGAAATATTAATATTGGAGATGATAATTTTATTGTAGATGCTGGTGGAAATATCACATCAAAAGGAGTCCTTAATCTTGCTAACGGTGGAGTTACATATAATTCTAAAGATGGATTAAAAGTTACTGGTACAATAAATGCTAACGGTGGTACATTTTCTAATACTATTACTTGTACTGGCACTATTTCTGGTGGAATTATCAAAGCTTCACAATTTTTAGCAAATAAATTTAAAGCAACATCAGATGGTAATGCATATATGATTTCACCGTATATATCATCTTCTATTTATATGACAGGATTAGGAGATTTTGATGATAATTCAAATTACAAAGAAGTAATAGGGTCAACATTTATACATGGTGTATTTTATCCAATATTGTCTGGAAAATGGTATGCAAATGATTTATTTGCGTCTAGTTTTCATATAGATGCTGGTGACGGATATGGTGTAAATATAACAAATTCTGAAATTTCTATCGTTCCATTTTCTGTAGGATCAGCCACATCTAAAATTAATTCTAAAGGAATTGAGACAACAGGCAATATCACATGTCTTGGGACTATAAATGGTAACTCTTCCACTGCAACAAAATTAAAAACTCCACGCACTCTTACGATAGGTCGTGCTGGAAGGGTTTTTGACGGTTCAGATAATATCGGGTGGACTTTGGCAGACATCGGTGCTGCAACACAAAATGAAGTCAATAGTCTAAAATCGAGAATAGAAGCATTAGAAGGTAGAATAAATAGTTAATTATAATAATAAAAAGGAGTCAGAGGATGAAATTAAAAGGAATTGATATCTTAAATATCAGTGAGGTATTTTCGTTTCTTGCTACTAAGGAAGTAAACTTAAATACCGCTGTTACTATTGTGAATAATATAAAAATATTGTCTGTACCAAAACAGGTATTAGATGAGAAAAGGAATAAAATTGTTGCCGATTGCGCATTAAAAGAAAATGGACAGGTTGCTACAAACGATGATGGTTCTGTGAAAGAAATTATAAACAAGGAAGAATTCTACGAAAAAATGAACGCTTTGTTTTTAGAAGAAGTTGATATTGATGAAATGAAACCTGTGCCAACGAAGTCATTATCGAATATTACTATTTCTCCACAGATGCTTGCAATTTTAATGCAGTTCAATTTAATTAAAGAGGAATGATTATGAAAATATGTACAGACTTTGAATTTGCTGGCGAAATGTTATCTGATTATGGTATGATACTATGTTCTTTTGATAGTGGCGGGGGAATTGAAACTTTTTCGTCTGGTGCAGATATCACATTTAATCAGATAAAGCCAATCGGCAGCAATCGTTTTAATTTATATTCTTCTACTTACGATACAGCTTTATCAGCTACTTTTCAGATTTGTAAGAATCCATGTCGATTAAAAAATCAAGAAGAAATGAGACTTTCATTTGAGGAAGTTTCAGCTATACAACGATGGCTGTGTCGTAAAGATGGGTATAAACGCTTTAAATTAGACAAGGAAGGCTATGAACACGTATATTGGAACGGAACATTCAGTTCAAAACAAATTGTCTTAAATGACCAAATATTAGGCTTAGAACTAACATTATATACGGATGCACCATTTGCTTTTATGGATGAAGTATCTACTGAGTATGAATGCTCGGCAGGTACTTCTTTTGATTTATGGGATAACTCCGATGAGACTACAGATTTGAACAATTCTCTTAGACTAGATATGGAAATTACTATTTTATCTGAAGGAATTTTTAAGTTGACAAATTCTATGGATACAAAATCTTTTATACTAAGAAATTGCAAATCTGGTGAAGTAATAACAATTGATGGGAAAAATCAACTTATTACTTCTTCTCTCTCGTCTCATAATTTAGCAAATGACTTCAACTATTTCTTCCCACGAATTATTAATACTTATGAAGAACGGTGTAACACCTTTACGCCTAATTTAGATTGCAAAATAAAAATAACCTACTCTCCTATTCGGAAAGTTGGAATTTAGGAAGGAGATGTATACAATAAATGAGTTTAGTTTTTAATCAAAAAATCACATTGGACTTGACAATATCAAGAGTGCAGAATGTGTATTGTAGTCAAGATGATGCAGATTCAAGAAATATACTTATTACTTTGTCTGACAATGGGAAACCATATAGTATTCCTTCAGAAGTAAGAATACTTTTAAAAATTTCAAAACCAGACAATACATATGTATATATAGATGAAGATGATGTTGATCATTTGTTTAGGAATGATGATGGTACAATATCCATTATATTGTCAGAACAAGCAACATGTGTACCAGGTATTTGTGAAGCAGAATTACAGTTCATAACTCCAAAAGAAACTATATCTACAAGACAGTTTAATATTATTGTTAAAAAATCAGTAATAAATGATGAAGAAATAGAATCTGTCATCGAATCTAATATTATTCAAAAAATGATTCGACATTTGATTGATTTTATGAATCCACATAAAGTAAATAAAGAACAAGTTGGACTCGGCAATGTGCCAAATGTTATAACAAACGATCAGACACCAACATATGAAGAAGCTGAGGAATTTGAAAATATCTCTAGTGGAGAAAAATTGTCTATTGCGTTTGGAAAAATTCAAAAAGCCATCTCTTCATTACTTGGACACATTAATAATTTCGATAACCCACATAAAACAACAAAAAGTCAGATTCAATTAGGGAACGTTGATAATACTTCTGATGTTGATAAACCTGTTTCCACAGCACAACAGAAAGCAATTGATGGTGCTTATGCCAATTCAAATAAATACACAGATCAAAAAATAGCAGATTTAATCAATGGTGCTCCCGAAACAATGGATACATTGAAAGAAGTTGCAGATGCCATCGAAAAAAACAAATCTGTTGTAGAAGCATTAGATAAATCTATAGGAACAAAAGCAAATCAAAATGAATTAGATACTCATACAGGAAATGACACTATTCACATTACATCAGATGAAAGAACTAAATGGAATGACGCAAATAACAAAAAACACACACATTCTAATAAATCTGTTTTAGATGGTATTACTTCGGAATTGGTTCAAAAATGGACTGAAACAAATTCAAGTTCTGTTACCGGAATCAAAGGTGTAAATGAAGATTCTTTCCGTAGGGGCAATGTAGAACTCACAGCAGAAAACGTTGGCGCAGTGGCAACCGGTGGAGATACAGCCGAGAATACAGCAACCTTTACGAGTAGTGATGTAGCAGACGGATCAGCGTCAGCGTGGACAAGCGTATCAAAATTATCAAGTGGCGAAAAACATTCTTCTATTTTAAAAAAGGTGTCACAGATGTTCAAAAATGTGCGGTATCTCTATAAGATGCTTGGAACGACAGACATTTCTAAGATTGGGAATGGTACTTGTACCGGGGCAATATCATCGTTAAGCAGCAGTTTAGCAAACCACTTACCATTATCCGGCGGAACAATGACTGGCACTATTATTGGACAACATAAGTTACCAGGTAGTACGGCTTCAGATTCCAATGGAATGGTTCTCGGTGTTCAGACAACAGTCAATACAGGAATTTTTAATGGTAACGGAGATGGAAATGGGGCTGACGTTGCAAATCTAATCATCAAATCATGGTACGGAGTTGGATTTGTAGACGGTTGTTCTGGTCAAGGAATGACTGTCGGAATAGATTGCAGGAGTGGAAACATTACATGCAATTCTATAACAATAAGAAATGTCGGAAGTGTGACAGATTTATTAAATTCCAAGTTATCAACGTCTGCATCCTGTAATAAAAACTGGAATTGGAGTGGTAAAAATGAAACCCCAGCCTGGATATGGGGTGGTAGCGATGGAACTAATATGTATGTCTATAATCCGACATATATCCTGGTTCAGGGAATAAGAAATAGAGTAACAAATAGAGCAATGACTATAACAGATGATAACCATGTTAGAACATATGAATCTAATGGTGTTGGAATGAACGGAGCTATTAGCCTTGGTTCTGCAAATTATAGATTTTCACAATTATACGTTACATCAAGTTCGATATCAACTTCTGATAAAAATTATAAAGATGATATTAAATCACTTACAGATAAGCATTTACAGTTTTTTATGAAATTACAGCCAGTATCATTTTTATTTAAAGATGGTACATCTGGCAGAACACATATCGGTTTTATAGCACAGGATGTAGAGCAGGCAATGTCAGAATGTGGCTTAACAGATCTCGATTTTGCTGGATTCTGCAAAGATCAAAAAATTGACAGTAAATTGGTTGATGGCGAAGAAGTCAACGAACCTATCTTAGATGAAAATGGCAATCCAGAGTATATTTATTCATTAAGGTATGAAGAATTTATCGCATTGAACACATATGTGATTCAGGAGTTGTGGAAACGTGTTGATGCAGTAGAAAAAGAAAACATAGAGACGAAAAATCAGATCAAATCAATGCAGCAGGATATTGCAGAATTGAAAAAAATAAGAGCCTAAGAGCCGATTACATGACCATGTGTTGTGTAGCCGGCTCTTTTAATTCTATTCCAGAAAACAGGGAAAAAGAGAGGAAATAGGGAACTACAAATTAATGTAGTTCCCTATTTTTTACGATTTTTATAATATTTTTCATACCAACGTTCTTTACGAACATATCCACAGTCAATTTTGGGATCTATCTTTTCTTGAAAACTGCACTTAGATTTTGATATGCACTCCTCTTCTGCTGGTAAAAAATATGGACACTTATTTATATCTTTGTCGAGATAACATTTCATTTTAGGAGTTCCTTTACATAAACAAATTCTTTATTTTAATTTGTATATATCTCATATAAAAAACAGTTTTAACATCAGATATATACAAATAATTAGGTTTGATCTTTTGCACCAATTTTAAAATATTCTGCACCAATTTGACACCAATTAGTGCCTACAAAGTAGTATTTTATAGGACAGTATAGTAAATATATTAAAAAAGGAAAGTACAGAAACCTTTGTATTTTCAATACTTTCCTTAATTATACATCTTTTTTACAGATTCTTACTTCGCGTAATCTGTTACCCTTGACTCACGAATAACATTTACCTTAATCTGTCCCGGATATTCCAATTCAGCTTCGATCTGTTTGGAAATATCACGCGCAAGCAATACCATATCGGCATCGCTGATCTGCTCCGGAACAACCATGATTCGAATCTCCCTGCCCGCCTGAATAGCGAAGGATTTTTCTACACCCTTAAATCCGTTAGAAATATCTTCTAACTGTTTCAATCTGTTTGAATATGTTTCCAGTGTCTCTCTTCTGGCACCTGGTCTTGCTGCACTAATTGTATCTGCAGCCTGAATGATACATGCAATTAATGACTCCGGTTCTACATCACCATGATGCGCTTCTACCGCATTGATAATAATTGGTGACTCTTTGTATTTTCTACATAAATCCACACCGATCTGAATATGGGAACCTTCCATATCATGATCGACAGATTTACCAATATCATGTAACAATCCTGCACGTTTTGCAGTTCTTACATCTACACCGATTTCAGCAGCCAGTAATCCGGAAAGCTGTGCTACTTCAATGGAATGTTTGAGAGCATTTTGTCCGTAGCTCGTCCGGAATTTCATCCGGCCTAAAAGACGCACAAGCTCCGGATGGATTCCGTGAACACCAACCTCTAAGGTTGCTGCCTCACCTTCCTCACGAATCATTGTCTCGACTTCTTTCTGAGCCTTCTCAACCATTTCCTCGATTCTTGCTGGATGGATACGACCATCCACAATCAGTTTTTCCAAAGCAATTCTGGCAACTTCACGACGAATCGGATCAAAACCGGATAAAATCACTGCCTCCGGCGTATCATCAATGATCAGATCCACACCGGTTAACGTTTCTAACGTACGGATATTACGTCCTTCACGTCCGATGATTCTTCCTTTCATTTCGTCATTCGGAAGCTGTACAACAGAAATCGTCGTTTCGGCAACATGATCCGCAGCACACTTCTGAATTGCAGTCACCACATACTCTTTTGCCTTCTTATCAGCTTCTTCCTTTGCCTTGTGTTCCATTTCTTTGATCAATTTTGCAGTATCAATTTTAACGTCTTCTTCAACAGTCTTTAAGAGATAATCCTTTGCCTGTTCGGAGGTTAAACCGGAGATCCTTTCCAGTTCTTTCACACGCTCTTCATTGAGCTTTGCGACCTGCGCTTTCTGTCTGTTGATCTCTTCTTCCTTGGCTGCAAATCCCGCCTCGCGTTTTTCGATCGCTTCTAACTTTTTGTCCAGATTTTCTTCCTTCTGAACAATGCGTCGTTCACTGCGTCCGATCTCCGCTCTCCGCTCTTTTACCTCCTTGTCTAAGTCATTCTTGACACGGATGGATTCTTCCTTCGCTTCAAGCATTGCTTCACGCTTCTTGGTTTCTGCCGTTTTTACCGCTTCATCAATAATCTCACGCGCTTTTTCATCTGCATTTCCGATCTTAGCCTCTGTTACTTTTTTATAGTAAGCAGTTGTGACGAAATATACAACGACCGCGGTAACCAGTAGAGTGATCACAACAGCGATAATCACACTTCCCACAGGAGCACCTCCTTTATTAAATTTTCATTGTACATATAACATAAAAACATGGTTTGTTATCTGTCATAATTACAACATATAAATTTTATTCTATTTTAATATTTATGTCAAGTAGATAACTGTTCAATGTGCATAATATTGCATTTTTATTTTGCAACAATACAACATATTGTACCAAAAATCCCCCGTTTTCCTATGTTCTTATTCCTCGTATTCATCCCAGATTTTCATGACATGCAAAATATCGCTGCTCTTAAATCCACGGCGCATCAGATACTGGTAAATTTTCTGCTGTTCTTTGCGGTCACATTCTTTTGGTTCATAATGTTTCTTTTCTAAAAGCTGACGGATCTTTAACTGTTCATCACTGTCGAACACCTCATCAAGTGCCTGTTCTATCACACTTTTTTCAATTCCTTTTGCTATAAGATCCATTTTTAATTTCTGACGGCTTTTTTTCTTCTGTTGATATGAAATATAGGTCGTCGCATAGCGCAGATCATCGATATAGTGATATTTTCTGACATACTCCACTGCAAGATCCACGCACACATCAGGATACCCGTTCTGCATCAGCTTCTCCCGCAGCTGATGTTCCGTCCGGTCCATTCGTTCCAAAAGAAACATCGCACGTTTCTTCGCCCGCGTTCCAAGTATTTCATAGATGATCTCATCATATTTCTCCCGGGATATGACAGTCCCCTCCCGCAAGGATAATTTTCTTACCTCACCCTTATATAAAAGGACTTCCATCCCGTTGTCAAACCGAATGGAAGTCCTTCCTTTTTCCCGGGGAATTACTTCTACGACAAGCAACTCCTGCATCTTTTATTCCTCCGCTTTTACCTCGGCTGTATTCTCTGCTTTCTTTTCAGCCGCTTCCGCTTTTTTTGCGATCGCTTCCGCTGCTTTTATGCTCTGTGCCTCAGTCTCGTTTTCCTTTGTTTCCTCAGACTCTTCCGTTCCGTCCACATTTAACATTTCTCTGACTTTTGCCTCGATCTCCTCACAGATCAGCGGATTTTCTTTCAGATACTGTTTTGCATTCTCACGTCCCTGGCCGATCTTATCTCCATTGTATGCATACCATGCTCCGGATTTGTTAACCACACCCTTATCTGCTGCAAGGTCTAAGATATCGCCCTCTCTGGAAATTCCCTGTCCAAACATGATATCAAACTCTGCTTCACGGAATGGCGGTGCCACCTTATTCTTAACAATTTTTACCCTGGTACGGTTACCAACAACCTCTCCGCCCTGTTTTAATGCCTCAATCCTTCTGACATCCATACGGACAGAAGAATAGAACTTCAGTGCACGTCCACCGGTCGTTGTCTCCGGATTACCAAACATTACGCCTACTTTTTCACGAAGCTGGTTGATGAAGATAACCACACAGTTGGATTTGCTGATGACAGAAGTCAGCTTACGAAGTGCCTGGCTCATCAGTCGTGCCTGAAGTCCGACATGCGAATCACCCATATCTCCATCAATCTCTGCCTTTGGAACGAGTGCTGCCACGGAGTCGACGATCACGATATCAACCGCCCCGGAACGTACCATGGTCTCTGTGATCTCAAGTGCCTGCTCTCCGCAGTCCGGCTGGGATATGTATAAGTTGTCGATGTCAACGCCGATATTCTTTGCATAGACAGGATCTAAGGCATGCTCTGCATCGATAAATCCTGCGATACCGCCTCTTTTCTGTACCTCAGCAACCGCATGCAGGGCAACGGTCGTCTTACCACTGGACTCCGGTCCATAGATCTCGATGATTCTTCCTTTCGGGAGTCCACCTAAACCAAGTGCAATATCAAGACTTAATGATCCGGTCGGAATCGTCTCCACATTCATATGTGCGGAATTATCACCAAGTTTCATGATGGAGCCTTTGCCGTACTGTTTCTCAATCTGTGAAATTGCAGCATCCAACGCTTTTAATTTATCATTTTTTACTGCATTGATCTCTTTATATTTATCTTCCTTTGCCATTTCTTTCCTCCGTGCGAACTTATGTTCGTTTTTTCTGTTCTAATAGTATTATATTTTTCCCGAAATGTCAACCACAAAATTGTCTGCAATTTTCCATATGCTTCCCCATCTGACATATGACAGTCTGCAGCACACCTTTTCCAGTTATGCTATTTCTTTTTATTTATGGGATAAACCGGCAGATTTCTGCCTGTGAACCGCCACCAAAGGGCGGTGAAGATTTTTATCTGACAACCTTAGCGGAAATGATTTTCCTTATCGACAAGTGTATCATAGTGGTAGTTTCTTTACAAGTGGTTTCTTTCATAAAATTAAGACTTGCCATAAAGTTAAGACTGTGTTCAGCTGCAAAAGTTGTAACTGAGTTTCGTGAATGGCAAATTGCACAATGCCGGGTCTGTTTTGTGCGATTTGCCGGCCATCAGGTTTTGATATACCTTTTCGCAGCTTAATCTTTGCTATAAAACATATTTACACCCTGCTGCAAAACTCTTATAATATGTCTATTCTATAAATATGAAACGGAGTTACACATGGAAAAATTACTGGTATTTCATTTAGATGACAACAATCTCAAAAAATTAAAGCAGATCACGGGGGCTTTGAAGGTCCGTGTGGAGGAGGTTCCTTCCTCTGATTATTTAAAACCATTGGAGATGATTGCAAATAAGACTGCTTCCCCTTTGATTCAGCCTTTTTCCGGGAAGGTTCCTGCGGAAAGTCTGATTGTTTTCTGTGATTTTACAGAGAAAAAGATGGATAAACTTTTAGCATCTCTCCGCAGGGATCAGGTTGTCATAGATTATAAAGCAGTGCTTACGCCGACAAATCGGAAATGGAATGTGATGCGGATGTATTTGGAGATGCAGGCAGAAAAGACTGCTTATCAGAAAAATAAGGCATAGCCATGTGAAACTCACAGCTGCTTTCAGCTGCTGATGAGTTTCGCACGGCTATGCCTGAAGTGATTCATCATAATAGAACGTTCGTGAAGCGAGCATTCTATTATTCATGACAATAGAATGTTCGCAAAGTGTGCATTCTATTGTTTTTAGTCTTCTTTGATCTGCTCGATCATATCTATGATCTCTTCTCTTGTCTGCAGTCCGACTGCACGGTTCTGAAATAATCCGTATTTCATGACAACCAGCGTCGGGATGCTCATAATCTGATATTTCAATGCCAGCGCAGCCTCCTCGTCAACATTGACTTTACCGAAGATGACCTTGCCTTCTAATTCTTCCGCAAGCGCCTCAATCACCGGTGACTGCATTTTACACGGCGCACACCACTCTGCCCAGAAATCTAATACAACCGGAAGTTTTGCACCGAGTACTTCATTTTCAAAATTATCTTTTGTGATTGTGATAACTGCCATTTTCTGTTTTCCTTTTCCTGCTGTCTAAATTCACTTAACTGACAATACCCGCGTATTACAGATTTTGCCAGCTAAACCTGTCCTTTACTCACGCCCGAACTCAGAGAGCACCAGTCCCTCATTTCGGTCAAGCACCATACCAACACTCCATGCATTGACAAATAAGAGTAACGGTCTGCCCTTTAAATCCTGGATCTTCTTCATATCCGAAGTTCCGACAAGCTTGTCCATATCGATCTCCTCGTTTTCGATCCAGCGGATATGCTCGTATGGCAGGTTGTCCATGCGGATCTCAACATTATATTCATTTTCCAGACGGTATTTTAAAACATCAAACTGAAGGACACCGACAACGCCGACGATGACTTCTTCCATACCCATATTATATTCCTGGAAGATCTGGATCGCACCTTCCTGCGCGATCTGCTGCATGCCTTTCATGAACTGTTTACGCTTCATGGTATCCACCTGGCGCACTCTCGCGAAATGCTCCGGCGCGAAAGTAGGGATTCCCTCAAACTGGAACGGTTTTGCTGTGGTAAGCGTATCTCCGATTGAGAAAATGCCCGGATCGAACACTCCGATGATATCCCCCGCATACGCCTCGTCTACGATATGGCGCTCCTGTGCCATCATCTGCTGCGGCTGCGACAGTTTGATCTTTTTGTTGCCTCCCTGCACATGTGTAACCTCCATACCAGCGGTAAATTTTCCGGAACAGATACGCATAAACGCGATACGGTCACGGTGTGCCTTATTCATATTTGCCTGTATTTTAAATACAAATGCGGAAAAATGCTCATCAAATGGGTCTATTTCTCCGATGTCAGCTTTACGCGGCAGTGGGGAATAGGTCATTTTTAAGAAATGCTGTAAAAATGTCTCCACACCAAAGTTGGTCAGGGCAGATCCGAAAAATACCGGGGAGAGTTGTCCTTTTGTGACAAGATCCATATCAAACTCTGCACTTGCCCCGTCGAGAAGCTCGATCTCCTCCATCAGCTTATCGTATGCGTCCTGTCCAATCTCCTCGATCAGTGCAGGATCATCCGCTGCAATATGCTTTTCGGTTCCCTCTTTCGTTCCCTTTAACGTGTCGGAGAACGTCATGACCTCTTTTGTGTTACGGTCATATACACCCTTAAAATTCTTTCCGGAACCAATTGGCCAGTTGACCGGACAGGTTGCGATCCCAAGTTCTTTTTCAATCTCGTCTAACAGATCAAACGTATCATTCGCATCGCGGTCCATTTTATTGATAAAAGTAAAAATCGGAATATGGCGCATCACGCAGACCTTAAATAATTTTCTCGTCTGTGCCTCGACACCCTTTGATCCATCAATGACCATGACCGCAGAGTCCGCAGCCATCAGGGTACGGTAAGTATCCTCCGAGAAATCCTGATGTCCCGGTGTATCCAGAATATTGATGCAGTAGCCGCCATAATTAAACTGTAACACAGAAGAAGTAACGGAAATACCTCTCTCCTTCTCGATCTCCATCCAGTCAGATACCGCATGGCGTGCAGTTGCCTTTCCCTTGACGGAACCGGCAAGATTGATTGCTCCTCCGTAGAGCAGGAACTTCTCTGTCAGAGTCGTTTTACCTGCATCCGGGTGGGAAATGATTGCAAATGTACGTCTTTTTTCTATCTCTTTTCTTAAATCAGCCAAAACTATTTTATCCTCCAAAAATCCTTATAAAATCGGGATTGCCTCTCCCGCACACTCCGGCTTAATGTCAAAATAAGCAAGAATGGTTGCCGCAATATCTGAAAAGCAACCTCTTGTTCCGTAATTAACACCCGCTCTGATCGGTTTTCCATACATCACAAGCGGTGTATATTCTCTCGAATGATCGGTCGACGGCGTGCTCGGATCGCAGCCGTGATCTGCCGTGATCATTAAGATATCCTCATCTCTCATTGCAGCGAGAAGCTCCGGCAGACGCTCATCAAAATAAGTCAGTGCCTTTGCGTAGCCCTCCACGTCATTACGGTGCCCGTAGAGCATATCATAATCTACAAGATTTGTAAAACAAAGTCCCTCAAAATCCTGTTTCATATACGCAATCGTCTTGTTGATTCCATCCTCATTTCCAGTCGTGCGCACATACTCTTTGATTCCTTTTTCTGCAAAAATGTCAATGATCTTGCCCACGGAACGCACATCATATCCATGTCCGCACAGCTGGTCTAGCATCGTCACCTTCGGCGGCTGCAGGGAAAAATCATGGCGTCTTACCGTTCTTGTAAAATTGCCCGGCGTGCCGACAAACGGTCTTGCGATCACACGTCCCACACCATTTTCCCCGGTCAGTATCTCCCTTGCGATCTTACAGTATTCGTAAAGTGTCTCAACCGGAACAACATCCTCGTGCGCTGCCACCTGAAATACAGAATCCGCAGACGTATATACGATCAGTTTTCCTGTTTTCATGTGTTCTTCCCCATAATCACGTATAACATCCGTTCCGGAATATGGCTTGTTACAGAGCACTCCCCTGCCCGTCCTCTTTGTAAACTCGTCTAAAATTTCCTGTGGAAATCCATTCGGATACGTCGGAAGCGGACTATTTGAGATGATACCTGCGATCTCCCAGTGCCCGATCGTCGTATCTTTTCCTTTCGATACCTCCGTCATTCTCGCGAAAGATCCGGCCGGATTCTTTTCTTTTTCTCCGATCTCCACTCCGTCTATATTAAAAAATCCAAGTTTCCTCATGTTCGGCATCGAAAAATACGGACTGGATGCTACCGCTCTTATGGTATTGCTTCCAGCATCGCCATAATCTGCCGCATCCGGCATTTCCCCGATCCCAACGCTGTCAAGTACGATCAAAAATACTCTCTTCATGTAAAAGTCTCCATTCCTGTATGTGAAAATCCTGCTTTCCAATCCAGTTCTCTAAAGAAAAAAGCTGAGCACATGTCTCAGCCTGGTCCCCAATGTCCAAAAAACTCGGGCAACTCTGTTGTTTTTAGTATATTCAAAAATATAGAAAAATGCAATAGTATTTCATATCCTATTTTAAAAATGAGACAGCTTTAAAAAGCTGCCCCATTGAAACTGCTATTTTGTTATCTTTACTTTTTTGCCCTGTCCCTTATTTTTCAAAAGTTTTTTATAAGCCGAAAGTTTCTTTGCAGGAACTTTGATCTTTGCATTTGACTGGATACCTTTCAATGCATCCTTTCCAACGCTCTTTAACGCTGTTGATTTGATTGTAATACTGGATAATTTAGAATTGCCTTTGAAAGTTTCTTTTCCAATTTTCTTTAAGCCCTTTCCAAGCGTTACTGTCGTCATCTTTTTACATCCTGAAAAAGCTAAATCTCCAATGGAAGTTACCTTATCCGGTACTGTAATCTTTGTCAGTGCTGTACAATTTTGAAATGCACCTTTTCCAATGCTTGTCACATTTTTCCCAATGGTTACTTTGGTCAGTTTCTTATTGCCTTTCAATGCATTTGCAGCTATAGAAGTTACCTTGTAAGTGGTATTTCCAACCTTAACTGTCGCTGGAATCGTTATCGTTTTCGATTTGCTTTTCGTTTTTACAAATGCTACGGCAGTTCCCTGTTTTGTCACCTTATAACTGTCTTTCCCAGAGGTTACTGTTTTTCCCACTGCCGGAAGTTTCTGATCGTTTTCTGTATCGGTCGAAGAATCTGAGTCGTCTGTAAGATACTGATGCTTAAACTTATATGTTTTTGCATATTTTTCTGCAGCAGAACCTTTGTAACAAAAAATAGTCAGATCAACACTAGTGTCAAATGCACCTTGATCTATGCTTGTGACACTTTTAGGAATTGTAATGTTTTTTAAACTTGTACAACTATAAAATGCAGCGTGACCTATACTCGTCAATCCTTTTGGAATTGACACATTAGACAGACTACTGCACCATGCAAAAGTATATTCCTCTATTTGTGTGACTCCTTTTGGAATTGTTACACTTGTTAGTTTTTCACAATGTGAAAATGCCCGACTTTCAATATCCGTTACGCTTTCAGGAATTATAAATTCTCCCTCTTTTGCCCCGGGACATTGTATCAGCATTTTCTTCTTTTTATCATATAAAACTCCATTTTCTGATGTAAAATACCGATTATTTTCTGATACTTTTATCTCTGTCAATCCGGTACATCCCTCAAATATATCTTCTCCTATACTTGCTACACCTTTCGGAATTGTCACACTCGTCAATCCTTCACAGGACAAAAATGCCAGGCGCCCTATATTAGTTACATTTTCAGGTATTATTATACTTGTTAAATTCTGACAATAATAAAACGCTAGTCCCCCTATGTCCGTTACACTTTTGGGTATTTTAATTTCTCCACTTTTTGCTTCAGGACATTGTATCAAAACTTTCTTTTTTTTATCATACAATATTCCGTTCTCCGATGTAAAATATTTATTGTCTTCTGATACCTTTATCTCTGTCATATTTTGGCAGCCCGCAAATGCCCCTTCGCCTATACTTGTTACATTTTTGGGAATTGTCACATTTAATAAACGATTGCAGAAATTAAACGCAGTCTTTCCTATACTGGTTACACTTTCCGGAATCGATATACTTGTCAAATAATGGCAATTAAAAAAAGCTTCATCACCTATCTTCACCACTGTTTCAGGGATTATAATATCTCCTTCCATTACTCGCGGGCACTGCAACAGTACTTTTTTCTTTTTATCATACAATATTCCATTTTCTGAGGAAAAATATTGATTATTTTTCGATACTTTTATCTCTTTCAGTTTAGTACAGTTTAAAAATACATTTCCATCCATACTCTCTAAACTTTTCGGAATTGTCACACTCGTTACGCTGAAACTATACCAGAATGCATATTTTTCTATGCTTTTCACCCCATCCGGTATCGTAATATCTCCTCCCGAACCAGTATATTTTTTCAACACACCTTTTTCTATCACAAAACCATTTTTATCTGCTTTTGCCATCTTCACATCATCTGCCACATCAATATCCGTTACATCTCCAGCGTTTTCTTCTAAGACAGCCATTCCATCCGCATTTACTATCACTTTACCATCTGTGCTTTCCTGTAACTGATATGCTGCGGTATCGTCCGTTGCAGCATTGACTGTTGCTGCGCTGCCTGTACATCCCCATATCAGGGTAACCGCCAATAATCCTGCCAATAATCTTTTTTTAATCATTCCTTTTTCTCCTCGTTCATTTCATTTTTCCCATAACATAAATACTGTTTCAGGAAATTATTTTCTTTGCCATACTTCCCAGATAAGGTATCAATGCAATCAACACATCTACCCCTTTATCTGTCAAAAATTTTACCAGTTCATAAAGAATCTTTTTCGCCTGCTTTGTTTCTTTTTTGTCTGTTTCTTTTTTCAGTTCGGACAGGATTTCCTTTATTTTATGGCATTCTTCTTCCGTCAGTCCTACATTCAGTAACTGTTCTGCTGCTGTAAGCATATTACCTGTAAGTATACCGATATCAACGATCTGGTTGTTTTCCATATGGTTCATAATCTGAATAGATGTCTGCTGCGGTTTCAATGCTTCCGCACGCTCTTTTTGCGCCATCTGTAAATTATCTTTGTAATTGATCAATTTAGCCTTTACCTTACAAATATCCTCATCGAAATCAATGTAATGCGAAGTACTCACCGCACTCACACAATAAGCAGACAATCCTGTTTCAAAACCTTTGATCTCCTCTCCGTAAACACTTCTCACCTCCTCAATAAAATTGTACTTTTCTTCATCATCGATCATGTTGTCATCACATCTTCCGATATAATCACTTAATGTCTCAATTTTTCCCATTTGTTTCCCTGACTCCTCCTTTCTTATGTCCATTATACTCCTCGGTATTCATATGAGTAATATAAATATTACGTCTGAATGCTATTTTCATATTCTGTCGAACATTAAAATAAACACATATGGGGGTGATTTTATCGACGTAATCAAGAAAATAGACCATCTACTCGAAGAACGTGGCTGGAGTGACTATCGCCTTTCCGCGGAATCCGGACTTTCTACTTCAACGATTGCAAATATGCGCAGACGAAACACAGTTCCATCCATCAGCACACTTGAGACAATCTGCCAGGCATTTGGTATTACGCTGTCGCAATTTTTTCAAGAAGAAAATAACCTTGTGGAATTAACTTCAGAACAAAAAGAATTTTTTGATAATTGGGTAACACTGACAGCCTCTCAGAAAAAACTTTTTTTCGACCTGATAAAAGAATTGAAATCACCTTAAAGAACTTTTTCCTTGTCAAAATTAAACTGGCAAAAAGGGGAAGGAAAAACAGACGCCCTACTCGGCGTCTGTTACCACGATCGGTGTGATCACGATCTTATCTGCGGAAATATTGGTTTTTCGCTTCACAATATCCTCAACCTGTGCTCTTTTTGTATCGGTCACTTCTCCCATATTAAGTACTACATCACAGTTATCATCGGTAATGCTGACCACAACATCTGAAAATCCTTTTGCCTCTAAGAGCATTTCTGCTGCGGCTTCTCGCTCCGCGATATCCGTCATTGCCACCATCTTGTTCACTGCATCCTGCTTTAAATTATCTGCAACGGACGTATTGTTTACAATCTCTAATAACGCTTCTTTATTTTTAGACCGGATCTGTTCGCGGTTTAATTTCATTCTTGCTGCATAGTCGAGATTTGCAGTGCCGGTACTTGTAAGAACCGCCTCTCCGGGATTTTCGATCTCCTCAGCATCTGCAGATGTCATGTCTGCCACATTTGCTGCAGTATCCGTACTGTTTTCTGCGCTCACATCTGCCACCGCATTCTGGCCATCTGCCGCATTTTCTGCAACATCCTGACCGTCCGTCACAGCTGCATCTGCCGCATCGTATGTATCTTCGCCGGTTCCTGCATCCGCAGTCTCCGTCCCATCCACAAGTGCAAGTTTCTCCCCGGTTCCCTCATCCGTAAAAATATCTTCTGCAGCCAGTGGATCTTCATCCGAGATCTCATATTCTGCATTGAGTACATCTGTACCTGCATTTGCCGCCGTCTCCGCTGCCGTACCGTCATCAATGTGATTGTTCATGTAACTGAAATATCCCGCCACCGCAATCATCAACGCGAGTGCTGTAATAATCAGCTGGTTTTTCTGAAATATCTTTTTCACGTTCCATCCTCCTTCGAACTCATCTTTACTACCTTAATTCTATGTGCTTCCACCTGAAATAATGCCTTTACGGCATCTGAAATATCAGAAACGATCCACGGGCTGTCTCCCCCTTCTGCCACCACAAGCACCCCCTCGATCTCCGGAAGTATTTCTTTGCTGACATACGGAGCTTTTTCGCCGCCGCTCTCCTCATATACCGTCTCTTCCCCACTTTCCTTTTCCGTCGTCATCTCCATACTCCCGCTGTCCGTATTTGTGACTGTGGATGTATGTTCTGTCTTATCCTTTTCTATGATATCTTCCCCCTGATCTGCCACCGTGACCATGACAGAAACTTTCCCCACTCCTTCCATCTGTCCTAACACCTGTTCTAATTTATGCTCTAAATACTCCGCATAGTCCTTTTTTTCGTATTTCTGTTCCGTTTTCTCCTGCGCGGTGTCCTCTTTTTTATTTTCCGATATATGTACGCCCGTTCCACCGGAAGGCATCGCCACCACAAGAAGAAGCACCCCCACAAGGGCAGCCGCGATCCAGTCTGTCTTTTTTAACTGACGCCACTTTTTCTGCTGTAAAAACTCTTTCAGTCTCTCCGTCATCTTTCACCACCATAGGAAATCTGTATCTGTTCTTCCTCTGCCCCATAATACTGCATAAGTCTTTGTTTCAGCCCGTCAAGCACGACTTTGCTGCCCTGTGCTTTTCCCTGTTCCACAAACATCCCCTCCGTGTCATCCTCCTCTTTTTCCCCAACCGTAAGCACGATTTTTTTCACTTCATAATTTTCCGTCAGCTCCACCGAAGCGCGCTTTCCCGCAAGTCCAAATGGATCTAAATATCCATCCGCCGTACTCAGAACATCCAGTGCCGCCGCATCCTCATATTCTTTCCGGTAATAATCATTCCGTAAATACTCCATACGGCTGATGTCTCTTGAAGCCTCACTTAAATTTTCCGTAAACGTTTCAGACCTGATCTTATCAAGCAAAGCATCATTATCCCCCCAAAAAGAAAAAAAAGGCTGCATGACACCAATGATGAGCACAAGTTCCGTAAAAAAATAAATATATTTTTTTAATCTTCCATTCGGGATCAGCTGTCTTGCAACCACAAGCAACAGAAAAAGGGCAAAAATTTTTTGAATATACCCGATCAATACGTTCATCCGTTTCTCACTTTCTTAATAGCCAAACCCGGAGGAAGCAACCGTAAGCGCGATCGTCAGAAAAATCAGCATCACACAATATCCCATCAATTTCAGGTACAGCATCCCCCCCTGTGCCATTCCCTTTAAACATCCGGCGATTCTCTTATCTGCAACAGGTTCCACCACAGCAGCTGCAATTTTATAAAAAAGTACCATACAGCCTGCCTGTACCATCGGCACTGCCACTAAAATAATCAGTACGATCAACCCGGCTGCCCCAACACAGTTCCGGATCATAATTCCAGAACCAAGCAAAAGTTCACTGACACCATTCACTGTATTACCAATTCCGGGTATCATTGCCATTGCCCGTCCTGCTGTCCCATAAAGCAGCCTGTCCTTTGCCGGTGCAACGATCCCCTGCACAACATTCAGCCCAAGTACAATGATTCCGGCAGATCTGATTGCCCACCCGATCAGTCCTCCAATCAATTCCATCATGTTTGCAAACTTTTCTTCCTCAAAGAAATAATTGATCAGCACAGTCAGTATATAAATATGGATCATTGGCACTAAAATGGTTAAAAACAGCCACTCGATCAGATATATGATCAGAAAAGCCGTCTGATAGAAGCCCGATGCAATGCTTTCTCCCGCCGAAAAAAGCATTGCAATACTAAATGTCGGTATAAAAATCTGAAAAAAATCCACACTCTTTTCCAATACACCGCACACAATCTCACGAAACGTCAGAAATGACTGCAGCATCAAGACTGCTAATACACAGAATACAAGGATAAAACAAAGATCTGATACATAAGATGACGCAAACGCACCGGCAAAATTTTTAAGTACAGAAAAACACACGGCAAGCAGCACCACCTCCACTAATATTTTGCGGTTTTCACAGACTGACTCACATAATTGCCCCATTAGCCATGGTCCGATCTGCTGATACAGCGCCCCTGGCTTCTCCTGATACAGTAATTCTTTCACCAGTTCTGAAAATGTAATCCCACTATCCTCTGCATCCTGTCTCATAAAATGATCCAGCTTCGAAAAATCCAGTTCTTCTGTCATGTTCCCTAAATAATCCTGAGTATTTTTTTCAGATGCGAAAACCGAAACCGTCTCAATCACACAGAGTAACAGAATACATATCACACACACTCCCCATTTTTTCATAAAAAGCTCCCGACTGTCTCTAAAAAAACCGTCAAAACCGGAATACTAAGCACCAGAATCGACAGCTTAGCAAACAGTTCGATCTGATTTCCGACTGCCGCATATCCAGCATCTTTACAGATATTCATCGCAAACTCCGCCGCATAGGTGATCCCAACCATTTTTAATATCAGTGTGATATACGTCTGATCCACTGCAACAAACGTCTGCATTTTTTTTGCAAAATTGATGACAGTCTCCACCTTTCCAATAATATAAATAAAAATGCAGATGCAGACTGCCATACTGATAAACATGCTGTATTCACTTTTTTCTTTCTGCAGTAAAAGTGCCAGAAGTACTCCTGCGATACCAAGAACCGCTATTCTTAAAATATCCATTTCATGCCTCATTCCCATTCTGTAACATCTTATAATGCAAACAGTGACTGCATTGTTTCAAACAATTCATAAATATAAGGAACAATCCAAAAGAGGACAATCAGCAATCCCGCAAGGCTTGTCAGAAATGCATGTTCCTCTCTTCCGCTATGTTTTAGCACCTGACTGATGACCGTGACTAAAATCCCGACCGCCGCAATTTTAAATATCAAATTAACACTCATCCGTAATCCAGTCCCCTCTCTTGCTTGCCGTATACACACTTTATTTTTGCGTTATATAAAAAGTATCACTAACATCATTCCTCCTATTACACTGACCGCCCCGGCCACTCTCTGCTTTTCTCTCTGATCTTTTTGCTCTTGTTCGATCACAAAATCAAGCCTCTCTAAATAAATAGAAAGCATTCTTTCATTCTCTTTTATATTTCTTCCAAAAAAAGCATTTCCGGCATTCGCAATAATCTCAAGTTCAGACGCACAGATTCCCAATTCTTTTCGATTTTTCCAAAATATATCCCACCAGATTTTACCTCCGCTTTCTACCTTTTTTGCAGCAAGACGATCAGCAATCTGTCCGCATACTTTTTGCAACACCACATCGTTCGTCAGCGTCGGTTGATTCAAAATATGCTCCATCGGAAGTAATGCAAGTGCTGCCTCTCCCGAAATATTTATGAGAAGCTGACGGATTTCATACAATCTAAGCAGATGCTGCCTGATTTCAGCGATCATGTTTACTGCAAGTCCAACCCCGGAACCTGCAACCAGAATACCACCTATCAGCTTTAGCATAACTGTTCTCTTTTTCCGTTAAAAACCTGAAAATCCCGCTCGCCGGACCGGTTATGCCGGATCAGAATAAATCGTTCAAAAATTCCACGCTTCATCCACTTTTTCAGATATGGTTTCTCCCATAATTCTTCCACCGTATCCGCATGTACTGTTCCAAGAATCCGTACCCCGGAACAGGCTGCCTGTTCGACTGCCTGAAAATCTTTTTTCCCTCCAAGTTCATCCACCGCTATGATCTGCGGGGACATGGAGCGCAGCATGAGCATCATTCCCTCTGATTTCCCACATCCAGATAAAACATCCGTTCGTATTCCCATATCATTTTGTGGAATTCCAAGATGACAGGCTGCAATCTCAGACCTCTCATCCACCACACAGATTTTCATACCTTCCCAGCCTTCTTTCCCATTTGAGAGACTGCGGATACAATCCCGCAGACAGGTTGTTTTGCCTGCACCCGGTTTTGACACCAGCAGTGTATTATAAATACTTTCTCCGTCCTTCAGAAAAGGCAGAATTTTTTCTGCACATCCTTTTTTTTCATGTGCCACACGGATATTCATAAAACTAATATATTTGATCCCTGTAATACCTTCCCTGTCTTTTGCAATCTCCCCTGCAATTCCAACCCGGTGACCACCCTCAATTGTAATATATCCCTGCCTTAGTTCCTCCTGGTATGCATACAGGGAATACTCGCTGATATAGCTTAACATCTCTGCAATATCTGCGCCCGTTATTCTGTAACATGCTCTTGCATTCTGTACGCTTTCTCTGACACAGGCACACATTTCACCGTCCATATCCGTCAGATAACGTGTTTTCCCGGAATACGCAAGCTCGATTGGCTGTCCTGCCCGGATCCGGATTTCCTCAAGATCATTCAGCCACAGATTATTTTTTATTTTTTTTCTGATATGTACCGGAAACAAAACTTTTAGGTTTTCCATATGCCTCCTCCCTTTTCTTTTAATTCATTCTATGAGACAGGCTTATTTTTATGCATAAAAATACCGACCTGCCAAACGTAAGACTTTTCTTAACGTTTCGCCGCCGGTATTTTCTTTTATTTTTTATCTGTAATCCATTACAAGGAACATCGGTTTGATGGCTACGATTTCATCGTATTCCTCCTGTTCCACTACCACACTGGAATTTAACGCTTTTAAATCCTCTTTCAGCACTCTAAGTGCCGCCGGTATCGTCTCTGCGCGTCCTTCCTTTAAAATATCCTGCATCCTCTTTAGTACAACCGGATGTGCATAACATGCCGGAACCGGGAAATCAGGATATGTTTTGATATATTGTTCCATCTCGTCTACCGCATTTAATAACTGCTTTTCAATATAGCTTCTGTTATTATGTGACGTCGGCAGTACACTAGCACCGGAAAACAAAAAGATTGCTGCAAGACCGAACAAAAGGAAATAAATTCCAAATCCTGCGTGTGTAGCCAATGAATATATACCATACCCAAAAGCTCCAAGTCCCATCAGTGTAATTGCAAGTGCAACCCATTTGTATGCCGGATTACTCCGGTCATAAACTCTTTTCTTCTTAGCTGACTGACTCAGATTCAAATACAGATCTGTATCCTTATGAAGATATTTGATTGCATTATCGAGACAGCGGATATTTTTCTTTGCAGTTTCTGAAATATTTCCGATACGCTGCTTTTCTTCCATCCGCTTTGCCTTCTCCGCGAGTTTTTGCTCCGCAACCTCACTGTGCAACGGTATCTGCGGAAAGTTGACCTCCACATAAGCAAGCAGGCGGTCCACATCCTCCTCATGTTTAAAATTGCACTGCTTTTCTTTGCCATCATCATATTCAACCACGAGATAAGGCAGCGTGCCAAATGCACCTTTACCGGTAAATCCACCTTTACTCATCGCAATTCTTTTGAAAATACGCTTCACCGACTTCATCGGAACATAGTATCTTCTTTCTATGTAGAAACTGTTCAGATAAATGGCCTTCTTACCAACACCACATGGTCCAAATTTTCTGCATGTCTTTTTGTCTTCCGTCAATTCCATGTCGGGCAGTGACAGGTTGCCCAGTCTCTGTGGTTTCAACATCTTCCTCAGCTCCATTCCTGTATTACTTTTTATACCTGTTAAGCATCGCTGTCATGTATTACATTTTGCCGGTTTCTTTGTTGCGTGGATAAAAGTTCCCAAGAATACAACAGCCAGAATGATTCCCACCGGATATGCAACTGCTGTCGAGAATCCAAGGCACTCATCTGCGCAGAAGAAATAAGTCATGGATACGGCACTCATAAAGGTTGCCGGTACAGCCGTGATCCAGTAATTCTTTTTCTCACGAAACAGATACATGCTTGCCGTCCATAATACGATCATGGCAAGTGTCTGGTTCGTCCAGCTGAAATATCTCCATACAACCGCATAATCCAGATGTCCTACAAAAGCACCAACTGCAAGAAGCGGTACACAGAGTAACAGACGTTTCTGGATCTTATCCTGATCGATCTTAAACCAGTCTGCCAGTACCAGACGTGCACTTCTGAATGCGGTATCACCGGATGTGATCGGGCAGACAATAACACCGATCATGGCAAGTGCTACACCAACGCTTCCCATTGTCTTGATACATACATCATAAATAGCTGCGGACTGTCCACCGGAAAGGATCTCTGCGAGTCCTGTGTTTAAACCACCTGTAACCTCATAAATAGAACATCCTGCTGCTGCCCAGATCAGAGCGATAACGCCCTCAGCAACCATTGCACCGTAAAATACGAAATGTCCCTGTTTCTCAGACTTCATACAACGTGCCATAAGTGGTGACTGTGTGGAATGGAATCCTGAGATTGCTCCACATGCTACTGTGATAAACATGAAACTCCAGATCGGTTTGCCATCCGGATGCATGTTACCGAAATGACTCCAGATCTCCGGAATCGTATATTCGGAATGTGTAAAAATACCAATGATAACACCCACCGCCATTATGATCAGGCAGATACCAAACAGCGGGTAAATACGTCCGATAATCTTATCAATCGAAATAAATGTTGCAATAAAATAATAAAGAAGAATGATCCACAGCCAGAACTCTGCGCTTGTGACAATTCCTGTCACACCACTGTTCTTAAACAGTGTAACGATAAGTCCTGCAGGTCCTACTGCGAAAACGGTACCTACCATTACAAGCAGTACAACACTGAATACACGCATGACATTCTTCATCACATTTCCAAGGTAAATACCACATACCTCTGAAATGGAAGCACCATCATTACGTTCGGAAAGCATACCAGAAAAGTAATCATGTACACCTCCTGCAAAGATGGTACCAAACGTGATCCATAAAAATACAACCGGTCCCCAGAGAGCACCCTGCATAGCACCGAAGATCGGTCCTAATCCGGCAATGTTTAACAACTGCACCAAAAAGAGCTTCCATTCCGGCATGACAACATAGTCAACCCCATCGTTGATCCTTACCGCCGGTGTTTCTCTGTCATCCGGTGCAAATGTGTTCTCCACTACCTTACCATAAACAAAGTACCCACCAATTAATAACGCCAGGCAAATAAAAAAACTAATCATAATAACACCTCCCATATGTATAAATGCTAGTTTCTTATTGCTTACCCTTATTATAGTACTTATCACTTAAAATTCAATACGTTTTTTCATTTTTTTGTCTATTTTATACAATATCAACAATGTATTTTCGAAAAAAAAGAACCATAAGCCAAATCCGGCTTACGGTTCTTTTTTTCAATCTTAGTATCTTGTAGATGTATTAATCTGCAGACATTCAGAAACCTTCGTTTTTTCATTATAGCAATACACATATATGTATCCATAATTGTTTGACACTGTGATCTTCTTAGAGAAACTGGATTTATTTACTCTATAGTTATTATAACTTCCTGTTCCGGATGTCACATGAACGCTTGAGATCTTCCAGCCACTTTTCAGTTTGATGTCCAATTTTTGTTTTTTAAATGCCTTGTTCGTTCTAAGTACATCATTTTTATTAAATTTTGAAAGCAGGTTTGTTTTTCCGATTTTAAATGTCTTGCATGGATTGGTGTATTTTTTGACTGTAAATGTTGTTTTTAACTTTACACCTTTTACCGTACATGTGATCGTACTCTTTGCTTCTTTTTTGCCATACTCAACACGGATATAACCATCTCTTGCAGCAACCCTAATATTTTTGTTGCTGCTCTTTAATTTTTTGATCTCTTTTGCTTTGTTGCAGCCCATAATGCTGATTGTACTTGTGAAAGTATTTACATCTTTCCCTGGCTTATAGGTCACAACAGTCGCTGAATAAGGATTCACATAAACCCTTCCGCTTGCCGCCTGTACTTCAACGTTTCCCTGTGGTGCCACTGCACCGGCTGTCAGAGTCATCACAACCGCAAGTGCAAACGCAATTACCTTTTTGCTTAACTTTTTCATATTAATCCTCCTTGTTTTGCTCCTTGTTTTGCTTTTCAAAAACAGTATACCATATTTTCTTCTGACAGAAAATAAGACTTTTTTCCTACATACGCTCCGGTGCAGAGAATCCAAGCAGATCAATGCTGGTCTCAAGCACAGATTTCGTCAGTTCCAACAGACGGATATACGATTTCTGAACCGTCTCATCTTCCTCAGACATGATCTTTGTCTCATGATAGAAACTGTTGAATGCATTGGCAAGATCATAAATATAGGAACAGATCTTGTGCGGTGCCGTATCGGTAAATGCACCCTCGATCACTGCATTAAATTTGGACAGTTCTAACATCAGATTCTTCTCACTCTCAGAATGTGCTGCCGTGATCACTGAATTATCTGCGTTCTTTCCTAAATCATGATATTTGTGAAGAATCGACTTGATACGAACGATCGTATACAAAATGTATGGTCCTGTATTTCCCTCAAAAGAAGTAAATCTGTCGATATCAAAAATATAGTCTTTACTTGCCTGATTAGAAAGATCTCCATATTTGATTGCGGCAAGTGCAACTGTTTTTGCAGTTTCCTTTGCTTCTTCCTCGCTGATTCCAAGATTCTCTTTTGCCTTCTGGTTTTCGGTAATCTTCTTTAACATCTCATTATCAATCTCAGATACAAGATACTCTAAACGCATGACACCACCATCTCTGGTCTTAAACGGCTTTCCGTCCTTGCCGTTCATCGTACCGAATCCTAAGAATTTTAATTCGGTCTCCGGTTTCACCAGACCGGTCTTTCTTGCGCAGCGGAATACCTGTACGAAATGAAGTTCCTGTCTCTTATCTACCACATAAATAATCTCGTCCGGATCATAATCTTCCTCACGCCATACGATCGTTGCAAGATCGGTCGTATTATAGAGGGATGCACCGTCTGATTTTAAGATCATACACGGCGGGATCTCTTTCGTATCGGTATCTTCTTTCACATCGACAACCAATGCTCCGTCACTGACATAGGCAAAACCGTCATCTTTCATCTTCTGCACCATTGCCGGAATATAAGGCTGTGCATCGGATTCACCCTTCCAGAGTTCAAAAGATACGTTTAAATTCTCATAATTTTTCTTTAAGTCTGTCACAGACACGTTTAAGATATGGGAAAGCAATGCCTGATAACCTTTTCTTCCATGCTGCAGCTCGTAAGTTGCCTGCATTGCAGCTTCCTTATATGCCTCATCCTCTTTTGACTTTTTACTTGCAGTCGGATAAATCTCCTCTAATTCAGAAATCGTAAACGGTGCTTCTTTTGGATATTCACCCTCATAGTTTTCATCAAAATAGACAAGCTCCGGCTGGCGCAGCTTTAACTCGGTGATGATCAGTCCCATCTGCAAGCCCCAGTCACCCAGATGTACATCTCCGATTACCTTATGTCCGACAAACTTACCAATTCTTTTAATGCTTTCTCCGATGATTGCGGAACGTAAATGACCGACATGCAATGGTTTTGCCACGTTCGGTCCGCCGTAATCGATCATGATGGTCTTTGGATTTTCTGCTTTTTCACATCCAAAACGTCCTTCATCTGCCTGCATGTCCGCCACATAGGATGCTAAAAATGTCTCATCCAGTTTTAAATTTAAAAATCCCGGTTTTACGGATTCTGCCATGGAAAACATGGACGCCTCTGCAAGTTTTGCCGCAACCTCATCTGCGATCATAAACGGTGCCTTTTTGTATTCTTTGGCAGCTGCCATTGCTCCGTTACACTGGTATTCACAAAGATCCGGTCTGTTAGATAAAGTAACCTTTCCGTATTTTGCATCATAGCCACAATCCACAAATGCCTGTGTAATTTCCGCGGTTATAAGGTCTAAAATCTTTTTCATTTTCTTCTCTCCTGCATTTCTTTGCAAATCATTTCTGCCTAAATCAGGCATTTTCTCGTCTATTATACCATAATTCCGCCATTTCTCAAGTAAAACCCTTATTACGATCCCCTGTTTTATGAAAATACTTTCCATTTAACCCGATTCTTTTAACCAGTTCTGTTTCACTTCTATAATAAACCTAAACGAGACATCCGACTCCTATACCGCAGGCACACATTTCGTTCACTTATCACAAACCAGATCATTCTGTTGTATACAATAATATACTGCCCCTATCAAGCCTGCATCATTTCCAAGTTCCGCAGCCTTTAGTTCAAGATACTTACTAAAATGAGGCATACATCCTGCCATCACTTTTTCCCTCAAACGATCAATAAACAGCTCCTTTTGTGCCGAGACTCCACCTCCAATCAAAATCAGTTCGGGATTAAAGATATGAACCAGTCCGACCAGACCGGAGGCAATGTCATCGATCCAGGAATCCAGCAATTCCAGCATTACGACGTTACCCTTCTTTGCTTCCGAAAAAATAAATCTTCCGTTTACCTCATGTTCTTCTGAAAGTATTATCTTCCCGCATGATGCCGCGTCTCTGACTCTGCGAATCAGCGCGGCGGTTGAACCATAATGCTCCAAACAGCCATGATTACCACACGAACACAACTCACCGTCATTGTTTATCACAATATGTCCGATCTCTCCGGCAAGGCCATTTGCTCCCAAAAGGATTTTGGAATCTACAATGATCCCACCTCCAACACCTGTCCCAACCGTCATTACAATAACATTCCGATGGTCTGCTGCAGCTCCGATCCACATTTCTCCAAGAGCCGCCGCATTGGCATCGTTTAAAACCGCCGTTGGAAGATGGAATGTTTTTTCCATCTCATCTTTAATCCGGCTTCCTTCCCAGTTTTGAATATGTCCTGCTGACCCGATAACAACACCGTTTACCGTATCTATGCCACCGGTCGCCGACACACCAATTCCCGCCAGCTCCTGTTCCGTCACCTCGTGTTCCGCAAGAAACAATTTCATACTTTTTAAAACTGTCTTAAGAATCGGTGTCTCATACCTGTCAAATGCAACATCGTAAGCCTCACTATACCGGATTACACCCTGTTCATCTACAAGCCCCAGTTTTACGGATGTACCACCTATATCCACACCCAAATATGTTTTTCCGTTACTCATTCCGGATCTTCTCCTTTTTCCGCATCTTCCATTGCTCCCTTATGTTTTCCCTGTATGGCAGATAATGTTTCTTTATATTTTTGCGCCTTAAAATACGAATCATTCGCAAAATAATACGAATACAGAATATCGATCATAACCAGAATAGAAAACTGTGGTGAAATTTTCGTACCTGTATCCAGGTTTTTCAGATAGGCAACCCTTAACACTTCATCACATCTTGCCGCCGTCTCCGGTGCCGGATTCGCAGTGATAAAGATTACTTTTGCATTTCTGCTTTTTGCGATGCGGATACTTTCCACAATCTCTCTCGTCGTTCCACTGAGAGAAATTGCAATGACAAGCATCCCCTCCTCAACCAGTGCTGCACTCATCTGTATCATCTGTGAATCTGTTACCGCAGTCACATCCAGTCCGATCCTCATAAAACGGAGCTGAAATTCCTCTGCGACATTGCCGGAACTTCCCATTCCATAGACAAACACACGCCGGCTTACATTTAACAGTCCGGCAATCCGGCGGATCTGGTTCTCATCAAGCAATTTAAAATTTTCCTGCAGCAGCTTCTGATAACTGCTCTGTACCTTCTTGGTAAACAGACTGATATCTTTCTCACTGACTGTTCCATTTTTTTCCTCTTTTAAGTCCTTTTCGTATGCAAAAATAAATTCACGGTATCCCTTAAATCCACATTTTTTTGCAAAGCGTGACAATGTTGCCTCGGATACATAGAGCAGTGCTGATATCCGCTTGGATGAAAAATCTGTCAGCTCCTCATTATTTAGAAAATAATTGGCAATCGTATGCTCTACCTGCGTCATATCCGACTGCGCAGCCTCAATCTGGCCTTTCGTCTCATTCTGGTTAAAAATTATATATCTGCTATTCTTCAAGGTTCCATCACCTGTTCCTGTTTTATTACAATAATGTTCCCATTATATTCTTTTTTCACGCAAAACACAAACAATCTGTGAGGACAACAGGGATTTCGCTTTTAAATTTTTTATCTATGCATTTTTATAAATAATCCAGTTATCAGCATTCCATCTGCGGT
>ENA-ORSM01000043-ORSM01000043.1-human-gut-metagenome-genome-assembly--contig:-NODE-43-length-91779-cov-17.659086_pt1 | contig 91779 bp, 91 predicted proteins | sample MGYA00241903_ERZ509170 | MGnify/ENA primary metagenome ERZ509170 (study PRJEB26280, sample SAMEA2338784) | human gut metagenome | biome: human gut; feature: human-associated habitat; material: faeces...
AAGTGAAAAGTTCCCTGCACAGGCCACGGTGAACCATACCATAGTCCACCTGACCGGCGCAGTAATCCCTTTGTGCCTATTTTATGATTTCATAGAGCAGGCTGCTCTTTCCTCCATTTTCACGCCATCTCTGCTTTTTCTGTATAAATCCTGCACACTCCAGATCGCGGATTGCACGCTTGACCGTACTTACAGACAGGTGCAGCTCTCTGGCAATGGTACCGATTGCCGGATAGCATGTCCTCTCCCTGTCCGCACGAGTCTCCAGATACAGATAGACCGCCACCGCCCTGTGTGGCAGCTCTGTTTCATAAATTTCTTTCCTAGTCACCCTGCCTCCTAATCTTCCGTCCGTAAGGTCTGCCGCATCTTTTTCATGGTGTCCGTCAGCGATGTCTGCTGCATCCCTCCTGTCCTTGCCGTTTCTGCAGGTGTCTCGTCTGGTTCTTCCATGCAGCACATATATCTCCGTATGATCTCCTCTTCAATCTCCTGCTTGTCTGCGTATGCTACCTTTCTTGCAGATTTTTCTTCGCTCTCATAAGGTTCTTCAAATGTGATGCCCCATTTTAAGAACAGTTTCAGTTTTGTCCGCATAGGGTGAGTCCCGGTCTTTGATACGATAAAGTTTCCTTTTGGCAGTGACTTCAATTCATCCGCTGTCATGAGTGGTCTTTGGATCATCTGAAGGGACTGGCTCGGATCATTCTTTCCCCGGCTGATGGAACCGGACATGACAGTTTTGCTGCCCAGGCTCTTGGAGAGCACTTCCGCTGACTCCGAGTTCGGTGCGAACCCACCGAAGATGGTATCCTGACAGTTATCGATAATGATTTCTGCACCCTCTTTCCCATAATTCTTATTAAGCTGGGCAAAGGACTGGATCATGGGTACGATACTCACCCTTCTGGATCGGGACGCTGAGAACATCATCTCTGCGCTTTCAATCTTCGGAATCGTTCCGACCTCATCCCAATAGAAAACTACACGGTTGTTCAGTTTCCCTCCGTTCTCGTCTGCCACCACGAGAATTTCCCGGTAGAGCTGCTGTAAAATCAGAGAAATAATAAAATACTTGGTATTGTCCTCCTCCGGCATGACCAGAAACACCGCCGTCTTTTTTTTGCAGAAAAGCTCTGCATCGATGGCGGTATCAAAACAGAGTATCTGCTCCAGCTCGGAATCCAGAAAAGCATTCAGTCTGGACAACGCTGTGGAGAGAACCGACTGCATGGACTGCTCTGCCGTATTTAAGGCTGCCCCTGCAAACCATTTCGCCTTGTGGGTATCCGGGAGTTTTGCCAGAAGTAGCTGGAACTGGTTTTTCCCTTTCACTTTGGATGGTGCAAGTAAATCCTGTATCAGTTTGAACACGCTGATGATATGCCTCTTTCCATCCGGGCAGAATTCCGCAATGAGCAGGATGGCAGCCGTCAGCACGCCTTCTGCCGCATCATAGAAAAATGCATTCTGTCCATAGCTGGAACTGTCCGTACCACCGGAGGAGATAATGGTCTTTGCCGTGATCTTTGCATACTTTTCTGCTTTTGCCTTAGCACTCAGGTCCGTATGGTCTGCAAGATACTCATCCATGTATTTGTTGACCAGATGGAGCATATTGTCACCATCGCTTCTGGTCGGATTACGGAGATCGATGACTGCCGTATGGTAGCCATAGTATTTTTTTGCAATGCCTGCATAGTTGCGGTATAAGTCTCCCTTTGTATCCGTGGTCAGGAAACTCATTCCACAGGCACAGGCATATTCAATGTTGGGATACAGAAAATGTGCGGTCTTTCCGACTCCTGCCGCGCCAATCATCAGGCAATGCACATCCCCGGTATCCACCAGTGCGTATAGTTTTCCTGCCCGCTCCATGCTGCCGAGTACCAGTCCCTGTGCAGCCGGCAGGTTCTCACCCCTGCGCCACAGCTCCGGTTCATAGGGCACCTGCACATAGGTTTCTGCGATTTCCTTTTTCGTGGCAAATCTCGCCGTTCCATGCTGACCGTCCCCGACAGTCCTGCTCTTGATTCCGTTTAATGTATAATAGTGTGACAGAAGTGACACGCCTCCAATCACGGAAAACATTGCCACCCCTGCGATCACCAGCATCACGACTGGCTGCATAGCATCATTCCTCCCTCCTGATGTTCCATTTTCTGTTCCTTCACAGTCTGTTTTGCCGGCTTCATCTGCTCTTCCCCGCAGTCGATGGCAACAAAAATATGAGCCCGGATGCATTCCATCGCAAGGCTCATACATTTTCTGGCAAGCAGTTCCTGATCTTCTTTTTGTTCTAAGTCTTTTGTATCGAACACCTCCAGTGTTTCTTCAAAGGCTGCCTGCATCTGCCGGATGCGGGTGTTGAAGTTTCCCTTGTCTTTATGCGGCTGATAACGCTTTGACAGATTTTCCAGTATCTGGTCTGCACTAGTTTCCCTGCCAAGTGCGATTCCCTCTTTTTCCATGCACCGCACAAGCACTCCGGTCAAAAGCATCCCCGGTCCGTCAAAGGCATCCATAAGCTGTTCCCTGCTCCTGCCCTTTTTCAGTTCATTATAAATATCCTGATAATAACGGCAGATATAACTTCTGTTGGCATACTTGATGTTGATGGATTCCGTCACTTCTTTCAGCACCTCTGTCCATGCCCTGCATTCCATGACTCTCGGATGCTCCTGTGCCGGAATTGTTTCCTCACCATATCTGCCTTTTAAATCCTCATTCCAGTCTTTGCAGGCTGACTGTAACCTCTTTACCGCACCATATCCATTGCGTACCAGAATCTCTGCCAGTCTGCCGCACGCCTCTATGCCTGCCGGATCATGGTCAAGGCACAGCACAACCGTATCCAGTCTGGGATTGTCTTTCAATGCCTGCAGCATGGCATGCTCTGCCACACCGTTTAAGGTGATATAACTGTTCCCCTGCCAGTTCTCTGGATACAAGGACAGAAATGATAACAGGTCAATGGGTGCCTCAAACACATACAGTCTGTTCCCGGTTCCCCTGTATCCAAATCCGTAGGCAACTTCCGAGCCTTCCTGATTCAGCCGGAAGCTCCTGCCGTCAGAACAGCTCCCCTTCACATGGATATGCCGGATTTTCCCCTCGCTGTCCAGTCCGGCAAACACAATGTTGTGATGCTCCGCAGATTCATATATGGTTCCTGCCTTTGCAAAGTACGAGAGGATTTCCCTGTCAATATGACGTTTCTGCAGAAGATATGCATAGACTCTCTTCATGGTCGGATTTTTCTCCGGCAGTTTCAGTTCCTTTGGCTCTTTCTGTTCTTTTCTTTCCTCTGTCTGTTCTTTTTCTACAGCCTGCCGTCCCTTCCCGGCTTTTATCGGTTTTCTTTTTGTCTCCTGCCTTTTTCCCCGTTCAATAAGCTGTCCCTGTTCTCCGTCCAGCAGATAGCTCACCGCCTCCGGGTAGGACATCCCGAAGAACTCCTGCATGAAATCAATGGCATGACTTCCGACCTGTCTGCTGTGGCGGTACCAACTGCTCCCCCGAAAAGTCACACTCCTGTGCCGTTTCCAACGCCATTCATTCCCGGAACGCTCCACTTCCTCATGCTCCCGGCGAAGGATGTCCGCAATATGTACCGCATTGGCTCGCTCCTTCTGTTCCTCTGTAAAGTAAATAAAATCTCCCAATCGTACCTCCTCTCATCATTTCTACTTCTCCTCCTGTGATCACTGTGTCTGTACCATGTCCTCATGGTCATCCACGGCATGTCCCTGTGCAATCTTCTTCTGCCGGATTTTTCGTGCCAGTTTTCTGTCAATCCCCTGCCTGTGGCCTCCGCTCTTCCTTCCAGCCACATTCTCTTCGATGATATGTTCCAGATGCCGCATGAGCCTTGTTGCCATTAAGAGCAGATCGGGGTGTGGCATGTCATTCCAGTGTTCTAAAAAATACGCTGCATAAATGTTTCCCTGCTCTGCGGATTTTAAAAAATAGTCGTATGCCAGTTCCTTGTCCTGCTGGACATCCTTTCCGATCAGATACACTTTACCAAGGGTATATTGTGCATACTGGTTTCCGGTGTCTGCCGCCATCTTCAGATAATGCAGTGCCAGCTCTGTGTTCTTTGGCAGTTCTTCTCCGGCAAGATAAAGTTTCCCTAACCTGTATGCTGCAAATTCATTTTTCTGTTTCGCAGCCAGTGTCAGATACTGTATGGCTGCTGGAATGTTTTTGTTGTCCTCTTCCAGATATATTTTTCCAAGCTGATACTGTGCATAGCTGTTTCCGGCATCTGCGGCACGTTTCAGGTGGAACACTGCTTTTTCCATGTCTGCCGCCACCAGTGTGCCTTCCCTGTACAAGCGTCCCAGTGCATAATCCGCAAACGGATTTTCCTGTGCGGCTGATTCTTCCAGCCACTTTACCGCTTTTGCAATCTTTGCGTAATCCGGTGCTGTCCCAGACTCCCCGCTTAACTTTTGGCTCTCCTGTCTGATATAGAGTCTGGCAAGCTGATAGGAGGCATGGGTGTTGCCATAATCAGATGCTTTTGTCAGATAATGTTCGGCTTTCGTTTCGTCTGCCTCTGTCCCTATCCCATGCAGATACATGCAGCCAATACGATACCAGAGCGTATCATCCTTTGATTTTTTCTCCAGATTCAGAAAACCTAGAAAAGCAGCACGATAACAATTTTCCGACTTTTCCTGATTTTTCTCTGTTCCGCATCCTGCCTCATAGAGTTTTCCAAGTTCATACGCTGCATAGGGATTTCCCTTGCTGTAAGACCGGAACAGCAGACTATATGCGGTTTCCTCATCCTGCTCCACTCCCTTCCCCTGCAGATAAAGCATGCCAAGGGAATAGAGCGCATACTTATGTTCCTTTACTGCCGCCTTGAAAAACCACTCCGCTGCCTGTTCCAGATTCTCGTCTGTGCCAAGTCCGTACTGGTACATTTTTCCGATGCGGTATTCCAGATAGGTATTCTTTTTCTTCTGCTCTACATAATGCATTGCCGCTAATGCTTTTTGGTACCACACATCTGCCTTTTCTTTGTCTGCCTCACATCCAATGCCCTGTGCATAAATCTTTCCCATGTCGTGCATGGCATACGCATTTCCCTGCTCTGCCTCCTCCATCATGATCTCATGGGCTGCCTCCTCATCCGATTCTGTCTCCATCGTGCCATAGAGATATTCCCTCGCTTCTTTATACCGGTCCGTCCATCTGGCAAAATAAGAAATGGATTCCCCCTGCCCTTCTTCCTGCCTGTCTGATTCCTGCTCTTCCATTTCCGTCTGTCCAGGCAGGATATCCGGCATGTCCTCCCCCTGCAATGCGGCAAGGTTTTCCGTCTGCTGTTCGGATATCTCTTCCAGCCGTTCCATTCCTGTTTCCGCTTCTTCCAGATACAGATACCCTTCTACAAAACGGACTGCCTCACGGATGACCATGTTTTTGATGCTCTTTAGCTCCTTCTGCTGTGACAGCGGTATCCTCTCTATTTCCGAATCTTTATAGTAATGCTGTATCTCCTCCCTGCTTTTCAGCCATGCCTGATAGCATTCTGCCACACGCTCTTCCTTTGCCAGTTCATCTACAATGTCATTTACGATGGCTTTCACATCTGCCTTCAAGTATCCATACACCTTTTTCCCTCCGGTATTTTTTAGCCGTCTGGATAAAAGCTGCATCTGTTCTGCAATTTTGGGGTCATGGCAGACTCCCTCCTGCATTTGCTGCAACAAAAAAAGCAGACTTTTTTCTGCCTGCTCTTTTAACTGGTTTCTCTGTTCGGTTGCTTTCTCATAGATGCTTAGAAACTCCTGCTGGAAGATATCATGTGCGTATGCAGAACGCATGGCATCGATTCCCTTTGCCGTCAAGTATCCCTCGGACGGGTCAGAAGAATAGACCACCAGATGCACATGGGGATGATGGGATTCATTGTGGAACGCCGCATACCATTTCAGGTTCCGGCTGTCTATCTTATAATTCTCACACAGCAACTGCACCCTGCTCCTTAGTAATGCCTGCCACTGTGCGGCACTGTCATAGCCTAACCGCTCGGCATCCTCCCTCCGCAGGCTGATGACATTCGTCCAGATCACACCGGGATGATTTGCCACCTCTTCTGCCACACGGGACAGCACCACTGGTTCTCCCTCATTTGAAAACAGACCGTGAGTACCTATGATTTCTACTCCCGGTCTGTTTGCCAGATAATCCATGTAATTTTTCTTTTTCGCTATGATGTCAAGGTTATTCTCCAACGCCTGCGTGATAAACTCCGATGCATTTTCTCTGGTCGGTCTTTGGATATAATCGTGATATTCATGCATCCGGTTTGCATCTGGAATCTTCGCCAGAATATCTTCAATCAGACTTTTCTGCCTGTCGGTGGCTGGCAGTGAAGATGTCGTGCTGCCTACCTTCTCCACGCCCTCACGGGTGCCGATGTAATTGATGTAATTGGCAAGGTGCGCGGGCGGGGAGTTTTTGAGGTAGTTGCAGCGTAGGATAAGTTTGGGCATGGTGTCCTCCTTATTGGTGTGTCCCTAATTTCTTTTCCAGCTTTTCCACTATTTTTTTGAAATAATCTCTTTCTTCAATAAAATGCATATCACCAACTGCCTGATATATATTCAATATTTCCAGAACACTCTTATAGTCGTTGCCTCCTCTTTTATTTTCAACAAGTGCTTTCACAACAGCATCAAATCTGCTCTTATCCTTTTTATAGGCAGCCAGAAGCATCTCCAGATCATCTATTGTCATGATATAACATTCTGGGTCCTGCTCAAATATTTCCGGCAATGAAGCCATGATCATCTGCGTATTAGTCATACTCTCATACAAAAGAAAAACCTTTATTACTGGTTTCTCCCCTCTATATTCCTGCTCTGATACTTTCAACTGCTCATATGCCTCTTTTATGTTCCTGTTATAAAATGTATCAATCTGCCCAACATCCGGCACCTGCTGTTTTGCTCCCAGTCCAAGTAATCCTGATTTTAACTCAAACAAAAATACCGCTTCATCCACTTCAACATAATAATCTGCACTCTTTTTTCTTTCCTCTGGAATCTTATGCCATGAATTCTTGGGCAGATATAAACCTGCCAGTTCTTCAAAGTAATCCTCAAACATCTCTCCAAAAGCATTTATAAATTTTTGTCCCCAATGATTATTGTGATAGTAATCCCGAATCAGCCAGTACAATCCATCTGCTATCATCATCTGTACCAAATAGAAACTGACCGCAATCGTTTCTTTTGTCTTTTGCGTAATCACAAATGGTTTGTTGTAAAAAATCTGTTTTCCCAATGATGAGTTTCTCACTTGCTCATAAGTCACAGAATAATAACTTATAACCCGCTCCAGATTTTTCTTTGTCAGAATGCTATTTTCTTTTTCTCTATATAACTCTTCCGGTGCGCTTAATGGATCTGGATGAATAGAACACAGCCACCAGATAATACATTCTACTTCCAACAATTCCTCTGCTGTAAGTCCAAATAATTCATTTGTAATCACATTGATATCAACTATTTTTTTCCTGTTAATATTAGGCGAACCAATCAGCATATGGTAATTGCGGTTATAGTTCTGATATATCCATGCCGGATTTGCATATTTAAATTGTTCATATGACATTCCCATCAAATATTTGAATATACCAGGCAATCCATTATTTTCAATATATTCACTTCCTGAGTGCTTATTTTCATACCCACGGTACAGGTTGACCACTCTTCCTGCTAATTGTTCTGTCATAATATCATTTCTGTAATCATTAGCATTCGTGATAGAAAGATATGCCATGTTCGGAATATCCCATGCCGATAACATAACTTTTGCCTGCTTATGTATAAAACCATGCTGAATAATGTTTAAAGGAAATGTAATATTACATACCAAATGTTCATCTAATTTTTCTACTTGATTTTTATATATTTCGATAGATTTTTCCGCAAAAAAATAGATAAAATCTCTGGTAGCATAGTTCTTAATGAACCCTTCAAAATCTTTCAACTATGTTTCCTCCTCATAAATTCACAGCTTTTAAGAGTACAGAAAAGACCACTACCGAAGTAATGGTCCTGTATTCCCTTCTGTGATGTACTCTGTAAAGGGTGGTTTCTGCCACCTGAATACATAACGGCTGGCGGCTCATTTGTGGTGAATGTATGCAGCCGAAAGGCGGTGGTCAATCAATAGAATCCAGTATTTTCTTGATGGGCACACAGTACAGAGTATGAAAAAGCTGCTGAAACTCTCCTTTTCTGGATTGTTCAGCAGCTTTTTATGTAAAATCCTTTGCAAATATATCTGCCCCCACGCAGGGTTCCTTGTGCTGAGCAAATCTGTTAGAATAATCGGAATAAGTCGAACAGAATTATTCTATTCTCACATCAACCTTTTCGATATGGACATAAACCATTGGTAGAGTAACGATTATTTGGTTTCTCGGCTTTCGGGTGTTCTCAACGTAATAGCATACACTGTTTCCGCTTTTCCATCGGTTATGTTTCCACCGTATCGGAATAGTTCTGGCACTTTAATCGGGGCTGAACTCCTTATCAGTGATAACATAATTAAATTCATTTGTGCCGAAGATTTCTTTATCTAAATCTGTAATGGTAAATGTAGTTCCATCAAATTTCATATTTCCGCTGGTGCTATCAATGGTTGTATCGTTTTCCACAGTATTCAGATAAGCAATCCGGTCTCTGCCATGCAGTTCATAGGCTTGCCAACCATCCACCCCCTGAAAATAGGCTGTAACCTTGGCAAATGGTTCATCATTCTCCTTTTTGCAAATGAGATAACTGCTGCTATCCTCAGATACCCATGTAGCAGTCATTCCCCAAGGACCTTCCTTGCTGACATATTCTCCGAATTCATGATTGTTTGTCCAGGTAATTCCCAGGTAAGTCATAAATCCTACAACTACCAGGACAGCTACCAGAGCTACTGCAAGGATAACACCAATTACAGTCTTAGTTTTCTTTTTCATCTAAATCACTCCTTCTTAAATTTGTCTGTTAAGAAATTTTTGATTTAGCTTACGCTCACATTATATCAATATTCAAAAGGATAGTCAATTTAATCCGTCTAAGGGCGCACTTACTCACCACTCAAAAGTGGGCGGTGCTACTGCCTGCGGCAGTCGTGCGCTCTCCGAGGGGGGACGGTTGCCTTCTTCGGCAGGTAGCACTATGCAGCCAAGAGGGGTTGACACCCCTCTGTTTTTACAAAGCCGTATTGCAATGCGAAATATCCCCTTGACAAATCGACTCCTGATAATTAATTTTTTTCTAACTCTCTCAACAACTCATCTGGGAGAATTACTTTTACTCTTGAATGCTTAAAATCAGCCGGATTTCGTGTAACAATATAATCTGCCATGGCCTCAACTGCACATTCTTCCTGCAGACCATCTTCAAAATCTGAAAATGCATTGTTTTCCAATGCAGCTACTATCTTCTTTTCATTCAAATCAGAAATCTGAAATATCTCACATAAATTTTTCAGAAGAAATCTTCTTTCTTCCTGACTGAAATTTTTTCTAAGAATATAAAACAAGTTTGGTATGCTATGTGCCGCAAGTATTCCTGTGATTTCCCTTGCCGCACATTTTTCCATAATTCTTTTTGCATCATCAGCATATGGTTCCCGATTGGCAAGTGCATCTATAATAATATTTGTGTCAACCAATATTACCATACTTTTCCTCCCTTGCCTCCTGTAATTCCTTATCTGCGTCAAAATCTTCCGGTAATCTTCCGCTGAACTTCAGCACATTCTGGAGTGCTTCCATTGCCTGTTTCTTATCTGCAGGTCTGTTGGATGACATTTCCTCAAGATTCTGAAGAATATTGATCACATAAAACATTTTTTCATCTGGAATACGTTCTATCAGCTCAACTGCTCGTTCCTTCATCTGTGTCATCATGCACCACTCCTTCCTTTTCTTTTATCATACTGTAAGTCTTACCGCATTTCAATAAATTATTTCTTAAAAACGATCCCCCTGCTGATATTGATATGCATCCTCAAATCTCACTGCTCCATTGATCCGTTTCACCTCTTCTGCACACTTTGCCTGCAGCTTTCCGAGTGCCTGCTCATCCACGCCATGGCTGTATGCAATCACATGGGACAGCTTGGAAGTTTCCACTGCAAGTTTATACATGGCACGAGCCATACGGTTCTCGCTGTCCTTTACCGTTGCATGCATGACGGAGGAGATGGTTGTCAGCATATAGTTCTCTATTTTCTCCGAAGTGAGATATCCGATATAAAACCGCAGTGCCTGATTGACAAATTCGTTTCGTGAACGCACATCTGCCTGTGGTAACAGGGCATCTACCTGCCCCAGCAGTTCTTCTTCAATGTAAAATGCTTTTCTGACTTTTTCCATTCTCCTCTATCTCCTTACATCTGCTGGCTCATTCCTGTACTCTATATTTTGCTCCATAATGCCAAAGAAAAACACCTGCCATTTCTGGCAGATGTCCTACTCATCATCTTCCTGTGGTAAATCATAATCTTTTTTCTTAGGTTTCTTTTTGTCTCTTTCGGGACCTTTGGGATATGAACTAATAAATATTACTTTTCCACTTTTATAATGCCGTAAATGTCCAGATACCATCCAAACATTTGTACGTCGTTTAATTGTTTTTTCTTCTACTGCCTCTTTGTCCTCAAAAGACGGAAGCACTTCAATTTGAACTTCTCCCTCTAAATGTATTATTTTTCGCTTTGGACTTGTCTCATCTGTAAAATCGTTTTCTATTTTTACATGATGTGCATTTCTTATTGATTCAACAGATTTTTTATCTTTTTCCAACAAGAAATTAATAGATGAAAAGGTACTGATTACCTGATTCAAAATAATATCTGTTTGACTACTACTATGTTTCTCCTCTTTCTCAGCAAACTCTTTTACAATCAAATATTCCATAGAATCATAATATTGGTGCAACTCTTCTTCAGAAAAAACATCAAAAATAAAGTTTTTCATACAGCCATATCTAATTATTCCACACTTTATACCATCCCCTTCCCTACGGATTGGTATTTCATCTGCCTCTATTCCATATCTTAAATAAAATTTGCCATTATACAAATCGTATTCAAAAATAACAAGATCAAAATCATTCTCTCTTTTATTTGCTACATAAAAATGAGTATAAAATACCTCATCTCTTTTCGTTGTTGTTTTTATAACCCCCTCATCTATAAATGGATATAAAATCTGATATCCCAAAGACTGTTCTAATTTGTTCTCCCCATATTTTTCTGCTAGTTCCAGCCTTAGCAATCTTTCCCCATCATTTCTAAAACCAGATAAATTAATTGTATCTAATTTTTTTATTTCTCGTAGTGAAAGCGCAATTCCTTTACTTTCCAATAGAGACTGTGTCTTTTTTATCGTACTATTGTATACTTCATCTAAATCCATCATAACTGCACACCGTCCTTTATGATTTTACAGCCATTTCCTATCTGCAAAGTATATCAAAAAATGGCTGTTTTCTCAATCATAATTAACTTACATCTGCTGGCTCATTCCCGTACTCTGCTCCTCAGTTTGTTTCTGCACAGCCTTTAATATCATGCTCCTGTATGCTTCTTCATTTTCTGCACTGATTGGCATTTCAATTCCATCCATCATATTTTGGACTCTCAGATTATCTGCGGCATAATAAAATGTTTCACCGCTATACTCTCCCGTTTCTCCATGCCTTGGAAACCCTATGTCACAAAATTCCTGCAGTTCTTCCTCTCCCTCTCGGAAATGGAATGATACCGTATCCTGTTCCATATCGATTTCAATTCCAAATGATTCCTGCTCTTTCACTGCAAGTTGAAACATCTGCTCTTTTTTAACCGCAGTAAATAATTCCTTTCCTTCTATCTCTTCCGGGAACAAATAATTGCCTTTCATCTGTTCCAGCATTGGTGCTGCACATAATCCTTTTTGTGGTGACATCGGATCATTCAACACACCCTTTAAGCTATGCAGAAAATCAGCTACTGCAAAAGGGTAACTGAACCCTCCCGCATGTTCCGAAAAGAAATAGTGTTCCTTCCCGTTTTCGTGAACGGTATAAATTGCTTTTGTATTCATCTCATCCCTCCTCACAAATATCTACGATATGCTCACACAGTTTCTGCGGTATCACACTGCGCTCCCTCGAACCTTTCAGTCCCTGCGTTCCTGTCTTGCTTCCCCTCGGTGCCGGTACATGGCATGGATCACCGTTATGACACATCGGCAGGAATCCAGGGTTCGGATGATTCGTCCAGATATCAGTCGGTTTCATTCTGTTATCTCCATACTGGCAATAGGTCACTGTATATCTTGGCAGATTCTTCATCCATTCCATCTTGCGCATGCCGCCTCTTGGATTCTCTATAAAATAATACTTTGGCTGTAACTGCTCAATGAGTTCCAGCACATGTTTGTCTACCTTGTCACAGAATTTTGCATATGCACTGACCGGTTCAAGACTTCCTGTCTCTGGATTCTTTTTTCTGTGATGGCTGATCGCTGCAATACTAAAAGTAGCGCAGTCAGGACTCGCCCAGATGACATCCGGTTTTCCAAAAAGTTTTAAGATATCCTCCGCCGTCACCTTGCTGATGTCCTCATACAGATCAATGTTTTCAAAATCTTTCGACCATTCCACACTGAATACTTCATGTCCCCGTTGTTCAAAGGCTTTCCCGATACTCCTTGTTCCTGCAAATAATTCCAATACTTTCATCGTCCCATTCTGGTAGTGGTGCGCACCTCACCCCATGGGACTACTCATTTCCTCCTTCTTTTTCCTCTGTCTATAAACTTTTTTCCCTGTTTCCGCAAAAGGCATAACTTCTGCCGGCCTCTACTGCCTGATTGCGCTGTATCAAAAATAAAAATGGCATAACCTTTCCGAAGCTTCCAAAAAAGTTATGCCATGCTTAGAACTGCCCAACGGCTCTGCCGGTGGGCGTCTGACGGGTTAAGCCGCTCTTTTGCGGCATAACCCCTTTAACCTGCACTATTTTCGACCCTGTTTTACAGCCCCGTTTCATCCCCATTTTCGGAGTCTTGGATGCCTCCGCACTCCGGTTTTTCTGTTAATTTCTCCAAATCGGCTCACACAGGGCAGAATGCAGCCTAGTCGGTCACTTTATCCAGTTTTGCAGAATAACGTCACACGTTGCCACACGCAGGCTCACACGGCGGTGTCTGTGCCGTTTCCTTTCCATTGTCCTGTCACTTTCTTAAAAAGCGAGGATGGTCATATGTGGCTCCAGTTCCGGTTCCTGCCCTGTAAACTGCTCAATCTCTCCAAATCGTCTTGTATATTCTTCGATCTGCTGCTCCGTCAGGGAAATGAAATCACCGTCCGGGGTATCCCCGCAGATAAAAAATGGACCGCAGATGATATCATCACCATTCCTGCGGTTCGGCTGCATTCCATTTAGTTTTCCTTCAGCGTTGATTACTGCCACACATCCATCTCCAAAACCAACGCACTCAATGTCTCCCTCCACCTCTTCCTGACTTGCCTTAAAGTCATTCGCAATCTCCTTCACACAGGGAGGTTTCCCCGGCTCTACTTTCAGAATCTTTATCTTGTCCATGCTTCCTCCGTTCCCTACTCATTCTCCGCAGCACTGCCGGATGCCGCACTGTTTTTTCCCTGCTGGCGGTTTGCCTTTTTGATTGCAGGCGGCACATCCCCTCTGCTTTCAATGTATTCACGGACCGCCTGCGGCACATATTTCTCATACATTTTTCCAAGGACTTCCTTCAGTTCCGCATCAAAATCTGCGTCCTTTTTTCCCATATACTGTTTCACAGCATTTAACTTTTCCTCATCATATTTGATTGTAACGACTGCCTGTTTCATCACTTTACCTCCAAATTTAAACTCTCAGTTGAAATTATTTTCAGAAAAACACACTATTGATACAGCACCATTCCTGCCTGCTCTTCCTGCACGCTCCCCGGTATGACAGACAGCCTGTGCGTATCCCTGTCATATCGGTAAATCTCATCGGACAGATAGTCTGCATCCGGGAACGCCCTGTTTGCTCCATATACCCCATTCCTCAGCCGTTCCATGTCCAGGCCTTCCCGCTCCACCATAAGATACACATCGTGGATGGATGCCGGAAGGACGATCAGATTTCCATCCAGCTTTTCTGCTGATTTTTGCAGCGTTGCCTCGTCCATCATGTACACCGCCCCATGATCCATGTTGTTGGTAAGGACATAAAAGTCGGCATCCGTCCTCCAGATTCTCTCCGGTTTTTTCTCCATCGAAAGGATATTCTGGTCATAGTGATGCCCGTAGGCATCCTCAAAATCCATAAGGAGCGGCGGACGTTTTGCAAACATATTTGCCCATGCATCCTGAAAAAGCACCTCTTCTTCTATCCCCCAATGCTCCATCTGCTCTCTGGTGACAAGTCCGCAGTCCCTCTGAAACTTTTCGTCATACCCGCTGAGACGGCATACCAGCATGAGGTTTTCCTTCTGCTGATGCGCCAGTCCGTCCCATTCCTCTCTGCCTGCCGCATTGCACACTTCCAGAAACAGACGGTCTTTTATTTTCTCTTCATATCCGTTCACTGATCCGCCTCACATTCCCATGCTCATCGTATTTTCTGCTGTCTCTTCCACAGTTTCCGGCACCGGCTCTCTCGGCTGCTCTTCCTGATTCTGTGTCTCCCTGCTCCGTCTGCCGGATGCTCTCTGCTGTCTTGTGCCTCCCGTTCTCTGGGATTCCTCCTCCTGATTTGCTGTCTCCTGTGGAGTTTCCATTCTGCTCTCCACAAATTTTCTGACCTGTGCAGGAACATTTTTCTCATAAGATTTATCGAGATGGCTCTTCAACAGCTCCTCCACGGTTTTTCCTCCCTGCTCTGCCAGAAAGAAACTTAATGCCTCCAGTTTCTCCCCGGCAAATGTGATTTTTATTTCTTTTTCTGCCATATCGCTCCTCCTTCATTTCCATTTTCTGGCGGAAAACAGATGCCTGCGGCATCAAAAAATTTACTGCGGCCTGCCATACAGTACCTGCTTATCGTTATCAAACAGGGGACGGTACACCACCTTCCCTTTGGAATAGGACGCATCCACGACCATGCCGTCTCCGGCATAGATGCCCACATGCGTGATGTTCATGTATCTTCCGTTTGGTTTGTGGCTCCAGAACACAAGGTCCCCCGGCTGCAGTGATTCCTTTGCAACCGTCAGGTTATGCTCCACCATATATCTTCCCTGCTCTGCCGCCGTTCCCGGCAGGGAGATTCCTATCTGTCTGTAACACCACAGCGTCAGGTAACTGCAGTCGACATAATTCCCGGTTCCGCGGAGTGCCTGCGAGTACGGATGCCCCAGTCTTGATAATGCAAGCTGTACGATATCACTCCCATTCCCGTTGGCCGGCAGATCATACACAGGGATATCCCCTGCCCCGTTCCAGCCGCCCCAGTCGGAAAATTCATCCCCCTCTGTCGGGGCTGCCGTGTCATACTTTGCCACATACCACACATTGACTGCATTGGACTGTTGTTCATAAGTTGCGGTAACTCCATAGTCGGATGCAAGTTTTTGGAAGATTTTTGTCTTATCCCCAATGGCAACTGCCACGGTATATTTTTCCAGCGTGACGGTCCCGTCCTCCTGCTCTATGTTTTGTGTCCGTTCCTCATAATCCACAAAACAGTCTGCGAATTTTTTATAATCATCCGTCTCAAGCCGTACCCGGTCTGCGCCGAAATACAGAGAATAAAAAACGGATTTGACCAGATACCTGTCGCACACTTCCCCTTCTGTCATGCCATCAATGTCATCTAATATGGCATCCAGCTCCGCAAAACTTTCCTGCATCTGGCGGACATAAGCCTGATAATCCGCAGGCATTCCATCCGGTGCTTCCCCTCCATCGAATGCCAGATGCACTGCCGCCCGGTTATGCTCTGTTCCACCGGAGGCAATGCTAATGTAGCACATGACGGCAAGGATGACCGGAAGACACAAGGCTGCCAGTACGGAGGCAATCCCTGTCCACACTTTTTTATTGGTTCCGGCTGCTATGGCTGCCCTTGCGATCAGAGCGGCAGTTGCTGGCTCCATGGTGCTTCCTCCATTCTCTCTGCTTCCATCTCCTGTTTCATTCGTTCCCTGCTCTTTTCAACACCTGCCATCAGAACATCCTCATCAAATCCTGCCTCCTGATATCCGGTGCGGATGGTAGCAAGGTAATGTTCCGAAGGGACTCCCATGGCATACCCCTCCGTCATGGTATATGCCATCATTTTCTCCCGTTTTCCATCCAGCTCCACTTCCAGCATTTCTTTTCCATACAGTCTCGGATATCCCTCATAACGGTCCAGGTTAAACTCATCTCTCGGACTAATCTCCCAGATTAACACCGGTACACTCTCCCCTTTTTTCGGCTCCACCGTAGCTACCGCCCCGTTCCTGTTTCCACGGAACAACAGCTCATAGTCCTTGATTTCCCCGGTTCCTACCACCTTTGCATCGGGGCAGCGCAGTGCCATCTGCGCCCGGTTTAAGTTCGAGCCGTATGCAATATATCTTCTTCCTGTCATGTTCATATTCTTGTTTCCTTTCTCTGCGTTTTGTTTTTACATGGTCATGTTCATTCCCTGTGCATCCTCCGGCACCTCTTCTTCCATGCTGTCTGCCTGCTGTGCATGTCCGATTTCCAGTTCTTTCTTTTCTTTCATCGCACGCAGTCTTTCCTTCTGTCTCACAGCCTGTTCCGGGTCCTTCCATGCAATGCCGCCCTCCAGATTTTCCAGAAGAAACTTCCGCGCCGTCTTAAATTCATCCCCGATCATTCCCAGCCTTAACAGCCAGGTACGGAATGTATATTTTTCGTTGGTGCTGGCAGTCTTGATCCGGCTGGCACATTTCTGGTTCAATGCCTGCGCAGAAATGGCAAGGCAGAGCTGGATATATGCCTTTATTTTTCCTGCATGGGTAGTGGAGTTAAACAGACGAAACTCAATCGTTCCCTTCTGGAACACGCTGTGCAGATTCAGACAGTGGTAACGGCTTTCATGGTAATGCCTGTGCCTTCCATCAACCCCCTTGTACCAGATCCTGCTCACTTCCTCCAGACTCTTTGGTTTCTTCCGGTTCAGTTCCTGCAAAAAGTCCTCTTCCACCTTCTGGCAGTAACGATGCTCCCTCTCTACATCTACCTGAAGTGCCTTATAGATCAAATCTTCCTTGCTGTACATGATGTTGGTGATGTTCCGCAGTGTCCTTGCATCATGGGGTGCCGCGTTGATATGCACATGGATGCCTGTATTCTTTCCTGCCACTGCACCTGCATGCCGGAGCTGCCGGATGAGTTCTTGTATGACAGGGATATCCGCATATTCACAGATGGGGGAAACAAATTCTACCTTGTACTCACTCCCCGCATAACCGCCGCCTTTTTTCTGTGCCTCAATGCTGGAGTCATACATGACTTTCCACCTGCGGCCTGCCGCATCCCTGACACTGTACACTTCATAGCTTCCACCGTCATAGCTGGCTACAGAGGAAAAATAGGCTGCCATAACCTCCGCAGCACGCTGTCTGGTAATGCCTGTCATCTCGATCTCAATGCCGAATTTCTGCTCCCTCATGTCCATAGTCTGGCATCCCTCCTTCCTTTTTCCCTGCCTTATCGTCCTCCGGCACTTCCGAACAGTTTCTCCTTGTACTCCGGTGCATGTACCATGAGGTTGTAACGTTCATTGCCGCATTTATAGAGACACACGCCCCTCTGCGGATAACGGATCAGGTTGTATTCGCTCTGCTCAAGCTGCAAGGTATCGATATAAAATCTGGAATCGATGTTTCCCGCATTGAACAGAAATACATGGGTTGGGATGGAAAATAGCGGTTTCGTGTACTCCCGGATTCCATCGATATTGAAGTCCTCCAGATTCTGGCTGGCAAGGATGACGGCACTGTCCTTTTTTCGCACACGTTTCATAAAGTTTCGGATATATTCCACGGCGGTCAGGTTGGTAAGGAACAGATAAAACTCATCGATGCAGGCTGCCGTATGCCCATTGGTCAGAAGTTCATTGGACATGTAGGAAAGCACATTAAACAGCATGGCATCCTTCACATTTTTGCTTGCCTGAAGCAGTCCCTTGACACCGAAAGTCAGAAAACTGCTGTCCGTGATGTTTGTATGTCCGTTAAAAAATTTGGACTCCGCTCCCTTACACATGGAGTGAAGTCCAAGACAGATTTCCTGCAGAAGCTCTGCGGTATACAGTTGTTTCTTCTTCACATCGTAATGCTTATATTCCTCCTCCATCAGATCGTAAAGGTCAGACAGGATCGGGTAATCCTTTGACGTAAGCCTGCCAAAGTCCGTATCATCCCCTGTGTTCCACTTCTCATAAAGTTTCGCTAACATGATCTCTATCGTGTCAAGCTGGCTGTCCGTAAAATTCTTATAGCTTCGGAAAAAGTCTTTTAAGAAGGAAATATGCTGGCTTAATTTTGAGGAACAGCGGAACGCATAGGGTGCCTCTGTATCTTCCGGGCTGCCGTTTTCATCCCATGTTTTGGGTTCTAACACATTGATGATATACTCCCCGCTCATCAAATCCACAAAACAGCCTCCCAGATTTCCGGTCAAATCCACATATTCATGCTCCGGGTCCAGGCAGATAACTTTCATCCCGGACTCCCGCAGGATGGTCTGTATCAGTTTTAACAGGTAGGATTTTCCCTGCCCGGAGTTTCCAAGGATGAGGATATTGGCATTGGTCTTGTCATCCGCTCTCTGGTTGAAATCTACAATGACATTGCTTCCAAACTTATCCCTCCCGATATAAAATCCGTTCTTATCGGTCTTGCCGGAGTAGTTGAACGGGAACAGGTTCGCCACACTCGAAGCCGGAAGCGCACGTTCAAACTGTTCCAGAAAGACATTCCTGCCAGCCGGATGCACACATAGGAACCCCTGCTTCTGGCGCAGCAGCAGCTTATCCACGTTCAGTTTGGAACGGATGAGTTCTGTCAACACTTCGGTCTGCAACAGCTTCAACTTATCCATGTCCGCTGCGGATAACTCCAGATACACAGCCGTATGCAGCAACGGCTCCCTGTTGCGGTGCATGGTCGCAATGATGTTGGTCACATCCTGCAGGTTGCTCGCTGCCGTGACTGTCTCCTGTAAATTTTCTGTATTCCCCTGTTTCATGCGGTTCTTGTTTGCCGCATTGCTGATGATTTTTTTCTCCTCTGCCGGTGTGACCTGTCTGGTATAGATACGCAGTGTCACGCCATCCTTTTCCCCAAGGTGGCGCAGGATTGCCTGCTCATCCGTTGCAGTCGGATATTCCCTGAGTGCCCAGACACTGCGGAACGTATTTCCGCAGATATAATGATCCGTGTAAAACTGGATGACGGACGGTGCGATCATGTCAAGGAAACTCTTAAGCCTCTCTTCCCCCGGTGTCTGTGTCTGTGTTTTTTTCTTTCTGTTGTTATTCATTTAAAATGATCCACCTCTCCCCATCAAATTCTTCAAATTTTTCCGTTGTGACATTCTGTTCAAAGTAAACAGCCAGTATCCTCTTCATGTCCTCCTCATCCGCTCTTTTGGATGTAAATCCCTGTTCCACCAGCATTTTTTCGATACGGTTTAAGTAAGAGAACACTTCATTCTCCTTCTGGTTTCTCAGCCGGATAATCAGTAAAAACTCCCTTGCCGTTGCCATCTGCACCTGCATCCGGTCAAGGTGTCCTGCATCCAGTTCCAGCAGTTTCCGCACAGTCGGGTTGGTTTCTTCCTCCGCGCGGTTCTTTAAATATCTTTTGTTGTCCTCAAAGTTTTCACGGGAATTTAAGCACATCATCTCGATTTCCGTGATGCCTTTTAAGACCGTCATGAGCCCATAGATTCTTGCGGAAAGGCTCTCCTCCGACAACACGGACAGGTTGCTCGGCTGGATCAGAAAATAGACCAGCTCATCCTTCCGGTAGGTGCGGATGCTGTAATCCGACAGTTCTTTTGTCCCCATCAGCTCCCTTGTGGACTGTTCATTCTTCCGTTTCATTTGCGGTATACCTCCATTCATAATGCTGCTGTTCCACCAAAAAATACGCACATGCATAGCGGATAAATTTTAAGATGGTGGTATCCTCCACCTGTATCGTTAAAAATGCGTATACGCCTGCTATCACCATCGGGAACCACAGTTTTGCATAGGCAAATGCAAACACGGATACCAGTACGATGATTCCTGTCACTGCAAGGTCTTTTAACTCCCACAGCCACATGCTCGCTTTCGATTTCAGATTATCCGGGTATATGTACATCCCGTTCTCCCTCCTGTCTTTCTAAAAAATAAGCAATGCCGCAGAGGATATATTCCACACACGGCACTGCCACGCTGTTTCCCAATGCCCGGTACCGGACACTGTCACTTGCTCCCGGAATGTCCGTCCAGTGGTCCGGGAAACCCATAAGTCTTTCACACTCAAGCGGTATGAGTTTTCTCACACGTTTTTTTCTCCGCAGGTCATCCGTGTATGCCACACAGTGCCTGTCCTCTGTTGTCAGCGTATAACTGACTCCCTGCTGATAGCCGCAGCCGTTTCCCCCGTTTTTATCCTGACGGTTGATGACATTGCCGGCGATGCAGTAGGGTTCTCCATGAACAGCAAGCGGCGTATTGTTGCCTCCCGTCCCCAGTGCAGAAGTAATGGTCTGCGCCACCTTCACCGGTCCGCTGTAGCGGGTGTCCGGTCCGTGATTGTCAAACAGGATCGGCTGGTTATTGCCTGCCATCCCTGCCGCGGCTGTAATGGTCGGACAATATCCGATCCCGATTTCTGCATTTGCCTGACTGCTCGCCATGATAATGGGCGGTGTGCTTGAACTGTGTGCCAGAAGTGTACCGATAAGGTTCCGGTACACATCCATCCGCTGTCCTCCCTGATCCATCAGACACACTATGTCGGCTCCTGTGCCTGCATCAAAAGTGCCGCCTCCAAGATCGACGGCAGCTTTTTTCCTCTGTTCCCTGCTCTCCTGATAATGCCTCCACACGCTTTCGGACTCAAATAATATCTCTCCGGCACTGTGGCCTCCAAAATCTGCGATAAGGAAGATTCTTCGGCGTCTCTGGGGGACTCCCCAAAATTGAGCGTCCAGTACCCTCCAAGCAACAGAGAATTCCTGTCCCAGAATAATCCCGGCAGGAGTCCATGCCCCATCCGGCGGTCCAGGTAAAGATACGGACTCCTCCGATATACCACAGACTTCTTCGAGGACTCTCTTAAAATCTGCTCCTTTTGGTTCTCCGCTTGAGAAGGCTCCCGGCACATTTTCCCAGACCATATACCGAGGTCGAACAGGGACATCTGCTCTCCTTCCACTGCTGTTTTTCCTCCTTTCCTCCTGCCTGCGCATTTCTTTTATGATGCGTACCTGCTCTAAAAAGAGACCGGAACGCATCCCCGCAAGTCCTGCGCGTCTCCCGGCAATGGATAAGTCCTGACATGGCGAACCCCCGGCTATCACATCCACAACCGGGAGGTTTTCCCCATGCAGTTTTGTAATGTCTCCCATGTGTTTCATCTCCGGGAACCGGTGCATGGTAACTGCCATGGGAAACTTTTCTATCTCACTCGCCCACACAGGCCGTATGCCATTTCTTTTTGCTGCCAATGGAAATCCCCCGATCCCATCGAACAGACTCCCCAGCTTTTTCTCCATCCTTTCACCGCCTTATGCTGCCACTGCTTTGACAACCGTTTTTGAAATGTTGATGGCTGTCTGCGCTGCATAAACTCCGCTCATCAGGTTTGCCTTTGTGCTGGTGTCCAGTCCGAACTGTCCGGCAATCCTCGGCACCTCCGTGGAGGAAAGCATGACACCCAGACCAAGCAGAGGATGGTCCTTGAAGATCATGAGTCCTGCCGTGAGCATGGTGGACTGCAGGAAAGCGGTGAGACAGATTCCAATGACCTGCTTGCACCACTGGGTAAAACCGTCAATATATCCTCTTGGAACAGAAAACATATAAAGGCTTCCAACTGCGATCTGTATGAGCAGAATGCCTCCTCTTTTCAGATTCCCGAAAAACACTTTTATCACGGCATACCCCATCATCACGGCACAGAATATCTGCAGGATCGGATTCCCTACTCCCGGCATGGCGGCTGACATAAGCACCTGCTGTGCGGTCATCCCGATGCTTTCCGCATCTGTAATGCCGGATAATGCCGATCCGAAGGAACTCTGCAGCGACACACTTAAGGAATATAAGTTGACCGGAAGAAAGGAAAACAGGCTGACCGCCATAAATCCCTTGACATAGTTTAAGGCAGTATCCTTGATGCTGCCCCTTCCCCCCTGATACTCTATAGCACATTCAAAAGCTCCGACCACCAGCCCTACCACAAACAATGCCCAGCCAAGCCAGCCAAAAAAAGTGGTAATTGCATTTACCCACGGCAGGTCAAACAATTCCACTCCCATATTGTTCATCATTGCAAAAAAATCATTGAGAAATCCAACGATCTTCCCATACAGCCAGTCGATGATCTGGTCTAGTACGGTTTCCGCAACAAAATCAAATATAAACATCTGACACCTTCTTTCTCACCATCCCCTATATGCCAAGGATTTTCCAGATATAGGTCGGTGCCGTCAGCGTAAACACCAGACACGCAAACAGGATTGCGGGTGCCGCCCATTCAAACTGCCCGTGTTTTCGGTAATCAAAGTATGCAGTACCCAGCTTTGCAAAGAAGAATACGGCAAGTATCAGGTCGATTGCCGGGAACACCACCTTATTGACTACTGTCTTGATCTGTGCGGAGGCATCCTGCCATGTACCCTCGATTGCTCCTGCCACGTCCCCTTTTCCTGACGCATATACTGTAGTTCCAAACATCATCGTAAGTGCAAGCACCATCACTGCCATCATCATCCATTTCTTTTTCTTCATCTGATCTTCCTTTCCTTTTTTCTGTTTTTTTACTGCATTTTCATTTCACTGGTCTGCTCCGGTTCTTCCAAAAGGTCTGTCATCTCATAAATGACAGGATTCTCCCAGAACTTTAAATCTCCACGGTATCCGAGTTTTAAGTGGCTGAACTCCTCCGCAAGCTCCCTTACGGACTCTGGCGCATTAGGTGGAAGTTCCTGATTCCAGATCACCCATTCCCCGCTCTGGTAGCGCGGGGTAAGTTCTAAAACTACATAATCCTCCGGCACAAATGCCGGGTAACGCTGCAGCCTGCCCCTCGCATCATAATAAGCTGCTCCCTCCTGCATCACCGTGAGTGACATAAGCCGCAGCGTATCTGCAAGGGATTTTGTGAACCATGTTTCCCGGTCACAAAATTTCCGTATCCTCCCATCCCTTAAGATGGATTCCAGATTTTCTTTTCGAGTGTAATGGTAGAGCAGTCCTTCCGGCTTTTGGATTCTCTCATATCCCATTTCCTACCTCACATTCTGTGGTGCGATATGCCAGTCATCCCACAGGCTTCCCGATATCTGCACAGCGTCTGACAGGTTCATGGAAAGCATTCCATCCGGTGTCCAACAGTCAAGCAGATAAGTATATACCCGGTACTCCCCGTCCGGCATCCAGACCGGTGTGAAATGTGTCATCCGGTAATAAGTGGAATACTCATTATTCTTAAATTCAAAGACCGCACTGTATCCATTTCGGGTTCTCTCTAAAAGCCGCCAGTAGGTTTCGTAATAAAATTCCGGGAAATAACTGACTGCCGTCTGCGGTGCCGTTGTTGCAGATGTCTGGCTGCTTGATGCCCTTACACTCAGGGAGACATTCACACCGTACCCGCTTTTTGTAACTATGCCATTTGCTGTCGGTGCCTTTTCATCGGTGACCAGATGCATATCCGCAGTCAGGGATGCCGAATAATGTTTCTCTTCAAATTCCCACCAGCCTTCATCCACATACTCGCCATCATCCTGCCAGTATCCATGGCTCTGTGTGCATCCTGCCTCACAGCTTGCCGAATGGTCCTCTGACTCCCAGTTCCAGTCACTGTGCCATACCCATTTTTCCTTCCACTTGGCTTTCCAGACACTCCATGCCGCCTGTGTCTTTTCTGGATTTACAGGCATCACTGCATTTTCTTTCCGGTAGCTGTCATTTCTGTCATCTGCAACAGGATTTGGCGGTGGATTGTCATCCAGATCCACAATGTTCGCCGTGATGGTTCCCCGGCTCACGGATGCACTGCCTCCTCTGGCGGTCACGCTAATCGTGATGTGCTGTTCCGTGGACGGGGTATGCCATTTTACCCACACGAGCTGCTGTCCGTCCTCCGGGTAATACACATTTTCAACCTTGTAGCTTCTTCCCAGAATAGAAAATGTCACGGTGACGGAGTTGTCCGGATCACTCTGTCCTCCACTGACCGTGACCGCCGTTATCACATCCGTATCCACACGGTATTCATAGTCCGCTTCGATGACTTCCGGTGTGACCACCTCATTAAACCGCACGATGCCAAGTCCTAATGCGCGGATGATATCCTCATCATTCGCTTTCTCTGTCTTAGAACCGCTCCACGCCGGATATCCTAAATCCGATGTTTCCAAAAACATGGCAAGCGGCAGGTTTTTATGGGACAGGGACGGCATTTTCTTTCGCAACAGGCCGCCCCTTAACTGGTTGTATTTTGCCGCTTCCGTGGCGGTAAACGCAGTCCGGACTCCCTCAAACGTCACATATGCAATCGGCTCTAATAACAGCTTGTACTCTCCGTTTGTCAGCGTCTGGAAATCCATGCCGACATATCCTGCAATGGCTCTGATCACCTGCTCGTCCGTAAAGTACTGTTTGATGGCTGCAAGGTTTGCCCCTCCTCTTGAAGTACTGATAATCTGTGGCAGGGACTGTGCTGGATTATAAAATGTATAGCCTCCCATCCTTGCAGAAAGTCCTGCGCCATTCCTGTAGGAAGTCTTGCTTACTTTTCCAAAATGCACCCGGATATCAGTCGGATGCTTGTTGGTAAGGTCAATGGATGCTGATGCAACTGCACCATCACTGGCTCTGATTACCGTTACGCGCACACCCTCATCGTGGCTGCTCCAAAAATTAGTTCCCGTTCCTGCTCCCATACCTCCACCGCCATTGTCGATGTTCCCTTCCCCGGCTGCATAAACCGATACCGGCATCGCCATGGCAAGCATAATTGCAAGAAGCAATACTACTTGTTTTAATAACTTCATCTCTTTTTCCTCACAAAAAAAGCAGACCGTTTTTACGAATCTGCTTTTCACTAACACATTATTCTTTTCTCTGTTTTTTGGCTTCTGCTACAAATGTTCTAATCGTATTAACCAAATCATCCCATTGCTCTGGTTCCTTCATATGAATGTTCCCCATACGCTCGTTATTGGAATCCATTTGTTCCATTTGTAACCATTTTCCCTCCTGTATCAGACAAACAACTTTTTCATCTTTTACAGGTTCATCTTTTTTTAGGAACATCCATGTAACACAGTCTGTCAAAATAATAAAATCACAATATTCAAACTCTGCTTCTATCTGTTTTTTGTTTTTTCCCAATTCTAACCCTTGATAATTTTCCAAATTGGGTTTTTTCAGCTCAATCGAAACATATGGTTTTGTAGTATTCGTATAGCTATATTGTTCCGGAACGATAATAAAATCCTGCAAGCTATGTGAATCCGCATAATTTTTACGCTTATGAAGTGGATTTTTGGTATCATCCTTGTATCCTTTGTTATCCCAAACTGCTACCAATTGTTCACTTTCTGTAAGGATCGATTGTATAAAATCTCGGATTACAAAACCAAAATAAATCTCTCTTCTTTCAATTTTATATAATCTTTCTACCTCTTCCACATAATCTGCATATGATATACGTTGTTTGTACATAATCCAAGAGCCTCCTTGTCCGCTTGTTATCAGTTTATATCAAACAACATTTCTTGTCACCAACTTAGTCCATGATTCCGATTTTATTGCCATTTTCATACATGTCATCTGCGTAGGTGCCTGAGCCTTCCCCTTCATCGGTAATCCATCCGAAGCCTTCCACATATACCATGCCGTCTTTGGTATCACCTGTCTTTGGCGTCTGGTTCTCTGCCGGAGCCGGTTCCTCCTGTTTTTCCTCCTCGTAGGACGGCGGTGTATCCGGCTGGTCCGTGGCGGTTCCCTCAGACAGTGCAGGCGGCTCACTCGGCTTTTCCGCTTCCGTTTTCTCCGGGGTTTCCTGAATTTCCTGCTCCCTGTCATTTACGGAAGTCCCTGTCTCCGTCTCGATCACAAGCGGCTCTTCCGTCTCTGCTTCTGTGCTTTCTGCCTGCACAGGTTCCGGTGTTTCTGTCTCCACAAAAAGTTCTGTCTCCTCTGATTCTCTCTCCACGGCCTGTGCCTCCCTGTCCGGCTCATGGTAGAGCACTCTGCTGATTCCAAACACAAGCACTGCACATACTGCGAGAAGTCCTGCGATTGCCAGCCACTTTTTTGTCTTATCTTTCATGGCATTCCCTCCTTATGTTTTTTCGATTGATTGATTTTCGTAGTTCACACGCTACCATAGAACGTCTGGAAAGTCTATGGAAATGTAATAAGTCTTACGATATCTGTAACATGTTACTAAAATTTCTCCCTGTAGGCTGCCCTCACCTTCAACCTGACCGACATATTCGACAAGATTTTTCCTGCGAAACGCACAGGCACTTCCATCGTGACCTCTGCATCCGCATAATAAGTTCCTCCCGGCGATGCCAGTGCCGTGTTGTGGATGTCCACAGAAAGATTTTTGAGCCTGTACTCCAGTCCACCACTGTTGTTATAGCGGACATAACTGTTCCCATCCTCTTCCAGACCAAGCAGAAAACACATCCTGCCATAGATATCCCCATGGTCCACGGATGCCGTAAATCCCGTATCGTCCGGCTCATATCCTGCGGCATATCCTTCCCTGACACCATGATAAACTTCATTGTAGTTGTCATTTACCACGGAAACCACGGCAGATTCCATGGCATCCTTAATCCCGGCTGCCGTGATGACAAGGCGCATGTATTCGGAAACTCCAAGGATGATAAGGAGCATGGCTATCGCTGCCGCCACAGCAGCCGGGGCCATGCTTCCCTCCTGCCCTGTCAGAAGTCTTTTGAAGCTCTGATAGCATTTTCTCATTTCCAATACACCTCACTCTTTCCCAATGTCTTTAGAGCAAGTGACGCCCTTATGGTTACCGGGAACGACCTTAATTTCCCAAAAAGTCCGAGGTCTTTCTGCAACGTCAGTGTTACCGTCACCTCTTCATTCAACTGGATTTTTCCGGTCCCAGACCAGCTTACGGCTGGATGTATCCCTGTTTTTTCCTCCAAGGTTCTCTGCCTTGCGGTTGTCTCACTTCCAACCCTGCCGCTGATCTCTGCCTCCCGCACCAGCTCGTCTGCAAAGTTGTCAAGCTGTATCTTCGTGATAAAAACCGGGAATATCCTGACGCCAAGGGCAATGACAAACATCACGCAGAATACAACGACTGCCGCATCGATATATCCCTCCCCCTTTTTGTCCCTCATGATTTTATAAATCCGTTTCATTTTTTGCCTCATTTCTGCGCACGCTTTTTGCGCATAACGAGTTTGTGTCAAGTGCGCGCAGACACAAATCTCGCGATTGAAAAATTTTATTTTTCAATCTTTCTCCTTCCTGCGCTTTTATCAGAACAGTGTTCCCATGGACTTTATGATCTCATAGCCGATGATGGCAAAATAGGTTGCAAGGAAACATAAGAGCATGGCAAAAGAAAAGACACGGATTTTCGGCGGGATTTTTGCTGCCTTTGCCTTTAACCTCTGCAGTTCTGCCTGCTTGAAGTCGTGTGTGAGCATCTGGAAATACACTGCACCGTCATCGCCTCTTAACACACCAATCAGTCCACGGACCACATCGGAGAGCTGCGGGGAATTGAGCCTTGCCTCGAAACGGGTGAGTGCTGCCTCATAGCTGCTGGAACGCATGTCGGCACACACAATGTCCAGTTCCTTCTGGAACATCTCCCCGGCATTTTCCTTATAATGCTCCAGCATGGAAAGTACATCCCTGCTGTTTTTCAGCTCCTGTGTGATGGTGGAAACAAAACGGTACAGCTCTCCCTCGATCTGCTCTCTTTTTTCCCTTACCAGCTCTTCTGCTTTTCTTGTCTCCTTATAGTAGACCATGACTCCTAAAAGCACGAGCAGGATGGCAAGCAGCGGAAATACATGCAGTGCCGGAAGGATCAGTAGAAAAATGCTCCCTGCCTTCAGATAGGCATACGCCATATAGGTTTCCGGTGTCATCTTAAGTCCTGCCGCATTTAGGACATTCTGCATCCTGCTTTTTTTGTAGGCATTCATCCCGATGTATTTTCCTAAGTATGCCGCTCCGTCCATGTAGAACGCATCCAGTGTTTTCTGCAGTTTCTTTTCTTTCTTCCCTGACTGCATCATCGCCCTGCCGGTCCGCAGTGTCGGCAGCTTTAAGATGCCCGACAGCAGAAGGAACAGTCCGCATGCCGTCAGGATGAATACAACTATCAGTACGATTTTCAATTTATCCCTCCCCCTTATGTCCGGTATTCAATCGGCTTTGTCAGTTTTATGACGCATGCCGTGGAAACAAAAATAATTGCGCCGGTAACTGCCAGCATAATCTGTCCGGGGATGGTATGCATGAGCGTATCGTACCAGGACTGGTTCAGGAAATATAACAGCGGGATATTCCCCACTGCCAACACCACCATTGTGATAAATTCCTTTCTGGGTTCAAATACCAGATATTCCAGCTCCGCATTCACGATGCGCATGTCCGACAGTTTCACCACGATCGGTGTCAGTGTTGTCTTTAATGACCGGTCATACAGGCAGGACTTTAAGGCATCCACCCATTCCATGAACACATCATTTTCAATCTTTCCCTTAAGCTCCTCCAAGGCTGCCTCAAGGTCTGGATCAATGAGCCGGATTCTTGACACAAAATCTGCAAACACGGTCTTGACCGGCGGATTTAAATATTCAAGGTTTTCCTCCACCGAAGTCAGAATGTCCTCACTGCGCAGATACGCCGTTGTAATAATAGACAGTGCGGTTTCCAGTTCCGATGACACATCCTTTTTGAAATGGGATGCGGTCAGCCTGATGTACCAGAACGGCAGAAATAAAAATCCGCATGCCAGCACCGGAACCAGAAAAACATTTCCGATCATGACCGCAATGGCTGCTCCTGCGGCAAACAGCAGAAGGGATGCCGTGCATAAAAGCGGGAACAGCTCCTCCCTGTCCGTTGTTTTCAAAATTTCCTGTACTTCCTCGATCTCCCTGCGGAAATAGGATTTTTTCCTGCGCTTGGTTTCCTCCAGTATCTCCTCACGGATTCCTTTCGGTGCGTCCAAAAGCCTGTGGAAAATGTTCCCCGTAAAGTCATTTAACCGGATTTGGAACAGCAGGAATGCTCCTGTAATGATCCCAATGCAGGCAATGACCTGTAATGTCAGCATACTTTCTTCCCTCCTTTTTCAATTCTTTCCAGCACATCTTTTGGCATGCCGTTTTCCAAAAATCTCTTTTTGAGGCTCTCGGAAATTCCGCACACCTTCTTATGCGTGCCGTTAATGATAAAGCGGTCCCCTTCCATCCGGTTTTCGGTGATCTCATAGCGGTACAGCGGGTTGAACTTCCGCTTTCCGTCTGCCGTGATCTCACACTCCATGATTTCCATGAGTTTCCTCTTGCGGTTCTCAAGCTGCTTGGTGAACACCACGATAGGGAATGCCTCCGTTACAAGGTCCATCAACACCTCGTCATCCATGTCATATTTTCTCTTGCACAGTGTCCTCATTCGGCTGTAAGTGGATTCACAACTGTTGCTGTGGATCGTGGTAAGCACCGTGTGTCCGGTTCTTGCCGATTCCTGTGCCGTGTACGCCTCTGAACTACGCATCTCCCCGACACAGATGATCTCCGGGTTAAAACGCAGTGCCATATCAAGGAGCATGTCCTGATCAATGTTCTGCTTTTCATTTTCGCTGTATCTGGTCAGCGTATGGATGACACTGTTGGTCACTTTTCCATCCTTTTCCCTTACGAGTGCCAGCTCACGGCTGCCGTTTTCGATGGTAAAGATACGCTTTCCATCCGGTATGGTGGTAAGCAGCCAGCCTGCAAGTGTGGTCTTACCGGAACTGGTGGCTCCTGCGACACAGATGCTGATGCCATAACGCAGACACTCTGCCAGAAAGTCCAGCATTTCCCCCGTTGCGGTGCCGCCATCCACAAAGTTTTCCTTTTTCAGGCTCTGCGGATTGACAATACGGATGGATGCTGCAATCCCCACATCTTCATCCACGAGCGGCGTCTTTAACACGGCGATTCGGATATTCTTGCTCAGATGTCCTAACACCGCAGGGGAGGCATTGTCCAACACCATGCCCGACACATGGAGCATGCGCCTTATGACATTGACCGCATGCTCCGGGGACTCGAAGTGTTCCTCCAGCTTTTCACACCTGCCGTCATTGTACTGTATCTCGATATCCCGCCAGGAATTGATATCGATTTCCTCTATCCCTGTTCCAAAAATGTACTTGGTGAGGAAGGAAAACTCTGCCATTTCCGTGTAAAGGTCATCGATCAACTGTTCCTGTGTTTTTCCCTTTACCGTGATACGGTAGTCACAGATGTACTTTGTAATGTACCGCTTGACCTGCTGTTTTACTTCCTCGCTCCCACCTTCCACCATGAGCGTGGAATATTTGCTGGAGATATACTCCTGCACCTCTTTTAAGACATCCGAAAATGCCCTTCCCTTTTCCTCCGGGGAAAAGAACAGATTCTGGTTATTTTTCATACCCCGAATACCTCCCTGCTGATTTTCTCTATCTCCCTGCGGAATGCCCGGCTCTCCTTCAGGCCGAGTTCCCCAAGCAGTTCCCCTTCTAAAAACTGTGCTTCCACCTCACTGCTGTGCGGAATCTGGAACGACACACTGCCAAGGATCTGTTCCATGTGGCTGCTTGCCTCCTGCTGTCTGATATTGGACACGGCCTTTAGCTGCTTGTCGGCATCCCATTTGTGGTCTGAGAGCAGTGGAAGCTGGGAGGATAAGTAACTGATGGATTTTAAGTCACACCCTGCCAGCCTTAATACCGTATCTGCCTCCATCAATGCGACTGCCGACAGGATATCCGATGCGATATTGCTGGTGCAGTCCACGATGACATACGGTGCGATCTGTGCTGCAAGCTGGAGCAGTTCTGCCGCCTGCTCTTTTTCATAGGGCGGATAGGTGAACACATTCTCCCCCTTTAACATCCCGACCATGGAAAGATAATCATTCTTCCGGTAGAACATGCAGTTCTTCTTGATGAGGTTTTCCGTCACATGGGATGCGGCAAGAATGCTCCCCAACGACCTTTCCTGTTCAATGTCTGACGGTGCGCATAAGTAAGGCAGCGGCGGAGTGACCATATCCGCAAGGATTAAAATGACATTTCTCTTTTTCTTTGCCAGATGCTCTGCCAGTTTCACAGACACCACCGTCTTGCCGGAGGAAGGGCTGCCCCACACGGCAAGCACGCCTCCCTCTTCCGGCATCTCTTCTTCCCTTTCCTGCTCCAAATTTCTCTGGAACAAAGAATTTTTCATGAAATTCAAACACTATTCCTCCATATCCGTATCATTTTTCTCGTCTGCCGAGGTTTCTTCTGCCGTCACTGCATCCGCTTCCCCTCCTGTCCTCGGCACCTCATTTTTTACAACAGATACCTCTTCTTCCTCTGTGGTTTCTTCCAGAAGCTCCTCCAGCACCAGATCCTGTGCTTCAATGAACTGTGCAGCTTTCTGGCTGTCTCCCCTGTATACCAGTGACAGATGGATTTCTCCCTCTGCTTCCAGCCTTGCCAGCAGTCTGCTCTGCTCCGGTCTGACTAACACCGTGACGGTGGACGGAAGCTCCTTCTCCTCTTCCTGCTCCTGTGTATTAGCATCATAGCCGGACTTTGCCGTCACTGCGATGACCTCCACATATTTTAATTCTGCCGGGATCACTGTCTCCCCACTGCCCAGGTAATCCAGTGCGATGACCGACACAATATCCCCGCTCTTTAATTTGCCGGAGAGTCCTTCCGCAAAAGAACTGATGGTGATGGAGATTGCCTGTTTCTCCCCGTTTAAGTTGTAAAGGTATTTATTTTCTGCAGCCGGCTCGTCTGCTACTTTTTCTGCTACGATATAGTCCCCTGCATAAACATCCGCGGTCAGATATTTTCCTTCCGCCTCCGTGATGCTCCTTAACACATTTTCGGGCAGGTTGTAACCTCCCACCTCGACTTCCTGCAGCATTCCTTTTTTGATCTCTTCGCCTGCCTTAACGTCCTTTACAAAACGCACGATTGTGGTCTTTTGGGACAGTCCGGCATTGACAAGCGGTGTCACTGCAAAACAGATGAGCAGGGACACTGCAATGCAGAGTACCCCAAGAACAGTACGGTTTTTTAACAGTTTCATGATTCTCTTCTCCTCCTATCTCGATGTCTCCGTATATTTTTTCTTTCTTGCTGCCATGACAGTTCCTGCAAGCAGTGCCACAATCCCTGCCAGTAATAATTTCTTTTTCAATTCTTTAACCTCCTATCCAGATACCAATCAGCATTCCTGCAAAAAGAAACGGAACAAGCGGGTATGCCTGTTCCTTCTCCTCTTTTTGTTTCTTTCTGTTCTTTTTTCTGCCCATGTTCCCTGCCGCATGCCACAGCACCAGCAGACACAATGCAAGGAACAGTCCCGTAAGCGCTTGGCTCGCTCCAAGTATCAGGCCGCATGCCCCCATGAGTTTCACATCCCCTCCGCCGATTCCTCCTATGGTAATCCCTGCAAGGAGCAGCGGAAGTCCTGCAAGAACACCCAAAAAATTTGGTGTTCCCGGTGGCAGCACGCTGGTAAGTGCCACCAGAACAACCAGCCAGTCCGGGATGGTCCTTGTCCGTATATCCATGACCGCCGCCAAAGACAGGGCAGAAAAAAAGAAAGCCAGCCTTATCATGTTACATTCCCATGTTCATGCCGCCTTCTTCCTGTTCCAGCTCCTCTGCCTCCTCCGGTTCCTCGTCCAGATCCGTCTGCTGGTGCATAAAAGTTTCATACGCTTTCTGTACCGTCTGGTCAAATTTTTCCTTGGTTCCCCTGTCGGCAAAGAACACCGCATCCCTGTACTGTTCATTTGCTCCTGCCTTTGTTTTCGGCATGGCAACGGTCAGCCCGTAGTCATCTTCCTTGATTCTGACATTTCGGATCGTCATGAAATCCCCGATTTTTACATCGGCAAGGGCAAGGACGCCCTTTTCCGGCTGTGTTTTTGTAATGGCAGCCTCCATCTGCATGTCTGCCCCTGCGTCTGCCTGCACTGCGGCATTTTCCTGTACTGCTTCCTGCTGTGTCTGTGTATTTGCTCTTCTAGGCATCTGTTTTCCTCCATATCCTTCTGTTATTTTTCCTGTTTCACTGTTCTGGACCGGTGTCCCTTATCCTGCGTAGTTAAACATGTCCTGAATTCTCTGGGTAAGGGTAGGCATCACCACATCCCCGAAGAGTGCATAAAGACCTGCCAGGAGCAGTGCGCCGAGAACGACTGCGATCAGGATTTTGACCGCCGTATCCACATAGTTCTCACCCTTGGTATCCTTCATTAACATCCCTGCTCTTACGGCAACTGCCTTTACATTCTGTGCTGCTTTTTTCATCATATTTCTCATATCTTTTTCCTCCAATTTTTTCTCATGGTCTGCCGGACCGTTCCTGTGCGGTCCGCTCTATGTTCTCTGGTTTTATCCTGTTACATTCCTGCCATCTCCATCGGCTGTCCTTCCGGTGCCTGCATCCCATGATGCTTTGCCACCGTGTCCTGCCCCTGCGAGATTGCCTGCTCATAAGCTCCGATGACTGCTTCATGGAGCTGTTTTCTGCATTCCTGCGTGATAGGGAAACAGATGTCCTTGTACTCATTCCCAACCTTATAGCTTGGCATGGAAACAAACAGTCCATTGCTTCCCTCAATGATCTTGACACCCCGGATTGCAAATGCCCCGTTGATGTTTACGGATGCCGTTCCCTTGATGCTTTCCCCCGGCCGGATGGACTGGATGCGCACATCAAACTGGAGCAGGGAGTTTTCTTTGTTCCCTGCTCCGGATGGTGCCAGCTGTTCTGTGGTTTCTGCCCGGCTCTGGGCAGTTTTTGCCTTTGGCATAATGCTCCTCCTTGTTAAAATCTGATTTCCTCATACCCGGATGGCTCGACATAGAAAAAGCGGCTGACTTCCCCATCCGCAAACTCGACCACATCCGAAATGGACAATGCATGTCCCTGAAACCCTTCCGGTACTCTCCGTCCGTATTTCTCCCAGACTTCCTCCAGACTATAGTTTTCTATCTCCCCCTCATAGACTCTGACATATTCCTCCCTGCGCGGTCTGTCATACCCTCTCTTTTTTCTCTCTGCCAGACTGATAAACCGCATCATGATTGGACTGTCCTGTCCCAGTTGATAGATTCTAAGCCTCCTCCCTTCCCCGATACTGACCTCCGCTGTCTCTTTGACACCACCTCCCTCCGACAGCCGGTCATACACACCCTCCCGGAATACGGGTTCCACCAAAAACTGTTCCTTCACAAACGAAACCAGCTCCTCTTTCTGGAACATGCAGTCGATGACTGCTTTCCCATCTCCCAGATAGCCAGCCGGATTCCCATAATAAAATATAATCCCGTTCTGAACATAAATCCTTTTCATACGCATTACCCACCCATGCTGCGCAGGTAAGGGATTAACTGCCTGTCTAAGAATGCCTTGTCCCCGCAGAATACAAACATCTTGGAGAGTCCAATCAAAAACGGTTCGCCCTCCATGGTGTGCAGGGTGATGATGCTTCCCTCACTGCAGTGCCGGATAAATTCTGCAATGGAGCAGAGATTCCCGTCCACCAGCGTCTGGCTGACCTGATTGTCTTTGATTTCAAATGCCCTGTACTTATTCCTTAACAATCCGTACCTCCCTCCTGCTGTGCGAATTTCAGAATCCTTGCCGCAAGCGCCACCTGTTTTGCAGGACTCATATGTTTTACCGCTGCATTTACATAGGCTTCCACTGCCTGCGGGTCCTGACTCCCCATCTCCACGATATCTACTTTGGATACCACAATCTTTCCACTGCTCATGGACAGCTTTACGATATCCCCGCTCTCAAGCTCTGCCATCTGGCGGAATTCTTTCGGAATCAGGATACGTCCTTTTTCGTCTAACAGCTTATACACCGGTTTTTTCATCCGTCCCCTCCTCTGTGGTCCGCAAGATGATGTTTACCTTATCCTCCGTGATGCCAAGCTCCCTGCAGATGGCAAGCAGTTCCTCCGGCACTTCCGTCCCCTGCACAAGTTCTGACGGCAGGATGATAATGCGTCCTTCCTGACACACAATGTCAAGGTCTGCGTCCATCGGGATTCCGGCATCCCTTAATAATTCTTCCGGTATCTGGAACGCAATGTTTTCCTCCTTTGCCAGTTCCTCTGCCACATCCTGTCCTGCCCTTGCAAGCAGGAACTCCTTTGCCGTGTTCTTAAGTTCCCCGTCCTCTGCCATATACACAAGTTTCACGGTGTCACCGGTACAGATACCAGCCTGCTCTAACACCACTGCGGGAATCTCAATACACCCGTTTTCCGTCATCTTTCCTTCCATTTCTACTAACTGAAGCATGTTTTCCTCCTTTTTTCCTTTTTTATGTGTCCTGTGGCTCTTCCTCTGTCTCCTTTCCCCTCCACCGGACCGTTTTCTGTTCCCCATACAGTTCAAACAGATTCATCTGCATCGGCATGCTTTTTTTTCTTTCCTCCATGTCATAGTTTGCGATCAGCACTTCCGGGAACTCACTTCCGTTGTCATACCTCTGTGCAAGGTTATTGATCCTTGTCACCGCTTCAATCTGAAAGTCCTGATACAGCTCACGGATATAGGCACAGTCGTTATAGGAAACCATGAACTTTCCCTGTATGCCTTTTAAGGTATCCCTGAGCCTCACATGATCTTCCTTACGGAACACCACCTCATAGTGTCCCTCGGTTTCAAAATACGGCGGATCGCAATAAAAAAAGGCATTCGGTCTGTCATATTGACGGATGAGTGCCTCAAAATCCTTATTCTCGATTACGGTATCCTTCAGCCTGCGGTTTGCCTCCCAGATGATGGTAAAGGTTTTGCGTATGTCAAAAGGCTGGCATCCATAAGAGGTGCATCCGCTCCCATAGCTGTAGCGGATAATCTTATAGAATGCCGCCGCCCTTTTCACATCACCTACTGCGGCACGCTCCATGAGGATGTCACGGATTTCTGCCGCCTCCGGTTCTTTTAAGAAGTGCGTTGCAATCTCCAATTCTTCCGCAAGATGTTCACTCTTAAATTCTTCCATGGCCAGAAATTTCCGCAGCGTTGTAAATTCATCTCTGGAGTTGAGCGGCAGGAAGGACAGTTCCCGAAGCAGTGCCATTGGCCTTTCCTTGACACAATAAAAGAGGTTTGCAAGATTTGAATTGAAATCATTGTAAACCTCCATGCATTTATCCGGCGGTTTTCCGAATAAAACCCAGCCGCCACCGCCAAATACTTCTATGTAGCGGTCATAGTTTTTCGGCATGCGCAGATAGATCAGATCGCGCAGTGCTTTCTTGCCGCCAACCCAGCTTATGATGCTGTTCAAAATTTTTTCCTCCTATTTTGGTTCATTCATATGGAAAGCCTCCCCCTGCACCGGCAGTTCGTCCACCATCCTGCGGATGTCAGCCACCTCCTCCGGCATCTGTGTAAAATCCACATGGTGGTCCCTTTCCACAAGCGGTGTGTACCAGTAGTCATATGGGATATAATACTCTGCCAGTGCCTGTTTCTGTTTTTCACTCAGGGAGCTGCTCTCCTGCTCCATCATGCCGCCCGGCGTCATGAAAATCGTTCCGAAGTGTTCCCCGGAAGACTCCAGATCAAGCGTGACAAGTGCCAGCGTGCGTATGCCGGAATCCCTTCCGCAGACCACCGCCGGCATCATCACCATCCCATACTCCTCATCCACATATCCTTCCCCGTACACGGTTTCAAATGCCTGATGCATGGCAAGCAGCTTTTGGGCAGCATAGGCGGTATCCCCCCCATTGCATGACACATTCAGCAGATAGAAATCTGTTTCCTTTAATATCTCATTTATTTTCCCTAAAAATTCCCTGCATTTCTTTTCGGACAGGGTTTCCTTCTGCGGTACGACAGTAAAGTCATCCTCCTCCACATTCAGAGCCAGCGTGCTTCCATTTTCCCATTCCACATGTATCTGTCCGATATCATCCACACCAATTACTTTTCCCTCCATGCCGGACGGCATCTGGTGTTCCCCTTCCATCTGCCCCAGCCTGACCACGGTACCCGCAGGATATCTCTCCTTCAGCCGTTCTATCTGTTCCCTTCTTAACATTCCTCACCTTCCTCGATTTCTTTTACCAGTTTTCGGATTCGTATTCCATCCTTTATTCCCTGTATATAAAGCTGTTCCTGTTTGATCTGGCTGATGTCTAACATGCATCCAAAAAGTTCTGTCACCATCCTGTACGCTTGCGGGTTTGGCAGCTCCAGTTCTTTTCTTAAGTCTGCCAGGAACTTTTTTTTCTTCTTTGAAAGTTCCCTTGCCTCTTCCTGATCCATGATCTGCTGGCGGTATGATTCGATAAGCTCCCCAAAAAACTGCACCATGACTGTATCATCCAATTTCATCTGTTTGCCTCCTTGTTTTCTTTGGGACACACAATACTACATACACCAGCACATATCCAGCAGAATATTATTTTTTTACAGGGTCTGCGTCATGCCATGGTTCCAGATTCTGTCCAGTTCTTCCTCCGTCATGACGCCCCAGTGTCTTTCCTGTGTCCAGAAACTGACATACAGTTCTCCCTCCTGTGTATAGATTGGTCTTTGTTCAAAGCCTTCTCCCCAGCCGTCACTCATCTGTCCGTCCCAGTAATTTTTCAGTTCATAGATTTCATTTTGTGTCAGCGGCTGGCAGATACTGCATTCCAGAACTCCGAACAGTTCTCCCCGGATGTTCTGCACTTTGGGGAATGCACTAATCACTTTTTCAGCCACCTGTCTGTTCCCGTCAAAATAATGCATAAGTCCCCTCGGTTCTTCTTCCACATGCCTTTCTTTGAGGATGGCTTTCTGGATTTGTTCCTCATAATCTGCCAGTTCACTCCGGTACAGCGTTTCCTGCTCCTCTCCATCCTGATACATCATCCCTATCAGCGAATTGTAAAGACAGAACGTTTCACAGGGTATCCCGTTTTTTTCAAGCGGATCGGCAAACTCTCCCTGATATTCCTGATACTCATGGATTGCCCGCTGCGTGCCAACAAAGCCTTCGGGAATAAATCCGCTGTCTGCCATCGTTGCCTGTCTTTTATCACGGGCAACCCCGGCATAATCAATATGCGGCAGGAGAAGTTCATCAACTTCAAACATCCCCGCTTCTTTAACCAGAAATTCCCCATACTCTTTATCCGTATGTATCTGCGGATGTATTTCAAATTCATCCAGATGCTTTGCGATGTAAGTGATATCAGTAAATTCACTTGTCCCCACGAATCCTGCCGCCATTGCAAGCCGGTCCATTTTTGCTTCATCAAAACAGCTGACGGTCTGGCACATCTCATTAAAAAGAGTCAGTTTCTGGACATCACCCTGCAGAGACATACACATATCTTCCGGGGAAGGAAGGATGCTTTCCGGCAGCCGGATATTTTCTATCCCGTTCACAATGCCTTCAGCAAATGCTGCGATGTTGAGTCTTTTCTTTACCTTATCCATGGCACTGATGTCCGTTGGAAGATAAAGGTATTCCTTATCCCCTGCCTCATTTTCAAGAGATAAAACCGACACGGTTTCATCCGGTCTGTCGATGTATTCTGGAAAGGTTTTTCCGTTATAGACCTCCTCCATCTGGAATCCCTGATCTACCAGTATCCCATGTGGCAGGAACTTACATTTTCCTTCTGAAAAAATCTTCTGTGCATATGCGTTAAAATCCATTTTGCTCTTTTCTTCTTCTGAGATTGCAAGATGCCGGTCCAGATAAAGTCTCAGCCCGACACGGTTTCCGTCCGTCAAGTCTGTGAGCAGGGACAGTCCCTGCAGGCTGTAAGTCAGGTTGATCAGTTGTTTCATTTCCCGGATGCCTGTTTCACTGCTGTAGACACCCACCACTCTTTTTTCGTATTCCGTCATTCCATCCAGCCTTCTGGCTAAGAAATTAAGTTCGTCCATGCTGACTGTCTGGCCTTTCAGGAACCCAAAATAGGACGGTTCATCCCACACCTCACTGATACAGCATACCGGTACAATATCTTCTATCCCGATACATTTCATGCAATACTGCATGTCCATGTCCGTTGCCGGCAGAGTTATATCTACAGTCTGTCCCCCATTTTTTGCTCTAATCTTCATTCCACACCTCCCGTTCCACGATGTCCACCCCATACCTTTCCATCACGAATGCATTGACGATGAGCCTAAAGATTTCATCCGGTATCAATTCCCTGTCGGTCAGCTCCGACAGCCGGATATGCTTTGTCCCCAGATACACATCCCTAGCCGCATGGAACAAGATATATTGTTCCAGTGTGACGCTGCCAAGCCGGATGCGGTCAAAATAAATCCCCGTATCCAGCACCTGCTTAGAAACTTTCTCCCACAGGTTTTCATCTGCAGACAGAAGAAATACTGCGGCGGCATAATTCGGAAGTCCGCACAGGTTCTTTTTCCGTCTGCCAATCAGCAGGGAAGAAAAATCTTTTCTGTGCCTGCTGTCATAAAAAATCAGTTCCTTTTCTGCGTTTCCAAATACCTCCTGTATTCTTTTCTTTAAATGTTCCATCTGCATCCGGCTGATGACACAGTCCACAATCTCCGAATAATTTCCCCTGCTTTTCCACTCTTCCATGTCAAACATCCACCCATGCCCTCTGGGACGGTATCCCGGCGGCTGGCGCATCTGCCGTTCTAATAACTGCAGTCTTGGACTGTTGCAAAAAAATCCCGACATCCGATCTGTCTCCTTCCTTTTTCCATAAAAAAAGACAGCACCCATTCCATTTCTAAAATAAGTACTGCCTTACATGTTCATCTGCATCCCTTTTTCCTGTTCCAGCCTTTCTGACTTGACCTCCTCATAAATTTTTGCGACATCGACACAGCCTGTAACAAAATCATGCCCTGCAAGCTGTGGGTATAACGGAATTTTCTTTTTCGGGACCGTCTGATATGATACAGAAGTATATCCCATCTGCATCAGCTCCTTATATGAGACTGCCCTGCCATCCAGAAAATAGGTTTCCCTCTCTTCCTTCTGCATCTGGCAGAGTGTTTCCAAAATTCCCCCACAGCCGTTTCTGTTCTTGTAGGTACTGACCGCCGCTGCCGAAATCTTAAGCTCCGCTGCCAGTTCTATCAGTGTGCGGTATTCCTTTCCCCGGATCATGCACATCGGGAATCTGGTTATCATCTGCTCTGCCGGGATGCCTGCCTTTTCCTTTATCTCCAGCAGGATGGCCGCGGCTGTTTCAAAATCCACTCCATGGTTCTCCATCATCTCACGGATGCAGACAATCCCGATGTTATTTTCCCTTGCGAATGCCCGTTTGCTTTGATAGGTTTTTCCGCGGCAGGTTATTTCATACTGCGGCTTGTTCATCTGCCTGATCGGTAGAAACAGTGCTTCTTCCATTCTCATGCCATATTTGAGCCGCTCCCAGACCAGCGAATAATCTTTTCCATAAAAGTTTGCTATCTGTGCCAGTCCATGAAATTCCTTTCCGCAGAAAGAAAATGTTTCCTTCTGTATGATTTCTGCGATGGCTTCCTCGGCTGTCTTTCCGTCCTGCAGTCTTTTTGAAATGACGGCGGCACTGGTCCCGTACTCCTTTGCAATATCCGTCAGGCTTTTATATTCCCTGCCCCAGACGGTGTAGGTCTGTGCATCTTTTACCTTTTTTGCCCTCTCTACCGACTGTTCAATATCTTTTGTCCTGTAATATTTATGTGCCAGCGGAGAGTAAGGCAGGTCCAGGTCATCGCACAGTTCATGCAGTGAAACATATTTTTTCCCTGCATAGTCTATCTCATGTCCTTTTCTGCGCTTCACTTCATCCCCTTCCTTTCGGATAAAAAAATAGCGGTACCCATTTCATTTCTAAAATAAGTACCGCCTTACATGTCCATGTGCATTCCCGCTTCCATCTCCCCTGCCTCTTCCCCGCCCTCCTGTACTTCCAGTTCCGGTATCATGTTTCTGTTTAAACTGATTTCCTCCTGCTTCATCTGTTCTGAAATTGCTGCAAGTGCAATGCTGTTCATCTTGTTCTGCAGGTAAGTTTCAAACTCCCCTTTCGCCTCTGTCACGGTTTTATCCATCTGTTCAGCAAACAGTTTCTGCAGATATGGGATATTACTTTTTAACTCCTGCCGTACATTTTTCAATGTCGAGACGATATTTCTCCGGTCCTCCCTGCTCAGGACACGTTTCTCATCCAGAAGTTTTTCAATCTCCTCTGACCTCTTTTCCAGTTGCCGCACCAAGTCACGGGTTGCTTCATCCACTTCCCGGCGCATTACTTTCTGCCTGTCACTGTATGGGCATGGTTCAACGAATGTCCCATTCACTTTTGTAATGGTAACCGGTATCCCCTCTCCAATGTTAAGTGATGTGATTGCTTCGGCAAACTGTGTATAGGACATCTCCACCTCAACGATCATGTCATTGATGTCTGTCCCTGCCAAAAACCAGTCCTCGTTGCCCTCCCTTTCCATCATGCCTTTTGAAATGGACAGGCGTATGACATTATTATGCATGATGGAACTTCCAAACAATGCCGTTCCTGAACCACCGATTGAGGACCTTGCAAACCGAATCATTCCGTAACTTGGGTGCTGCTTTTTCTCCATCCCTGTTTCTTTTCCTTTCTCTGAATTTTGTCCCAAAATACTTAAAAATCTCTTTTTTGCCTCTATGCATCTATAAAAACGTGGAAAAAAATAGGGCAAAAACTGGTCATTTTTTGCTCCAATTTTTGCCCTCAAACCACAACATCTTGTGGTATAACATGCCTATTTTTCTTATTTTCCACAATACTGCATCAGAACTACCGACTCCACATGCGTCGTATGAGAAAACTGATCAAATGCCTGCCACTTCATGAGTTCATACTTCTCTTCACAGAGTATCTTCAAATCCCTTGCCAATGTTGCCGAATCGCAGCTCACATATACAATCCTCTCCGGTGACATCGCAAGCATTGTGTCCAGGCACTTCTCATCACAGCCCTTTCTTGGCGGGTCAACGACTATCACATCCGGGCGAAGCATATCTGTATGTCCGGTGGATGCTGTATCATCAGTGATATTCTCTTTTTTCTTTGCATTCTCATAAAACTGTGGCAGCACCTCCTCAGCCTTTCCTACGAAAAACTGCGCATTTGTGATGCCATTGAGCTTCGCATTGTTTTTGGCATCCTCGATTGCCTGAGGCACTATTTCCACTCCGTACACCTGCTTTGCCTTCTGTGACAAAAAGAGCGATATGGTACCGATACCGCAGTAGAGATCCCAGACATTTTCATTTCCTGTGAGCCCTGCAAATGCAAGTGCCGTGCTGTAAAGCTTTTCTGTCTGCTTCGGGTTTACCTGATAGAACGACTGTGGCGAAATCTGATATGTGATGCCTGTCCCCTGTGGTGTGAAATCAGGGTAAGAAAGCAGATGGATGGTGTCCTCAATATATGGTCTGCCCCATATGCAAACTGTCTTTTTGCCGAGGATGACATTTGTGTTTTCCTTATTGATATTGTAGGAAATGGAAGTCATTCCATCGATTTTTGAGAGTCTTTCGCACAGTATATCTGCTGCATTCCCGCCTCGGCGTTTTTCTTCAAGACTGTCCCCATTTATCACAAGACACACCATAATCTGCTTTGATGTAAAACCATATCTGATAAGCACATGGCGCACGAGCCCTTTGTGTGTGTTCTCGTCATACGGTGTGATGCCGCACTCATTCATCCATTCCTTTATGATATCCAGTATCTCTTTGTTTTGCGGCACCCCAAGCCTGCAGTCCTCGACCGGGATGATATTGTGGCTTCGCGATGCATAAAAGCCTGTCACTATATTGCCATCCCTGTCATATCCCACCGGAAACTGTGCCTTGTTGCGGTAGCGGTATGGATTGTCTGCGCCAACAGGCGGCTGCATTTTACTGTCCAGCTCTGCCTCGGAAAATCCACCTATACGCATGAGATTGTTGCGCACCTTATTATTTTTAAATTCAAGCTGCTTTTCATAGGAGAGCGCCTGTATCTGGCAGCCGCCACACCTCTTGTGCAGCTCACATTGCGTCTCAACGCGAAAAGTGGAAGGGGTCTTAATCTCTTCCACTCTTGCGTAGCCATAGTTTTTCTTTAATTTTGTTGCGTGGGCTGTTATGACGTCACCAATCAGTGCATCCTTTACGAAAAAGGTCATGCCATCATAATGTCCGATACCCTCGCCATCTGTTCCCATATCTGTTATTTCAAGTTCAAATATGTCATTTTTTTTCATGCTTTTCTCTTCTTTATTTTATATATAATCACTCTTTATAATGTTTGTATCCGGCGCAAGCTTTCACACCAAAAATCACACCATAGCTATATTTAATATTGTCCGCTTTTTACACACTTGTTCTGCGGAAATTTGTCTCCATAAATCTGTTGTAGCCCTGCCACTTTGTATCGTTTTCAGGCACATTTACAAGCAGCTCCCTGAAGGTCTCCATCTTGGCATCTATGTTGTCTGCAAAGCTAAGTGCCAGTGCCTCGACAAGTGCCGGCTTTTTCGGAGAGCCAAACTCAAGCTCGCCGTGGTGGGCAAGTATGCAGTGCTTCAGCTCGTTTGCGAGCACTACCGGGAAGCCGTCGATGCTCTTAATCGCATCGCCTACCCACTCCGCACCAATCATGATATGTCCGAGGAGCTGACCAGCGTCTGTATAGTCATTCTCCGGGAAAGTAGAAAGCTCCTTTAATTTTCCGATATCATGGAAAATAGCTGCTGTAAGAAGCAGGTCACGGTTTAAAACCGGATACATTTTTGCAAAATAATCACAGTTCTTCGTCACACCGAGTGTATGCTCCAAAAGACCTCCTACAAAGCCGTGGTGCACGCTCTTTGCAGCTGAATGGAACTTGAAACGGCGCTCAAACTCCTTATTGTCAAAAAAGCTATGTAAGAGCTGTGACAGGTACGGATTCTTTACAGAGCCGATAAAGCCCATGAGTTCCTTATACATGACCTCGACATCCTTATCGCTGACCGGCAGATAATCCGCAGGGTCATATTCTCCCTCGTTCACCTTTCTCGCACGCTTTATGGAACACTGCAAATTGCCCTGAAAGCTTGTGATATCACCGGTTATGGCTATGTAATCCATTGCATCAAATTCCTCAATGCCTACTGAGCCCACATCCCATATCTTGGCATCCAGCGTGCCTGTCTTATCCTGCAGGATAACATTGTCATAAGGCTTTCCGCTTTTGGTCATGGCTGTCTGCTTGCTCTTGCATAAAAAAATCTCATTGATTCTCTCTCCCTCGCGGAGAGTTGAAATATACTTCATATATCCTCCTAATTTCGGCTAATTCATCACTCCGATTTTCACCTGACAGGTAATCTCCGTGTAGCCGTTGCTTCCTTTTCTCTTTACTTTCAGATTGCAGGTATCCTCAGGCTTTTGCTTCATAAGCTGTGTGTTGTACGCGGACACATTCGACACCTCTGTATTGTTTACCGCAACTATCACATCTCCGCTTTGAAGCCCCGAGACAAATGCCGGTGAATCCATGGTAACCTGCTTTATATAAACACCCTTTGGGATGTTATATCTGTTTGCTATTTTTTCTGTAACTGTAGTACAGGTGATGCCTATGTACGGCACATCTGCGCCGCTCTCGAGCTTTTCAATGACAGGTGACAGGTCGCTTATGCTGACAGCCGTGAGCGTATTGTTTTCCTCCGCCGGATTGAAATCCTGCAGCGAAAGCCCTATGACCTGACCATCTGTATTAATCAGTATACCGCTCTGTAACTTGTTGCTTGCAATATCTGTGGTGAGCACCGAGTAATTGTTGTCCTGCGCCGACAGCTCGTTGGTTGTTGACGTTACAAGACCTGTGAGAATGGCATAATTTGCCTCAAGCGCAATGACAGATGCTCCTCTTGAAACAATATTTGAATTACCAAGCTCCGCAACCGCTATAGCCCTTATTGTGGCGTCGTCCAGAAGCGACTTATCCACGGAAATGATTGCTATACCTGTATTGCTGTCATACTTGACCAGCGCAGCATCAGCCATCATGTCGTTTACAAAGGTTACACTAAGCTTATCCGCCTTATCCACTACATTTTTCTCTGTCAGAATGATTAGCTGCTTTCCATTGTCCCTCAGTATCACTCCCACTCCCTGACCCTCGGTCTCATAGGAATTGTTGAAAATATCAGTGGCATCTGTCACACCCGTGACTCCTACTACAAATTTCGTGGCCGAAGTGCCCACTCTGTAGAGCTGGTTCTGCACTGCCTGATAATCTGCGAGTGTAGGCTGATAGGTCTGCGAAGACGGCTCCGAAGAAGTGCCGGACTCTGTGCTTTGTGTACCATTTTCACTATATGCATCACTGCTGTCATCTATGCCTGACTGCTGTGTAGCTGTCTGCACATCATTATTATTTTTTCCATCTGAAGCTTTTTTTGATTGTCTGTTGATAACCGGCAGAAATATAGCAAAAACAATGCTTGCAGCCACTGCAAATACCACTCCGCAGAGTGCTGCTGTGCCTGCTTTTTTTGCAAGTCTTTTTTTATTCAGCGGTTTATCCTTTATCTTTTCTCTGATAAATTGCTCCATATTGTCACCCTGATTAGATGTCTTTAGTTACTATCTTACATTATATTCTGAATTATATTGCGTTGCAACCATATTTTTTGAGTACGGCCTTTGAGTACGGGCTTGCGGCATGTACCCGCCGGACTGCTGCACTGCTCCCAACAGTGCGAATAGCGCAGTGGCTTAGATACTGTAGGATTATGCTCATAACACAGAAATGCCACGGCATGGATGCCGGGGCAAGGAGCTATCGAGCCATGGAAGGCGAGTAGCGACGGTTTCGTCATGTATAGAAAAAGTAAATGCATAATCCATACAGAATCTTAGTCACGCAGCGTAGCACCGTTGGGAGCAGTGCAGCAGTCCGGCGGGTACATGTCGCAAGCCCTTACTTTTTGGCTCGTTTAACAAACTGGTTTGTTATGTATTAAACTTTATGTTATCATCTTGTAATTATCATTTAATACATATTTATTATGGTTTTTTTGAAGATTTTCAGCTATAATATGATAAGCTATACAGTAAATATGAATTTAACATTCAACTACCGAAATATAAGGATATAGAAATGAATAAAAAAGTTTACAAAACATTGGAATATAACAAAATCCTCACCATGCTAAGCAGCTACGCAGCATGTGATGAGACAAAGAAAAGGTGTCTTTCACTTGAGCCTATCACCGATTTATACGAAATCAGACATCTGCAGACCACCACTGCCGATGCACTAAGCCGCCTGTATAAGGACAGCGGAGTGTCCTTCGTTGGCATACACAATGTACATGCTTCTCTAAAGAGGCTTGATATCGGTGGTGCACTGAATACGACCGAGCTTCTTCGCATCTGCAGTCTTTTGGAGGTTGCAAAGCGCGTGAAGGCTTATGGCAGAAGCGCCATGGATAATGAGAAGCAGGATTCTCTCTCCGGTCTGTTTGCAGGGATTGAACCGGTTTCTGCGCTCTGCGATGAGATTAAGAGGTGCATTTTATCTGAGGAAGAGATTGCCGATGATGCGAGTCCTGAGCTTTTTAAAATAAGAAAGAGCATACGCGGCATGAACGACAGGATCCATGCGCAGCTCACCAAGCTCATGAACAACAGCACAACGAGGACATATCTGCAGGATGCAGTTGTGACCATGCGCGACGGCAGATATTGTCTGCCTGTAAAGGCTGAGGCTAAGGGCAATGTACCCGGCATGATGCACGACCAGTCATCTACTGGCTCTACCCTTTTTATAGAGCCGATGGCTGTCGTCAATTTGAATAATGAGCTCAAGGAGCTTTTCATAAAGGAGCAGGATGAGATTGAAAAAATCCTTGCAGCGCTCAGCGACAAGGTTGCAATGAATGCGGCTGCTTTGGAGCAGGACTATGAGATTCTTTCAGAGCTTGACTTCATTTTTGCAAAGGCAAATCTGGCTAAATCATATAACGGTGTGGCACCGGATTTCAACACCGATGGGCATATCAATATCAGAAAGGGCCGTCATCCGCTTTTGGATGCTAAAAAGGTGGTTCCTATAGATGTACGGCTCGGCGAGGAATATAAGCAGCTTATCATCACCGGACCAAATACCGGCGGTAAGACGGTTTCACTAAAGACTGTCGGACTTTTAACTCTCATGGGTCAGGCAGGTCTTCACATTCCTGCGGCTGACAGGTCAAAGCTCGCCATCTTTGAGGATGTCTTTGCGGATATAGGCGATGAGCAGAGTATTGAGCAAAGTCTCAGTACCTTCTCGTCTCACATGACCAATATCGTAAAAATTCTTGAAAAAGCTGACGACAGAAGCCTTTGCCTGTTCGATGAGCTCTGCTCGGGAACCGACCCGACAGAGGGCGCGGCGCTTGCCATCTCAATTTTAAACAGGCTGCACCAGTATGGCGCCATCACCATGGCCACCACACACTACAGTGAGCTGAAGGTATATGCGCTTTCCACAGACGGTGTGGAAAATGCCTGCTGTGAGTTCAATGTTGAGACTTTAAGCCCTACCTACCGCCTGTTAATCGGTATTCCTGGAAAGAGTAACGCATTTGCAATCTCATCAAAGCTTGGTCTGGACGAAAACATCATCGAGGATGCAAAAAGCAGAATTAATGATAACGACCTTGATTTTGAGGATCTGATTGCAAGCCTCGAGTCACAGCGACAAACTATCGAAAAGGAACAGCTTGAAATCAACAGCTACAAGGCCGAGATTGAAAAGCTCAAGAAACAGCTCGAAGAGAAAAACGAGCGTATAGACAAGAGCAAAGACAAGATTTTACGCGAGGCAAATGAGGAAGCCTACAAGATACTGCAGGATGCAAAGGAACTTGCCGACAAAACCATCCGCAATTTCAACAAATACGGACAGGGACAGGCTCCTATGAGCCAGATGGAAAAGGAGCGCTCTGCCCTTCGTGACAAGATGAATGACAAGGAAAAGAAGCTGTCAGACATCAAGAAAAACACTGCCAAGGCAAATCACAAGGCGCCTAAGAAGCTGCGCATCGGTGATTCTGTGCTTGTGCTCTCCCTCAATCTGAAGGGAACTGTCCACACTCTGCCAAACGCCAAGGGCGATTTGTATGTGCAGATGGGTATACTACGCTCGCTGGTTAATATTAATGACCTCGTGCTCTTAAACGACGATGTTTCTCCTGCCAAGAAGTACGGCGGCAGCGGAAGCAAGATCAAGATGAGCAAATCGCTGTCAGTTTCATCAGAAATCAACCTGATTGGAAAGACTACGGATGAGGCACTTGCTCTCTTGGATAAATACCTAGACGACGCATATATCGCTCATCTTTCATCAGTGCGCATTGTCCACGGAAAAGGCACCGGTGCACTGCGAAAGGCTGTGCATGGACTCCTTAAGAGGACAAAAACTATTGCGGAATACCATCTCGGTGAGTTTGGTGCGGGCGATGCCGGAGTAACCATCGCAACCTTTAAATAACGACAATTTACTTTTACGGAATATAAATAATTTTTAAGAAGGAGATTAGAAATGGCTGTTAAACAGAAAATACTGATAGTAGACGACGACAACAATATAGCAGAGCTTATATCTCTATATCTGACCAAGGAATGCTATGACACCAAAATCGTAAATGACGGTGAGCAGGCTCTTATCGCGTTTGAGCACTACAAGCCAAACATGCTTCTTTTGGACCTCATGCTTCCGGGCATAGACGGCTATCAGGTATGCCGTGAGATACGTGCAAAGTCCGATGTGCCGATTATCATGCTCTCCGCAAAGGGCGAGGTATTTGACAAGGTTTTAGGCCTGGAGCTTGGTGCCGACGACTATATACTCAAGCCCTTTGACTCAAAGGAGCTTGTGGCAAGAGTCAAGGCCGTGCTCAGACGCTTCCAGCCTGCAAAGCCGGAGGCCTATGCTTCCGTAGATATCAAGTGTGTGGAGTACCCGGGGCTTATTGTAAATCTGTCCAACTACTCTGTCACTTATGACGGACAGCAGATTGATATGCCGCCGAAGGAGCTTGAGCTTTTATATTTTCTTGCCTCGTCTCCAAATCAGGTGTTTACAAGGGAGCAGCTTCTGGACAACATATGGGGCTATGAATATGTCGGCGACACCCGCACTGTCGATGTGCATGTAAAGCGTCTCCGCGAGAAAATCAAGGACAAGCCAACCTGGCGTATCGCAACTGTCTGGGGCATCGGATACAAGTTTGAGGTAAAATAAATAATGAAGCATACCATCTACACTAAAATGTTAATCAGCTATCTGATTTACGGTGTCATCGCTTTTTTCATTATATGCACATTTACACAGCATCTCACCACAGACTATATTGAAAAGCAGGAGGCATCCAATCTCTACAGGGAAGCCTCCATCATTGCAGGTGATTACGCCGCCGAATACTTTGACTCATCCATGTCGCTTAGCGATTTCCAGAATCACATGAAAATCGTAGCCGACTATATGGATGCCAAGGTATGGGTGGTCAGCCCTGACGGTGAGCTGCTCATGGACTCAGATGATCCGTCAATAGGCATTGATATCCAAAATGACAGTTCTAAGCCTGTAGTGATAAATGGCTTTGATGTCACCGATTTTGGCAGCAACAACTATATGATTGGAGATTTTTATGGCTCCTTCAAGCATAAGATGCTGTCCGTATTTTCCCCGGTAAATGTCTCGTACCAGAATATCGGCTACATAGTCATTCACAAGACAATGAGCCATATCACGGCAGGTGTAAACGGTTTTATGAATATCTCCTTTTACACTGTAGCGCTCATTTTTGCCTTTGCATTTGTTCTGCTTTTCATGATGAGCCGCTCCATTTACCGTCCTATCTCCAAAATCACAAAGACCGCAAAGAAGTATGCAAAGGGTGATTTCACTGCCCAGATTGATGTACATTCCAATGACGAAATCGGCTATCTGGCAAACACACTAAACTACATGGCAACTGAGCTTGATACGCTTGAGGAGGATCAGCGCAAGTTTGTTTCCAACGTGTCACACGACTTCCGCTCCCCTCTTACCTCGATAAAGGGCTACGTGGAGGCCATGCTGGACGGAACCATCCCTGTTGAGATGCAGGATAAGTATTTAAATATCATACTTTTTGAAACCGAGAGGCTTAATAAGCTCACCAAGAGTCTTATTGATCTGAACCAGTTCGGTCATCACGGCATACACCTGGATATTGCTGATTTTGACATCAATACAATGATCCGCACGACAATCCTCACCTTCGAGGGTAAATGCAGTGAAAAGGGCTTAAGCTTTGACCTGCTGCTCACCGGAAAAGAGCTTTTCGTGCACGGTGATATGGTCAAAATCCAGCAGATTCTTTACAACCTGATAGACAACGCTGTGAAGTTTTCAAATAATGATTCGAGTATCAAGATTGAGACGAGTATCAGAAATGAAAAGGTGTTTATCTCAGTAAAGGATCATGGTATCGGTATACCAAAGGACAGCCTTTCAAAGATCTGGGAGCGCTTCTACAAGAGTGATTTATCCCGCGGAAAGGATAAGCGCGGTACGGGACTTGGCCTGTCTATAGTTAAAGAAATCGTGCAGGCGCATGGTGAGAATATAAATGTGATAAGCACTGAGGGTGTGGGAACTGAGTTTATATTTACGCTGCCGCTCAGCAAAAAAGAAGGGTGAGCACAGCTCATCAAATGATTGGTGGTGGTGGGCGCCTCGCTTTTTAGGTTGTGAGGTTGCCGGCATAGCACACAGTATATTCCTCAGAAAAATGTGAAGTCAGCCGCGGTTCTTTATCCGGACAGGTTACGATTTTATTTATGTTTTCTTTCTTCTTTAATTTATGGAACTCCGCGGCAGTTCACATTTTTCTTCGGAACACACTGTATGCTCTCCGGCTAATTCAGGTTTACGAGCGAGGCGCTTTGCTACCTTGCATTCTGGCAGTGCCGGACTTATTTCACTGGCGTGAAATTTTGTCCGGCACTTTTTAAATTTAAAGCTCATTTCACTTATGCGAAATGAGCTTATTTAATAGTTATATATTGTTTATAAATATTCTGAGCCGCCTTGAAAACACAAGAAAAACTGATTTTAAATAATTACGCTTATATCATATTTTACGGTTCATATTTGCTGCCGGTCGGGTCGGTTACTGTGTAGTCTCCGCCGGATATGTCGACTGTGGTTTCAAAGTCTGTGATGTCCTGATTTACGGTACCATCGAACAGGTCATATGTGAAGGTGTAGCCCTGTGCCGATACTGCTTTGACATATATTTTGATATTGCTTGCGGCTGTGACAGGGATTAAGTCTTCGATTTTGACTGTGCCTTCGAGACTATGGAGCTTACCGTCGTCCTCTTTTGAGGCATCTGAGGTATCATTTTCCGTGTTATTCTTTGAGCCATCTTTTTTGGCATCATCCTTCCGGCTTAAGGCGGATGTGATTGAATCTGTGTCCGCAGAGTCTGCACTGTCTGTGCCGTTTTCTGCCAACAGCTGTCGGATATCGTATGTCTTTAGCTCTGTATCTGAGCTTGCAACCACGAGCTGCACACTGTTAAAGTCAAAGTAATCATTTCCCATGACCGCTACATCTACATCTGTGCCAAGCTTTATGCTGCCATTGTCAAAGGTTGGTTTATTGGCAAGTATGCCGGATGCTACATTTTTGAACACTGATGTCACACCTTCAAACTCATCGAGCACCTCTGTGCTTCTCTTATTTCCGTCAACAAACAGAAATGTCACATTGCCTGCATAGTCCTCAGACAGCGGAAGTGTGGCCTCGCCCGTATACTTGATGCCGTTTAGCTCGAGCGGTATCTCGTTTGTACCGAAAAATACACTGGTTTTTGTATCCTCTGTGTACTCCTTTGGCACCACCGAGACAGAGACTGTGTATGTCTTATCGGTAAAGTCTGCGCTTTTTAAGGAAATGTCCCAGTCTGTTATGAGGCTGGCCTCCTCCTCAAGGGTGGACTTGATATCATCCTGCATGGTCTGCACATCGGAAAGTATCACCGATGTGTTGTCTGAGGTGTATGACATCTGTGTCTCGAGCTTTTTTATCCTGTTATTAAGCAATACTGCCCCCGCAATAAGTGCGGCGAGCAGTATTATGGTAATCGCATTGAAAATATTTTTTTTCAAATTCATATTATAGTGTTATTCCTCATCTTCCTCTGCAGCTACAGCTATTCCAAGCTCCTCAAGCTGCTTTGGATCTACAGTTCCGGGTGCCTCTGACATGAGGTCCGAAGCATCCTTTACCTTAGGGAATGCAATAACCTCCTTGATATTGTCTGTATGCAGCATATGCATGCAGATACGGTCAACACCGAAGGCAAGTCCTGCGTGTGGCGGTACACCATATGAGAATGCATCAAGCAGGAATCCAAACTGCTCATGTGCACGCTCCTTTGTGAAACCAAGCACCTCAAACATCTTCTCCTGGATGTCATCCTGATGGATACGCACTGAACCTCCACCGAGCTCTGTACCATTGAGTACGATATCATATGCCTTTGCACGAACTGCGCCCGGATCTGAGTCTATCTTGTCCCAATCCTCCTCCATAGGCATAGTGAATGGATGATGCATTGCCATAAATCTGTTTTCCTCATCAGACCACTCAAGGAGTGGGAACTCTGTTACCCAGAGGAAATTGTACTTGTTCTCATCAATCAGGCCAAGCTCAGCTCCGAGCATGAGACGAAGTGCTCCAAGTACATTCCATACGATTTTATTCTTGTCTGCTGCGAAAAGGAGTAAATCTCCCGGCTTTCCGTTCATCTTTGCAACAAGTGCATCAAGCTCAGCTTCTGTCATAAACTTGGCAAATGATGACTTGTATGTGCCATCCTCATTGATGCACAGATAAGCAAGTCCCTTTGCTCCACAGCCCTTTGCATGCTCTACAAGCTTGTCAATCTTCTTACGAGGCATCTTTGCCTGTCCCTCTACATTGATACCGCGGACAGAGCCACCGTTTTCAAGAGCTCCTGTGAATACTCCAAAGCCACAGTCCTTTACCACATCCGAAACATCGCAAAGCTCCATACCAAAACGTGTATCAGGCTTGTCAGAACCAAATCTGTCCATAGCCTCCTGCCAAGGCATACGCTTAAACGGAATCTCAACATCCACATTTATGACCTCTTTAAAAAGGTGCTTTAACAGTCTCTCATTTACCTCGATTACATCATCGATATCTACAAATGAAAGCTCCATATCTGCCTGTGTAAACTCAGGCTGTCTGTCTGCACGCAGATCCTCATCACGGAAGCATCGTGCAATCTGGAAATATCTGTCATAGCCTGAAGCCATCAGAAGCTGCTTAAAGAGCTGTGGTGACTGTGGAAGCGCATAAAAATGTCCGTGGTGTATACGGCTTGGCACGAGATAATCTCTTGCTCCCTCCGGTGTAGACTTGCAAAGGATTGGTGTCTCTATCTCCAAAAAGCCCTCGTTTGCCATAAAGTCACGCATCACACGAAGCACATTGCTTCTGAGCATGAGATTTCTCTGGATATCAGGGCGGCGAAGATCAAGATAACGGTATTTAAGTCTGATGTCCTCGCTGGTCTTTGAATTCTCCTCAATCTGGAATGGAGGTGTCTGTGCCTCTGAAAGCACTCTGATTGATGTAGCGATAACCTCGATATCACCTGTCTTTAAGTTCTCATTGACAGCAGCTGTTCTCTTCTGGACAGTTCCCTCAACTGCAATGACGAACTCACTTCTTAAGGTGCCTGCCTTTTCAAAGCCCTCTGCACCTACATTTTCCTCGCCGAATACTATCTGAAGTATTCCGCTTCTGTCTCTTAAATCTACGAAAATGAGACTTCCTAAATTTCTTCTCTTCTGTACCCAGCCCATCACGGTGACCTTCTCACCGATATTGGCATTTGATACCTCTGTACATCTATGGCTTCTATGTAAGCCCTGCATTGATTCTGCCATTTTATACTCCTTATATTTCTACTATATATTTATTCTAATAACTGTTTGATACCGCTGCTACACAACTAATCTGCTGCTTATCAGATTCCTATCTGTTAAAGAACTCAACAAACTCCTCGTAGCCCTCTTTCATAAGCTGCTCCTTCTGGAATTTCTTGTTCTTGTTCATGCGCACAACAAGCACCTGCTGTCCGTTTGCTCTTGCGTCTTTTGCCTGGTTCATGACATCAACAAGCTTGTCTGCCGGATATTTCTTCTCAACCAGATAAGCCACCTTCTTTGGACTCTCAGGAATCTTGAAGCCGCTCTCCATGAGAAGCAGGATAATTCTCTCAAAACCGATTGAAAAACCACAGGCCGGTACATCATTTCCGGTGAACTTTCCAATCATCTTGTCATATCGTCCGCCACCGCCACAGGCTGCGCCAAGCTCAGGCATTGATATCTCAAAAATAGTTCCTGTGTAGTAGCTCATTCCACGAACAAGTGTAGGGTCAAATACGAGCTCAAACTTTGCTCCCTTTGTGGCATTGACAGCCGTAGCTATCTCTGTCATATTTGTAACCACTTCTTCGTCTAAATATTCACCAAGCTTTTCTGAAAGTATATTTACACCCTCAGTGACATCCCTTGTCTGCTCCAAAAGCTTGAACAAATCAAGATATTTGTCAATATTTTCCTGTGGGTAGCCATCCTGTGCAAGCTCACTTGCAACGCCTTCCACTCCTATCTTGTCCATCTTATCGAGTGTGATAAATACGCTGTCGTAGTCCTCCTCAGCGAAACCACTGTAAGCAGCCATTGCCTTTAGGATTCTTCTCTCGTTGATTCTTATCTCAAAGTTCTCGAAGCCGAGTCTGCCGATTGTGGTAGTGGTTGCTGTAATCAGCTCTATCTCTGCCAGATTGCTTGGCTCTCCGAGTATATCTATATCACACTGTGTAAACTGTCTGTAGCGGCCTCTCTGAGGTCTGTCTGCTCTCCACACACTGCCCATCTGAAGTGCCTTAAACGGCGATGGCAGGTTGTTGGCATTGTTTGAATAATATCTTGAAAGTGGCACTGTAAGGTCGTAGCGCATTCCAAAGTCTACTACATCCGATTCTTCCTTTGCTGTCTCCAGATTCAGCTTCTCGCCTCTCTTCATTACCTTGAAGATCAGCTTCTCATTTTCTCCGCCCTGCTTGCTTGTGAGATTCGCTATATTCTCCATGCATGGTGTCTCTATCGGTGTAAATCCGAAGCTTCTGTATGTATCCTTGATCACACTTGTCACATAATCACGGATTTCCATCTCTGCAGGTAGTATATCCTTCATGCCGTTGACCGGCTTTTTGCTCAGTGCCATTTGGTTTCCTCCATCTATATTAAAATATTGAATTCATTAGCTATTCTATTATACTTTTCGGTTTTGCAATCGTCAAGGGTTTATGGCAATTATACGGGCTGCAAGCCACGGCACCGCCAGGGCTTGCAAATGCTAATGCACATCTACTGTGGTGGATTGCAGATGCCGCACGGAGACAAGCCCATGGATTTTGCTTCATCAAGTGTTACCTCTGTGTCACTCTTTTTCAAAGTCCGACAGCCCGCACGGTGATATTTCTTGCCGGTTGCAGTGATATGAACCATCGTCTCGCTGTTTGAGGAATCAGCAGCGCTATTTTCTGTTGCTGAGCTGTCTGAGCCTGATGATGCACTTCCTGTTGTACTGCCTGAAGAGCCGGATTCTCCTGCCCCGCTTCCAGCGCTGCTCTGCGAGCCTTCATTTTGCGGTGTATCCGTCTGAGCGCTCTGCTGCGGAGTGGTGCCATCCAGCCAGCTGTCACCATTCTCATAGTTTATTCCGACTCCGGGCTGCACATTATAGCAATAGACATTAAAAAGTATGCCGCCACCGTTATCCTCAACCGACTTTGCCTCTATGAGAACGCCATTTGCAACTAGATTGCTGCCCGAGAACATCGGAGTCACTCTGTAGAGTACATGATTTCCTGTATTGTTTACATAATCCGCTACCAGATTCTCAAACGGCAGCATCCCCTCTACATTCAGGTATCTCGTGCCGGTAATAAGATTCTTCGGATTGGCATTCTCCCCGGCAAGCTGATAGCCAATAAGATGACAGCGATTATATAAATATCTGTCCTTTATCACATCATACTTCACCGTATGCCAGCCTGATGGCTTTATCATGCCTATCTTGCCACGCTCCTCAATTGGCATGATATCCTTACAGATATTGGCATAAGCCACACCGCATCTGCCAAGTGAATCCAAATCACTATAATTTTCAAAAGCAGTGGTAGTCATATCGCTGTCCGTAAAAAAAGGCTCATTATTGTTGACAGCCACGTATGCCTTGCCATCATATGCAGGAATCGCATCAAGGGAAACGTAGGAATTGTTGTTTACAAGATTCTCCTGCGGCCCATCCACTTTATCCTTGCTGCCTAAAGCACCGGAAGAATCCTCATCTGCTACAACAGCTCCTACGGCATGCCCGGCACCTTCAGTGCCGGATAAATCAGCGGAGGCACAGCCTGTAAAAATTGTAGCAATTGCAAGTAATTCACATAGTGTAATTACAGCTGTTTTCCTTAACTTTAGCCATATGTTCATATAAAATCACTCTTTCTATCAATCGATTGATATTGGATTTTCCCTAATTACAATAAATTAAATGAATACTTAAATTACTAAACCTAATATACTTTTATTTCCTCGCTTCATTTATTATAGCAAACATTTGTTTGTTTTTCAACCCTTGCTGTAAAGCTATGCATTTCACACTATTGGGGTATGTTAGCGACTTTCCCCGATAGTACGCGCCTATGTCGCGTAAACTAAAAAAAGGTTTCGAGCAAATACTCGAATCCTTATAAATACCAGCTTATTAAACTATCATTTAAGATTGCTCGATGATACTAACAACTCTTGAACTTCTTTTTAGAAAATATACACACAATCAAAACCTATATGTATATTTTCTAAAAAATAAAAAAGAAGCCAGACGCATCCAACTCTCTTAGGCATAGTCCGCAGACGTCCGCCGCAATTCTGTAATATTATGCCATAATGAAAACTTTTATGCAATAGCACTTTTAAAGTTTCCACAAATATTTTTGAAGTTACTGTTCACACCTAACAGTATGACCAGCGACGCTCTTAGGTGGATTACCACCACAGCGTAAGGGCCGTAAGCCCCGCCTGGCGGGTGCACACGGATTCTCGTGAGAGCGCATAGCGAAGCTGTTTAGATACTGTAGGATTATGCCCATGAAGCGCAGAAATGACTTGCCATGGAAGGCAAGTCAAGGAGAACCGCGCCATGGAAGGCGCGTTTCGACGGTTTCGTCAAGCATAGAAGCGCAAAAAGCATAATCCGTACAGTATCTTAACAGCGCAGCGTAGCGAAAACGAGAGTCCGTGTGCACCACGACCGGGCGGAGCTTACGGCCCGAACCAACTAAAAAAGCCACCCCAGGCATAACACCCGGTGTGGCTTTTAATCATGTATTATGAAATTATGTGAATCACCTAATGTGAATCAGCACTGCTATATTGCTGAACAAATCTACTCACAAAGCTTAGAGAACTCATCCGCAACAAACTGAACCTTGGTTCCGATAATAACCTGAACAGAATTCTTACCAGGCTTCATAACGCCTGCAACACCTGCAGATTTAATCTTCTTATCATCAACCTGAGTGATATCCTTAACCTCAAGTCTGAGTCTTGTGATGCAGTTGTCAATGCTTGCAATATTGTCTTTGCCACCGCAGCCCTCAAGAATAGTCTTTGCTACTGCTGTGTAGTCATTGTTAGAAAGCACTGCCTTCTTCTCTGCCTCAACATCATCGTCCTCTCTACCAGGGGTCTTAAGATCCCATTTCTTGATAGCGAAATAGAATACAATGTAGAATACGATAAAAGCTGCGATTCCAAGAGGAATGATGAGCCATGTCTTTGCTGCAGCCGGAAGTGAAGATGAGAATAATAAATCCATCGCGCCGGCTGAGAATGAGAAGCCTGCTCTAAATCCAAGAGCTACTGTAATCATTGTGAAAATACCATAAAGTAAAGCATAAATCACATAGAGAACAGGAGCAAGGAACATAAATGCAAACTCGAAAGGCTCTGTAACACCACAGATGAATGCACAGATAGCTGCAGAAGCAAGGATACCGATGGCAGCCTTTTTCTTAGCAGGCTTTGCACACTTAACCATGGCAAGTGCTGCACCAGGAATACCAAACATCATACATGGGAAGAAACCTGACATGTACATTCCGAGGCTCCATGAAACATCCTTTGATGTCTCGCCATTCCAGAAATGAGAGAGGTCTCCAAGTCCGATAGTATCGAACCAGAATACGTTGTTTAATGCATGGTGTAAACCTGTAGGGATTAACAGACGGTTCAGGAATGCATAGATACCTGCGCCGACTACGTCAAAACCAACGATTGCTTTACCGATAGCTACAAGAGCACCGAAAAGTAATGGCCATACAAACAGTAATACTACAGATACAAGGATTGAAACAACACCTGCGATAATTGCTACGCAACGCTTGCCGCTGAAGAATGACAGCCAGTCAGGAAGCTTTGTATCCTTAAATCTGTTGTAACACAAAGAACCAATAACACCGGCTAAGATACCGATAAATGGGTTTGCAATCTTGTCGAATGCAAGTGTCTTTGTAGCGCTGTCAGCGATAGATGGCATGATTTTTGTAACAAAGTCTGTAGACAGGAGTGTTGTCATCATCAGCCATGAAGCTAAAGCTGCAATACCGCCGGTACCGTCGTTCTTTTCCGACATACCGACACCAACGCCGATTACAAAAAGGATGGCCATGTTGTCAATCAAAGCGCCCCCTGCTTTAACTAAAAACAGACCTATTAAATTACGTACACCCTCGATGTCACCACCCTGCATGGTTGCAGGACATAAATAATATCCAATACCCATGAGGATACCACAGATAGGAAGTACTGCTACGGGAAGCATTAAAGCTTTACCCAGTTTTTGAAGAAATTTCATAAATTTCCCCTCCTTTACATTATGTATACTAAACTGGAGATACTCCAATAAAGTTCGTTATTATTATATAATTATATTCAAATCTACGCGAGACTTAAAATCTCATCACCGGCGGATACATTCCCCTCTTTGAGTATCTTTATCTCACTATAATCAGCAGTGTTGCCAATTAAAACCGGAGTAATGACATTAAGATCTGCTGCCTTAATCTGCTCCAGGTCAGCCTCCATCAAAAGGTCACCCTTCTTCACCTGATCACCAACGGAAATATGTGATTTAAAAGGAGCACCCTTTAGTATCACTGTATCCAGACCAATGTGCAAAAGCAACTCGACTCCCTGAGTGGTCGTCATGGTAAAAGCATGCAACGTATCAAATACAGCTGTCACCTCACCATCCGCCGGAGCGTAAAACCTGCCCTCAGAAGGAATCACGGCCACACCGTCTCCCAATATCTTCTCAGAAAAAGTAGGATCCGGAACCTCTGTAATAGGAACCACTCTGCCGTTGCACGGAGAACAGATCACCTTTCCCTTTGACTTATTCTTGAAAAAACCTAACATGATATCTCCTTTCCGTCGATATACACACTCACAATATCCAAATCATCATTGAGAAGCACAAAATCTGCTCTCTTTCCTGCAGAAATGCTGCCTGCTTCATCATAGATGCCAATCTCCTTAGCCGGATTGGCTGTAGCACACATAATAGCCTCCTCAAGCGGAATACCTGCCTGCCTTACTGTGAAACGCATACAATCCATCAGATTGGTTGCCGAGCCTGCAATTGTCCCATCATGGAGTGTAGCAAGCGGACCTCTGACCGTCACTGCCTGTCCACCGAGTGTATACTCGCCATCCTCAAGCCCTGTGGCTCTCATGCTGTCACTTATTAAAATCATGCGCTTCGCACCAAACATGGCAAATGTTGCCCTGATAACCGACGGATGAATATGCACTCCGTCACAAATGAGCTCTGCATGACACTTTTCTGAATCTCTCACAGCCCCGATAACTCCCGGATTCCTGTGATGAAGCGGTGGCATCGCATTATACAAATGTGTGGCATGGCTTGCACCATGCTCAATAGCCTCTACCGCTGTGTCATAATCAGCCGCTGTGTGTGCTATTGAAACCACAACACTTCCTCTTACCCTGTCTATAAAATCAATCGCGCCCGGCTCTTCCGGAGCAATATCTACAAGCTTTATCAAGCCATGGGCCGCATCCTGAAGCTCACAGAAATAATCATAATCACATCGCATGATATTCTCTGCCGCCTGTGCGCCCTTTTTAGAAGGACTGATAAAAGGTCCCTCCATATTGATACCTACAAGATGTGCACCACCATGATAATTATAATCACCGGCATTTTTCATGACACTCAAAAGCTCATCCCTTTGAATGGTCATAGTAGCCGGACACACGCTCGTCACTCCGATAGAAGCCTCGTATGCTGTAATCACATCAAGTGCCTCTTTGGTGCCGTCACACATATCAGCCCCCTTGCATCCATGAAAATGAATATCCACAAGACCCGGTATCATGATAAGACCTGATGCATCTATAATCTCCTGCTGTGTGCTGTCAGCAGCCGCATCCGTGTCAGCTGTTCTCTCCAAAACACTGTCAAAACGGCCATCCTTAACGACAACATCACCTTGCATAAAGCTGCCATCCTCTGTAAATACCCTTGCATTTTTTATTAACATATACATGTACCTTCTCAACTAAAAAACATCTACAGCCTGCTCAGTGCAGCCTCATCCGCTACAAGCGTAACATCATTGTGCAGCTGCAATACAGAAGCCGGCACCTGTGGTGTAATCGGTCCAAAGAAAGCCTTGTGCACAATCTCTGCCTTATCCTCACCACTTGCAATAATAAGAATCTTCTTAGCCTGCATGATGGTCTTGATACCCATTGTATAAGCCTGCTTCGGAACATCATCAGCCGATGCAAAGAAGCGCTTATTGGCCTCAATAGTAGACTCTGTCAGATCCACACAGTGTACCTGCTTGTCAAAAGACTCGCCCGGCTCATTAAAACCGATATGACCATTGTGCCCGATACCAAGAAGCTGTAAATCAACACCGCCAAGAGACTGAATCAGCTCTGTATAGCGCTTGCACTCCTTCTGTGGATCCGGCTCCATGCCGTTTGGCAGGTGAGTATTCTCAATCGGAATATTCACATGATCAAACAAATTCTGATGCATAAAATAATAGTAGCTCTGGTCATTCTCACGGCTTAATCCCTTGTACTCATCAAGGTTCACCGTCATAACCTCTGAGAAGTCCAAATCCCCCTTCTTGAACCACTCAACGAGCTGCTTATATAAACCGACAGGTGTAGAGCCTGTAGCCAGTCCCAATACACAATTAGGCTTCATAATCACCTGTGCCGATATGATATTTGCAGCCTTTCTGCTCATATCTGCATAATCCTTAGCATTATATATTCTCATGAAAAATCCCTCCAATTCGTAAAATATATCCAATACTATCTGCACAACCTTCAAATGTGCTGCTTGATTGCATATATGCATTTTACCTTATATAGGACATTTTGTCCAGTACTTTTTGTCATATTTTGCATATTTTATAAAAAAAATATTAAATTTTAATGCGGTAAAGTGGTAAAATTGCATAAAAATAATCTGCTACTCTAATGCCCCTTTTACTTTTTTGTGTGAAATACAACGTTCTTCCCGATTGGCAAGTGCCTTAACTCTGCCTTCTAACAGAAGCTCTCTTCCTTTTTCATTTCTTGTATATATGCAGTCATAGTTTCCGATATACGGATGCATGCATTTTGCAAAACGTTCTGCATCCTCTTTCTTTTTAGAAAAACAATTTGGAATGGCATAGAAACCATTCAGTCCTTTTCGATTTTTCCTTTTTACAAGTATATAACGCTGGTTGTCTATAACATCAAAAAATTCATTGACACACTGTGCAAACAACGCTTTATCCCTGCCACTTCCACCTGACAAATAAATAATATGGTGATCCGGTCCCAGCGATTCTGCTACTACTTTACAATGTGTTTCTTCCAGAAGCCGTTGCTCCTCCAATGCTTTACGGATTCCATTTCCAAATGCCTTTAATCTTTTTAGTGGACTGCCCAGCATGAATATTTTCGGAAAACGCATTATAATTCCAGTCAATCCAACAACAATGAAGAAGTAACATACTCCGGCTAAGCTTCCCGATTTGGATGCTGCCGCCACAACACCTGCCCCAATCATGCCAATCAGACACAAAATTCCTGACAGAATCATTGTAAGAATCGCATCCCAGAAAACAACACTCGTAACAAATTTGTCTTTTACCTCTGTCTCATCCACAATATCCATTTTGTCATAGATTGCAAGTGCACTATTCCAACGTTCTTTTAACGCATCACGTTGTCCTGACATTTTCAACATTTGTCTGTTAATCCTGTCAACATTAGTTTTATTAAATGGAGTTTTAATAATTGACAACCGTTTTATTCCATTTTCAATTGTATTTTCTGAGTAATGCAGACCAAGAAAATGTTCCATCCTTCGTTCGAGCATACTGTAATCGTCACTAATCTGATTGTCATCTGCCTTCAGCACTTCGTTCCATGGTCTCAGACACACTAAATGCCAGATGTTACTTGTTTTTTCCGGCTGTTCTTTCATCACACGTATAGCGCGTCCACGCATCTGGTTGCTTAACATAAATGAACCGACAAAGCTTGCAAGGATTAGGGAATTGATACAAGGAGAATCCCATCCTTCCCCTAACAACGATTTTGTACCGATCAAAACCTGCATATAGCCTTTTGAAAAAACAGCTGTTACCGCCCCTGTCAGAAAATGTGCATTTCCAACAGCTGTTACTTTAAGATAATCTGTTTCCGAAAGATTGCCGATCCTACTGAACGTAACTTTTCCACTTGTTCCAATCTCCTGTTCCAGCGCATCTTTTGTCTCCGCCGGAATAATCACAATCGTCCCGCAAAGTACACCAAAACGAATTTGTTTGTATTTCTTTTCATTTTCACGTCGGAGCATTTCAAAAAACGGGAGCACCCCTAGTGAGTTTACATCGTATTCTGTATTTCCAATTGTTTTTTCATATTCTTTCCGGATATAATCTGTCAAAACCAGCAGTCGCAGATTCTGACCGGATGTCTCGTATTCATGGAATACAATATCACGGATGCTGTTACATTTTCCCAGAGAATTCGTGAGCATTTTTTCCACTGCCGCACTTTTCGTCATGACAACTTTTTTCTTTTCTATCAGACCGTTAGATTTTAAATCAGCAATTAATAATTCACGATATCTCTTGTCACACAAATATGAATCCTCATCATCATACAAAAATCCCTGTAACAGACGTTCCATCCACTGTGCGTTCATGGATGGTAATTTTTTTGCCCCTAAAAGCCTTTGTAATCTGGACGGAAATGCAATATTTTTGCTCTGTAAATAAATCAACAATGATGCCAGATATGCCGGATTATCCAGTAGCAGGTCATCAGAGAGCTGCCCACTCAGCCCCTTATGGCTTCTCACATATGTAAGAAACTGTGTATCCTGCATGATTTTTTCTGTCATTGCTTTACTGCGTTCTTCAAAATGTCTGACTTCCTGCTCTTCCTCTTTTGTTGGATAGTTGAAGTAAACATAATCCTGATGTGGACAGAGGCTTCCCTCTTTTACGAGTTCCGGTATCGTAATTTCTTCATCAATCTCTCCACACATATTCATGTAACGTGTCCACATAGCCGGTGTGGAATCATACGGCGGTGTTGCTGTCAGCGCTATAATCTTAAGGTAATTCAACTGTTTTTTGAATTCTTCTAATGCTTTCCACCATTCACTTCGCAAGTGGTGGCATTCATCCAGACAGAGCACTTCGATTCCTGCCTCTTTCATCGTCTCGACCAGATCAAAACCGCTGTAATCTACTTCTTCTGTCTCCGTTTCCGCCAGGCACTCGTCTGTGCCTGTGCCACTCTCCTCACCTGCATCTTCCTGCATTCCCTGAAATCTTGTCATGGCACTGTGCAATGCCTGATATGTTGCCACAGTGATTGCCTTTGGCTGTTTTAAATTCTGTGAAAGATATTCTTCCCCTTCGATACCCTCACATAAAAAGGCTTCCTCTATCCTTGCAATCCACTGCTCTCTAATTGTAATAGATGGTGCTAAAATCAGTGCTTTTCCGTTCAGCCTGCGGATCATTTCAATTCCCAGGGTCGTTTTTCCGGAACCGGGTGCCGCAACAATATGTATTTTTCCATCTGATATGTACCTGTCAGCATGTTCCAAAACTCTTGCCTGATACTTTCTCCATGTTCCCTTAAATTCTAAAATACCTTCATAATTCATAACAATCCATTCTCCTCTGTTTATTCCACTGTTTCTATGCTCTGTAATTATTATATCCCACTGCCAATTACCTTACAAGAAAGATAACCAGCAATCTTCGATTCATAGAGTGCCAGTCCGCACCCCTCCAGATTTTTAATAACATCCGATAATCCCATGACTGACCTCCCTTGATTATTTTGCAGAAAATTGATTGTTTGATTAGAGAAATCTCCGATACCTAATACCGTATCATTGCCAACAACTGTCGTACGGATGCCTGGACCATCGCGGATGGAGAAACGCTGGATGTTGGTGATGAGGATATTATTGGTATTAGATTGATGTTCAATCTTCCTCATCCCTTTCCTAATCTATTTTTCTATTAGTTTCATTTACCAACCAATCCACCGTCGTACACGGACACATCTGTGATGGAATCGTCTTCCCTGCTCGGATACAATGCTCATATTTCTGAGCCACTTGTTTCAATGCATTCTCTTCGCTTCCTGCCTTACATAAGTGCAATGTTGACCACATTGGGGTCTGACACCTTATATCTTAAAAGTCCGCATCATCCCAATCGTCAAATAAAACAGACACATTACCAATTAGAGATAACAATTCATGACGCTCTTTTCTTTTGTCATTATCCTCTATCTCTTCGTGCAAGTCATCAATCCAATCAATAAGAGAATCATTCACGTTACCCCCACATAAATCTGCCAGATAGTCATTTATAAGTGCATCATCAAATTCTAATGAATGCATTTCATTGAATAGTTTTAAAACACCACTATCACCATGGTCTTTATATAAATGAATTAGCAATTCTTTTACAGCTTCCTGTTCTAAAATCAACTGTTTATATAAACTTCTCCTTTGAGTAGACAAAAAAACCCTTGATGCATTTGAGTATGAATCAAGTTCGTAAGTATAAGTGCCTATCTCCCTAGCTTTTTCATCAATGAGACTATAATAATAATTCGCAGTTTTTCCTAATTCGTTTATGTAATAACGCTTGAATGGTTCAAACTGAACCGCAGCACATGGTTCTTCAAAATCAAACTTTCCATTTTGTTTCTTCAAGAAACCGATAAATAATGATTTAAGTTTTTTACTATTATATCCAGGTACATAGTTCGCATATCGATAATGGTTATAATATTCACTAAATAATCCTAAGAGCCTCCTTCCATTTGCCGATATACATTTTCCTGAATATTCTTTTACATGCTTTTCCAGTTCATTGTGATTATGTTTTTTTAAGCACTCGGGAACTGTACTTTTATCCATAGGATTTGGGATAGATAAACACAGATAAATTTTCTGTAGACGTTCTATTCCCACTGCACCATTATAAAGAATCGAATTCAGTTCGTAGTCATTATAGAGGTTGCGCAATGCCATCGCTTTTCTCGCAGAATCATAAATGAACTCACCTGCGATTCCTAATTCGTGTGCCATATTAATACTTTTAAAATCCCATATTTCATCAATAAACACTCAATTCACCTTTATCCTTTTTAAGAAAGTTTATTCTTTTTTATCTATACATCTTTGCCTTCTTTCGGCATGTTGAAATTCTATTTCCACACACTGTCAACATAGATCAGCTTCTTTAAGCCGTCTATCACCCGCCACGCAGAGGCTGTTGACTTGGATGACTACCGCACAGGTTGTGCGGCGAAAATAAATATTGCAATTTAATATAGCATTAAAAATTTATTGGCAGATGCCTAACCTCTTCTACCTTATATCACGTTCTAAACACAGTAACATCTTTTAATTTCAAGCGTTTTACTAATTCAACCAGGCGTTTCATGTCCTCATAGCTGTGATAACCTATAATCCATTTTGCATTACAGTGTTTATTTACTTCATCAAAATATGGATAATCGACCTCAGATAAGGAGTGGCCAATTACATATACTTCCTCTACGTCACTCAAGCCTTCAAATAAAGCACTTTATAATTACCATGTAATACAGAAAATGATCTGCTTATCCACTCTACAGTCAAAGTCTTTATCCACTTTTTAAATCTCTGATTTAATTCTCTTGGAATATTGAATGTTGGTCCTATTGCAGTTTCGACAATCGCAAAAAAATCAGCAGCTTGTGCATCCGGATCATATGCACCAAAATTATCAAGCCACATATCTAAGACGGTGGGATTTAAGAACATACTATAATTGAGTCTGCCAAGGGAATCCTCTAAATTTGACCACAAATCACCCGGTACATCCAAATACGTTTCCATTTCACCTATAGAATATCATACTTCTTCAAAAGTTCAATCTGTCTCTTGCTGATTTTCATGCTTTCTGCTGCCAAGTTCCCGCCACTGGCAGGTTCTTTGTTGATTTCATCAAAGTATCTGCAGATTCTATCTTCGAGTTCTTTCTTGCTTTCCACACTGATTCTCCACCCAGCATCTGCTTTGTTATTTTACTGAAAAAGCCTTCAATCATGTTTAACCAGGAACCATGTTTGGGTGTAAATACAAACTCAAAACGTCCAGAAACCGTATTCAGATATTCCTGGGTTTCTTTGGTGATTTATCATCATCTGTTAAAGAAATAGTTTTAATTCATCATTTAAATTACAATTCATTCTTGAAAATATCCACTTTCTGCAATCTCAAGCAAATTCTTTATTGTATCTTCATAAGCAACTGGTGCATTAATAAAATAGCCCTTTGTCTTCATGCAAATACATGTTCCAACCTCATTTCGTAAATAGATTTATATATTTTCATTGGAAAATATTCAAGGTATTGGTCTACCTGTTCTCTGCTGATCCTATTTTTTCTGATATATGCAAATAATTGTTCCTGTACGTTTTCATTATCTTCATCTGCATATTCATCAATATCCTTCAACAATTCCAGTAGTTGCAATACTTTATAATTCTTTCCTGTCACCGGTACTCTTGATCTTCTGACTGTATAAATCTGATTTCCAACCTTAACATCCCGAACAATCGAAGTGAAATTGTTGCTCACAATTTCTGCTTTAAAAGGCACCTGCGTAGAAACTCCAATCTGGTTCGCAAAAGTATGTCCGGAATAATAACCAATCACTTCTCCGTTACGACAGATGTATTTATATCTGGCAACAACATCTGCAGAAGGCTTATATCCACTTTTTAAACGTGTCTTTTTTGGCAAATAATAAATTCCGGCTTCATAGCGCATCAGTTTTCCGGCATCTGCAAGTCGTTTCAGCTGCTGACGAATTGTCTCATCTGAAACTTCACTCATTTTTATATCCGACAAAAAAATAGGTTCACCAGCTTTATAATATTCTAATATATAATTATATACAGCATCCATTCAAAGCACCTCCTGTCACAGATTTTGATACACTATATTCTATATCGTTATATTATCAAGTGTTACCACTATTGTCAATAACATACTCTAATATCATACACGTTCTAATAAAATTACATACGTCTTTTCTGTGAACTTCCAGAAATTTTACAACGCCTGTTTTGCGTTCATCCAGCAGTTTTTACCATCCGAAAGTTAAAATAGCAAGGAAAAGTCTCTGGACGCAATTATCTCATGCAAAGTTGGTAGCGACAAACCGGTCGATTATTGAGCGCTTACATCATAAATTCCTCTATCTAATCATTTCATCCAGAAGTTTTTCCACTGATTAGCCCTCATTGCTTTTCTGACCAACTTCTCAACTTCTTTAGCCTGTGTATTTCTTACTTCGACAGGAAGCTTCATATCCTGTTCAATCGGATACTTACTATTGTACGTATCGACAAAGAGTTTGATAAATGTTGGATCATACCCCAGATAATCAAAGAGAGCCTTCCAATACACAGCCATGAATTTCAAATCCATAAAGTAGGTTGGCAGTATGTTTCCAAGTTTTATCAAATCTTCTTCATTTTGATTCTTCTCATAACGTGTAAATATCTCTTCAATTTCAGGATACTTCTTTCTCAAATTTGGCAAGCGGTTCTTTACATGGTTAACGATACTAAGCAACTCAAAATTTAGGTTAATGAAAAAACATGATTGAATCGAGTCTAATAGCAAATCATTTCCATCATATGCCATTGCCAAGTTCGCTACAAATACCTCTCCCTTGTACTTTGAATAGAAATCCACTAAGACCTGTGCATTCTTCTTCCTTAGTAAATGGTAATCTTCATCCGTTTTACAGCCATCAGATTGTTCTTTTTTAGGAATCTCTTGATAGAATTTGACAAACTCTTCGATACCATCATATACACCTTCAATGACTTCATTACATCTAAAGTCAGCTTTCAACTTTCTTTTGCTATACCACACTTGCCATTTGTAAATCAGGTACACGGCAATGATGCTACAGCAAATGCTACAAAACCACGAATTATTAAGCACACTCTTAATTACCGGGAAAAATGGTACTGCCATAAGTATCTGGAATACTTGAACTTTCCAGGCAATAGCTATTAAAAGAAGGAGTGCTACACACAACATAATGAAAATCACTTTGCGATATACTGATTTTCTCATCATAACAACATACCTCCGTCTTGGTTTATAATGTTTCTTTATCAAAATAATGAAGATTCTTTTTTAAGTCATGCATAGATTATAAGTTGTGACTTTATAGAAATTTAATTCCCCCTGTCATTGCCATTTCTATACTTTTTTATAAATTTTATATCTTCTTTATTTCCACAGGCATTGTGATCTTCCTCAATACACTTCAAACTACAATTTTCTCACAATCCCCATGGACAACATTTGAGTTACCTGATTATCCGCATAATCTTTTGACAATTCATCGGCAATTGCTTTTATTTCATAATATATTTTGTTTGCCTCGCTTATATTATCAAGGCTGTCCATATAAAGCCATTTTTCAAACAATATGAAAGAGTAATACTCCATCAATTCAAGTTTATTTTCCGGGAACTTTCTTATCCACTTTTTGAACAAAGAGATTAATTCTTCATCGATCGGTCTCGGAAAATCAAGCCAAGTGACATAGTTCCACGAAACCAGATACGAATAACCAAGCACAACTTTCCCCTCGTTCGGAAATGCTTCATAAATCTCTCTTAGCCTTTCTTCTGTCGAAAGAAGAATCTCAGCTTTGTTAGAATCAAATACGGCAGGAGGATCATAAATAGCGTGTTCATTTGCCTCAAGAATCGCAAGTGTATTCGCCACATCCACATTATGTGTTTCGTCAAAAATCCGCTCCATATCTTTCAGTAATTTGCGTCTTCTTCCCAGCACTTGATTCTCTCTGTAGATATCATACAGATCATTGGCAACCATCGCTATAGCTTTTAAAATATCTTCATCGTCCGTAAACCTCTGCTGAAACTTCATCATCTGTTTCCAGCAATTAGCTGCCGCACGATAATCATTTCTACGTAACCAAAGCACTATTAACCTGGCATAATTTTCTGCACACCAAGTTGCAATATAACCATTTCCAGGAATCTTGTCGGCGATTTGATTATACTTATTCATTAAATCGGCAGCCTGTTGTGTTAATTCCGCATTATGAACACCAACAAAAAATACATCCCACACATCTTCTATATATTTATATACTACTTCATTGTTCAGTCTATCTGCAATATAATCAGCGCTTTGCAATCCAAGTGCATACAAACGTTCCAGTTCGCCTCTTTCTGTCAATACAATTCCTATATCCTTCCAAACCTCCATTTCATAGGCACAAATAATCTCTGGCACTTGAGATACACACAGGCTGTCTGCAATTTGCTCAAAATTATTCAAGTTCCTTGCTGCAAGAATAACAAAAATCCATTGTCCGAATCTGTCACGGTCATCCTCTAACGGAGCGAACTCCATTGCCATATATGATTTTTTGTCTGGAAAATCTTCTATTGCGTGCCATAAGAACATATCAAACTCTGTGACTGTTCCTAATCTTGCGGCTTGAGCAAATCCAATCCACTCATACTCAGGAATATAGTAATCCACAAGAAATTCTTTTATAATGTCAGGGTACTCTGGGTCGATTATAGTAAGAAGCTTTGGGCATCCTTTTTCATCAAGTCTTAAATATTTTGGATCATTAGCACGTCTTAGTATTTCTTCCTGAATCTCCTCCAGTGTAGAAAACTCATCCATTTCATAATCACGCGCATATTCCTGATAAACAAACAAATCCGAAAAATCCGTCTGCTTCTTTCCGGGACGTTGACTTGCATTGATATACTGCAGAAGATTTTGTGCCGCCTGTTGATAAATTCCTTGGTCATCATCCAGGCATACAAAAACCGATGCTGAAGCTAATGCAAGCAATTTAACATAATCCTTCAGCAAGTTTGAATGATTATCGAGGCACAACAGCCACCTGTCCTCTTCTCTCTTTAAGAAAGCCGCCAACATCTCATCAAGGCTGGTAACACTGATGCATCCATCCTTATAAATCCACAGTTCAGTGTATACAGCTACAAACAGTGGTCTATCACACTCTTCTTTCAACGCAGTCTTAAAATTGCTATATATTTGATCCGCAGTATCCGGCAGTACAGAGGAGTATTTTACTTTTGTTTCATCATCTGCCACATTATTTAAATATGCCTCAAGATACACATTTATAAATTCTAATTCTTCCTCTTCTGAAAGTTCAGAAATGACTAAAGGCGAAAGGGTAGTTTTATTGTTATACGAACACTCCTGAAACCAAAGCCTCGTTTGCATATCCATTTTTTCAACAATTCGGTCATACCAGTTGTTTTCATTATTCTGATATCTTCTGTCAACAAAAAGAAGACGGAGTTTAAATCTACTGTATTCAAAGCGCTCGAACAACGTAGTCACAATAGTAGCACACTTATCTTCATTGCCTAACACATAATCAATTACAATGACCGTATCAGAAAATGGTTTAAATTCTCTGTATCTTTCAACGTCAACATCCGTCTTGGCAAAAAAGCCAAACCAATTATTGGAAAGCTGCTTGAGCCATTGATATACTAACCGGCTCTTCCCAATGCCTCCCTTTCCCACTAGCGACCACCACAGCAATTCTTTATCTGCTGAACAAAACCTATTTAACTCAACCAGTTCTTTTTCTCTTCCTACAAATTTGCAGAACTCATTTAAATAATGCAGACGATATGATGCTGTAAATGACTTTCTGGTTTTTACATATGGGTTTACTCTAATAATTCCTGAATCTCTATACCGTGTGCGAATCCGATAATTTGCCATGTCTTCAACGGCATTAGATAAATCACTGTATTCCATTCCATAGCAAACCGGTATCACATTAGGTCCTAAATCTGACAAATCATCTCCTGCTTTATGCAGATAAAAATATGGAATATTTAAGTGAAGCTGCTTCGAAGCAAATGACATAAACCCCTTCAGATTTGGATCATCCACGGTTGCTCCACAGCCAAGTATAACCAATGTGCACGTACTGATAAGGTTCTGGATAAACTGTGCACCCTGATTCGTTATGACATCTTCGTACTGTTTTTGATCAGCAACTATATCGTCCGTATTTGTGGCAGCATCATAAATACCATGAAGGTGAATTACACTCATCTCTGCCTGCCCGCTCAACATCTGAACTATTTTTCCCGGCATATTATATGTATAATAACCCAGACCGGTAACTTCCTCCAGAAGCTTATCATAGTTCGTCGTCGCAAAATAATCCCCGCAGCGCACAAATAAAGCAAGGGCATTCGCCAACTTTTTATTCTGTACTCTGAGACTGCCAATCGTAGAGTCCATATAAGCCGTATAGTTTCCATTTTTTCTCAATGCTTCTATCAAAAAGCTTGCTGCGTCAATCAGTTCGGATGCACTATAAGAACCGAATCTTCTATCCAATTCCTCCGCTTCGACATCAGAAAGATAAGCTTTGCCTTCCTTAAGCCAACCAACCCACCCTTTTGCATGATCGCCAAGTGAAACAGACAAACCTGCACCACAAAGGAATATAATAGGTCGCCCTTGAGAAAGAGCACTTTCAAATTTGGGATAATCCGATATTTTCATAAACTATTCTGCGAGTTTCGTTTGCACACATATGCAATGCACATTAATACCTCGCGACTTCCCTTCTCACAATATTTATGTACAGAACTTATTTTATCGAAGTCTGACCACAATGTCACTCATATTTTAAGCATTTCATAGAAATCAATATACTTTTTAAAGTTATCATATTCTTCATATAAAATTCTTCTTAATGCGTCTTCTTTTCTTTCTCTCTGTTCCTTTAATTCTTCATCTGAAAATAATCTTATACTTCTACTAATCATATTCCCTCACACCTCTTAAATATATCAATGTGATTAATTTACGCAAGGATTTCTATATGACAAATAACTGTACATATTCCATCTATTTGAATTACTTCTTATACTTTTGCAAATTTTTTATAATACTATCATATTCTTTAGAATATTCATTCATATGAATATAACCATTCGTTGTATCAAACATTAGATTTTGTAATTTTGTATAAGAACATATTTCTTCTTTACTAAAGACCACCTTCAACTGTTCCTTACATCTGTAATGATAATTATAATTGTAAACCTCACCATAAATATAATATATCAATTCAATTTCTTCCGCATTAAAAAATGGGCATTGTGCTACTATGCATTGCCAATCTTCTGAGTATCTTATATTTACAGAACTTCTCTCATCTGCTAAATATTTTTCTATACTCTTTAAATCATTATACAATAATGACGCTGCGAAACTCTCTTGATTCTTTTTTTCTCGTCTATATACTATCCAACCGCCAAGTATAGATGCCACAAAACCTAAAACAGCTCCCATAACTGTATCGACGATTTCATTATTTATAATCATAATTTTACTTTTCTCCACAAAAGGCCTAATCAAAAATCTCTATAACTATATTGTCGCCTGAATCCGCTTCATCTTTTTTACAAGTAAGAATCACTTGTTTATCTTTACCAACAGCATAGCCAGCTTCATAATATACACCACCTCGTTGTCCGGACAAATCTGCAATTACAAACGTACAACTCTCGATTTCCTTGTATATTTCTGGAACAATTTGATTATTATGTTCCTTTATATCAATCAAAACAGGAATAAATCCACACTCCTGAATCGCCTCAGAAATTTGTTTCCTGGCTTTTTTCATCTTATCAGAAAAACTCATAGTAACAAATACGGTTTCATTTTTTCGCTTCAATTTCTGTTCCACTACTCGACACTAATTCTGCAATTCTTGGTGTTACTATTTTTGGTTCTGTACAATTATTCAACCGTCCTCCCCCTCTTTTTATCAAACTGGATTTATGGATTAATTAATATTGCTGAAATCTTCTCCCAAACATGCCCGTGCAAAAAACTGCCCAAAACCCCGAATTAAAATCACACTTTGTTTCTGAAAGATTATATTCCTTTTGAAGTACCCATTTTTCTAACGGACTAAGTGCCGCGTGTATAGCTCGCACAACTAAAGCAGAAGTTTTATCGACTTCTTCAATAGTTTTTGTGTCTTTAACCTCTTTGACTATCTCTCCAACTCCCAAAGTTACATTTACTGAAGACTCTTTCATAACAAACACCTCACAGTTTTCTTTTATCTTGAAATGTCACACTATTCACAAGTAATGACGTTTATTTTTCCAAGACTTCCATGATTTTCCTACGTATATACAAGACAAATTATACATTCTTAGCCACATAAAAGCAAAATGTTTGATAATGGATATACCCTTCGAGTTTCATTTGAACCCACAAATAATCCACACAATACTCTCTCAGCCATCATTCCGCTGCAATAACCTTGCTAATCACATCTTGTACTTTCTCTGACCGTATCAGCATCCTCATCTTCTCATCCCCACCTTCATCCTCAGGCTTACCACACCTAAGACTATCCGAATGCTCCGACACACAACAATCTTTATACCAGCATTCACCCATAAGAGGACCTTTAACAGACCATTTCTCATTTTGTGTAAACTCACCAACCAATGACTTCATCACCCGTTCTGTAGAATATCTCTTAAAACCGGCTATGTACTGCAATGTCTTCTTATCATCAATCTTTGATAAATTAATTCTGTGGTTCTCAACTGCTGCCAAAACTTCCTCACGAATTTTTATTTTATCTGTCTTTCCAGTGCCTGTCCATTCTACCAGCTTGTCAAATGCAAGAATCAGGTATTCAAAACAAATCATATCCAAAATCACAATCTTTCCTTCTGACTTATCTGTTATCGATTTCAATATACGATACTTGTTACGAATATCCTGATTATCAACCACATAATCAAATGCAACATAGTATTTATCGTCATCTTTAACATCCAAGTCTAATACTGCATCCAATAATCCCTGATTGCTTCCCTTACCCTCAACGACAAGCTCATTGTCAAAGAAAAGCTGATTAACTAATATCCAGAAGTGAAGCCCTGCACCGGTATCCTCTGTCCATAAATATCTCATATCATAACTCCTCTTCTAGTGTTATCCTGTTATTATCAAACTTCAGCGCCTTAAAGCTCTTATCAGATACATTAAGTCCGTCACAATTTCGCAGGAAGAGCATATACTGATTTGATAACTCAAAATTAATAAATCTCCTAACATCATCATTAATCAAACAATCTGCATTATCTATCACAATAAAACTATTTCTACACTGTTTGATTGCTTCTAAAAAATCATCTGATTTGTAGTTAAATAGCTTGATTGCTTTGTATTCGTCTGTCAATCTTATATCTTCCAACATTTCATAAAGTACTGTTTTGCCGGTACCACTATCTCCACCAACAAGAGTAATTCTATCATCAAACTCCAAATCGTATGAAAATGGATCTGCTTTGAATCTAACATTTTTATAAATCATCTGCTTCTCTCCTTTCATACTCCCTACTCCACCAGGCATTATAACCTCTGCTGCCAGTAACTGTATCAGAATCATTAAATCTCATTTTTGCACCATCCGGAATATCAAAAAGCGCTGGTCTTGACATATAAATCTTTATATTATCCATAGTAAAAATGATTCTAAGTACATTAGGTCCACATTCTTCAACATTTACCACCTTATCGGGATGCTTCACAATATTAAGTAATGTCTTGCAGCCTGATGACAGATTACGAATTGTACCCAATCCATATTTTGTTTCTATATGCTTATCTGGCATCAGCTTAGCCTCATCCACTTGTTGAATCAAATCAATTTCTTTTTGTGACATCTCTTCATTGCCTGTATTCAGGTTGAAGTACAAGTCATTGTGAAATATCCAGTCTTTTGAATTACTTTTTTCTGTATATATATTAATCATGCAGTATCATTCCTTTAAAATTGAACAAAATCGCTGCGCGATGGCCTGCCAAGGCTGTGGCATAGCGATTTTCTATTTTCTGTAACAAAAAGCAGTGGGGATTAACCTTTACACTGCCTATGAAAAGAATACCATCCTTCCGCTTAATTGGCAAGCGGTTTTATGACCCGAATGCACCTCCGTGTAAAGCAGTGTTGTGTGATAACTACTGATTTTACATGGAGGATTTTATTCCGAATAATTAATGCAAAGCGCCCTCTTCTTCTAAACTGACACTCTATAATTTCGGAATCTTCATTGCTAACGAAGTAGCTGAAGAAAACAAGAAAAAAGATATGTTCTGCCTATAATTTCCCCGAGCCATAATATGATAGATTGCTCCCGGAAACCATTTTCTATTCTTTCTTGCCATTATCTTCTTTCTCATTATCATTAATGATATTTTTAAAGTTGAATTTTAGCGAAGGATTCCATTTCCTTCGCTAAAATTTTAATCCTCTTCCGCTGCGTTCTTCGCAATTGGAACTACTTCAATGTTAATCTCCATCCCAACCGCATCCGCATATTTCGCCAGTACCTGCATCGTTGGAATTCTCTTGCAACTCTCAAGCCTTGCTATATTTGGTGCTGCCATTCCGGTCGCTTCCGCAATATCCTGTTGGGACAACCCCTGACTCTGTCTCTACTCAGTCAACTTATGAACTACTTCTGACATCTGATCCCTTGTTCTGGCATCTATATATTCATAATATTCTAATATTCGCCTTTTTCTTCTTTCATTGACCTCTTGTACTTCATCATAATATTGCATCACTTTTTCCTCGTTGCCTTTGATTTTCTTTCAATATTATCATTTATGATAATGTCTGCCAACACATTATCCCCTCTGTTAACAATTTGTTAACAGTGCCTGACCCTTTCTATCCTTTGTCTTTCTATATCTTAACCACTTTTCTATTTGAATCTGTAACCCTGGCTTCAAGTTTATCACCTGGCTCAGACAAAATTCCAGTTAAATTGCTTACGTCATTTTTCTTGAAAATATCTAAAAAGTTCATTGTCTACCTCCGTATATATGCAATATTTTTTTATAATTATATCATAAATTAAGCTACATGAATACAATAAAGAGGTGTTGGTTTGTGTCAAGTAAACGTTGGCACAAACCACAACGCAAAGTAAAAGATTTAAAGCGACTGGGCAGAGGTTTCCGCAACTTTGAGCACTTTCGCAACAGATTTCTTTTTGCAACCAGACAAACACCTGTGCTTAATGGAATCACTGATTATAACCCTGTAACTTATTATGAAGAAGATGATTTTTAGGAGGAAACCACATGGAAAACTACTGTGCATTTTGCAAAAACCACACTTGCCTTAAATGGCTTGACTACGTAATAACACGTCAAGAACTAGAGGAAGCAGACTCTCTCTGTCACGGAAACTGGATAGAGATTCAACGCAAGAACCAATACATTCAGACCCTACAGGAGATTCTGGACAGCAATCACATCACATACCCCGATGAAATATAGTTTAATTTAATAAAAGGTCTGGCTACCCAGCCAGACCCTCATAAAAGACCCTCACGAAAGACCCTAAAACCAGACCCTATCGAAGAGCCCTAAAAAACTATGCTTTTTTTAATGCCAGACCCTATCGACAACCCCTAAAGAACTTTGATTATCCAAAAGTGCTTGCCTGTTCTAGTACATTAATTAAGATGATAAACAAAACTCAATAAACTCATTCATATTCGTATCTTTAACTTTTGATAAATCATCACAAAATTTTTTTAATTCTATATTTTCTCTTGAAATATATTTTTGTTCTGTAGGAAAAATCTTAATATACTCTTTTTTACGCTCCATTCCCTTTTTCTCAAATTTAATATTTGCTTTTACTAAAACCGATTCCAAATCAGGTGAATCAAATATCGGAACTATATATTCGTATGCCCAATGCTTCTTAAACATTTCTTTATTTATAAACTCTCTCTTTTGAACCTCGGTGCAATCATCTGTATCCATAATAATAAAAATTCTAAACGAAGAATCTATCTTGCTTTTCTTTCCATTCTTTATATGCTTAACATCTTCATAGTTCGCGATAAAACTTTGATAACTGCCAAAAACCGTATTATTAAGAATATTTTTCAAACTTGTTATCTGTATTGATTTCTCCCCTTTTTTATCACTAACGATATCCATCTTCAGCCTTAAATTTGACTTTATATACTCACATATCTGTTTTTCCGACTTTCCATGAACAATTACTACAGATTTGAGATAACATGGCTCATATTTTCCCATAGTCTCCTCCTAATCCAAAATATCTCTCAATTCTTCAAAATCGATATCTCTGCTCATTGGAACACCACCATACATTCCTTTCAAATAGCGAGTACGATAATTCAGATTTGGATGTGTTCTATCTTCATAGTCAATTATTGGCAAAAGCTTCTTATTTGCGTCTTTATCCACCATAAATGTGTATATATAGTTTGGATCTATATCCGAATCTAATAACATAGTATTATGCGTTGTAATTATTAATTGACCTTCAATGCAATTTACAACATTTTCTAAAATATTATTTATTAGCAAATCGTGGATTCCTGTATCAATTTCATCAATTATTACAGTCTGTCCTTTCATACACATTAATAGATATGGAATAATGTCTAATAAATGAAGAGTGCCCGTCGATTCATATTCAGCATCAACATCAATCAAAGTATTATATACTAATTTTTTAAATACCAAATTGTATCTTATTTTATCTTCATTATATTCCCTTCTATAAAAAGCCTGTTTTATATCTGAATATGCCGCAGTAAAAAACTCATTAACTAATCTTTCAGCTCTATCCAACTCCTCCTCTTCCAATATATTAATTTCTCCCTCATCTAATTTTCCTAGTATTTTATGTGTCAGACCTATTTTCCCTCTTTCACCCCGATTACCTGCTTTCACCTTTATTGACATAGTCATAAATGCTGCAATTACATCATATAATCGAGGATGTATTCGTTCCTCAATATAATTATCTGCCTTATCTTCCTTTTCAAAAACGAGTATTGATAATAACGTATGTTTACCCCAATACTTGTTTAATAAATCCTTAAATTCTTTAGCATAGTCACTGTTGGTGAATATTTTTTCATTAATTTTAAACTCTTTTTCATTCAAATCGTACAACAATGTCTTATTTTTATTTAAAACATACTCTAATCTTTCATGAACAAGCTTTGTATTATCATACTCAATTGTATATTCGCCTTTGCATTGGAAAATAATAAATTCAAATTTAAGCACCATATTTTCGTTTGAATTTATTGTTTTATAACTTTTTATTATTGATTCTGTCTCCCTTAAATTCTTTCGCAAAAAGCTCATAAAACTTTCATCAACATTTTTATCTAAATCGCTTCTATTATCCAATATCTGTTGTAAAGTATTTCGTATCGACATAGTTTTTAACGACTCACACAGAGTATAAAACAAAGTTGCAATGTTTGATTTACCCACACCATTTTCACCATATATTATTGCCAATGGCTTCATTTTTCCTTGTTTGTAAGTCAAATCAAAATCTAAGTTTATAAGAGACCTATAGTTTTCAACGTGAATTTTTGTAAACATATTGCCACCTCTGTTATCCTTTTTCTCTTTTTGTTATATTATATAACACATTTTAAAAAAATATTCAATAGTTTATTGCATTTTCCCATGCATATATTTTAAGTTTTCAATCTTGCACTATACTATCTGTCCAAAACTCATTCAATACATCGACTTATATAATAAACTATGTATTATACATTTCATCACATAATAGTTCTTCTCAAAATATTTTACAATTAATTATTCTGGTCATTATGTTTTATGTATTTTCCGCCCCATTTCCGCGGTTTTGGGGTAGAAAATCTGTCAGTCGCTTCTTATCTTGCACCTGCTGCCTGCTTAGGCAGAATAGTCTCTTTCCCATCATCAGTCTTCTCCGCACCCCCAGCCTGGCCATCGATAGTGGCAGCCACGATCTGAATGGACGATAGGCTTTTCGCCATCATCTAATTGCGCAATTGCGTTATCTAACATTGTGTTAACCAACTCTGCATTTGGTGAAGTTCCGATAGTCCATGTGACTGGAAGACCATCGAAGCAATCAATTATCGGCGATAAATAGACCTTTTTTTCACCGATATTAAACTCTGTTATGTCTGTAAGCCATTTCTCATTTGGTTTACTTGAATGAAAGTCTCTATTTATCTTATTCGCGACAGCAGGGCTAATTTCTCCCATGTATGAACTGTATCGTTTTCTTTTTGTTATGCGCACTTCTAAATGTTCTTCTTTCATAATGCGGCGCACAATTTTTTCTGATATTTTCCATCCTATTTTCTTTAACTCAATATGAATACGTCGATATCCATATCTCCTTTTGTTTTCATCAAAAATATTTATGATAACTTTTCTAAGTTCAGCAAATTTATCTTCTTTTTTGAGCTGCTGTTGCTGATAACAAAAACTGCTTTTAGCCATCTCAAATACCAGTAAAATCTCTTTTACTGGATATTTGTGTCTTAGGACTTCAATCACAATGGCTTTTTCCCTATTTGAGAAATCTTTAAGATCGTCGCCCATTTCTTTTTTTAATATTTCTGCAGCCTTTTCGTATACATCCTTTTCCAAATGAGCCTTGTACAGCTGCTTTTTCATTTCAGAAAGTTCCCTTTCAACAGCTTCCTTTTGGCTTTGGAGTTCTTCTATTTGCTTAATATAATCAGATTTCTTTGTTTTTTTATCTTCGTTCAATGCGCTCTTTCCTTTTCCGATATATTGAATCTTCCACTCATATAAGGTAGTGCGGCTTATACCATATTTCTGGCATAATTCATTCGGAGTAAGCTCATTAGAACATAACTCAAGAACGGCTGATTGTTTTGTTTCTTCAGAATAATCACCCCTCCATTCTCTTGGAACCGGTTTACTGACTTTATCAGGAACAGTGTCTCTCAACCATCTAAGTACTCCTGTTTGGCTACCATATCCTAATTCTCTTACAGTTTTCTTGAGATTGCAACCATTTTTGAAATATAAATCAATTGCATGTTGTTTTTCTTCTGGGGTATATACCCGTCTTTCTTTTTTTGGTTTCACTGTTTTCTCAGATTTTGGTGGATAATATGCATTATACCATTTTAGCAAACCAGGAACTGAGGGATATCCTAACTCTCTAACTGTTTTTGTTGCATTATAATTATTATCAATGTATTTTTGTATTGCATTCTTTTTTTCATCTGCGGTGTACATTCAATTCCTCCCCTGATATAATTATTTTATATCAGGTCCAAGATTTGTCCGCACCCCCATTTTTCTAGTGTTAACATTGCCTGACCCTTTCTACTTCAGCAGGGTCAAGCTACACATAGGGTCTGTTGCTTCTCAATGGGTAAAATCACCTTCCTTAAATAGAAATAGCCGAAGGGCTTTCAGTTAAGAAAACCTCTCGGCTATGTAAAAATGATTTAACTATCATTTTCATATAAATTTAATCATAAGTTCCATCTATCGAATTATCATATCTGCAAATCCTATCGTCGTTGAATACATTGCAACAGAACGACCATCTTTAACAAAAAACTTAATTTGCTTCTTTCCTTCAATAGGTATTTTTATACTTATTGGTAATGCATCTGACAAAATATCATATGACTTATAAAATTCTCCATCTAAATATATTGATAACGTAGCATCAAGCATTTCTGCTCCATCAATATGTCCAACATCAAAACTAAGTTCTCTATACTTTCCATTAAGATTTGATAGTGCTTGATTATTATATCCCATAATTGTAAATCCATTTGTCCTGTCTTGCCCTGACATTTGAAATGTTTCTCCATTTACAAATTTTTTGTAATTATAGGATGTTTCGTATGGTTCACATACATCCATAAAACTTTGGGGTTTTTCTGCAATAATTTTTTCTTTCTTAGAAATCAACTCATTACTTCGTGGTAAAGTTTTCAAGGCACTATCTACCATCTCTATTGCTTCATCATACTTTTCTTCACTCTGTAAATTGTTTATTTTATCTATAATTTGAGTTTCATATTTCCCAGTAACATCTACTAGAAGTACCTCCATTTCTGGCGTCTTTTTATCAACATCATTTAGGATAGAAAGTGCTTTTTCGTAATTCCCGTCAGCAACAAAAGAATTAACCGTTTCAATCACTTCTTTATTTCTTTTTTCTATATTTGCTGAATCTTGTGCTACATTTAATTGCTCTTGCATTTTACTGTTTTCATCTTTTACATTTTTATAATCCTCATATGCCGTCTGTAAAGCTTGCTTATAAGACATATCCTTATCCACAGATTCAAAATACTCTGATAATGTTTCAACAGTATTTTTTTCTAAAGTAGCTTGAGTTGAAAAATTACCAAGAAAAAAGATAAGAATAGAACCTATTGTTGTAATCAATGCTCCAATTATTGCACCTTTAATTGTATCACTCATGATTTATCCTCCCCTCGTAAGTAAAGAACTACTCTATAATCATAAATTTTACTTGTATACCATTTTTAAGTTATTCATCTTAAATTTGAAAGCGTCGATAGTGCATTTATAAGTCGAATACAATGTAACCTATCTCCAATCATGCTTGTTAAAAAGAACGATAACATTTTCTTATTACAATGTGACATATTATTCTCATCTCCCTCAACATATACTTTTGTATCATAACAATGTACATATCTTTATGTACTTAAAAAGTCCCATCACCCTTATCCCTGCAATACTCCCATCGCGGATACTAAGTTTGACAGAGCAGATTCTAACGATTGCCCATCCCGATGCTGGCATAATTCATATGAGTGTTCCAGCGCTACAGGCTATTAATCGCTGTGCACTAAGGCCACATCCGTTTTAATCATTCAAGCTTTCCATTAAAAGCAAATGAATGCGCATCGAAACCTTTAAAGCAACCAACTTTACCAAAATTTTTGTATGACGTCATGTAACTTAATTCGTCCTTAGAAAGATGCTCAAAAGCATAGTCAGTGGTCAACGTGTCATCAGTCCACAGATATACTTTATTTTGGAGCTCATTCCTTTCGAGAGCCTTCATCGTATCTAAAGTCCATTCTGGTACTAATTCTGGGTTTCCTCCTGACAAATCAATTACTCTAATGCCAGTATCTGATTTCTTATACAACTCAACCATCTGTTCAGCTGTAAGCCATTTCGCATTAACTATTCTCCCACGCTTCAACTCATCCGGTACAAAACAATACCAACAATGAACATTACATGATGCAAGCTGAAATACCTGTGCCTCAAGCAGATCAGTATAAGGAATTTCCAGTGCTTTACATGCTGGATCATTTGGCAACGGATCTTGTACCCATTTATCAACATTACGTCTAAAATGATGGATACGTCCATAGCCATCACAATTAGAAGGAACAGACATATCCTTTTCCTGTTCGCTTCCAGCAATTCTTGACAGTAAGAACTGTCTTGTTTCAGGTTTATAAATTGATGCACGACAATTATTAAAACTTTCTTTAAACTTAATATTTTTCATATCTGCTCGCCCTCCTTTTTTCTCATATCTATTTATTATCATATGTATACAGGGATTGTAAGAGATTATTAAAGGGATTTTTATTATTTATAATAATTACAAATTCCACTAAATTCCACTATTTTAATGAAAAATTTGACACATTTTTATATTTTTATGATATACTTTATATGAAATTGTTGTTTACCTTATGGAGAATTAATCATGAAAATCACAAAAGAACTGCTTCTTTCTATTATTCTGAAATATTTCTATGAAAAGAAAGAAATGTCATTTTATGAGTTAAAAAAGAAAACCGATAAAGATATAAAATCACTGCAAGCATGGTCTGGTCAAAAGAATCAACATGTGCAAACCAGAAACTTTAATGCTGTCGTAAATGCTTTACAGAACGAAATCTCCTTGCATTTCGACGATTTTTCCAAATATGCACTGTCCGTATTGGAAAAAAATGGTATAATTAGGGAATATGTACAGGAAGTATTTGATGATAATAAACCAATCCAAAACATAATAAATCATCTATTACTGCTTGATTTTTCTGAAGGATACTATTTGCAGGATCGAATTGGTACCGAAAATATTATTCAAAAGGTTAAAGTATTGCTTTCCCCCTTTAGAGATTATTTTCAAGTCAGTGAACAGGTTATCCATGACACCGAAAATGGATTCGAACCTGCTTATGCTCCTTTGATCTATAGTTCCAGATATACATCATCGCAAATTCATGGGGTTAGTCAACTTAACTATTTAATTTTGAAATTTCCCAATACATATCACGTTGGTATCTTATTGTCAAATTATTCTATAGATTATTCAGATACCAGTAAATTCAGTTATTTTTCATATATGATAGACCGTTTAAAGGTTTCAAACAACCTGAGTATGATTCTTTTCGTTACCGATATGCACAAAAATTCAGTTTCATTTCCTGTTCAATTGGCATTAATGGAAAAGCACAATCTTTTTTTTGAATTTATAACGCGCGAAACATTGGATCAGCTTTCGATTCAGGGATTACAACTTCTACAGGAGGATACCGCAAAGTTTGCTCAAATTATTGATTGCCACAAATATGCACAGCTGATTTTCGAGAAACTGATGTCTTATCTTGCCGTTATAAGTAATGAAATTATCTTTGTTCCTTATCGTGAAAAACTTCATAAGGAACTCGATCGAGCAAAAGATGACGAAACAGCTGAAAAAACTTTGAACGAAATTTTGATCTCGTATAGGGAACGTACCAACATACGTAACTTCGAGCATTATGCCACACACACATTACTCAAGGATATCTGTCAATATTCGTATTTATCCAGACACACAATTTATTACGAGCGGATGCAGGTAGCAAAAGAAGTAGATAAAATCTTAAATTCAAAAGAAGAAAAACTCCCTCTTGTGGTTGAAATATGTTCTCCAAACTCACTCACAACACTTAACATTATCGAACGTTGCGAAAAAATTATTTTACTTACTGCCTCACAAAATGCTTACCACGTTATGAATACGCTTGAAGAAAAATCTAAGCATCGTTATCTTCCTGAGAATGTGTCCTTACGCTTCTGTCATTTGAATCCGGAATATATGATGCACCAGTACCCTGAAGAGCTTAACGGAAAAGTTAATCTGCTTGTCATAGGATATGGTGCTGGAAGTCAGATTGACAATTTGACTCGTTTTATCCGGTATGCTTATAACTGGCTGTCAGAAAACGGAACCCTGTTCATATCCGTGTATAATAAGGATGCTATTGTTCTAAATAAACATCATATTCATGATCAGCGTTTTGAAATCGCTCCTACATATATTGCTGATTACTGGACCCATACAACCGGCGAACATAACTCCATGCTAAAAAGACTAAAAGCATATTCTCCGGAAAACTTCCTGTCGGCTTTCCTACCATTTTTCGATCAGAGTAGAATTAGTCTGTCCACATATCCATATATCTCTGCACTAATTGATCCCGGTGAATACTCACAAGAGATTTTGGATGAGATTCGTGAAGCTGATAAATTGTATGCAAAAAAAGGCTCTCATGGACAATTAATTAATTTGATTGCTCATAAAAGAATTTATCAAGACATTCCTGCCGACCAATCTATGGTGCTTGATTATCTTCAGAACAAAGGAATTCCTTTTGATTCCATCACTCATCTGCTTTCTCCTGATTCAAAAAGTTTGCGTCAGAGTCTTCAAGCAAATGACATTCCAGTAACTAACGCCACGCTTCTAAAAACTGTTATTTTACAGAATAGGGATCGAAAAGAGAATCAAAACACATGGATTTATGCCATTCTACCATATAATGAACAAGTGGCATTCGATCATACTAGATTTGAATTGGTTCCTGAGCCATCTGTGGTTAGAAGATTCTATCAAGGAACCATATCCCCACTTACGGTAATCACGGATTTAAAGAAAAAACAAAACCGCAAGGAAAAGATTTATCTACTTAATGTAGATCGAATCAATACCGAATATGTGGTAATGGGCAGTGGCTCCAATTCTGCGAGTATCCGTATCAAAACCAAAGATTTTTTCAACTGTATTATTAATACAGAGAACGTTATAAAAACTAACATCATTGAATAACATAATAAAATGTTAACCAGTCAACGCCATGATACTGGTCATTTTCAAATGAATTGGCAGTCAGTACAAACAAATTTAGTAACTATTAACAACATAGCTTTATAGTTCATAGGAGTCAGTATCTATTGAAATATCTGACTCCTGTTTTTTATTTTCCCGATGTTTTGAATATTCTTGTGCGATGTGTTCTTCCGCAATTATCCGTTTTTGCCTTTTTTTATTGTCCGCTCCCCGTTCTGTTTCCATTTATGGCACAGCATCGGAGCTGGTATGACTTTCTCATGGACGCTCTGATAGAGGGAGGTGTGATGAAACGTCTTGACCTCGCCATCAACGATATGACAGGAATCTTGGATATTCCAGAGTTGACAGAGAAATGCAACCACGAAGAATGTATTTCCGTATTCCGCAGTTTCAAGTCTTACCGTTCTGGTGAACTTGTTAGAAGTCAGGAACAGGATAAATATGGTATGGGAAATACATTGTATATCGGTTCGCTCAAATCAGAAATCTATTTCTGTATCTACGAAAAGGACTATGAACAGTATGTCAAATACGATATTCCTATTGAAGATACGAAAATCAAGAACCGTTTTGAAATAAGGCTAAAGAATGAGCGAGCCTATTATGCGGTGCGTGACCTGCTGACCTACCATGACGCAGAGCGTACCGCTTTTGATATCATCAACCGCTATATGCGATTCGCTGACAAGGAGGTGGAGAAACGACGCAGCGAATGGAAAACCAATGAGAAATGGGCGTACTTTATCGTTTCTGATTGTGGGCGTTTGAAACTGACGACCAAACCAGAACCGTACACGCTCACAAGGACGCTGAACTGGATAAGCAGACAGGTAGCTCCCACATGGAAAGTTTTACAGCAGATAGACAGTACCAACGGTACAAGCTATCTCAAAGATATTTTAGACCATGCGAAGCTCACCGAGCGTCATAGGAAACTGATTGAACAACAGACGACTTCCACAGAGGAAATCATTAAACAGGAGGAATGAGAACATGAAGCATATCTTATTTGATTTATTTTTAGTATCCCTTGGTGCAGGTATCGGAGTGATTACAATGTGTCTGGTACAGGCTAGCAGCCAGTTTGACAGGGATATGGAAACATGGAAAAGAGGTGAGAAATGAAATTCTTCCGTTAATCAGAATGTAATGATATAATTAAATCAGTATTAACGGAAAGGATTACTTATGAAAAACATTTTAGTTGGAAACGGTATCAATATTCAATATGATAATACAAACTATACTGCCAAAAATATTGTATTAAGAATGTTGACAGATTTGGATAGTGAAGATTACCCTTGCGATTACATAGTTGATGACCCTATGCTATTAAAAAACTATATGGGTAAATTATTTTTAGCAGCTAGAGAAGCACTAGACGGAGAGTTTGACAAATATACTACTTGTACCGCTGAACGTGTTGGTTTAAATGATTTTAAGGAAAGATACAATGATAAGAAAAAGTCTTTGAGAATTGCGGATATTGGATTTGAGGATTACTATTTAATACATGATTTGCTTTGTCATAAAACAAGAACCCATAATCCAGAACAATTTACAATCCGTGAATCACTTAAAATGGCTTATTTTCATTCCATATATAATCATGGCAATTTGAATTTGCTATATCAAAAATATGATAATGGATTAGCTGTTTTCCTTAAATCTTTTGATAATATCTTTACTACCAACTACGATAGCAATTTAGAATCAGTAACAGGTAAAAAGATATATCATATTCATGGTCAGTTTGACAGGCTAAGTGAAATATACAATCCTGATTCGTTCAGAAATCATTTGAATGACAACCCATTAGATGGAATACCTAATGAACCAGCGTATCAATACTTACATTCTACCGCTCTATCAACATATTGTGGAGATTATAAAAAGTATCAGATTAATCAAAATACCATGGCAAATGAAGCTATTGAAAAAATGGCAAATGGATATCAAACAATAGAATCTGTAAAAAAAGATGTTGACAGTTGGGAATATTTAAATAATCAACTGACGGTTAATTTGGGACAGGCAATTAAATTAAAAGTTGCCAATCCAAATTTACATTTTCAAGAAGATTATTCCATAAAAGAATTTCAAGAAATAACTGGTGAACTCATTATATTTGGTTTATCACCATATAACGATTATCATTTATTTGAAATAATCAATAATGCAGCATTAGAAAAATGTATATTCTTTTATTACAATGATTCAGAGTGCGAACGAATAAAACTTCTTTTACCTCAACTGAACGCAGAAAAAAGATTAGTATTTCAAAGTGCCAAAAAATTTTGGGAGGGATTATAATGCCACACATAAAATATGCACGAATTAAGAAAAATAAACTATTACAATCTATTTGTGCCTATGCCCTTTTATCTCATAGCCTACAAGATTGGACTGTTATAATAAAGCAATATAATTCTTTATCATTGAATCAAAGAAATGCTATTGTCCAAGAAGAAAAGTTAAGAGAAAATCTCCTAAAAGAAAAACTTACTGGTTCAGATGATGATATGTATTTGACTTGTTCCATGGTTGATCTGAATATTGTGGCGTCTAAATTCGATATCGACCCGACTACAGTATGTTTGTGTATTGCTCCATTGTGTAAATTAAATGAAAATATTATTGTAGTATAACAACAGAAAGCAGCAAATTTAATAGATTTGCGTAAGCGATGAATAACCACACGGGTATCCGAACCAGGGAACCCTAAATTGGCAGGTTCCCAGATTTTCTGGAAGTTCCAGGCTATCATCTATGATTCCGGAACACTTATCCTGTACAAATGTACTCCACGGTAGCGGCTCTTCTATGCCTGCTGGCTCATTTTTGTAGTCCGGCATATACAGAAGCAATGTGTACAGATACTTATAAACATTCAGGTTGTTTGCTTTTGCTGTCTCGACAAGACTCATAACGATTGCAGTTGCTTTCGCACCGTCAACAGAGTCGTGAAACAGGAAGTTTTTACGCCCGGTGGCGTAAACCTTTGCCTTTCGCTCAGCGGAATTGTTTGAAATTTCACATCTTCCATCCAGAAGATAATTCATTAACGATTCCTTATGATTCAAGGCATACTTAACCGCTTTCTCCAGTTTGCTTCCTCCAGATGGATCCAGCGTGTCAATCCAGGACCAGAATTCATCCCAGATTGGTGTTTCTTCTTCAAGACGTTTTGCTTTTCTGTCTTCCGGAGATAACTCCTTATACAAACGTTCCTTGAAGAACAGACGATTGCAGAAGACGACTCCTTTTTCAGCAGGAAACAGATTTTCATCTTCCTCTGTAGAAATGGGTTCATCCAGTGCCTGCTCCGAGTTGATATCCAGAAGCCGGATTCTTTTTTGCCTTCCTTTTGGAACGGCATCAAAAAATTTACGGCGTGCATGAGCCAGACAGCAGATAAGAATTACATCTTCAATGCATCCGTATGCCGCATAACCATCGCACTGTATCATTCCATGAAAGCCTTTCAGGAATTCAATCGGATAGACGCTTGCCCGGCCCGGTTGATATTCATTCAGTGCCACTGGATGCTTCCCATCGCTTCCACTTTGATAAATCCACATGTAGGATTTCTGAGTTGCCTTTCGGCCATCCTCATGCAATACCTGACATGGAACCTCGTCTGCGTGAATAAGGTCTCTTCTTAAGAGTTCCTCATGCAGCCGGCTGTAAATCGGCTCCAGATATTCAAGAGCTCCTTTCATAAACCAGCGAGCCTGCGTTTCACGGGGAATGGGAACACCACTCATGCCAAAATCCATCTCCTGCCGATAAAACGGAAGATAAAGTCCCGCTTTCCGGTACATAGTCATTGCTACAAGGGATGGTGATGCCGGACTGTGTGGAAACAGAGACGCTGGAGCAGGTGCTGCAACAATCGTTGTTTCATCTTCTTCATGACAGCCGGGACAGCGCATCTTCAGCCTCATCAGACTCTTTCCGGTCTGCTGGCAGAGGGATATTTTTGAAATGCTCGCTTGAAATACCAAAGAATCTCCGGTTTAACTCGGCAATGGTTTCTTCCAGATTTGCAATGGTCTGGCGCAGATCCCGGATGGTATTCTGCATGTCCTCGCCGTTTTTTGTGAGGAGCGCAATCGTATTATTCTGTTGTTCAATGATTGTCAGAAAAGTGTTGATATCACTTTGCCGGTTGCTGCTGTTTGACATGATTTACCACCTGTTTATTTCTACTGTTATGTAAGTACGTAATCATACAATGCCAAAATACCTTCTTGTCTGATATACTCAGTCTTAAAATTCACTATTACTTTTTTATCAACTTCCTCATAAATAATTTCATCACTTTTCACATCATCGCTCCATATAATTATTTTCTTAACATTATCTATCTATTTTCGCTCTCACATGCTGGTCCAGATATTACTCCCAACCGGCAAAACTTCATACTAATAAATTTATTATTATTCCAAGAATCATTCCTAAAATCAAAAATGCCCACTTCATGATTTTGGATATTTTTAATCTATACTCCAAATCTCTACAATACATCCTGGTATTAGCTAATTCATTATTAATTTCAAATGATGTCTCATCATTATGTTCATTTGAGATACTATTTGACAATTCCATCAACTTCTCAACATATAAAGCTCTATCATGAGACAACCTCATGTTATATTTACCCTTCACTAAATATCGCTTGCCAATTAACTCAGGTCCATCATTAAAATAAAGTTCACCATCAATCGGCTCAACTATCAAGACCCTGTCTCCATAATGTTCAATGCACTTTTCATCGAACACCTTGTGGCAAAACGATTTTGACATAGCCCAAATACCACATACTTCATTTTCATCATATATTATATTTCCTTGTTCTAATTGTTTTTCATAATCAAGCCATGTTGCATTGTAGATTTTTCTCATTGGATGTTCTAATTCGAAATTACTATACATTTTTATCCAAATTTCACCTCTAAAATCCGATGCGGATTTTAGGTATTTATTTTTATACTGTTCCAGAACATTGAGAAGATCTCCCTTAAATTGATAAAGTTTTTCTAGCATAAAATTGACAGACATTTCTCTGGGACTTACTGTCCATAATTGCTGTGTAAAATCATAAACACTAATATCATTGGTCACCACTAATTTCATTTTAATGCCTTCCCAAATAATATTAACAATACACTTTTCACCTTCAATTTGAAATCTACATCTTGATATTTGTTTTAATGCTTCCTGTTTAACATATGAGAGTCGTTGCAATTCATTACTATTATGATAAATAAAATCTTTCAAGTCAAAAATATTTTCATTGTTTTTCATACAATACGTAAACGTCAAACCATGCGCCAGTCATTAAAATCAACGCCGCCCATTATTGGCGA
>ENA-ORSM01000044-ORSM01000044.1-human-gut-metagenome-genome-assembly--contig:-NODE-44-length-90570-cov-40.713053_pt1 | contig 90570 bp, 91 predicted proteins | sample MGYA00241903_ERZ509170 | MGnify/ENA primary metagenome ERZ509170 (study PRJEB26280, sample SAMEA2338784) | human gut metagenome | biome: human gut; feature: human-associated habitat; material: faeces...
TAAGCGTTGCGGTGACGTGGTTGGTGGCGTTGGCGGTTGTCGAGTTAATGACATAAAAGATAATGTTGTCGTTGCTGGAGTTGGTGATAAGAGTTGTCATGTTGTTGATGATATAACTGATGATATTACTATATATCTATAAGATGCAATTTTTTCATTTATCTGTCTGATTATCAGCATTTTAGCTATAAAAAATTGATACTCCAAAGTATCAACTTTATAACTGGCTCATACAAACTATATACTTTTGAGTACATATAGAATTTTATACCTATTATTACTTGTAAATATCGAATACAGATGATATATTCGCAAAATCATTTATTTAATCACTCTAAAGTATTCAATTATGAAAAAACCAATATTTAATTTTTCTAGTAATCCAGCTATTAAAGGACTTACTAAAACAGAAAAACAAGCTGTTGCTAATTATGTTTCTTCTGAACTTGATGATGCTACTAAATGGGTAAAACTTATTAAACCTATGCCTTTTGATATTAATCTTGAAGAATATGTTAAAACTAAAGCATTTATTCTAGCAGATGGTAGTACATTTAATATTGATTGTATTACTTATGAAAGAGGTAAATATTGTATTGTTTCACCTAATATATTTGGAGTATTATCTGATATTAAATCAGAAATAGCTACTAATATTGTTGCATTTATTGCTCGTAATATTAAATATAACAGTAATGTTATTGTTATTAGTGATGATGATATAGATGCTATTACTAAAAATAAACAAGTTTTTGACCGTAATATTCGACAATTATGTTCTTATGAAGTTTTAGCTAGAACTACTAAAAAAGATACATTTATTATTAATCCTAAATATATTCTTTATGGTAGATATGATGAATTTATGAGACATTATAAGAAGTTATATGAAAATAAAGATATTGAGACAAATAAATATGGTAGAATAGTTATAAAATGATGATGTTGTCGTTGCTGGAGTTGGTGATAAGAGTTGTCATGTTGTTGATGATATAGCTGATAATAAAATATTCTATATATCTATATAGATTTTGGTGTAAAGCAGCTACAAGCCTCTGTATCAGCGATTTACGATATTATGTTTTGTATAGTTACTATACATTTTTGTATCTGGCTCATGCAGCAAAATGTATATTTACTATACACTTTATAATTTTCTCTATAATTTGTATAGCTATTATACATTTTATTCCTATATTTGCACTGATAACTATAATTAATAACTAATAACTATACAACTATGCCAACATTCAAATTCGATACTAAAAAACTTACTAAAGCTAATAAAATTGCTCTTGCTAATACAGAAAGTAGATATATTAATTCTATTGTTAATAGTTCAAATACTATACTCCCTACTCCTTTTAATGTTCAATATAATTATAAAGATGTCGAACAAGATATACAATTTGGTCATAGACTATTAAGAGGTATAGAATCTAAACCTATAGGTGTATCATATAAACAAATTAGTGATAGATTGAATGATATAGATGATGCAGCTGATAAATATGTTCATAAAACTATTAAAGTTCTTATTAGAAATCTTAAATGGAACAGTAATGTTATTGTCATTAATAAAAATGATTATGAACATATTTGTAAAAATACGAGATTTGTTAGAGATGCACTTTATAAATTGCAAAGAGATAATATAATTCGTCTTACAACCGATATTCATAAAGTTGTTATTAATCATAATGAACTATTTTATGGTAAAAGAGAAGAATTTATACAAGATTATAATGATATGTATAAAGAAAAAGATTTAGATAAATTAATAACAGCTAGTGGTAAAATTAAAGCTGATTAATAATAGAAGAGGAGAATGAGCATGAGTACCTGAAGCTATTCCTACTGCTCCACTTCCTAATCCTCTTCCTAATAAACTTCTATATCTTGCTGCTATAATTCTTACTACTATTATTCTTACTCTAATTGCTTCTCTTACAACTCTAACTCTCATTATTCTAATTGTTATTATATCTTCTGCTCGAATTACTCTTGCATCATCATTATAACTTTTCGTTATATGCCTATAACTTTTAGTTATAATCTCATCTTCAATATCTTCATTTGCTATATCTTTTGCTATATCTTTTGCTATACCTTTTGTTATACCTTTTATTAGTCCTTTATTATCTTTATTATGATACCATTTATTATTCGTTTATTACCTTTGTTGATTTATCTATAAGACTTTCAATAATAACTCTCTTGACATTACATTTTCCATATCAATTATATTTATTTTTATAACCGCATACAGTTGTTTCATTTGTTACAGCTTATGCGGTTTCTTTATTTGTAGCAATAGTTATAACATCATCTGTTATAATAATATACTATATTGCTGTAAATAATAATTGTAATAATAATTGTTATATGTGAGAATATTATTATATTTGTAGTTGTAAATCTTTTAAATTAATTAGTTATGAAACAGAAAAAAGAAAAACCTGAAACTCCAGCTCATGTATTAGCTTTGTCTAATGTTGTTAGAAATAATGCTAATGTTAGAGGTGTTACTATTGAATATCTGAAAAGATGTTTTGGTGAAGATGCAAATGTATCTCTATTGGCAGATAGATTTATTATTATTAAAGATGGACTTAAACGAGAATATCGTTATAGTAATAAACAATTTCTTGAATGTTTTACTGCTGCTTTTGATGAATTTAGTAATAGAACTGCTGCTTTATTAGATGAATTTGTTGCTAAAGAAGTCAATCGTAGCTTGCCCGTAGAGGATTAATGCCAAATAATATGACTTATATAATAAATCTCTTTGTATTAAGTGCACTTATTGTTGCTATTCTAGTTATGCTTATTATAAGTGTATTTGTTATATGTTGTATTGTATCTGATATTCGATATGGTCGAGGTGTTAAGCTATTTGATATTATAACATTTGTTATTAGCGTTGTTGTAATTTTTGCTACTATAAGTGGTATTATTAAATATATTGATTTATGGCTATAGAATATGTAGAAACTGTTGATAAAGAAGAAAATACTATTAGTATTGATTCTGATGTTGTTAATAAAGATATATCAGAAATAGAAGTTGGTAGTCTTTATGAAGATTATGTTAGTGAAGATAATGCATTTGGTTTTAATAATTAAATAAAATGAATATGAAGAAAGTTGTTATGATTGACATTCCCTACGGGCAAGATGTTATAGCTAAAACTAATAAAGAAAAGTTTTTAGATGCTATTGCTTGGATTGAAGATTTTTGTAAAAAGTATGATGAAGATAGAACTGGTTTTCTTGAAGCTGTTGTTAAAGCTCAAGAATGTCCATTAAGTTATGCTTATTTGCTGTCAATCCTCTACGGGCAAGCTACAATAGCTAAAGATATGACAAAAGATGAAATTGAATATGTTAATTGCGTTGTCAATGATGCTATTAATACTATTGTAAAAATTAATAAGTCTTTATGTCATAATATTAATGTTAGCATAAGCGAATTTAATAAAATTGCTGATAATAATATTAATGAATTAATGGATAAATTTAAAGATATTCCGACTGATATTCTTGAAGCTGTTGTAAAAAAAAGAAAATCTGAAAAATAATTATATGTTTAACTGCAATTTCATAGTAAACAGACTACTCTTGCTTGTGAAAGTAGGAGTAGTTGCACTCCAACTGATGAGATAAATGAAGTCTAAACTATTTATAATAGTCTTGGAGTTATTACAACTGCATAAATACATTGTGTTAATTATTTTAGTAACCAGTATTGTCTGTGAAGATAGTACTGGTTTTTTATTTGATTATTGTTTAATTTAAATATATTGATTATGGTAAAAGAAGGAGATTACTGTAAATATAATTTTGTTATATTAGAAGAACATAATGGAAAAATTTTACCTTGTGAATATTGTAAGATTCGTTGTATTCATTCTAAAAATAAAAAAGATAATGATTATTTAGTAAAAAAGAAATAACTATGGATACTATTGCAAGCCTTTTAACTGATGTTATGGTTGATAGTCTTATTAGCAAATATGCTAAATTTCATAAAGGAGAAACTGTTCATTGTAAGGCTAATCAACGTGAAGTTGTTATTGCTAATGTTATTTATGATAATAACACTGATGCAATATACTATGATATTCGATGTGGTCATTCCCAGTATCATGCGATTCCTGAATACTTATTGACCGCTACAGCCTAAATTTGCCACTTCTTTTGACTTCTGATAGACTTTTATATCAATCGTGATAATTTGTATTACTTTTGTGAGAAAGTCCGTCAGATGTCAAATAAATGGCTCATTCTGAATTTTTATATAATATAGAAATAAATAATTGATATGAAATGTTTTAAATGTACTAATAAATCTAATAATGTTCTTCTTGTTGCAGCTAATGATATAGAAGAATTAGAACGTGTGATAGAACTTGCTGATGATTGTCATGTTTTGAAAAATGATTATCGCGATATGATTATTGAGAGAATAAAAGAGTTGAATTATAATGCTGATAGAGCTACTATAATATTTGAAGTATGAGTAAAAATATAACACTTAGTAAAAATCATGGTCTTAATCCAAGTATGATTAAATGTTTTATTTGTGGTAAACATCATAGTATTGCTTTGTTTGGTAGACTTAAAGGAGATACTCAAGCACCTAGAGAAATAGTAGATGGTAGTATATGTCCTGATTGTCAAAAAGTTATTGATGATGGTGGCGTATTTATCATTGAAGTTGAAAAACAAGAAGCAAATCCATATAGAACAGGAAGATTAGTTGCTATTAAAAAAGAAGCTGTTGCTATTCCTAATAACGGAATCATGCTTTGTCCTAAAGAAGATTTTGAACAAATGTTTGGTGAACAATTTAAAGATAAATAATATGAAATTAATACATTTCTTTAGACTAATACAAATGTCTATATTTCAAAAAGGTGTTACTATTATGATGTATAATAAGTATTATGGTGATAATATGACTTATAATAATACTTGGTTCTTTTGTCCTCGTGTTGTTTGCAATGATGGGTTTAGTATAAGTCTACAAATACATAATGGTAATTATTGTTCTTCTGAAAATGGTTATAGAACTTTAGGTCATACTATGGAAACTGTTGAATTTGGTTTTCCTAATCAAGATGAAGAACTTCTTAAAGTATATGCAGAATGTCCTGAAGATGTTACTACTACTGTTGGTTTATTACCTATTGATGTTGCTCAACAAATAATTGATAAGCATGGTGGAATTGATTGGGATAAAACTGTTAGTGTTGAAGAATTTAATAATTTAGTTTATGGTAAAAAAGATAGAAAATGAAAAAGGATTTCTTATTATAGAATTGACTTTAGATGAAGCAAGAAATAAATGTAAGTTTGGTTATGGTAATAAACTTATTTGTGACCAATGTAATAAACTTATTGAAGATGATAATGAGATTATATATTTTATAGCTGTTCTTAATATGGCATTTTGTAAAGAATGTTATGAAGAATTTATTAAAGATGCTGAACATTATGAAGAAGATGAAGATTTTGAAAAAGAACAGTATAATGTTGTTGCAGAGATGTTAGGACTAGAGTTGGTTGATTAGTCTAACATTCCTCTACGGGGGAGATTTTGTAGCAGAAGTAACTAGTGTTGCTTCTGCTTTTATTAATATTATTGTTTAATTTAAAACTTATGTAAAGTATGGCAAAAAATTATGATGAAGTAAGTGTTATCAAAGCACTGAAAGCAATTAATGGAATTAAAATTGTAACTAATGACAAAACTGTTAGAATTAGTAAAGGTGTGAGAATGAGTAATTCTATATCTGGAAAAATTGATTACTTATGTAATTATAAAGGATATACAAGAATTATGACAAATGATGAAGTGGTTGAAGTTCAGGATAGCTTGCCCGTAAAGGATAGAAAGGAAAACAAACGTACTATGAAACAAGCTATAATGACTAATAGTAAGAAACAATATAAGAGATAATGTTATGGTAACTTTTAATTTCTCTTTATCTGCTATTAAGAAAAAAGAGAAAAGTAAACCTAAGACAAATGTAGTAGAAACTATTGAAGGTGTCATCGCTATTGTTAATAACGAATATAAGTTAAAAGCAAATGATGTTTTATATGATATTGATGAAAATAGTATTTCTACTAAAGGAAAACGAATTATTTATACTCGAAGATTAGATGAAAATGGTCATAGAATAAAGATAATTCGTAATGGTGAAGATACGGTTGATGTTGGAACAAAACATTATACTAGTATTGCTATTGGGTTAAAAGTTAAAGCTAATATTTGTTTTATTAATAATAAAAGAATATGTGCTATAACTAAAGTTTATCATGATACATTATTAAATGATATAGATATAGATACAATAAAAGAAGTATTTTTTGAATATGATTAGTTTAGACCAAAAAGCTATTAAACCTAATTTTACTCCTAGTCAAGAAAAAGCTGTCGATAATATAATAAGTTTTATAGCTGAAGATTTTAATAAACTTAAAAATGTTCAAGCATTATCTGGCGCAGCAGGGTGTGGTAAAACTTTTGTTACAAATTATATAATTGAGCATAGTAAATATGGTTCAAGTATGTTTTATCTTGCTGCTCCAACACATAAAGCTTGTCGTATATTGTCTAATGCTACAGGAGGTAGAAAAGTAACTACTATACAAGCTGCTTTTGGGTTTAGAATTGATACTAATATTGAAGATTTTGACCCTAATTTGCCTGCTTTTAAACCTATTGGTCCGCCTAAAGTTGCTAATGTAAAAGTTCTTATTGTTGATGAAGCTAGTATGCTTAATAAAGCATTAGTTACTTATATTAATAAATATTGCGCTGATAGAAAAATTAAAGTTCTTTACATCGGTGAATAGCATTGCCGATATAAAATTCTTCTAATTGCTGGAAACTCGTGAAGTTATTAGTGCTACAACATAAGATGAAAATCTAAGTGTGAATGCTTGAAAAACTAATAATATATGACAATCAGCAGCTAAGGTTCTAAGTAATAATGTGAATTATGAAATGAACAAAGTTCATCGACTATCCCGAAAGGGAGTAGATTTTTTAAAAATCGAAACGGAGAAAGTTGCAAATTATCAATTTTCGCCATATATTTGTAATGAACTTTTAAATTATAAATATATGGTTACATTTAATTTTACAATTAACAAAAAGAAAAGGAATATTAATAGCGTTAAAGATATTCCTAGTAAGTATGATTATTCTTTTAAAGATTTAGAAAGAATTTGTGTTTATCTTCATTATTATAATGATGAAGAACTACCATTTTATGTAGGTCAAGGTACTATTAGTAGAGCATTTAATTTTAATAATAGAAATAATCTTTGGAAAAATAAAGTTAAAGATGTTTCTAAAGTTAAAGTAGTTATAAATAAAATAGATATATCTATTGAAGATAGTATAACTATAGAAAAAGAATTAATAGCTAAATACAAATGTATTGAAAATGGTGGTTGTTTAGTTAATGGAAATGAAGGTGATACTTGTATTGGGAAAAAAGGAAATGAAAATTATTTTTATAACAAACATTTTATTGGTAAAGAAAATGGTAATTATGGAAATAAATATGAACTTAATCCTAATTCAAAACCTGTTTTACAAATAGATATTTTAGGTAATATTGTTAAAGAATGGGCATCAGCTACAGAAGCGGAAGAAATTGGGCATTTTTACGCTGGATGTATAGCTGATTGTTGTTCAGGAAAAAGAAATATTCATAAAGGCTATCAATGGATTTATAAAAATAATTATGATACTGATAAAAATTATGAATATATGCCAGGTAAAACTAATAATAGAATTTATATTGGTATTTCTTTAGCTATAACAAATAATGATGAACATGAATTTAGAATATTTTATGGTTCACAAGACCTTAGAGATAATGGCTTTACACCTAAAAATGTCAGTCAAGTTATAAACGGTACAAAAAAGAGTCATAAAGGATATGTTTTTGTTGATTTTTTTAAACTTGATAAAAAATATAAAGAACAATTTTTACCTTATATAGATATTGATAATGCAACTAAGATATAGTCAGGCTTATAATGAAAGTTATAAGATTATTGGATGCAAATCAGCTTAGTCCTGTAAATGAGAAAGTTAGTACTGCTTTTAAAAATGCTTATAAGACTAGCGAACTTAAAGAAATTGTACGACAAGAAAAAGATAATCCTGTTACTGAATTGTTGGCAATGCTACGTGATGATATAAAACATAGAACATTTAATTTTCTTAGTTATATTTATAAAAACAGAGAAAATATAAATGGTGATGTTGGATATAAAGTATATAATCGACAAGAATTTACAAATGTTGTTATGAATAGATTTTCTGATGAAAATTTTGCAACAAATGTTGATTTGTATCGTATGGTAGCATATACTAATAATGCTGTATCTTATTGGAATAAAGTTATTCGTCAAACTATTGTTCGAAATGCTGATAAGACTATAATTAATAGAAATGATTTGATAATGTCTTATACAACTATTGTTGATGATTTTAATGATATTATTATTAATAATAGTGAAGAATATATTATTAAAGACATAGTTAATTATGAAGATGAAACTTATAATTTTAAAGGTTTTATGATAAGGTTTCAAGCTATACATGGTGGAGCTGTTACTAAGCCTTTATTTGTTATAAATCATTTTGATGCTTATACATTGAAAACATATTGTGATGAGGTAAATTATCTTATTAATAAAGCAAAAAATGCTGATATTAAAACTCGTTCTAGTTGTTGGAAGAAATATTATGAGTTTAAGAGAAAGTATCTTTTGCTTGAAAATGTAGTTGATTATACAGGTAAGATTATTATTTCAAGAGATATAGATTATGGATTTGCTTTAACAAGTCATCGAAGCCAAGGTAGTACTTATGATAATGTATTTGTTGATATAAATGATATGTGTTATGATAAAAATGGTAATGCTTATAGTAATGTAGATGATTTGTTAAGACGATTGTATGTAGCTTGTAGTAGATGTAAGAATAAATTGTATATATGTTATGGATAATATAGAATTTGTAAAAAATAATCTTGGTAAAGAATGTCATATAAATGAATTTGCAGATAAAGGAATGATTGTTGGTTATCGCAATACTGAATATGTTATTATAGGATTTTATAATTATGTCACAGACAGATGGATGACTGACCCTTATAATGATAATTATGAAGGTGATAAATTTATTATTCAATCTGCTATGTTTAAAACTTATTATTATGTGAGACCATCAAATATTAAAATATTATGACGGCTGAAGAATTTATAAAGAAACATCTCGGTAAAACTTATAAAAATGAATCGGATGAAGAAGTTATGATTGTTGGTATATCAGAAAATGATATAATAATAGGCAGATATAACAATACAGGTTGGGATATTGTTAATAGTTATGATGATATTAGAATTAATTCTCCTATGATTGAAAGTTATAATTATTTATGGTGCGGTGAACTTTATATTGTAGATAAATTATTATCATTATAATGTTTTATATGACTGTTGATACTTGTATTCATTGTCAGTATTGTATAAATAGAATGTTTAATATTGGTCGTACTATTGATATTGGCATAGGATGTATAACTTCTGATATTGTTATTCTTTTACCTATGTATGGTAATAAGAATTTTCGTAATAAATTATTAGAAGATTTAAAAGCTATTTGGCTTGAATATACAGGACGAAATATGCTTGAACAATGTTACATTACGTATAATATTAAATGTTCTACTTATAATTGTTCATACAAACTTTATGAGAATAGTATGAGTAATTGTCGCAATATATTGAATGAAGAACTTATGAGAGTTCCTTATAGATATATGATTGTGATTAATAGTACTCGTACTATTTTTCCTAATGGTTGTTCTAATAAGATTATCAATTATGGAAAATATTGTTTTTACAATATAAAGTTTTCATTTGATAAATATAATGAAGCTGAGGTAAAGAAAGCTATAAAAACAGATTTTGTTAATGCTATAAAATATTATAATATGAGAAGATATGTATGATAAGAATAGAATGTTATGATGTGGAAGTACTTCCTAACTTTTTTTCGATAACATTTATTGATTTAGCTAGTTATCTTGATACTTTTAAAGATGTTGTAGATAGTAAAGGAAAAGCAATTCCTATTGTTCAAAAAATATCTGTTAAAGAATTATTACAAAGACTTGATGTTGTAAAATGTAAACAATTTTATATTACAGATACAGATGATAGTCAATTATTCTCAATGGTTGAATATATTAATGGATTTAAAGCTAATGAACTTTATCCTCGTAGTGATTTATATGGTTATAATAGTCAAAGCTATGATAATCTTATGATTGCTGCTTTATTAATGTATTTTGGTCAAACAGATACTACAAAAGAACTTATTACAAGGCTTTATGAAACATCAAAAAAGATAATTGAATTACAAGATAATAAAGATGGTGCTAAAAATGATTTTCTATTAAGAAGTTTAAGAAAATATCCATTGCCGTTTAAAGGTGTAGATGTAATGAAAGTGTTTGCTTTGAATAAAGCTGGAACTATTGTTGATAGTAAAACTGGAGAAAAGAAATATATTCCAAAAGGCTTAAAACAAACTAGTATAAATCTACAATGGTATGAACTTCTTGAATACGAATTACCTGATATATGTGATAAAGATTATCACTATTATGCAAAAGATACAAGATATAAAGGTTATGATTATAAAAAGCTCACCAATGTAATTGATAAATGGGATAGATATATAATAGATGAATATATTCCAGATATGATGCATTATAATAAAAATGATGTATTTATTGTTTGTGAAATTGTTCGTCTTAATCCTAATGAAATTAAATCTCGATATGCTGTTTCTGCTTCTTATAAAGTAGATGTTCTTAATAGTAGTCGTAGTAATATGGCTAATGTTTTATTTCAAAAGTTTTATACTAAATATAGTGGTATTCCATATGAGAAATGGAAAGATGGAAGAACTAAAAGAACTGCTATGAATTTAGGTAAGATTATATTTGATTGTGTTGAATTTAAAACTCCACAGTTACAAGAACTACTTAAAGAAATAAAAAAGACTACATTATATAGAGTTAGCAAAGATGCTTTTGAGAAAGAAGTTATTATTGGTGATGTTAATTATACTCTAGCTACAGGTGGACTTCATAGTAAAGATAGACCAATGGAAATATGGAGTACTACTGAATGGGATATATCTAGCAATTCCTCTACGGGCAAGCTACAAAGAGATAATGCTTTTACAATTTATCATTTTGACATAAGTGACGCAGTGTCGTAATCTCGTGAATTGCTGGAAACTCCTAAAGCTGTTATTACTAAAACAGAAGATGAAAATCTAAATGGCAATAGTTACGAAAGTAGAAAAGAAATAACAGATGATATATGGAATAATATTCCTAAGTATCGTAATAATGGACAATCAGCAGCTAAGACTACTCATTATATTGTGAAATATAATAATAGTAAAGTTCATCGACTATCCGAAAGGAGTACACATTATTAATAAATGTGGAAGTGCGAGAAATCTTGTTATAAGATTAAGATATAGTCAGGTTCATAGTGAAAGCTATGATGTTAATGCGCGTCGTATTATCCTAGTATTATGGCTGCATATAGTGTTGCTCCTGCTCATATGATTGAGAGTGCATTTCGTAATCTAATACAATGGATGAAAGATACTCGTGTTACTGTTAAGCATAGCGAAGAAGCTATAATTGATGGTATTCCTAAAGATGTGCTTGCACTTGTATTAAAAATTGTCATTAATAGTATATATGGTAAATTTGGAGATGAAAATAGTCCACTTTATGATAGACTTGCTACTCTTCGAGTTACTATAAATGGTCAATTAATGATGCTTATGCTTTGTGAAGAACTTGAACTTAATAATATACATATTATATCTGCTAATACAGATGGTATTATGGTAAAAGTTTATGAAAAAGATAAAGCATTGTTTAATGATATAACAACTAGATGGCAACAAAAAACTAAAATGGAAGCAGATAGTGATATTCTTCATTGTCTTATAGCTAGCAATGTAAATAATTATTTAGCCTTATTTAGAGAAGAAAAGAAAGAAGTTAGAAAGTTAAAGACAGAATTTAAAGGAGCAATGAACCCAGATATGTATCGTATTGACTTACAAAAAGGATATGATAAACCTATTGTTGCTAAAGCTGTTTATGAATATTTCATTAATAAAGTTCCTATAATGGAAACTCTTCAAAAAGCTACTAATATTCTTGATTTTTGTATGACTCAAAATGTTGGTAGACAATTTCATGTTGAAGAAACAAAAGTTGTTAATGGAATACTTACAAAAATAGTTTGTCAGCGATATGTTAGATTTTATATTAGTAATGATGGATATACAATAGAAAAAGTTCATAATATTACTAATAGTAGGTCAAGAATGGCAGCTGGAGTTAAAGTTTGTGTTGTAAATACTTTAGATGATACTGATATTAGTTTAAGAAATATTGATTTTAAATATTATTATAATGAATGTATGAAATTAATAGACCCGATTAAGTTAGGTATTACTCCTAAAGGTAAAGGAAAGAGTAAAATTCGTAAATTTAGTGGAATGTACAATACTTTATTTGATGATGTAGATGAATAAAACATATATTGATATAGCAAATAAATGGAGAGAAAATAAATGTAAAGGTTGTTGTATACTTCTTGAACCTTATAATCCTGCTATACTAATAGAATATATAATGAAAAGAAGTATAGAGAAAAATCCAAATATAAAAGCTCTTATTGTAGTTAAAGATTATGATGTTAGAACTAGTATTGTGAATTATTTAAAAGAAAACAATGTAAGTTCTAATAATTATGCTTGTATTACTTCTGTTTATGTAAAAATAGGTGTACATTATAATTATGATATAGCTTTTTATGTTGGATTAACTGATATGTATCAAGCAAATTATATTAATAGTATAATTAAATATGGACTATTTATTATAACAACAGATAAAATTCATCCTGATTCTCGTGCTTATCTTTATAAATATTTTCCTATATTAAATCAAGCTGATTATGTTGCTAAATATGCAGCTAAATATAGCTTGCCTGTAGAGGAAATCCACATTGGAGTACAATTTGCTAGACAGGATGAAAAAGAATTATATGATAAATATAGTGATTATATAAATAAAACTATTAATATATTTGGTAGTCTTGAAAATATAAATCGTGCTAGAGTAGGAGATAAAACTACAGGTCAATCTGCTGAAGCTGTAAGATTATCTATTGCTCAATATAATGGTTGGAATGAACATCTTGATGTAACTATACCTTTTAATAAGCAAATAGATGATTTATTTAATCCTATTAGTATAGAAGAAAGATGTTCTACTGCTTATAATATTTTTCGTGAACGTAATAATTTAGTAAATAATAATGTAAATAAGATACCTATAGTTATAGATTTATTAAATGGAGAATTAAAAGATAAGAAAGTAATAATAGTTAGTAAGAATACTATTCTTGCAACAGAAGTTTATAAAACTCTTAATAAAAATAATATATCATGTGGTGAATTTCATAATGATATTGAAGCTAGACCTGTTTATGATGAAAATGTTGGAGATTTTATAAGATATAAGACTGGTAATCGAAAAGGAGAAGTAAAAAACTTCGCCGCACAAGCCATTTCCAGCCTTTCTGTGCAATCTTTCAACTCAAACAATATTAGAGTATTATCCATTAAAAATTGTTCGTCAGACAGTCTAGAAATTACGTGTAATGCGATTATATTCATGTCGCCAAACTGCTATAATATAAAAGAGTTTCTATATAGATATAATAAACTTACTTTTAATACTGATAAAATAAAAATCTATAAATTATATATGATAGGTACAAATGAAGAAAATGATTGTAGTAGACTAAAACCTATTAATGAAAATCATGAAATAAAAAATATTACAGAGAATGAAAAATATTATGTTCAAAGTTTTGGTAGTTCAGAATAATTGCTTATATTTGTCATGTAATCAAAAACAATAAAGCTCTTTGACATTATGACAGAAGATAAAGAAGTAAAAGAAAAGAAAGATGTTGCTATTGTTAAACATGATGTTGGTAATTGTACAATAGATACTATTAATCTATTGGATGAAGAACAACTTGCATCTGCTAAAAGATTTCTTACTGAAATTGTAAGAAGTGAGAAAGGTGGTATTAAGACTATTAACGATGGTCTTGCTATTCTTATGAGAGCAAAAGATTTGGCTCTTCCTTTTAGCACTTGTATAGAACATATTCATGTTGTCAGTGGTAAAACGGTAATAGATATTCATATTATCAAGGCTTTGTTGTCAAAGGCACAAGTAATTTGGGAATGTACTCACGATTATACTTGTCTGTATCAATATACAGATGGCAATATTGCTTATAATGAGAATAATCTACCTGAGTATTGTAAAAAGTGTGCTACAGCTAAAGAAGCTGCTGAAATAACTAAAGAAAGTAATGGAGATATAGTTGGAGTTTATCAAGTTAGATATTATCAAGATTATAATGGTAATGTTTATGATGAATTTAAACTGAATAGTAATTTTGCTATTGCACCTAATAGAATAGTTGCTGCTGAAATTGCTAAACAAAACAAAATTCCAATATTTAGAATACCTCCACAACCTATTGATTATATTACTGAATATAAATTTAAACGTGCTAGAAGTATTGGTAATGAAATTCATATTCAAGAATGTACATCACATTTTAGTTATCAAGAAGCTCAACAAGCTGGTTTCTTTACAAAAGATACTTATCAAAAATATGCTAGAATAATGATTAGTCATAGAGCATTTACTCTTGGTGCTAGAGATATTGCTAGTGATATTTTGATGGGTTGTCAAGAAAAATTAGAGTGGAAACTTCAAGATAATATCGCTATCAATGATAATGATGTTATTGATGCAGAAGTTGAAACTGTAGAAGAATAGAGTTGAATTAGTCAAACTCTTAAAACTTTGATTAATGCTATTTGTATTAATATAATTAATTTATTTATTCACATTTAAAATTTTACAATTATGAAAACATTTGGTAAATTGTCTTTCGGTATGTCAGTAGTTAATCTTGCAAAACGTGGTGTAGTTGCTGAGCCTGAACTTATTGCTAATACAACTCCTGGTTCTTTTAGATTGACTGCTCCTGTTACTCGTGCTTTAGGTATTGCAAGTGGTGATTATGTAATGTTTGTTGGTAACACTGCTGCTATTGATATGGCTATTGCACAGAAAGATGAAGAATTGGTAGCATGGTGTCAAGAAAATAATATTGATATTACTTCTCCTGCTGGTATTGATGCTATTCACGAAGCATTTGATATGTGGGCTGTTGCTAAAGGTATTCAGGAATTTGATGCTAAAGGTAATCCTATAAAAGTTTCTGAAAGATGGACTAAGGATGCTAAGATGGCTTATGTGACTAATGACTTTGATAATATCTTTGAAAGTGCAAAAGCTAATGGTGAAGCTGATTTTGTTGCTGCTTTGACTGCTGAAGGTATGACTAAAGAAGCACAGATTGAAATGATTGCTAATTCATTGCAGCCCGAAGTTGTTGATAAATATCGTGGTGCTAAATGCGCTAATCCTTCTAAGTTTGTTGGTATTGGTAATGTTGTTACATTTGCTGATGCTTCTGTATGGACTGCATTGAAAGCTAATATGGGAGAAACAATGAAATCTCATAGTCGTATTTTCTCTGTTGATATTACAGAACTTATGGATGTTGTTATCAATGATGGTTGCAAAGATGTAACAATTAAAGCTGCTGTATTGAAAGAATATCGTGATGTTGAATCTACTCGTAAGAAAGATAACGAAGAAGGAGAAAATGAAGAAACTTCTGCTGAATAATCTTCTGTTATAAAAATGATTTTCAAAGGCTGTACATGATACTAATGTTGATTGTACAGCCTTATTTTGTACAAAATAGTTATTAATCTTTTAAAACTTAATTAAGTTATGACTACAATTAATCCACAAGTTACAAATGTTGAAGAGGCTAATGTTAATGGTGCTAATGTTGAAACTCCGAAAAAGAAACGTAGAGGTTTAGGAAGTGTTCGTGGTGCTAGTAGATTGAAATTTTCTAAAGATGATTATAATCGTTCTAACGGTTTGTTTATTGGTCATCTTGATACTGTTGAAATGAAATGGGCAACACAGAAAGAAGATAATGCTACATCGTTTGCTGGTCTTGCTGTTCCTTATCTTGCATTTACTTTTGCTAGTAATCATGATAAAGAAACTGATAGACGTTATATTACTCTTCGTGTAATGCCTGTTGAAAGTAGTGCATTGACTATTGAAGGTGGTGATGAAGAATGGAAGTTTAATCAGCAAATGGGATGGCTTAAACATATTCTTGATGTATTTGTTCTTCGTGGTAAACCAATGACAGAAGAAATGGAAGATAAACTTGCACTTTCTTATGTTGATACTGATGAAGAAGGACAATATGTTCCTGTTGAGCCAGAAGAAGTATTAGCTGGTTGGAGAGCATTATTTGAAAACTTTATTGCTATTCTTGAAAATGATGGCAAACCATATTACAAGAATGATAAAGGTGGAATTCTTCCTATTTGGATGAAGTTGCTTAAATATGTTCGAGTTCGTGATAGAAAAACTAAAGAAATGTATTGGACACCTGTAGCTTCAGGTAATCAAGCTGGTGATTATAGTTTTACTAATTTTGTTGGTGAAGGTGCTATTGAAATTTATCATCAAGATAAAGCTCCTAATTTGAGAGTTGATGTTTCTAAAGAATCTGTAACTGACAAAGAAGTTCCAAATAAACCTAAAACTCCTAACATGCCAGCTATTCCAGGAGTTCCTACTACTGGAGTAACTCCTACTAATATTGGTATGGGTGGTGCTACTCCTATTGGTGGTGCTGGAGCATTTGACCCTAATGCAAATTATGGTACTCCTGTTAGCGGTGAAGATTTACCATTTTAATATTTAATTGTTAGTAGAATGGCTAGGACTTTAATTAGTTCTAGCCATTTTTTTATTAATATAAATATTATTGATATGATTAAATGTTGTTCTGTAGAAGGTTGTAATAATCCTGTCAAATATAAAGGATTATGTAATAGACATTATTTACAAATGAAACGGCATGGATGCATAGTTCAAACATCTAATGATTATAGTAAAATAAATATATATGATAATTATGCAGAAATATTAATAACAGATAAAAAAAATAATATAATAAATAAAGCTATAATTGATATTGAAGATGTAAGCAAATGTGAACATTATAGATGGACTATAACTAGTGCTGGATATGTTGTTACTTATAAAAATAATAAACAAATATTATTACATCAACTCATACTACCGAAAAAATGTAATAATACTATAATAGACCATATAAATCAAAATAAATTTGATAATAGAAAATGTAATTTAAGAGAAACAACTTATTCTTTAAATAGTCATAATAGAAATAATTTTGTTAATCCTAAAGGTATTTATTTTAATAATACGGAAAAACTTTGGCGAGTAGAATTTATATATAAAAATAAAAAATATTATTTTGGTAGATATAAAGAAAAAGAACAAGCAGAAATAATAGCTAAATATCATTTAAAAAGATTAGGTATAATTTGATATGAGAAACATAAATAATGGTACAATAAGTAAAGATTATGTACTCTCTAAAGTTAGTCAAATTAAGATATTCAGCAAATATTTAAATATATCAGAAGATATTATAAAAGATTGTATTAATAATGGAACTTTAATAAGCAATCCTTTACGAGTAGATATTCATCCTTCTGCTGGTTTTCGTTACAATAATAAAAACAAATTAAAGTTTAGAGATTTTGGTAATGAAATGTTTTGGGGTGATTGTTTTGATGTTGCCGCTTATGTAATAAGTAATGCGTATAATACACATATTGATATAAATAATAAAAATGATTTTATGAAAGTTCTTAAACATATAATGAGAACTTTTAAAGATATTTTTTATGGAACAGAAAAGGATGAAAATTTAGATAATGAAATAAATATAGGTATTAATAATATTCGTAATAGAAAAAATGTTATAGAACTTGTAATTCGTAATTGGGAAGATTATGATATAAATTATTGGAAACAATTTGATATAGATATTAGTCTGCTTAATACTAATTTTGTTTATCCTATTGACCAATTTTATATTAATCGTAATATTAATCCTGAACCTAAATATTATCATAATAAAAAAGATTTATGTTATGGTTATATATTAGGACAAGATAAACATGGAATATATAATATTAAACTTTATTTTCCTAATCGTAAGAAAGGTGATGTTAGATTTATTACTAATTGTAATCATATTGAAGGCGTTCTTAATTTTAATACAAATGATAAATATGATTATATAGTTATAACTAAATCTACTAAAGATAGGCTTGCTTTAAAAAGCTATTTAAACAAGACTACTATGTCATCATTCCTCTACGGGCAAGCTACAATAGGCTTAATTAATATTCCATGTGAAAGTTATAAATTAAAAGATAGAGAATATGAATATCTTCTTAATAATATAAAAGATAGATATAATATTATCAGTCTTATGGATAATGATATGACTGGTAAAAAAGAAGCTATATATTTAAAGAAGGAATTCAATATTACTCCTATACTTATTCCTAAAGAATATGAATGTAAAGATTTTGCTGAATTAAGACAAAATTACTCTATACAAGTTATTGACAATTTATTTAAAAATGTAATAAATTATATACAAGAAGATGAAAACATTGAAATTGATTGGAATACGGAAGAGAGCAATACTTTGCCGTTTTAATAATTATGCAAAAGAAGTTGCTGCGATGATACCTTTAACTGATGAACAAGTTGAAGAATTAGAAGCAAATAGAAAAATTATTATTGATGATAAAACAATTACTAGCGATAATATATATTGTTATGGTGATATTGATTTATCAGATAAAGAAAATGTTGAATATATTAAGAAATTTAATTTAATTAATCAAGATGATTTTTCTAACACTATACATAGTAATTTTAATTACGAAGAAGGTATTGTTAAATATGAAGGTAAAATTCCTAAAACTTATTCAACAGGTAATGTAATACTATGGTTTAAATATAATCATTTACTTATTGGAAAACCAAAGAATATATTAATATATAGATGTAAAAAAGTTGATTTATGATAGAATTGGATAAAATAGATATTAATTTTATTAATAGTGAAATTAATAATAAAGGACATTGTAAAGTTTTAGATGAATTGTTACATAGTTTAGATGTTACAAGACATCTTCCTGATGGTATGAGAATAACAGCGACTACTTATTATACTTATTATGCTGATTTAGCAAGATATGATTATACTATTAAAGATGCTGTTGCAAAAAATATATTAAGTGATGAACAATATAATTTGTATTGTGATAAACTTAATGAAAGAATTGCCGCTAATCTCGAATATGAAAAACTTAATCCTCCAATGAATCCTTATAAAGATGGAAAAAGAAAAGTTAGTAAAAATTCTAGAAGTACTAGAAAAGCTAGAACAACGGATATGTTTACTGGAGAAACTACTATAAGTACTATTAATGATAAAGGTGGTATTGTTAGGTCGAAAAAGATTAAAATACCTGAAGGTAAATTAGTATTTAATTTTAATAAGAAATAATATGCAATGGTTATTTAGAAGAAATAATACTGGACAACCATGTTGTTGGGGTGTTGAGTTAAATGATAATTCAATAGTTGTACAATATGGAGTTGTTGGTAAAACTATTCGTCAAGAAAAATATATTGTTACTCAAAAAGATGGTTTGAAAGAAGTTAAATCACGTATTAATGAAAAAGTTAAACAAGGATATATGTTTGCTAATGAAATACGTGATGACAATACTGTTAATGATTTTCCTTCTTTAGATTATTTGAATAATTATCTTCCTTATGATAGAAGTAATAATAACAATGATGTTCTTCTTGCTATGTTAGCGAAAACTTATAATAGCAATTTATGGAAGAAATATTCATTAATGCTAGGACAATGGAAAATTAATGGTTTAAGATGTTTTATATCTGCTTATCAAGATAATGATATATTTGCTTCTACACGATTAAGATTTCAAAGTAGAGAAGGTCTTATTTGGACTACTCTTGATAGTCTTGAAGATTATTTATTATCAGTATTGCCAAAAGAATTATTAGATTTAATGGTGATTGAACATTTTGTTCTTGATGGTGAAGTTTATCTTCCTGGTTATAGTATAAATGAGATTAATCATTTTGTTAAAGATAAAACTGATGATAGAAATAAACTATTACAATTTTGGTGTTATGATTTAGCTATCGCTGATATGACACAAGAGCATAGATTTGATATTCTTGATAATTATTTAAACAATCATAGAATTTTATTTGCAAATAAAGATGCTCATCTAAATAATACTAATAGATTAGTTTATCTTCCTCGTGTTGAAATATCAAATGATTATACTGCTATATATGCTCGTGATTGTTTTATAAAACTTGGTTTTGAAGGTCTTATACTTCGTAATCCTAATGTTGAATATCAATTTGGTAAACGTAGAGTTGGTTTTCTAACTAAATATAAAGATAAAACTGATGGAAGATTTGTTATTATTGATATTCAAAAAGAACAAAAAAGAGATTTACCTATTATAACTTGTCGTAATGATATTAATAATGAAACTTTTGAAACAAGATTTAGTTATCCACATGAACGACAAAAAGAAATACTTGATAATAAAGAAAAATATATAGGTAAAAGTGTGTTTATTGCTTTTGGCGAAAGAAGTGGAGTTACTAATTGTCCATTTCATATTAGAGAAGTTTATTTAATAGATTAGAATGGTAAAAAATGTAAGATTTAATTTTGTAAAACGTAGCTTGCCCGTAGGGAATGTCAAGACGGCTAAACCTACACAGAAGATAACAGGAGATATTAATCTTGAATTTGAAGTTATATCTAATAAAGTATTTGATAGAAATAAAAGTTATTATTCAGTATTCTTTCAAAGTATAATTATATTTACTGATTATAAAGCTAAATCATATCAGATATTACATAAATATGATGCTGAAACTAATGAACGAAGTTATTATGTTTGTCTTTATAAAGATAAAGTTAATAATGCTATTCCGTTAGTTAGAGATTATACAGGTGGATATAAAATTTATACTAAAGATATATTTTATGATATAACACAAGATACTAATATAGATGTAAAATTAGTTCAAGAAAGAGAAAATCCTGATTGTATTATTTATAAAATACGATGAGAAGTTATTGCTGCTGATAATGATGATAAGTCATTGTCGGCAGCATTTTTTGTTTATATCCAAAACATATCAAAACATGGCTCAGAATAGGTCAGATTTTGCATGTATTTGATTTTCTATATTGTCGTGATACATTGTAAGGATTTTGACAAAAGTATGTCAGAATGGCTAGAAATGCGAAATAGAAAATTTATTTCTGCCAAATATTTCTTGATTGTTTGTTTTGATGATATTGATAATAATATTATATTTGTTACGATAACTTATAAATTTAAAGATATGAAACAAGCTAAAATTATTGGAATTGCTGGCAAAGCACATAGTGGTAAAGATGTTGTTGCCAGTATTATTACGTATCAATTATTAGTTAATAATCCAACTTATGATAAATGGAATAAAAGATATTATGTTACAAATGCTTTATTAAGAGAAGATTTAATTATTCATTTTGCCGACCCATTAAAACAAGTTCTTTCTATTATAACAGGACTTAGTATAAAACAAATTAATGAAAATAAAGATAAAGGTTATTATCTTTGGGATAAACAAAAGTTGGTTGGAGATAATTATCCTAATGATTATAAATTAATTGATATTAAAAGTTTAGAAGTTACAGGATTAATTAATTATATAAAACAATTTGACGGTAAAATTGCTATTACTATTAGAACTCTTCTTCAATTTATTGGAACAGAATTAATGAAGAAAAGATTTGATAATAATGTTTGGATTAGACCTACTATTAATAATGCTCATGAAATAGCTAATAGATATTCTTTATGTATTATACCAGATGTTAGATTTAAAGATGAAGAAGAAGCTATTCATAAAGCAGGCGGTAAAGTTATTCGTATTTGGCGAGATGATGCTCATATAGAATATTATAATAGTAATCATGTTAGCGAAGAGATAAATATTAATGCTGATAAAACTATTTATAATAATGGTAGTTTACAAGATTTATATAATGAAATAGCTAAAGTTATAAAAGATGAAGTATTGTAGTTATAATGGTAGGCATTCCCTACGGGCAAGCTACAATGTACTTAAAAATCATCCTGATTATGGTGTTAATGCTGCACCTACTGTTTGTTATATATGTAAGAAACCGATGTTTTATACACCTTTCTTTAATACAATGAACAGAGATTGCTCAAAAGAAATTAATACTATTAATGGTGTAGTTTGTCCAGAATGTAAAGCAAAGCTAGAAATAGCTACGTTGTTTATTAAAACATTTGAAGAAGAAGATACAATTAGATTTGGTAGTTATATATTTATAAATGATAATGCTCTTGAAAATTATTTTGATAATGTTGAAGCATTGGATAAAATTAATTATATGCATCCAAAAGATTTTGATTTTCTTCGTAATGATATTAATTTAGATTTGTCGAATTTTTAATTATAATTGATATGAAAATTATTGAACCTTCAGTTGAACTTTGGTTACAAGAAGATGCTAAAGCTCATGTTGCAAGATGTGCAAGAGTTTGTTATGGTAGAGAAACAGGTAATGATGAAGCTACTATAAGAAGATTGATTAATGATAAACATTGGAGTATGTTTCGTCATGAAAGTGTTTATGCAATGATACCTAATCATGATAGAAATTTAGGAGATTTAGCTGCTTATTATGCTAATTGTCCTTATATTAATATTCATGTGTTTGATGGCTATACTTATGTTTCTACAAATAGAAATTTTATAATGGATAATGAAGATTATCCTTTTATTAAATTAATTAAACAATATCAAGTAGATAGACATAAATTTATTAGTATTGAAGAACATAGACAAATAACTATGCCTATGTTAAGATATACATTTAAAGTTACTACTCAAATTAGTACTAGTAGAGAACTTAATAGAGTTTCTCCTAATAGTATTGCTGAAAGAAGTACTAGATATGTATATGAAGATGGAACTCTTTGTAGACCTCATTGGATGACGAATGAAGAAGCAGAAATGATAAATAATGATGAGCATAAAGTATTTTCTGTAGGTAGTAAAAAACTTAATGAATATTTTGATTCTTGTGATTTAAGTTTTAGTTCATATAAACGTCTTATAGATATATATAAAATGAATAGACAAGATGCTCGCGGTGTTCTTCCTCTTGATACTGCAACTATTTGTGCATATACTTACTCTTATAAAGAATGGTGTCATATATTAGATTTAAGATATTATGGAACTACTGGACGACCACATGAAAACGCCCGTATAATTGCTGGTATGATTAGAAATAAATTAATGGATTTAGGTTATGAATTTAGAGAAGGATAAATATGAATAAGTTGCAAGATTTAAAATGTTTTCTTCATTTACATAAATATGAAATTTATAAAGAAGAAGAATGCAAAGATGTTCGAGGAAATGTGATTGGTAAAATTATTATCAATCGTTGTTCTAATTGCGGTAAAATTAAATCAACTATTATTGAAACAGTAAAGAATTATTGATATGGGAACAATTAATCAAAGTTTATATAGTATTGATATGAGATTATCATCTATTATAGATGAAATAATTGAAAATGGTGGAGAAATAACAGAAGAATTAGCAAAAGAACTTGAAATTACTCAAGATAATCTTAAAGAAAAACTTGATAATTATAGAAAAGTTATTGCAGAAATTTCTTCTCGTATTGATTATTGTAAAAATGAAAAAACTAGAATAGATGCTTTATCTAAATCAAGACAAAGAATTGTTGATAGATTAAAAGCCAGTATGCTAGATGCAGTTCTTAAATATGGTGATACTAATAAGTCTGGCAATAAAGTAATAGAATTAGATGATAGTAAATTAATGACTAGAGCAAGTAAAGTTTGTGAAGTTGATACTAATCTTGTTTTAGAATTAAAAGATGCTGCTTTTGATAGATTAAGAGAATTATGGAATAATGATATGCTATTAGATTCTAATGAATTACAAAGCATTGATGTTGATAGTTTTCTTAGTACATTAAATGCTAATTTTAATGCTGAATGTTCTGAAGAAAATCAAATTAATTTTACTAAAGATGATTTAGAATCTACTAGTGTTGAAATTAAATTTAACATACCTTTGATTAAACTTCTTGATAAATTAAATTATGATATTGTTAATACTTATTTTAATCATGAAGATACTGATGGAAGTTTGTCTGTCGATATAGATAAAACAAGATATAAAAATTATATTCTTACTAGAGAAGCTAAATTAAATGTTGCTCGACTTTGTGAAAATCAAACTTTAACTATTAAATGATATGAAAAAGAATACTCTTGCTTTAAATATTGGAGAAGAAGCATTAATTGAAGGTTTTGGTATTGTTAGATGTATTAAATCTAATATAAAATCTAATATATTTTCTTGTTCACAATGCTGTATGTATGGAAAACATGGAGGATGTATGTCTGGAGAATTAGCAAATATTGATAGTCTTGGATATTGTCTTGGTGAATATAGAAATAAGAAAGGACTTGATGATTGTGAAGAAGGAGTTATTTTTACTAGAGTTACCGCTGTTGTTAAACTTAAAGATATAAAATTATGAGTTATAGAGTTATTGGACAACCCTGGCGATATGCTGGGGTTGTCAATGTAGAAGATTGTAAAACTACAGAAGAAGTAATGATTAAAGCTGGTCTTGACTATGAAGTTAAGAAACATGAACTTGTTGCTAAAATGCCTATTGATGTAATAAATATGGATAAAGCATTAGATGATTTTAATAATCTTAAAAAGAAAGATTCTGATGCACATATTTTAGGTAGTAATTTATATACTACTTGTCCTAATGCTTATTGTACTTATCGTGATGATTATAAAATTCCTCTAGGTACTGTTAAGAAACAATATACTATTGTTCAAAATAAAGAAGCTTTTAAATTCTTTGATGATGCAATAGGAACAAATGAAGCTAAATGGCAAACTGCTGGTTTCTTTGGTAATGGAGAAAGAATATTTGTTTCTGCTAAATTACCTGATAATATTAGAGTAAAAGGTGATATTGTAGAAAATTATCTTTTATTTGTTAATAATCATGATGGTAATGGTGGAGTTAAAATATTATTTACTCCTATTAGGGTTATTTGTCAAAATACATTAGCTGCTGCTTTGAAGAGTGGAAATGCTTTATCATATAAACATACTAGTTCTGTTCATAAAAATATAGAAGAAGCCCATCGTGTATTAGGAATTACAAAACAAATTATACAAGCTACAAATGATGCATATAATTTATTAGAAAGTATAAAAATGACTGATGAACAAGTTATGAAATATATCTGTGAATTTTATTTGACAGATGAAGAAAAAGCGAAACTTCTTAATACAGGTCATAGTTATAAACAAGTTATATATAGAAATGGTCAGGCTTGTAATGATGCAGATATTAGTACACGTAAGTTGAATATTATTAGTGATACTTGGGACTATTATAATGTTGGTATCGGACAAAAAGAAATAGTTGGTACTGCATGGGGTGCTTATAATTCTATTACTGGCTATTATAGTAATGTTGATACAGCTACAGGTGCGAAACGAATGGATAGTATAATGTTTGGAGATAAAAGTAGAAAATTAAAAGAAGCATTAGAATATGAATTTGTTATTTAAAATTATGTGATTATGGAAAAGACAATTAATGAAATTAAAATTGATATTCCTGAAGGAACAGAAGCATATTTAGAAAATAATATTATTAAATTTAGACCTATTAAAAAAGAACTTACTTATGATGATATAGCTAAAGAATTATTTAAAGATAAAAAAACTTATTATACTGATGCTTTTTGTAATATAAAATTTATAAAAGCTCTAAATAATGATTATAATGATACAAATAATTGTACTTCTGAAAAGCAAGCCAAAAAGCTTCTTGCCATTAATCAACTAATGAATGTTGCTAAATATCTTAATGGTGGTTGGCAACCTGATTGGGATAATAAGAATAAAATTGAATATAAATATTATCTTTATATAGATTATCCTGGTAATAAAATAGAAATAGCATATGTAGCAAGTTGTTGTTCTGATGGTATATATTTTAAATCTAAAGAACTTGCTCAACAAGCTATTGATATTTTAGGAGAAGAAACTATTAAACTTTCTTTATGTACTGATTGGTAATTAAATAAATAAAGATTATGAAAAGAAATGAAAATTATGTAGAACATGCACTTAAAATGTTACTTTCTGGTAGTAAAAATGGAGATGTGCTTAATTATTTAATTAAACAAGATGAACTTAATAAAATAATACCTGTTAAATGTTGGAGAGAAAATAAAGATATACCTCTTCCTACTTATGCTCACGATGGCGATGCTTGTTGTGACTTATATGCTCAATCTATTGAATATGATGCTAAAAAAGATAGATATATTGTTCATACAGGATTACATATGGCTTTAGATAAAGATTATGAATGCGAAGTAAAACCTAGAAGTTCTCTTACTAAAACTGAATATTATATAGCTAATATGCCTGGTTGTATAGATGAACCTTATAGAGGAGAAATAACGGTGGTATTTAAATGTAGAGATAATATTAATTTTTTAAATATAATTGATAGTATTAGAATTAACTTAGACAAAATTAATAATAATAAATCTAATGATTCTTATATTCATGTTCTTAATGCTATAGATAGAGATAGATATGAACTTAATGATATGAATAAATTCCCTTATAAAGTAGGAGATAGAATTGCTCAAATTCTTGTTCGTAAAAGAACTAAGATTGAATGGCAAGAAGTTGATAAATTAGAAGATTTAGGTGAAACAGATAGAGGACAAGGTGGTTATGGAAGCACAGGCAAATAAATTAAAACCTTTATATAATAATTCTCCAGTAAATGCTGGAGATTATTTTATTCATATTAAAACTGAGAATTTATATAAAGTTATAGAAGCAAGAGATAATCTTATTAAATTAAATGGTAAATGGAGTCCTGGAGTTATATATACTAGAGCTGATATTGAAAGTCAAATGTATGTTAGAACTCTTGATGATTTTCGTAATCATTTTAGTCTTGCTCATGGTTTTACAGATGAAGAAGTTGTACAAGTATGAAAATAATAGAAGTTATAACAATTAAAGATTGTCTTGCTTGTGAATTTGTTAGTAGTATATTACAAGATACATGTAAAGATAAAGATATAAAATGTAATATAGTAACTTGTAATCGAGATATTGCAAATAATAAATATAAAACTAATGTTTTTCCTACTGTTATATTTAGAGAAAATATTAGAGAAATAGCAAGAATATTTGGCTCTATGCCTGCTGATTTTTATAAATGTGTTATTGATAAATTTGAAATGTTGTAATTATGGAAGAAGAAATTGTTGGAATTTATGATGAAGATGGACGTGGTTATATTTGTTCATGTCCATATTGCGGTAATACTGTTTATATAGAAGATTATGCTGATGATGAAACAATAGATATGATTACTGATAATGAAGTAGTTGAAATTTATTGCGATGAATGTGAAAGTTATTTTGATGGTCAATTAGCATAGAAAGGAGGTAAAAATGAAAAAGATGTAATAGATAATATAGCTTGCCCGTAGAGGATATGATGTAATGCTAGCATTCCCTACGGGGGAGCTACTGCTAGTAAATGTTATAATTTAGTTATTATTTATATTGACGATTTAGTTATTGTTGATATTACAGCTTGCCCGTAGGAAAGTGATGATTAAGCTAGCTATCATGCCTAGCATTCCTCTACGGGCGAGCTAAAATAATCTAATTGATATTGAAAAAATGAAAGATATTAAAGATACTGTTGTTGATTTAAGTATTAAATTTGTTGCCGCTATTGCTTGTGAAAGTAGTAGCGGTTTTATTTATGATATGCTGGAACATCAATATTTTATTATATATAATAATATTATTAAGGAGCTGTAAATAGCTGATTATCAGGCAATTATATCAATTTTGCATAGTTTTGGTTGGTACGTACTTGCGTAGTCTGATTTATAATGTTATATTTGAGTAGTCATCAAGACCATGCAAATTTTATTAATCACTAAATAATATTGTTATGGATATAGTACAAAATGAAGCTGCCGATATGCTTGAAGAATTAGCAAAGAAAGCAAGAGAAGGTAAATTAAGTAATGTTAGTTGTAATAAAATTATAAATGATTGTAAAGAAACAACTAAATTACAAGATAAAATTGATAAAGGTGATTATTTGCCAACACCTTTTGATACTAATACTTATAATAATACAGTAAGTACTAATTTGTCTGATGGTACTGATATAAATATTAATAAAGATATAAGTAAAGAACCATTTATACAAATGCATCCTGTATTAAATTATAGATTGTTGCATTGGAATAAAATTAGTTTTACTAATGATTCATCTATTAAATTATTATTATATGTCGCTAGTATAATAAAACGAGATTGTAATTATGTTTATTTTACTAGAGATGATGTTAATAGACATACTGGGATGAATAATAAAACTTTTGCTGCATCTTTATCTTCATTAATAAAGATGGAAGTATTAGTCCCTATTAATAATTTAAAATCATATTACATATTAAATCATAATTTTTTATTTAATGGGAGTAAAATTAGATTATGTAAATGGGTAAATGATAATACAAAAGAAAGAAAATTAGAATTTATATATTTAGAGGGAAAAACTACCCCTGTTGTTAGTTTAAATGAAGATTATAAAAAGAAAATATTAGGAAGAATTAAATCTAGAAAATTTGAACCTTTTGAAGAAATTAAAATTGAATGATTATGAAAGAAAAAGAAGAACTTGTTATTGTAAAGAAATTTACTTATAATGACAAAGAAGAATTTGCTGTTCAACAAAAAGCAAGAAATGGTTATTATTATACAGCTATTATAATGATAAAGGGAAAAAGTGTACCTGTTGTATATGATAAAGAAAATGATGCTAAAAGAATGTGTAATTTATTAAAGAAATTGTTATGACATTGCCTATTGTTGTTATTGCTATTATTGGATATGTAGTAGCAAAAGTATTTATTAACGAAGATGATACTGAACAAGAACAATCTAATAAATTTGGTTTTGGTATTTTGATTGGAATAATATTATTTGTTTTGTTTATTGTTTGGAGAATAGGAGAAACTAATTGAAATGAAAAGAATAATAGATATTATATTTGTCGGTGTTGTGATTGTTGCTATTATAGCTGGAGTTATTGATGATAACGAATATAGTTGTCAATACAACGACTTATTTTAAGGCTCTCTGACGAATGATTGTCAAAAATCAATACAAACTATCATGCTGACTAATAAAATGCAACAGACGGCAAATCTGTAAGCGAGAAGGCATAGTAATGAATTGTTATGAATGTGAGTAGTAGGCGGATGACTGGTTATTAACTGGTTGTCCGCCTTTATTTTTTGCAATTGCTCCATCTTCAATATTAACAATAATTCTATCAAGTGTATTAATACGAAAATGCCCATAAGGAGCAGCATGATTATTACCATGTCATTCCCTACGGGCAAGTTTCAGCGAGATATTATTCTCTTATCCATTCACCTATTTTTTTAACAGGTATAACAGACAAAGCATTATCTCCAAGTTTATAATAACTATTATTATCAGGCAATTCAATAATACGTTGTATATTACGATATACAGGTATATTTCTACCAATTATAACTTTAAGTTTATTTTCTCCAGCATAACGACCTGTTTTATATTCTCCTTCAAATCCATTATCAATTAATGTTTGAACTCCAAATGCTAATCCTTTTAATAAATCATCACCACTTTGCCATATAGCAACAGGACTAGACCAAAGTTTTTCACCTTCACTAGCAAGACCAATAGGAGTAAATGCAAATGCTTCTGAAGCAAGTCTATCAGCATGATACATTAATAAGTTATACCAAATACTTTCTTCATTATCATCATCACCTCCAGCTATTGCAGTCAATGCTATTGCTCCAATTACAGCTGCACCTGTATAAACAAAATCAGCATAAGCACGTCTAATATTAGCACGTTCACTTTCTGATAATAGATTATAATTAAGTCTGATATGAGTAATAAAACTAATAGCATTTTTACAATATTCTTGAATAGCTTGTAGTGTATCAAGTTCTTCTTGACTGCGTTTATATTTAGTCAAATGATAAGGAGTATTAATAAATTGCATAAGACTATTATAACTACCTTTTTCAATAGTTTCTAATACTTCATCGTAATAACCATGTCGTCTATATCTTTTCTTAAATCCAGGATATAGATGTTTATGGAATTGCATTACAATACCACCCCACCATTCATTTTCAATTTTAGCAGCACCAATTTTATCATATACGCCGTGTATTTTCTTATTAACTCTGATAACTTTTTCTACAAGTTTTGCAAAGTCTTTAAGTTCAATATCTGCATCAGCTTTTAGATTTGCATAATCATCAACAAGTTCAAACTGACTATAAACATCTGGTAATTCTTCAAACTTCTTCTTTGCTTCTTTCATTAACTCTTTACGTTTTCTTACAAATTCAACCATTCTTTCTTTTGTAAGATGTGTTCTAATAAAATCTGTTATGACATTATCATTAAACATATTATAATTAGCACGTCTATTTTCATCAGCAAGAATATCATTAAAGAATTTATCATAAGCAGCACGTTCTTCTTCATTCAATACAATCATTAATGCTTCTAGTTCTTTTTCTCGTTTAAACATTTCAAACGATACTATTTTAGCATTACCATTAGCATCTTTAATTATATGATGATTTTTCATCATTGTTAGAAGAACAGTATTTTGCATATAATGTTCACCAGCAGTTTGTGGAGTAAATAATAAACCTCTTAATTTCTTTATATTACCTTTTATATCATTAGCTGTCAATTCTGCTATTCTATCATAATCAACAACATTTGCTAGTTTTATAATACCATCTTGTAATGTAGTAGATTTATCATTATACATATTAGACATATAACTAATAGCACCACCAACATAAAGATTTTGACCAATTATCCAATCTTTCTCATTAAAGTATTCTCTAGCAAATCTTTCTGCTGCAAGGTTAGTCTGACCTGTAAGAATATTTGCAATACCACCAGTAATATTTAACATCATATATTTACTACCAGCCATATTTTGAGCAATACTAGCAAACTTCAATAACTGAGGATTTGTATTATTCTTATAAGTATCTCTTACAACTCTACGAATATAATTTCTTAATTGAGCAGATGTATTACGATTACTTTCAGTTTTATATTCAACTTCACTTTCTGCACTTAATCTATAATCTTGTATTAATTCATTCTTATAATTAAGTTTATAAGCATCATAACTTAATAAAGCATCATCGGCTGCATATAATTTACCTTTAATTAATCTAATAGCATCATATCTAGCACTATTTATTATAAATGATTTAAATACATTTTCCCAATCTTTATTAATCAATTGATTATGTATCTTTTCATTTTCTTCTCTTATCTTAGCATTAACATCTTTAGCTTCTTGTTTACGTTTAATAAATTCAGCTTCACTTTCACCAGGTTTAGGAAAATGAGGAACTTCAACATACTTAGAACTATTTCTATCTAATAACATTTGCAACATTGGATTATCTTTTTCTTCATCAGTATTATAAGTTATATTCTCCAAATCTTGCCATTTAGTATCAGTAGGAATATTAGAACTAACACCAATAAATGCCATAGCTTCTTTAAATATATCTTTATAATCAAATTCTTTTTCTTTACTAATAGAAGGAAGATAACCTTGTTTTACATAATATTTATTACTATCAGTAAAAGCATATTGCATCATTATCTTCTTTAAATTGTTCAACAGTTTCAGTTCATATTCATTTAATGATTTATAATTAGAATTATCATAACTTACTTCTTTACGAGTTCCATCTTCTTGCTTAGCCTTATATGTACTACCTTCTTTATAAGTTGGATAATTCTTATCATACTTCTCATTAACATAATCTTTATTAGGCTCTAAATCTGTCTGATTAATTCTAGCTTCCCATTTACCTTTAGCTTTATTACCACTTTCATCTATATATTCAGTATGTGTCCATATTTTCAATGGTTCATATTGACGACTATAAGGATTATAATAATGATTATCAAAATACCATTTTTTAAATTCTTCTTTACTCATATTATCTCTATTAGTTCTCATAACTTCATAGTAATATTGAGTTTTAGTATTTTGAACGTGTTTATTAATCAATCTTATATAATCAGTTTTATTTTTGTCAATCCATTTACTTTCATCTTTAGGTTTAAGAACACCATAGAATATTGTATTAGGAACAACATTACCATCATCATCTACAGTTTCAAATACTTTCTTCCATGCTTGATACCATTCATCACCGTTTTTATATGCTCTTGCTTTATCCGCTTCATAAGCTGCATTATTATAATCAACAACACATTCTTCAGCAATAAATTCAGCAGCCTTTTTATTTTTAGTTTTATCAAGGCCGTATAATTCCAACAACTTAGACAATTTATTCAAATCATCTATAGTAAGTTTATCGCTACCTGTATTAAGCACTCTAGCTGTACTATCCCAAACTTTATCAAGAATTTTATTAATTGCTTCTATATCTTCTATTTCATCTTCTGACTTAACTTTATCATTTCGCAAACTATCATAGAAATCATATTTATAAATAACAACATCATCATCTTGACTTCTTAATATACCAGCATAAGGCAAACCACTTCTTTTACTAAAATGGAAATTGCGAACTGTTTCTTTTTTAATTCTTTCTATTTGTTCAGCAGTAAACTTTCTACCATCAATAATACCAAATTCATCACGAGCGTTTGCTTGTTCAATAGCAATATTTAAAGCAGAAGTTTTACCAATAGTTGGGTCATTTAATGCAGTCAAACAAGCATTAATTTCATTAATAAAATCAGCATCTGGTTTATACATTGCATTAGCTCTCAACCACGCTTTAGCTTTTCTATATTCTTTATTCTGCATAAGAATATTCATTGGAATAAGAAGTCGTCCTTCATGGTCACGAGCACCTTCAATATCAGATATTGTTTTTAAAGCATTATTAAGCTGTTCTTCAAAACCAACTTTAATATTTCTATTAAAAAACAATTCTTTTAAATATCTATTTCTATCAATAAATGCTTGTAATGTTCTAGCAGCAGTCAAATCTTCATCATCTTTAATTTCATAATTTTCATCAAAGTCAGAAGTCATTAAACGAAGTTTAAGATATATTTGATGTATCTTTTCATCTTGTTCTTCTGTTGGAGTATTACCAATTATATTACTTAATATATCAGATTGTTCTTTCATCAATCTTTTATATTCAGCATACAATTCAGCAACTTTTGGGTTTTTATTATATAATACAGCATATTGATTAGTAATAGTTTCTCTTGTATAATCAACAGTAACTTCTTCTCCGTTATAATCATAATCTTTAATAGGAATAAATTGTGACTCTGTAGTTGCAGCTATAAATGCATCATATTCTAATTTAGCTCTTAATGCTTTAACACTAAATTTATCTTTTGTTTCATCTACAGCATTTACATATTCTTTATTAAGTTTGTCTTTCATTTCAAACCATTCTTTATTATTTGGCTGAACAAGACGACCATTTTCATCAACAATTTTATTCCAATCAATAGATTTACCATTTTTAGCAGCTTCAGCTTTTAAATCAGAAAGCATTTTAGTAAATTGTTGAGCTTCAATTTTACCTCTAAACTCTCCTTCTTTAATAATAGCTTGACTTTCACCAACAACAGCTTGAACTAATTGATTATGATTAAATGCAATATCTTGTATATTCAAATCAAAAAATCCTGTATCTCCATAAAATGTAAGAGCATCTTGCAATCCAGATTTAATATTAGGATTAGTAGTACTACTATTAATAAATTCTCTCCAATAACTTCTTTTAGCTTGAAGCACAATAGTATCATTATTTAATTTATTAATAGCTTCTTTTATTGTTTCTAACGCTTCTTTTGTATCTTCATCATAACCTTCAACATTAATATTACTAAATGAATATCTATCTTTAAATGATGTGATTGTATTAATAAGAGTAATAAACTTACGTTCAAGATTATCATCTTTCAACACTCTTTCTATAACTCTAGCATCATTTAATTTCAATTCATTACCATTCTCATCAATAGTAAAATGATAAGCATCATATATCAATCTATCAGCAGTAGCTTTTACAAATTTAGCAACAGTCGAAGAAGCAACAGGAAGATTGTTGGCAATTTCTTTTGTATCTTTATAATTGATATTAGCATTATTAAGTATTTTCATCATACTTTCAGCTAATTTATTACCGCCAAAACTTTCTTGTCTAGCAATAGCAACAGTTTGTTTAATAGCAAAACTAGCTGCATCACGTTCTCCAATGCTACTATATCTTTTGCCATATTCCACTACGGGCAAGATACCGTAATCACTTTCTGGTTTATAATTAGGATATTTATCAAGAAAATCAATATAATCTTGATAAAGATTACTAGTATTTCCTCTAAGTCTATTAGCTACTTCTTCTGTAATTTTTGTAGCAGCATATTTCTTACCATTTATAGCATTATTTATTATTAATTTATCTCCTGTAAATCCAGTATTACGAAGAATTAATTGTGACTTATTAAAGAAATTATGATTTGCTATAGCTAATACTTCACTTATATTATTTGTTTCATCTATAGTTATTTCTGTAGCATTAACAAATTTATCTTTATATAAAGCATATTGTTCAGCAAGTTTTTCGCTTCTATATCCATATACAACATCGAATAAAGATTTATATACGTTGTTGCGAGCAACTGAACTATCTTCTATTGTTTTATTAGTATCAATTTCATCAAGTTTATTTAATGGATAATATGTAACATTTTCTATATGATTAATTCCATAATATAATTTTGCTGTATTACCATGTCTAATTTTTATTATTTCATAAGCCTCATCTTTATTCAATAATCCTAATTTATTAAAATCTTTTGTATTAGCTATACCATGTGTATAAACAGTTATCGAACCATCATTATTAAATTCAATATCTTGAGCATGATTTACATTTTTCTTTATAATTTTATCTACATCTACAAATCTAGCAGGAAAATCATCATAATTTTGACGAATAAAACCAATAATTAATTTTTCTGAAACATTTGTAGTTGGAGCAATAAATCTATAATTATCAAAAGCAAGTTTAGTACTAAATCCAATATTCATACCACCAACATTAGTAGGTTTTAATGGTAAAGTAGAAATAGCACGAGCAATATTACCAGCTTTAAAATTATTTCCTTCTACAACATAAGTATATTTTACCAAGTCTATTGCAGCCAATCTAATAATTGGATTGCTACTTAAATAAGCTAAATCAAATAAATCATATAAATAATCATTAGTATAATTACCTTGATTAAGTTTAAGTTCATTTGATATATAACCTTTTTGTTTAATAGTAAATTCATTAAACTTATTTACTGTTATAAAATCAAATATACCTATATTATCAAAATTCTCTTTAATATAAAGAACTTTTTGAGCAGGACTTAATTTAGCAAAAGCTAATACTTCTTCTTTAGTTGGATTATTAATATCAGCTATTTTAAAATTAGTATTTTCAGTATATTCACTTCCAATACCAGCAATTCTAGACATTTCATTTTCAATATCTATATGTAGCTTGCCCGTAGAGGATTGCTTGATTAATACACTACCATCATCATCTAGACTAATAGGATATATAATAGCTGGATTATTATCATTTACATATAATCTCTTAACAAGATATTTCTTATAATCATTATAAAGTTTCTCTGATAATTTTCCATTTTTTGTATATTTAGCTATATTATATATAAGTTCTACAAAATTAGGTTCTGCTGTTTCAAATACTTGTTGTCCGACTTTTAATGCAGTGACAGAAGAATATTTCAACATAGCAGCAAGAGAAGAATAACTACTATTTTTAATATCAGCTTTAGCAAAATTATCTACACCTTTACTAATACCAGGATAAATAGCTTCAACCACTGGAATTATTTCACCTTTTTTATTTTCAGTATATAATTTATCATCACTTGCTAATATATCATCTATTTGTCTAAATATTCTATCTGTAGCATAATAACTAGGTTTAGCACCAAATTTATCTGCTGTCAATACACTAAGAGTATTATTAACAATATTACCTAATTGATTTAGTTTATTAAATTGTAGAAGAACCATAAAGTCATGTATCTTCTTTTCTTCTTCTGTCATTTCATCACTAAATCGTTTTACATTTAGTTCTCTATCAATAATAGGAAATCCTACATCGTTATAAACTCTTGTTATATATCCTTTTTCATTATATTTACGATAAATGGCATTTGCTAAATCATTTATATTTTTACCTTCAGTAGTAATACCTAAAGCTGTTGCAGCATCATCTAATGCTTTTGTCAAAGGATTAATATATTCACTATTAGCAAATGATTGACTTTCATTCCAATACTTAACAAGATTATCCATAGCAGGTTGATACATAAAACTAATAGCAGTCTTATAATCAATACCAGCATTAATCATAACTTTGAAAGCATTAAATGTATAAGTATTCTCATTATGTATAGCACCTTCTTTCATAACATCAAGAATATGTGCTGTAGTCTGAGAACTATAAAGAGTTAAAAGATAACCTTCAACATTTTTATTATCTTCTGACCAACCTTGATTTGTAAAATTAATAACATTATTTTCAACTTTACCAAATCTATCTTTTTCTCCTATCTTTTGTTTATCTATTGTTTCTTTATCATATCTAACAGGTATAGTAAACGGCAATCTTATTTTTGTTTTATTACCAATACTAGCAAATGTATCAAGATTAACAGATATAGCTTTAAGTTTAATACCAGAACTAGCAGATTCTTTCCAATCTAATTGAGTAACAGCGTCATGATTACCATAAGATTTATCATCAATAACGTGTTTATTGCTAATATTAGCAATCTTCTTCATCCAATTATTAGCATCAGCAAGATTACTAAATTGAGATATACCCATATTTTCTTCAAAAGCAGCAGGACTATTAAGAATGTCAATAAAAGTTTGAACAATATTATTATTGCGAACATCTCTACTCACTCTTTCCTCTACGGGCAAGCTTAACCAAGATACATAATTAGGAAGATTATTATCATTAGCAAACTTTTCAGCTTCATTTAATTGTTCTTTAGCATTTTCTTCAATAACATCTTTTATTTTATTTCTATTAGTTTCGCTTAAAACAATATTATCATCTTCTTGACTATTAAATAATTCTTGTGTTGCCACATAAGTGTCATAAATATCATCAAGTATTTTTGTTTGATTTTGTATTTCTCCGCTTTCTTTTAGATTATACAATCTTTCTATGGCAGAATTTATATATTCTCTAGAAGAAATATTATCTTCTTTTTTACCAATAGCTTGAATTATTTTATGAAGTTCTTTATCTTTAGTTTCTTTTGCTATTTGATATATATTGTTTTTATCTTTAAATCTATTATCTAATGATTTAAGAATTTTAGCTTGATAATCTTCATTTAATTTTTTTCTATCTTCTTTTTCTTTATCTTTAATAAATTTAATAGAACTTTCTATTTGACCATTATATTTACCTAATGCTTTTCTAGCAGCCATACCAACATTATCTTTAATATATCGAATATAGCCTTTTTCATTTAATGGATAATCATTTTCTGTTGGTTCAATAACTTTTCCATCTTTGTTCAACATTATATGTTTAGTCATAGCATAAACACTATCAACGTCAAAGTCAGAACCTGTTTGTGTTACCCATTCATCTGGAACTACAACTGTACTACCATAAGCATCAGGAAGAAATTCTACAACTTTCATTATAACAATAGATTGTTTACCTTCTGTTGGAATACGATAACCAATCATTGTTCGCAAATCTTCAGAAACTTCATTAATATCTATTGGTATTTTCTTTGTTGTTCCATCTTCTTGTTTTACTGTTTTATATAAAGCATCACTCCATCTTCTTAATCTAATTTCAGCATAATAAACAGGAACACCATTTATTTCTCCTTCTTTTCTATATTCAAGTTTATTATTATGTTCAGCTTCATGATTTGTAAGATATTCACTATCTTTTACTGTATCTTTATCTACAGTAAATCCAAAATCTGACAACTGAGCAGCATGCCATCCTTCAATAGTTTGACGAGTAATACGTTTATTAAATAAAGCATTAGTAACATTTTCAAGTTTTGTACTAACATTATTCATAAATAATGGAAGTTGGTCACTACCTTCAAGAGCAGTATCAAGAAATTCCATAAGAACTCTATCTGCTCCATTCTTAGCCATATTCTCTTTAACAAGCTGCAAGAATACTTTTCTATTCAAACCAACTATAGCACCATTTTTAAGTTTAATATTACCATTATTATCTAATTCTATTCCTAATTCTGTAGCAACTTCAACAAAACTTTGCTTAATATTAGCTGTATAGTTATTAAAGAATTTATTAACAAGATTGTTATGATGTTCATCATTTGGAAGATTATCCAACATCTTCTTTAATATCTGAATACCAGCTTTGTTTTCTTCATCAACCATATGTTCAGGAACTTCTTGCTGACGATATAGATAATTATAACTATATGGTTCAATAACATTTCTAGCTTGTTCTTTAAATTCATCAAAATGTATATTTCCATCATTATCCCATAAAGTTATAATATTATGATTAGCAGCTTTTGAAGTTTCAATAGTATTTAATTGGTCAATACCAACTTCTTTCATTGCATTATAAACTTGTTCAAGCTCTGTTCCTTTAATAAGTTTTGGTAATAAAACAAATTCAGCATTTTTAATTTGTCGAGGAACTTCAATACCTGTTTTAGTATCATAATATAAATCATAATAGAAGTTCTTTTGAATAGCAACTTTATTTTCAAAAGCTGTCCAATCTATTTCTTCAATAGGAACATCATTTGTTAATGCTTCAATAAGACTAGCATATTTATTTAATTCTCCAGCAGCAGTAATTCGTCTTATCCATTCTTCTTGAGTAATATAAGACTGAGCATCATTAGTCTTTGTCTTTTCATCTTTAAATGGTTTCAACAAACTAGCTTTTGTTTCTTCTGATAACTTAGCTTTATTTAATTGCTTTTCAAGTCTATCTATTACTTCTTGTCTTGATGTTTTATTTGTATTATAAACTGTAACAGCTTTAAACTTATCATAAAGTTTAATTGGTTCTTTTGTTGTATAATCTATTACAGCTTTTTTACCATCAGCAGTTGGTATATCTATTGTTTCTTGTACAATTTTAGCAGGGTCTGTACTAGTTCTAGTAAAATCTACAACACCAAATGGAGAACCACCAGCTTGAATTTCTTTTAATCGTTTAAGAACATCTTGATTGCCTTTATAAAACTTACTCTTTCCATTAAACAAATGGTCATAATTAACTTGATTTATAATAGTATTAATAAGATATTCTCTTATATTCTCATCAGAAAACTTTTCTAAGAATGTGTTAAATTCTCCACGAAGATAATTTGTAGCATTTTTAAGATAAGTATCAAGATAAGTTTTAATAGCTTCATTGATTGCATTATCTACAATAGATTGATAATTTGCATCAAATACAACTTTACCATTTTCTACTCTTACTCGTTTTTCTCTATCACCATACAATATATCAATAACTTTGCCATTACCCATAAGATTATGATAAAGAGAAACATTAGCAAATTTACTATTCAAATCCGATAGATTAAATACAGCTCCTGTTAGAACATATTTTCCATCAACTATATCATAAACTTTTCCGCCTCTATCTTTTTCATAATTCAAATATAATTCATTTGCATTATAATTATCTTTAAGAACAAGTTGTCCTTCTGACATTATAAGATTACCATTAGCATCTTCTTTAAATATTCTTCTAGCAGAAGTATAAGCATCAAGAATTTCTTGATAAATAATATTTCTTAAAGCATCAACTACTGGATGATTAATATCAAATTCAATACCAATGTTTTGACGTTGCAATAAATATATTTGATTATTAATATAAGCAAGTTTACTATTATTTACTTGAGTTTTAGTAACTCGACCGTCACTAATTAAACCTTTAATAATAGCATTTGTCAAATAGAATTGTCCATTAATTTCTTTTAATTGTCCTGTAATAGCATATTTTGCTCCATGTTTATCAACAAAAGCAAAACTAGGAGGATTATTTCCAACTTTATAATATTTATTTACATCAACAGGAACATTAATTTTTTCTTCATTAATCAAATCAACAAGACTTTTTGAACTAATTATATTTAATTTATTAGTCAGCCAATCTGTATATTTTTCATCTTTTAAATCTATTACATTTAAAGCATTTACTTTATTTGTCGCTTCTTGTCTAAATCTATTATATTGTTCTTCATTATATTTATAAAGACCATCTAATGACAATATAGGCATAGTAGCAACAAAAGTTTTAGGAGCATCAGAAGGAATACTCATAAAGAAATTAGCAGTAGCAAATTTATGTTCTTGACCATTTATAACTACAGCTTTTTCTTCATTCTTTATATAGTTCATCAGTCCTGTTAATAGATAATCTCCTTTAGACATATCTTTATATAATACAGCTGTATTTGTACGTCTATCGGCAGAACCATTAACAAGAGATATTTTAACTAATTCATTTGCATATTCAGTAAGTTTATAAACATCACCAACTTTTCTAAAAAGACCTGGCTGTAGCTTGCCCGTAGAGGATACACACTCTATTAATATATTACTATAATTATATCCACTTCCAGCAAACTTTTGTCTAGCATATGCTTCAACAGCTTCTTCACTACTAAATATCAAAGGAAAATTAGTAAGATAACTTCTATTAATAACATCAGAACTTAAATTATTAGCACCATTTCTGCTATTAAGATTGACTTTAACATTAGCATAAGGAGTAATCTTATTACTAAATTCATATATAAACGGCAAATAACTATCAGGAATAAAATTATTTAAATCTGATACATCTTCACCTTTTGATAGTTTTTCAATATAATCATTCTTATTATCAATAGTATCAGAAATAATTTTACCAATAGTTGCAATATTATACAATAAAGATTTATATTCATCTTTATAATTATCAGCCATATTTTGTAATGATTGATAATCAATATTTGGTATTATTAGTTTTAATGCTTCATGTACATTTTCAACAGTCGCATTTTTTATATCAATATTAAACTTTTGTAATGTAGTTTCATCAGCATTTTTAATACCTAATTTAATATCATTTACAACTATTTCTGTAGGATTAGAAGAAGTATTACTAATTCTTACTTGATAACCACCTTGATAATCATAATAAGTTTCTACTTTAGGTATAACAGGTTTATCAAACACCATCATAAATTTATAAGCAAGATTTTTATCTGCTTTTAAATCATTATATAATGTTATAAGGCCTTTTAAATTTGATTTACGTCTAGCAATATCTGCAATAGAGTTTACAAAATTATCTACACTACTTTTATCGGTTTCTGTAAATAACACTCCTGCAAGATATTGTCCATCCATAAATTGAATGAATCCAGCTTCAGCACCTCTATCATATTGATAAACAGGATTACCTTTTTTATCTAATGTATAATCAATAGAAGAAAGTTTTGGGATACTATTAAGTTTATATTTAACAACTTCTTCTATATGTTCTTTAAAATCACTCTTCTCACCAATATTTAATTCCCATGATTTAGACATATCATCAACAGTATCTACATCTTCTGTATTACTTCCTTCCTCTTCTTGATTGCCTTTATTTTCATCTTCAACAGCTTCAAATTCTAAATCAATTTGACCATATAATGCAGCAACATCTCGCTTCATTTTTAATTCTTCGATAAATGTTTTATCAGAAAGACTTTCAAATGCAGCAAGTTGATTACGAAGAATATTATTATCTAGTTTTTCAATAATATTCTTTAATGCAATAGTTCTTGATGTTTCAGTAAGAAGTTTATTATATTCTTCTTTTAACTCATCATTATTATTTATTTCTTTTCTAACATTAAATTCGATAAATCTTATCAATGTTGATTTAAAATCATTTATAATATCACCTAATAATTTATATTTATTAGTAGCATTAAATTTATCATTTGAATAAACTTTACTAATATTACTAGCAATAAAATCTAATGCTTCTATTTTAGCAAGTTTACTAGTAAATCTTCCTGTTTGATGTTTAGCAATACCTTCTTGCAAAGATTGCAAATTTTTTGTTTTAGTATTATAAACTTCTTTCAATACTTCAAATGCTTGTTTAGGAGAAGTTTTAGCATTAATACCTCTTTTATCTAAAGCATTTTGAAATTCAGCAGTACCAACTGTAGCTAGATAATCATTATAAAGTTGTGTACCAACAGCAACATTGTTCTCAATATAAGAACGAAGTTTAGGATAATTGTTAAGTGTGAGATTAGAACAACTCATATTAGTAAGTATTTAATTAATAATATTAATAACAATATCATGTTCTGACTATGACAAATTGAAAAATTGATGCCTTGTCAGAACATGATTTTTAGGCTGTCTGACGGACTTTTATCGAAATCCGATACATACTACATACAATATATAGAAAGTTCGCCAGTGGTCAGCATTTGGCGTGCAGTGACTTGCAATGCTGGTGAAATGTTATTGACAACAGAATTGAAATTTGTTATTTGTCGTTCATCAATAGAACTAAATGCAAATCTATCATCAGCAAAATTATCTTCAATATTATTATCTTCTTGCACATTATTAGTATTTATTACTTCTTGTTTTTCTTCTTCAACTTTATTTACATCTTGTTCATCTTTAAAATCTAATGTTGTTTGAATAACTTTTTTAGGTTGTGTTCTTTTACTTCTACCTTTAGTTATTTTATTAAGCAACATCATTTCTCTATATAACAAAGAATTTCTATCAATTTCAATGCCAAGCATATCTGCTATTACAAGTAATAATTCTTGAAATAAATTCTTTACTTTATCTTTAAATCTACTACTTGCTGGTATCTTATTTAAAGCTGACATCAAATCTCTATTAGTTAAAGACTCAACAAGAAATTCTTCAAGATTAATATCTCTATCTTGACTTATATCAATAAATTGTTTTAGATATGGTAAATCTTCATTATTAGGTTCTTTCTTTTCTAATTCTTCAACATATTGTTTATATCTATTATATATATCTTCAATAGTATTTAATGCTTTTTCTTTATTATAAACTGTATCAAGTTGTTTATGCAGACTTTCATGAATAATAGTTCTAATCAATCTACCATAATTCATATTACCAATACGATTACTATTTAAAGTAATTTCTTTTGTATTAATATCATACAAAGCATATATAGGTTTTGCTTCTGTATCAATTATATTATCAATATTAATAACTTCTGGTAATATACCAATACGTTCTAATGCTTCAATATATTCCAACACTTCATTGTTATTACGAAACATTTCACGTAAAGCATTATTAGTTTTATTAATAGCTAATTGTTTAATAACAAATTCTGCATTAACTTTGTCATCTAATAAATTAGCTGTATTAACCCAACTTGTTTCATCTGCTTTAAATACAACTTGAACTGTTGTCAAATTAGTTTTATGAAATATACCACTTATAGTATTATCTTTATTTTTTGGTAAATTCTGTAGATTAGTTGAAAGAAAATTATTACTAACAAGAAAATCTTGATAACTATTAAATTCTTTACTAACTTTGCCGACAGATATTATTGTTTTACCATTTTCTCTTTTATAATATTTTGTAGCAACAGGTATTTTAACTTTATCGTTTATAAAACTAAATGGAATACCAATTGTAGCATTTGCAAATAAATTATCAATATTCTTCTTTAATTCATTTTGAATATATTCATCATTGATAGTTCTTATTGTTGCACCACGAGCTTTATCAGTAATATTATATTTTACATCTTCAATACTATTTATTTGTAATTTTCTACCACTAGCATCATCATAAATGCTAAACAACCATTTATTATCTTTAGTTTGAAAACCAATACTATTACCTCTTTTACCAGGCTTTACATTTATATTAATTAAACCGCTATTGCCTGTTAAAGCAAATACATCATTAGAGAATTGTTTAAAACTATAAGTATTATCTGATATAAATCTAGCAATAATGTTCTTTAACTCTTCTTGTGCAGCATCTATTAATTGTTTACCGAATGGACTAATATCATTACTTGATAATTCTTTTTGATAACAATAAGCATAACTAGTTTGTCCATTCTCTCTAGGTATAGCTATCATTGTCATACCAACAATAGGATAACCATTAACAATATTTGGAACAAGAGAATTAGCAGATTGTAGATTATTAGGTTTAGTAATTGTAACTAATGGATATTTATCTTCATCATAATCATCTATTACTTTTGTTATATTATTCAATTTAGATTTATCTTTTGGGTCAGATAAATTAATAGTCCCTTTATATAATTTATCAATAACAAATTTACCTTTAGCTTTTTTCGTTGCAACAACGTGTGCTTGAGCATAACTATTAGCTAATTTATTAAACCAATTATTTATACTTTCTTCTATATTAAAATTATCTGCTGCAACTCTAGCATAAAGTTTACCAATATGCATTACAATAGTTTCTATTTGCTTTTCTGATTCTTCTTCATTTTCACTTAATGTTTGTCTAAAATTAATAAATTCTGGATAACTAGATAATTCTGTAAATATCTGGTCACGATAAATCTTAACATCATCTTTTTTATTTCTAGAAAAAGCAAATTCTCTTAAAGCAGATTCTAAATCTTCAGTTGGTTCAGTAAATACTTTTAATATAAAGTCTTTTAATTTACTCTTAGCAAAACTTTCATTTAAAGTAATATCATATAACCAACCTTCATTAGTAGTTCTATAAACTCCTTCGTTATCTACTTGTGGTACACCAAGATAACCAACAAAATTTCCATCTTTTCTTAATATAATTCTACCAAGATAAGTATCATATTCATATTCTAATTCATCGCCAAAATTTAATTTTGTTATAGTTTCAAAATCAGTATCATCAATATTAGCATTATTTGGAATATATTCTTCAAGTTTAGCCTTTTCTCTACTTGTTAATGTTAATAATCTATTTTTATATTGCTCTTTACTAAGATTTAATATTGTATCATTATCAGTTAATACATATTCTGTATTATATTTACTATATATAAATGATTTAATTTCATCATATAGAAACTCTGCTACCAATCTATTATTTGATAAATTATAAATATATTGTGTTAAAGTATCAGCATTAATATAAGTTTTACCTTTTATAGTACGACCATAAGTTTTACCATTATCAGCTTGTTTTTTAGCAAATTCTTCTAATATAGCAATTATATGTCGTTGTTTCTTATTCGGTTTTTTCTTAATAATAGACAATGTAGCATTTTTCAATAGAACTCTATCACTTTCTGATATAGCACTTTGTAACTGATTATCATCACCAAATATAGCTAAATCATCAGTAAAAGCACTAATAGTATTTGTCCATGTATTATCTACTACTTCTTTACTAAATCCTAATTCTGACAACTTAGTCAATATTGCTTCTTTATTGTTATTAGCAAATTGAGCAAATTCATCATCATTCAATTCATCAATATTAACATTAGTTGTAGCAGCAATACTATCTAGTTGATTATATAATTCTTCAGCAGCAGCATCATATAATTCATTTTCACTTAATTCAGCAAGATTAAGAGTTGGCTCGGCTGTAGCTGTAGTAGCATTATCCTCTACGGGCAAGCTACCGCTAGCATTATCATCTTTAGTATCTGTAGCAACTGGAGCAACTTCAGGTGTCGTAGCAACTTCAGGAGTTTTTGATGTATCAGTTGTTATATCTCCTTCTAGCTTGCCCGTAGAGGAGATGCCATCATCATCAACAGGCTTGCCCTCTAACTCTGGTACATCATCATTTTTATCTACAGTTTCTTCATAAGCAGCTTGTCTATCTAACTCTTCATCAATAAACTCTCTTTGTAATTCAAGATTATTTAAATCATATTCAGCTTCTTGTAAAACTTTCAAAGATGTATTATAAGCATCTACATCTTTTTCTTCCATATTAGCAACATCAAAATTATCTCTATATTTTCTATATAAATCATTTTGAGTTTTAATAGCATTATTTATAATTTTTCTTCTACTTTCATCAAGAACATTTCTAAGTTCTATTACTCTTTTCTTTAAAGCTGGCTCTGTCAAATCAACACTCTTTTCATTCAATCTATAATTCAAGTCATTATCAAACTTTCCATATATAGTATTAAATTCATCAGAATAATTATCACGAACTTTCTTTGCAGTATCAATTATTTGTTTGTCGTTTACAACACCATTTTCATCATATAAACCAGCTGGTTGTATTTCTTCTAATTGTTTCTTTTGATTTTCTAATTCATCTAGTAATTGTTTCTTTTCTCTTTTTGATAAATTAGCATCAGTTCTTATATTAAATAGTTTATTTTCAATAGCACGTATTCTATTTCTATAAACAAGTTTTTCAATAGCAGAAATATCTTCTTGACTAATATTTATATTATCATCAGCCATTACTTTGTTATATAAATTATCATTATATAATTTCAATGTATCATATAATTGTTTTTTATTATTTTCTTCTACTAATTGTCTTGCTATAATACGACTAATATCAAAATTGCCACCAACTTTATTTACTTTATCAAATACATTCAAATATAATTCTTTTGTATTATCAAGTCTTTCAATAAACTGCTTTTGTAATTCTAGTGCTTCATTATCTTTAAGATTAAGTTTTTCTTTAAATCCTTTTGTTATATTTTCATCTCTAGCAAATTCTTCCAATAATTCAAGATTGCCATTATCAATAGCATCTATTATCATTCCATCAAAATAAGAATCACGAGCAAGTTTTTCTAGTTCTTGACGTTCTGTATCATTGGTAATATCAGCAGCGACTTGATTTCCTTCCGCATCTTTAATTGTTATATAAGGATTTTTATTTTGATTAATGCTATTAATAGCTTCATTGTATCTTTGGAAATGTAATTGTCTATTTAGTATTTCTTGTTTCTTTTTATCTTCAGCATTTGTCCATTCTTTATTTAGTTTTCTTTGAATAAATTCACCAGCAGCATCAGCAGCACCACTAAATACTACACCACCAATAACGCCCCAAAAAGCTGACTCCCACATCATCGGGTCTTTAAGATAATCTTTAACAGTCTTAACATCAGTGTCTTTATCAAAAGCAAGTTTAGCTAATTCCATACCTTTTTCACTACCGATATAGTTTATAACTTCTTCTATACCTTCTGTCCATTCGTTACGAGTACCTGTTGCGATACCATAACCAATGTCTTTTATTTTATCTATTGCTTTATCTTTAAAAGTAGTTTTAGCTATTGCTTCTTGTATAACAGCAGCTTCATCACCAAATTTTGCAGCAGCAGCTTTGTTAAGTTTTTGTAATCTTCTAGTATTACTACCTTGTAATGCTTTCGACCACATATTCTTTAATCCATATACTTGTGCTATATCAAACATAGTATTCCATAGATTAAAATCAAATGCTTCATCTCCTGCATTATTTGCTATATCTTTTGCTATTTCTTCATTTGTTTTATTTGCATATTCTGGATTATTTTTATCAAATTCAGCACGTTGCTTAGCATCCATACTATTAAGTTCTTTAATAGCATAGTCATAAGCATTTTTACTAGTTTGATTAGATTCTTGATAGTTTTCCAACATACGCATTGTAATACCAGTTTTAGTAGCATCTATACCTTTAGCTGCAAGTTCTCTAGTTTTCTCTGATAATTTCAATACATTTGCTAATTTATTACTAGCTTTATTTATATTAAGCAAACTACCAACTTTAGATAATCCTTTACTAACACCAACACCAGGAAGCATTAAAGTTAAACTACTAGCTATACTTGGAGCATTACTAGCCCACCATGCAAAATCAGTAACATCAAATGCTTTAGTTGGGTCTTCTCTATATATCGGCATTTGCTCATTAATAGATTCTTTAAAATCAGCTAATGATTGAATAATATCAGGTCTTTCATAAGATAAATCTCCATCCATTACATCTATTAATATAGAAGCTAAATCAGCAGCACCTAATATAGTTCCTGTTGTTATTTCATTCAATGTTTGACCAATAGAATACATTCCTTGTTCAAATACAGATTGATTATTAGCACGTTCTTTATCTAATTCTTCTTTTGTATTAACAGGATTAACAGTTACATCGTATTCAGCATATTTAGTTGGGTCACCTAAATAACTAAGTCCATATTGATTAGGTATAACATTTTCTAATATATTGGATGCAAAGTCATCGCGTTTATTATAATCTGTATTAACAATAGAAGGAGGCTCTAAAGCCCCCTTTTTAGTTTTAGGATTATATTCTGGATTAGGTCTTTTATCTTTACCTTTGATAATATCTATTATGTTCATAATCTTATTCTTTTAAATCATTTAATAAAGACGTTTTAATATATTCATAATCATTAGGTCTACCATAAGATGTTGCTATTTTAGAAGCAATATTCTTTATTTGTTGTTTTATTGCATCATTAATTTCATCAACTGAATAATTTGTATCTTGATATATATCTCCAGATATTAAATTATCTTTTATTTGATGATAATTTTCAATACTTTCGACAATATCAACAGCAGCTTTTCTAGAAATAGGATAAGTTCCTGTATCTGTTTTATAAACAAATTGATTATTACCTAAACAATCTATAGTTTGTCCACCTAATGTTGGAGTTTCAATAGAACTTGTTAAATATATTTTTCTATTAGTTTCATTACCTAAAGCAATCTTATCTGATGCAATTGTTTTAGGACTATTATCAAATTCAGTAGCGGCTTGTTCTAATATAAGACCAGGAATAAAGAATGTTTGAGCATCTCCTTTAGGTGTTCCATCTTGGTCAGTTGCTGCATATATTGTAATATTTGTACCATTACCATGAACAGCATTATGTCCAGCACTTGCTTTATATCTACCAGCGCCTACAGCTGCTTTAATTAATTTTCCTACTTCTAATCTTTCTTCGCTTTCTATTTCTCTACTTAATGTTCCAGCACCATCAGTATCTTCGGTTGTAAATATATTTACTTGAGGATAATTAGCACTAATAAGTTTATTTTCCAAATCAGCTTTTAATTGTTTATCATAAAGATTATATTGTTGTTCATCAATCTTGCCTAAAGTATAATCATGTAATAACTTCTGTTCAGTAAAAGTTTGATAAGGAAGATTTTCATTAGATATAGTAATTTGTTGAGGAGCAATATCAGCAAACCTACGTTTTACATTATTATTAGCTGTTTCATATATATTAGATATATCATTCATTAATAATGGAACTGCATATTTATCATTATAATTTGTACCACCATTTCTTGTTATTGCATTACCATTTTCATCTAATACATTATAATGAACATCGTCAAACAACATTTCGCCAAAACTCATTCTATCTTTGCTTTCCTTTATAGCAGAAGCAAACGCAACAATTTGATTATAATTATTTTTATCTAGTTCAATATATTTATTACCAGCACTATCTATACCTGTTCTATACCCTAATTCTTTTAATCCATTTGTTGTATTACCTGATAATGTATTTTTCAAATTAGTATAAAAATTATCACTATCGGTTGTAATTCTTAAATATCTACCATTATCACCATATATAGAATTAATTTTGTTTGTAATTTGTTTACCTTCAGAAGTTGTTGCATCAATATCAGCGCCTCCATTTACTTTAGAAATAAATCTTATTGATGATTCATCTTCTTCTCCTAAACCTTTTGTTAATTCTCTATAATTAATATTAGCTTCTTCTAGTTTACGAATAGCTTTTCTACTTTCTAATATTAATTTAGATTTTTCAGCAGGAGTTAAATTACTATTAGCAACAGTTGTTTCTATTAAATTCTTCCAATCAGCAGAAGTAGCATTAGACATATCTTGTTTAACACCTTCACCTGTTATTGTTTTTACTATTTCATTCAATTTAGCTGTAGAATTTTGTTTATCTGTTTGAAGATTTGCAGCATAATCATAATTAATAGTAATAGGAGTACCTTCTGTACTATATCCAGGTAATCTATAAGGGTCTTGTAATTGTTTTTGTGCGGATGCTTGTTGAGCTTTTAAAGCAGCTTTATAAGTTGCAAGACCATTACCATAAGTAGTAGTTGTATAACTTCTATTATATATAGCAGCTTGAATACCTGGTTCTAGTCTTTTTTGTAGATATTGTTCAGGAGATAAAGTAACACCATTCTTATCTTCAACATCTGAATTAACTCCATATTTCTTTTGTTTATAAATAGCTACATCATAATCTTGTTCAAGGCTAGCTTTAATTCCAGGTGTTGTTTCAATATATGCTTGTATGCCTTTCATTATTTTATCTCTACCAAGACTTTCCCATTGATTAGTTGTAGTATTATACACTTGACCATCAAAAATATTATCTGATGTTGGGTCTGTTATTACTTTTCCATTTTTATCTAAAAATCTTGTAATATTACTTCTACCCGCATCTTTAGCCGCTAATTCTATACCACCTTTTAATATATTAATTAATGGTATTTCTGATACAGCTTCTTTTGTTGGTTTCCAATCTGTACCACCAATAACATTACCATTAGCATCAAGTTTATCTTGATAACGATAAGTATTTATTTCTTTAAAGACGTTTTTATAATCTTTTGACAAATCTGTTCTTTTGTCTAAATCTTCAATATATTGTTTGTATTGTTGTTGTGCTTTTAATCTACCACGAACATCAGCTCCAGTAAGCATCTTTGTTCCTTTTGTTATAATATCATTTAATGCATATCCTTTAAAACCATTTATTGACGCATCATTTATCATTGTCTGAAGTTCATTCATTTTATTAGCACGCCATTCATCTTCTGCACTATTTAAGTCTAAAGCAGCAAATTGTTGTTGTATAAGATTTTCTTTTTCAACAGCTAAATCATGTCTTTGCTGCAAATAATTATAAGTATTAGCAACTTCTTCTAGATTATGTTTAGGACTATAAGCATAATCTTTATATCTAAATGTATTTAAAGCCATAGTTATTTATTTAATATATAATCTATTATTTCTTGTGGTATCTCTTTGTATCTTGCCCGTAGGGAACGCAACATTTCTTCATCACGCAATCTAGCATTTCTATTTATCATATAATTATTAAGACTTCCGCCAATATTACTAAACAGATTTCCAATACCAGCTGCATAATTTCCTAATTGATTAGTTCTAACATTTGTATTAAATAATATTTCTTTAATCAAGTTATCAGCATTAAATCTATCAGTAGCCATCTTAGCATTTGCATTAAATTGGTCTACTGCAAGTTTATTACCAATATTAGCTCTATCAACCATCATCTTCAACTGTGCTTTCTGCATTGCTTGTTGTGCTCTTGCTGTTAAGAATTGATTATAAGTAGCAGCATTAGCTTGTGCAACTTGCTGAGTATTTAATCTATCTTTATTCATCAATTCTGTTTCAATATTTTCTTTCTGACCATAAACTTGATTTTTAGCTTCTTGCGATTGAATAGCGGCACGTTGTTTTCTAGCTAATGCAACTCTACTACTAGAAGTATTTCTATCAATTTCATTCATAGTTCTTCTAGTTTCATCTTCAATTTTAGATAATTGAGGATTAACATTATATCGAGTTTTAAGTTTAGCAGCGGCAACAGTAGCAGGAGCTTCCAAATCTTTTATTTCAGCAAGTTGAATTTCAGGAAGATTAGCTAAAGTAGGAGCAGTCATTGTTGGTAAATCAACAGTCGGCATTTTACTATTTATAATAGCACTACTAATAAAATCAATAGCACTTCCTCCTAAATTAGTATATAAATTAATTTTATCAAGATTGTTATTAAACCAATCAGTAAATCTATTAAATCTACTTGGTTTTGTATATTGTCTTGCTAAATTAATTGTATCAACATCTTCTATTTCTTTTGCCATGCTAGCTAAAGAAGGTCTTTTATAAACATCTTTTGTATATCTAGGAATAGAAATTTTATCAGGTTGAGTATAAGGAACAGCTAAAGAAGTATTATCAGCTATTGATTTGACTAAATTATTAGTCGATTTTGCATTTGAACCAACAGTTCTTTTGGCAGCAGTTGATGTAGTTTTAGGATTATAAAAATATGTTCCAATATTACCAACATTTAATTGTGGAATACTAATTGTATTTGTATCAGATGTATTATTTGCAGGTTTGCTTGTAGCTTTATTTGATATAGTAATTGTGTCAGGAATATATTTTTCTTGAGTTTTTAACCAATCAACAGCTTTGATAGCATTTGTAATACCATAAGGATTAGCTTTAGATAAATCAGCTGAAACAGGTACAGCTTCATTTCTTGCGTTTACATAATATTTTTGCTCTTTATAATCAAAAGTATCTCCGATTTTATATTTATCATTATTTATTCTAAAACCTGTACCAACTTTAGCTTTCTTTCTATCGCCACATCTCATAGTGTGGATAAGCCCATTTTTTACATTACCATTAATTGTTGCTATCATATTGCCGCCATTTTTATATTTCGTACCATCATCTTTAATACGATTTTTATCTTTAAAATTTTCTTGTGCATTAAACACAATATCAGGATTAGCACCACCAAGAACTAATTGTGCTGGAGAGCTTGCCCGTAGGAAAGGAACAGAACTAAACACTCTTACTTCATCAGGCTTCATCTGCATTACTTCTCCACCTTCAACTTCTAAATCTTTTCCAACATCAACTCCACCATTAGTATGTTTACGTCCAGTAATATAATACATATTATTACCTAAATCAATAGCTTTACCGCCACGAACAATATTAGGTGTAAGAGTGCTATTACTATTAATCGGTCTTACAATTTTATTCTTTCTCATTGTTATAAAAATTAATCATTCTCGTGCGTTCTAAGCGATTTTCTGACATCGACCTTTGCAATTAATCAATCGAAAAAAGATAATCGCTTAGACGCAAAAAGAATGTGGTTAGCATTTGCGTTTTGACCTATTTCGGAATACTGATTTGCCGCCTGCACGGAATCTCATAGTCGGCATATTATTAATATTATTATTACCAATACTACTAACTCCAGCATATTGTGCATTATTTTGTCCAACCTGTTTACCTGTATAACTATTTGCAATAGATTTATCTACTTCAAGATTAGCAACTACAGGGTCATGATATTTAAGTCTACCACTATAATCTAATTTATAAGCTGGAACTCCAGTTTGAGCAGTTGCCGCAGATATAACATTTCCAATTCCACTATCAATAGCCGAAGCTATACCAAGCCATGCTTTTTTTCTTCCACCACATTTACATTTTTTTCTACCACCATATCGCATAAATCTATTCTTAAATTCTTTATCAATATCAGCAGTATTTCCAAATGCTTGTGTTAAACTTTGTGCGCTTTGCATTCCAACTTTTTGAGCAGAAAGTTCATTTTGTTCTTGATTAAGTTTTTCTTGTGCTTCAACTTCTGCAAGTTGTTGTTGGTAATTAGCATCAATTTGGGCTTGAGCATTTGCCATTTGTTGATTAATAGCAGCTTGTTGATTTGCAGCTTGTATTTTTGCAGCTTGTGCTTGTGCTTGTGCTTGTTTTTTTTGTTTTCTAGCACCTATAATACCACTAATAATACCAAATAACGCTTTTTGTCTTTTACATCTATTTTTCATAATTATTTATTAAAATAAGATTGAACATCTTTTATTACTATCTCTCGTGCATTATCTCTAAATATAATTCTAACAACTATATATTTTCCTGTCATTAATTTATTATCATTGTATCTATTATCATTAAGAATTAAATCTGGATTTATTTCTCCGCTAATTCTATTTGTAATATTTTCATATTTATAATCAGCAACTTTGTTTTTGAAATAATTAAAATTCCATCTACCAAAATCATAAAATGGTTTCTTATAATCTTTAATAGATTTTCTTTCTTCTCTTATATTAAGTTCTCCACTATAACAACAATTACTATATAACTTTACTTTTAATATTTCAAATGGAGTATTATACTTATTAGTTATATATGTTATAAAATCAAGAACTTTTATTTGATTATAATTACCATTATTAAAATATACATCTATATAAGAACAAATAGTACCATCTATTACTTCATTATAGAAATCTTTATTTAAAACATTATCTACATATTCATTATAAGTTGTTTTAGAAAACTCTTTTAATTTAAAAGCAGTATCCTTATCTATTATATAAATATTATCTTTCATTGATATAAAAGGATAATTGCTTGTATAACTATGAGCAGATAACCAATCATTATTAACAAGATTATAACTTAATATATTACTATTATTATCTTCATCTATAAAATTAAATAATAATCTACTTCTTACATTATCTTCTCCTATATAAATATGTTTAATGTTTTTACTTCTAATATAATTTATAATACCAGTAGTTATTTCTGCAATAGAATTATTATCATAACGATAAATTATTTTAGCATTAGAATCATAAAATATATAACCATAACTACCAACACTATAAGATATAAAATCTTGAAAACCAGCAAAACCTCTTTCTGTAGTAAATACTTCTTGATAATTAACTTCAAATACATCTGGCATTAGCATCTGTACATCTTTATCTTGCGTTTTCAATGTATTATCAACATTGAATACAAACATTGATTTTTCAGTATGTACAATCAATAATGTGCCAGCAGCCACAATGTTTGTTATCGCACCTTTATTTTCTGTTATTCTTTTATATGCTTCAACTTGAAAATTCTTCCATCTATTTTCAATAGATTCATCAGATATAACATCACTACGATAAACAGTTTGATAATAATTCTCAATAGTATTTGATATTAAATCGCTTCTATAATTATATATCAACTTTGTTAGATAATCATAATAACAAGCCTCAAGTTTAAATAATTCATTAACTCTACTAGGTTCTATTACGGTATTAATTTTTTGTATATTTGTTGAACCATCACTATAATTATAAGCTATTGTTCTAGGAAGATAATTAGCTTTTTTAGCAAACAAAGGATAATGACTAAAATGTAAATATCTAATAGCAAATACATGTGGTTCACGAGTGCCATCAGCTATAACATTATCTTGATAAAATAATTTCTTTGTTGTATAATTAGTAGGATTAGCAACTGTATCTGATATTAAAACACCATCATGATGAAATTGATAAACACTATTCATTTGCAAATAATAATTATTATTATATTTATAATTTGCATCATCTCCATAATTTCCAGTTGCTCCTGTTTTTAATTTAATAAATCCTAATGGTATTAATTTTTTATCTTTCTTACCATAGAATGTTTTAGCTATTTCATAATGTCCATTCGAATCTACTGTTCCTCTTATACCAACATATAATTGATTTGTATTAAAAGTAATTCCTTTATTTGCTGTAATTTTTAAATGTCCTTCTCTACCAATATTAGTATCTATATTTGGAGTAATAATATTTGTACCTGATACATCATATTTTTCTCCATCAATCAAATTACTATTTTCATAAACATCATAAAATTTTGTTTCATTTTCACTAGAACTTCTTGCTGTTTTACCGCTTAATGTAGCAATTTGTTTTATTATACCAACATCAGTATATCCACCTATTGTATCAAATTCAGGATAATTAAAATAAAAAGTAGCAGCACTAAGACCTGTTTTATAAGTTGCATTATATAAATAACTATTTATTGCTGTAGCTAATCCTTCACCTATTTCAACATATTCAGGTTCTTCATAACTAATAAAATATCCAACAGCATCGTCTATTATTGGCATATTTTCAAATACAAATCTAATACCAACTTTCATATTTTGGTCAGCTCTATAAATATAATCTCCATTATTATTTACATAACTTTCCATTTTATAATTTATGCCGTTAGTTGTATAACTATTTAATGTTCGAATTTGAATGCCATCGCTATAAGTTCCATCTTTATAAACATAATGTATAAAGAAAGAATAATAACAATAATTTGTTATATAAGTTTGTTCTTCATTTTTACTTAATGTTGATAATTCATTATCGCTTCCAACACAATAAATTTTTATATTAGAAGTATCAATATCTTTTAATTTAGTATTAGGATTATCAACTTTATAATTACCAAGATAAACTCTATTTCTATAATTACATAAAGTTCCAACATTATAGAAAGATTGCTCATTTACTGTTAATTCATCAAGACTTATAATTTCATCTAATAATGATACATTAACTGTTTTAACAACATTATAATCATATTTTACTGTACGTCTAGCTTCAGTTCCACCGTTATAATTAATAATATATCCTAATTCAAATTGAGTATATAACTTACTTGTTTCTAATATATCATTAATATTTACAACAACATTTAAACTAATATTGCAATATTCTAAGTCATCATTATAACAATCATCAATCTTAACAACGGTAGGTGTCTTATTACTTTCAGTTTCTCCAACTAAAGCTAAATCTAATGTTTGTTTAGCAATTTGATAATTATATTTATCATAAACAATAATAGGCATGCCTATTGGAAACCATAATGTTTTCTCATATTCATTAATATAATAACGAATAAAGAACACATAAGTACCTGTTCTAATTTTAGAACCTTTATTCAAATAATAATTACTAAAGTTTGCTATTGGAACAATCGGTCTATTTGTATAAATATCATCATCATTATAATTAGCAATATAAACAAATCTATCAAGATTGATTGTTTTTAAAGCAACATCTTTAGTTGCATTTCTTTCACTAAATGATATTATTAATTCGTTATTTACATTATAAGTATATGTTCCAAATACTTCTCCACCACACCATTTCCAATTGGTTGTTAATTCTTTATAACTACCATCTGTTTTAATTCTTGCAATTTTATTATTATCAAAAAATAAAACAAATTCTTCATTACAAGAAATCACACCAACAATATTATAACCAGCAGGAATATTAGAAAAATCTATTAATGAATTTTCATTTTGAATATTAATACCATCTGCTGTTAAAATAATATTACTAGCATGACAAAGTTTACCATCTGACATTTGGTCATACGGAGTATCTAAGTCTAATTGCGGTATTACTTTCATTATCCTCTAGGTTTAAATGTATAATTATAAAAATAATTCTGCCATTCTTTAGTATCAATATTTCCTTGTATTGTATTAATAACACTAGCTCTGGCTTTACTCTTTAACTGCATCCACATATAATAAGGATTAGTACCATATTGACTAGCATTAAGATTAAATACAGGATGTTTCATACCACGACATAGCATCTTATACATACAATAATAAGCAAGTGCTTCTATAAGATTTCCATCGTTTGGAATAACAGGAATTTCTTCTTGAAAATATTCACTATATTGAGTTTCAACTTCAAGATTTTCTATATAAATATAATCAGTATCAAAATTTAATTCAATATGATTAGCGTCTACTAATATATAGTTTCTTTCCTCTACGGGCAAGATATAGCGGTCAAATGTTATATTTCTTTTATTAATATCATCTTCATTATTATGAATAGAAATACTTTCTCCATAATTAACATCTGACATTCCAGCAACTATAGACATAGTATCTGATAAATCTTCATTATCTAATTGTAGCTTGCCCGTAGAGGATTGACATCCACAATCAACTTTATCATCTATATTGGTAATAGCACATCCTCTTTTATCATAAACTTTTAATTCATTATTAATTATATTACAAGAACTATATGCTATTCTATTATTAACATTAAGTTTTCGTTTCTTCTTAACAACAGATAATATTTTTAATTGTTGCATAGCATCAACACACCATGCAGGAACTCTATTAACCCAATCACTATTATCAGGATTGAAATCGTTGTCTATTTTTGCGATTATAGACTCCATTGGTAAATTTGTCTTGTTCGGCATTTCGTATAAAGTTTAAATAAGACATCTTATCATGTTTAAGCAATATTCCTAATTTATGCGTTATATCACAATTAAGTGCATATATTTCTTCTTTGTTTTTACATTTATCAGCAATCTCTTCTTGTGTCATTCCACGTAAATTAGCGTTTATAGTTTTAATACGTTCAAATTCTGTACTAACTTTTCGACCAGCATATCGAAGTGTCATTTCTAATTTATAATAATAATTATCTCTTCTATAAGTAATATATTTAACACCATTATATTTAACGCCATGTAATTTTGCTATTTCAGCATCTTCTTTATTATAAGGAATCAAACCTTTAGCACGAATTTCATCTAATTTAGTTTTAGTAGCTTTAAGGTCTGCCATTCTTTTATCTTTCTTACAACCGTCAGTTTTATATCTATTAATAAGAAATTCAATCTTTTCATCAGCAAAAGAATACATATATCCTTCTAATAAACATTTATGAACTCCATATCTATAATAATTATAAACAATTCTTTTATATTCAGCAAAACTTAAATTTGCTCTTTTATCAAGCAATGCTTTTTTCTTTAATAATATATGAACTCTTTTTACATCATTAAGATATACATTCAAATTATATAAAACACTACTATTAGAATTATATGCTTCTCCATGACGCATTAATTGTATAACTTCTAATCGTAATTCTTTATTTAATATTCCATCTTTTATTTCTGGATAATCATCAAGATTAATATCAAAAGTTTTCTTTATATAATCTTTTTTAGAAAAGACAATTTCTTCATGTCTATTTTTTACTTCTAAAGCTAGTTTTAATTCTTGTTCGACTTTTGTTTTAACATCATTAGTTTCACTTTGAAACTTAGTATAAAAATGTTGCAAATCTATTTCTACTTTCATAATTATTATTTAATTAAATTATCTACAGGTGTTTCATTTGTTTCTCTAGGAACTTGAAGCATATTGCGTTTAAATATAACATCTTTAATACTACCAATCATATCTTCAGGAAGAAGAAATTCATTATCATCTAATTCATCATTATCTTTTATATAATTTCCTTCAACATCTATTGTTTCTGTTTGTATCAAATGTGGATATTCAAATACACTTTCAATAATAATATTTTCAGCATTTCTTATACTATCATTATCTCCGTATATATAAATATAACCATTAACATAATCATAAACAGGAGTTTTACAAAAACCAGCTAAAAGATGATAAAATTTAGCAGTAGCTTCTTTTGCAAACGATATACTTCTATTACCATATCCAACAGTTCTAACAGATAAAAAAGGCATGCCATTTGTTAATCTAACAGGAGTAGGTACTTTATTCTTACTACGTTTAATAGCAGGAATTAATAATTCACCACTTTCATAAATATCTCCATCTGGAACATCTATAATTTCTATTCTAAATCTTTGTTCTAGACCTTTATCTATTACTCTATTATTACCATAACTTTTTCGTATTAATTCATTACGAGTATGAATAATAGCTTGACGAATATTACGCCTTAAAGGTACATTATTAGGCTGACCAACAGCATGAGCTATTTCACTAATTAATTGATTTAAAGTTGCCATATCATCATGTATTAAGTTTATCACAAAACTATTATTGATAACGAATAACATCATGTCATTAACCATCATTAACAACATTAATAACATCATTATCAATATTATTATAAAATAAAAATAATTGCTACTATCGCTGACGCATTTTCAGACTGTCTGACGGACTTTATCCAAATCGTGATATTTACATCATAACGATATACAAAATCGAACAGAGAGCCAAAAAATGCCCTCTACGTTGATGTTCGATATAATTTTGTATGTCAATCGGAATAAAACCATAGTCAGCCAATCGAGAAAATCATCATCAGCAACAATAGCAATTATATTATTATCACTACTAATAGTTGTAGCTTGCCCGTAGGGAAATGCTTATACCTTCATCTGTCCAGCAGCAGTCATCGCATCAATTATACTATCAATGGCAGTTTTAAGATTAGCAGCAGTATCATCAGCAGGTTTAGAAACTTTTGCAGCTTGTTTAACAAGTCCTAATTTACTTTCAGTAGCAGCAGTATAAGTAGTATTAGTATCTGTCCAAGGGACATTAACAAACATTTTACCATTACTATCTAATTGTACAGCATAATTTTTACTAGCTGTTGTATATCCAATTTTAACTCCACCGAGAGTTGTACTAGTAGCTTGAGTTAATGCTTCAAGTTCATCAAGTTTCTTTTTATCTTCTTTACTCATTAAACCGTCTTCAGCTTGTGTAGCTTTATCAATACCAGCAGCTTTGGCGATTTTATCATAAATACTAATAAGACCAGCACGAATTTTAGTGCCATAAGGTAATGTTCCAATAAATTGAATAAATTGACTTCTTTCCATAATTGTAAGTTTTAATGATTAATTATTTAGTTATTACTGTAATTTTATTTGTATCAACATCAATAGATATACTATATTTACTAATATCATCTACAGGTTTACCTCCTTTAGTTAATTGAATATTAAATATACCATTTTCTTTTAATATATCTTCAGGGATTTCTGTAAAATATTCAATTTGTATAATAGTTTCTACCATAGCAATATGGTCGCCGCTATTAACTTGAACAAATGAGCCATCATCCTTATTAGCTTTTGCTATCAATCTATAACTTTCTCCTTTTTTAAAATTATATTTAAATGCAGGAATAGTTACAACAACTCCATTTGGAGGCAATGTATTAGCTTTAATAGTTTTAGTAACTTTACTATCATCTATAGGAGTTAAATTGCCATCAGCTTCAACTTTTGCAACATAAAACTCAACTGTATTATCTGTACCTTGCTCATTAAATACATGGAATGAACAAGACATTGTACCAACAAAAGACTTAGTAATTAAAGCATCACCTTGAAGTTCTTTATTAGCACTACCAATATCATACCAAGCATTATTATTTTTAATAAAAGAGTTCTTTTTAAATATACCAATAGGCAATTTAGTTTCAGCCGCATTAATTGTAAATCTTAATGATATTTCTCCATTAGGACACAATATGGCAGATTTAGTAAACATATCTCTTTTTACTAAATTTTGTTGTCCTCTATAGAATTTTTCTTTAACAAGAACATAAGTTAATGATGGTTTAATATCTCCTTCAAAATCATATATTGTTACATCTACTGGAGTACTATTATCATTAGGTCTTAGCATAAACACACATTCGTTATAATCTTCAACAAGAGGGAATGTAAATGTTTTAGCTATTCTTCTTTTATCAGATATAACATCTTCACTAATAAACATTTTATCTAGTTCTGTCCATCCATTTTCATATACAGGTTGCTGATTACTAAAACCATTTAGTATAGGTTCAGGAGCAGGTAAAATTCCTTTATAACCTAACATTACAACATCAAAAGCGTTTTGTTTATTTTGTATTTCAACAGAAATATCAATATCACATCCTTTTAATCTCATTAAATCTACAGAAGTATATTTCTTATATAAAGAGAATATACAAGAACTAGTTGTAGATTTAATATTAAAACCGTTATTAATTACTTGATACGATAAAGCTGTTCTGAAATCAAATTTAAGATTGTTACCTAAATTTGTAGTTTCATTACTACTAATAGTAATTATTGTATCTCTTGCATTAACACGAGCAAAATTAATATTATTTTCTCCGTATATGACTTTACCTAATTCAATATGATTATCTGTATATTGTAGATATTTTGTTAATGCTGAACCTAAACCACTATTTTCTGTAACAGCTTGAACACATATTCCTGTACCTAAACCAACAGATATATCTTCTTCTTGTTCAAAATCTCCAGAGATTTTATAGAATACTTCTTTATATCCTTTAGCTTTAAATACAACAACCAAATGCATTTCTTCAGTAACATCTCCTGCTTTATAATCTCTTTGAATAATCGCAGGTCTGCCATTTATATCATCGATATAATTACCGTCTTTATCTACTAGTTCTAATTTTATACTACCATCTTGTGATAAAGTATTATCTTCTTCTAGATTAGGAACATAATCAAGCATAGCTACAAATGTAGTACCTCCTGTAACATTCGGGTCTTTATTATCAATTTCTTGAGTAACAATACCTCCTGTTTGTTTATTAAATTCTACACTCATTCCTCCGCTATATAACATATTAGTTATACTAGGTTGATTAGTTACAATACCTAAATTAATATTATGAGTATATTCTGTTACTAATGCAACTCCTTCATCTTCCGCTTTACTCATAATAGATAAATCTATATCATATATTTCATTATTATCTTTATCTCTTCCAACTCCTAAAGCAGAAACTTTAATAGATTTATCTAATGATTGAATTCTTCTACCATTAAATTCTTGATTTAATATATTATCTTTAGCTGCAATAGTTTGACTAGATTTATCTATAGAAATAGTTGTTTGTTTTATATCATCATCGTGTTCTACAGTAAGACCTTTAAATTTTAAATTTTCTGCTCCAATTACTATATTTCCTTTATCATCACCAACAGTTAAACTATAATCTTGAGTTTGATGATGTGAAATAAAATCATAAGAGTTCTCATTAATAATAGGCAACATATAACCATTATAACCATTTTCAGATATAGTTATAGGTGTACTAGCTCCATTAATTTTATCATTTCCAGTTGGTAACAATTTTAATGTAGGATTTGTTATACCACTAGAAAGAATAGTTTCAATCATTATAATTTGATTGTTTGCTATAAGAGGAAGAGTTTGTTCTATAGTTTGATTATTAGTAGTAAATTGAAACACTAATAATAAAGTTGTAACATCTTTGTAAGGAGCTTGAGATAAATCTATTGCAGTTTGTGTTTCATATCTATTGGTATAAAACAATGCTTTAATTTCATCTTTAGTTTTACCTTTAACTGCATCATGTTGAGATTTACTCAAAGCTTCAAAAGCGGGAGTATTTTTAACAAGATTATCAGCATCCGAAGTACTAATTCTACTTACTATAGAATTACTTTTTACATTAGATAAATCTTTAGAAGCTAAACCAGCAGCGTTACCTTTTTCTAATAATTTAGCTAAATCAACATCTTCTAAATTATTTTTAGCTAAATCATCAGAAGCTATTTTTGTATTAATGGCATTAACAACAATTTTAGGAAGTATGCTATTTATTTTATTAATAACTTCTGTATCTATTTTTCCTGTTAAATTATCAGCTAGTTGTTTTGTTACTTCATTTACAACACTAGTTTGAATTAAATTTGTTACTAAACCAGGCAAATTAGTTGTAAGATAATCTTGTACTATTTTATTTACATCTGTTGGGTTGATAGGTTCAGTGGCATCTGACTCTTCTCCATATAATATAACATCAGCAACAGCATAATCTTGAAGATTACGAACATCAGTATTAGATGTAATATTAATATCAAGTTCTTGTTTAATATATTTGCCTAATACATCTTCGGATGATGTAAATCTATAACCTTCAAAAACAACAGTACCTGATTTAAAATTAGGAGTTATATTAAACCAAACAATATTATCTTTAATAGTACAATTAGTAAGAGCTCCTTTATTTAATTCAAATTCAAAAGGAGTATTAGGATTAGTATAAAGTTTACCTTTAATGTGTACATCATTAGGATTAATAGGTAAACGATTTTTCTTTCTAAATTGAATACCAATTCTTTGGTCGCTATTTGTTGAAATAGGTATTGTGTCCATAATAATTTAATTTTTAAATACAACCAATAATAATTCCAATACAATCTGCGATTATATCTTTATAATCACACATTCCTTTCTTGCTTACTTTGTCATATACTTCTTTGCTAATTGCTATAATAAATACTATTATAATAGCAATCCATAAATCAATAAATCTTCTAAGTTCTAAAGTAAGACTTAAGCAAACAAGTAGATGTAGAATTTTATCTACACCTACTTTATTAACAATACCATTTATCATATTATTTCCTCCTTACTACTCCATTCATCACTTTCCAACAAATTATTAAGTTCATCCGTATTATATTCATAGCTCGGATAAGTCCATTGAATAGTACCATCTGTATCAGTTGGAAGTTCTCTAAATTCAAGTGTTTTTCTTTTCTCTAGTAAAGTTTCTTCATGAACTATTACTTCATTTCCATCAATACTCTTTCTATGAGTTTCAAGTTCTTTTTCGCTAAAGATTATTTTAGCGTCTTCTATTGGTAGTATGATAAACTTCATATTTCTTTTAATTTAATTGTTTCAACTTACTTCGATTTCATCTACTCCGTCAAGGAGATTGTATTTCTTTATTATGGCATTTATTTGTTCTTCTGTTAGAGCTTCTTTGAAACCGAGGAATTTATAAAGTGCCATATTAGCAAAAAAATCTGAATTACTTTGATTACAAGCAATATATGGTTTATGCATTTGAGTTAATTTTGATTTTACCATTATTAATTGTTTTTTGTTAATAACATCCTGTCCATGATAATTGTTGAACTCGTTATTAATATAAGTACCATTTATATTTCTACCATTGTATGCTATTGGTTTATTATCAGTAAATATAGCATAATCGTATTTATTGATTATCGCTCTTTGGTCATATAATATTTGATTTGCAGAAAAAGGTTTTACAAGCATAAACATAGTCTTAAACCCACTATCAAAAGCATCAAGACTTACATAATCATCTATACCATCAAATACTAATGCACCATCTTTATATCCACTACTTTCTTCATTCCAAGCAAAGTTATGAGCAACAGCATCATTTCTATTACCACTATAATCCTTAATAGTATCTCTGTTTTCATCATCATTACTACCTTGACTAAAATCATAATAACAATCAGGAGTAGGAATTTCAGATGGAAGAAGATATTCAGGGTCAATATATTTACGAATAAAAGATTTGATTTCTTGTTCGTCTAAAGAATGGTCAAAGAGATAGGCAGAGTAGAAAGCCATTTTAGCATGATAAATATTATTTCTTAAACGACCTAAATTTATTATATTTGTATCTTTTCCATTTCCTTTATTTACAATAATCGAATTATAGTTTGTAGGAGTTACATATATAATAGGATAATTTATCGGGTATTGTCTTCCACTTTCAAGCCCATAACTAAGATAACTCCTATATCTTAACGAAAAAGCACAATTATTATAATCTCCCGCATCTTTAGATAGAACAGTCACATTATAATCTTTATTATAATTAAGAGGGGTAGTCTTTAATATTAAAGTAAAATCATCTTGTATAGGCATATCCTCATTAACACCATAATCATCTACACCATCAAAGACTAATGCTCCTTCATATTCAGGAAGAAGTTCTATTGTTATATTACATTTTCCAATAAATCCAGGAATTATACATCTAGCTTTTGTACTTTCAATATCAGTAAAATCTATATCATATGTTCCATCTTCAGTTATTGTTTTTACTATATAATTACTACCATCATTACCAAATTTAATTGATTGATTTTGTTGCAATCCAGTTACTTTTACTTTCATTGCATTAAGTGTAAAAGTATAATATAATAAAGCCTTGGTGACGGTATTTGATTCAGTAATTACAATTTTATTATATTGTTTTTCAAAAACACCGCTATCTTTAACAGTAGACCATTTTTTAAAATCTGTAGAATACCCTCCATACCCACTCATCTCACTAAAAGCAAACCCATTCAAAGTAATATCATGTCCATTACCTGTCAAATCTTTAAGAGTTGCTTTATCTTCATCATCATTAGATTTACCTTTTGCTGGCCAAGCGGCTATAAGTCCAGGATAAATAATATTTCCTCTTGCTCTATTTCTTAAATATCTTCTTCTCATACATTACTAACATTAATATCAACAACAATTTTATTAACTATATTAATCTGATAAATCTTATTAGCTTCAATAGTCAATGGTTCTTCATATTTCAAATCAGCAGAAAGAACTAATTTAGTGGCAGTTGCTCCACTAATAAATTCAATCATATATTCATTGACTATATCATCATTAGCTGCATCACCTAAAGTAATATTCAATTCAGCAACTTCACCCCATTTATAATAAATATTAGGACTAATTGTTTTAGTAGTAGCTGTTTCATTAATAAGTTTAAAATTAGTTTTATTTTCAAGATTAGTCACTTTAGTTTCAACAGTTGTTACATCAGATTGTATATCACTAACTTGTTGTTTAAGTTTATTAAATTCATCAGAAGAAACTCCACCACCTGTTCCACCACCTTCAGCAATTCTTGTTAATAATTTAATAACTTATGTACAAAATACATTCCAATTCATAATTGTAATATTTAATTGATTAATACTAATATAATGATAAGTCATTGTAGCTTGCCCGTAGAGGAATACATGACTTATCATTACACTTTTACTTATTCACTTTTATCATTAATAACTTCATCAACTTTTCTATAATTAATACCTAATTTATCACAAATAGGAGCAGCTAACCACTTCCAAAATACAGGAGCAAGTATAGCACTATTTAATAACATCTTCATATCACCATATCCTATTTTGATATAAACAGTAGTAATTATACCAATACAAACAACTAATACTAATCTTTTTTGCCAAGTTGGAACTTTCTTTTTACCATTCATATCATCAATAATCTTAATGATAAAATAAGTAAGTCCATTAATAGCAAGCATAAAAGAAAAATCAAAGTTGTTTATTATCAAGTCTATTATCTTTTCTATCATAAAGCAAAACACAACCAAATTAATAAACCACCAAGAATAGCTGGAACAGCACCATCTACTATTGATTTCCAATAAGTTTTATTATTGTGTATACCTTCATAAGCAGCACAACAAATAGCAACAAAACTAACAGGTATCATACATTCTATTGTCATACTTAATGTAATACCAAACAATGCAGCTACAGCTATCGCTATAATTGCATAAAGTAAATGATTTCTTGTAATCATAATTGTAATTGTTTAAAGATTAATTATTTAAAAATAACTTTTACTATTTCATCATCTATAACATCCAATGCATAATAGCCTACATCAGATTTAGTTGCAATATATTTATTATTAGATTTACAATAACTATTAATAGTTAATATTCAATCTTGTTTAACAAGTAATTATAAAGACTATTATAATATATCTTTTTCATGAAAAAAAAATATTAAAGTTATTATCAATATTAAGTATATTATTATTAATTTATTAATAAATTATTGTTTAATTCCAGTTACAGATATAATAACATTTGCTGGATTATTACCTGCCCCAGATATAATATAAAATGAAGTTTCAGTATTTTCAGCATAATATATGTCAGCTTCAGGTTTTCCTTCTAGACCATTAAATGCATTTGATGATTTAGCAATAGTAATAGCGTATTTCTTAGAACCAATATTATGATTTACTTTAAATCCGTTTACGGTATAATCTGATATAGAAAATTCTATTCCTGGTGATTTATATGTATATCTATCATTAATTTCACCACCACCATACTGAGTACTACTAAAGTTTATTTCAAAATGAAATAAAACAGTTCCTAAAATACTTGACATTACTGATGCAACCTGCTCTTTTGTCATTATTCCTGCAACTTTTCCATTTTCATTAATGCAAACAAATTTAGAGATATTATCAAGTTTAGGTAATGTAGCTATTTCATTACTTAATTCAGTCTTACCAACATATTCAGTTAAATCAATAGCAGCTTCATATTGTCCTAACAATTCCCATGCATCATCAACTACTACAAATTCATCATATTTATTACTTTCTCCTTGTTTTGCTGATACTTTAAGATATATTTTATTTTTATCATCATCAGACATGTTAGGTATATTAGGTAAATTAATAACAACTCTATATAAAGAAAGGTCTAAATTAGAAATTCTATCGGCTTGTTCTTTAGCATAATCTCCTTGTTCTTTAGCATAATCTGATTGAGTGTTAGCTTCTTCTATAGCATTAGTTGTATTTTGAGTAGCTTGATTAGCATTATTAATGGCTTCTGTTATACTTGGTTTTACATTATCATTATAATCTGTTTTTATTTCATTGGCAGCATCATAAGCAGGTTGTTTTAAATCTTCTATTTGTTCTGGGGTAAAATCTTCATAACTAAATTTAATTCTACCACTATTTTGCCATTTTGGATTACTAGCGACATTGCCATTTTCTCCAACATATAAATATAAATTGCCATCAATTAAATAACTATCTCCATATCTACCATCAGCAGGTAATTCACTTTCATTGTTAAGATTAGAAATAATATTTATACTAGCACCAGTATCTCCTTTTAAATTTTTAAATTCTAAATTTATAATTCTATTAAATTCATCACCTTCTAATGTTATAATACATTCTGGCGTTCCTATATGATTATCAACACTTGCTGTTACATTTTGTATTGTAGCATTTTTACCACTAGCTATTTCCATCCAATATTCTTTATTATTAGTAGGAGTTCCTTTTGGAACATTTTTTCTAGCGATAAAAGTTTTACCATTATCATTAATAGCATCAAGAATATTATAATCTCGACTAACATCGTAATCTCCTTTTGGAGTTATACTAACTTTACCTAATTTTCTTATTATCGGTTTCATCTTTATTTACTTTTTGATAAATATTACCATCTTCATCATTAACATAAAAATCAATATCATCTATTGTTATTTCTGTTCCTCTTATTCCAATCATATCAGGGTGTTCGAAATAGAAAGTTTCATTATATATTTCTCCATATTTATTAATTATATTATCTATATTACAATTTATAAAACTTATAAAGAAATCAGCATCTTTTTCAAATCCTAAATTATAAGCAGCAACAGCGGATTGAAATAAATTCCAACAATCAATAATTTGTTTATTAACAACATTATCAGGCTTTTCTTTTATTGCTTTATTATTATTAATTATAAGGGTTATAAGTTTTTGATAAGTTGTAATATAATTTTCTTTAATAAGAAGATAAATATCAGAAAGTGATATTTCTTTTATATTTATATTATTAACAAGAACTGACGGATTAATATACAGAACACGACCATCTGCATTACCAATTGAAGTTTTCATTCTATAGCTAGACTTAAATGATTCTGTGAATCTAGTAATAGTACATGTTATATTAAGTTTATCATAAACAAAATCATAATATCCATTTGAATCATTTCTTGTAATTCCTATTATTTTATGTTCAGATTTATTTTGAATTATATGCCCATTTATTAAATGATATGATTCAGCAACAGCAGTTTCTACTTTTACACTTTCACCGTGTTGAAAATAAAAATCAGGAGCAGTTATTTTTTGTTCATATTTTGTACTAGAACCTTCTTGATTAATATCAATATTTTTATTATTATTTGTTTCTGTTTGTGTAATTGTAACAATAGCTGTTCGCATGTAACTTAAATTTTCATCAACAGATATTTGTGTAGAATTATTATTTACTTGACACCATGATTGATTAGATGAAACATTATAAGGCACATTAGCTTGTTGGTCTTGATAAACATCATTTATATATAATTTTCTATAGCTTTGTATTGTAAAATTTCTTCTAATTCCACTGCTTTCATAATTAGGAACATTTATCTTACTTTCAGTTACTTCAAGACTATATCTCCATTCAGATGTTCCAGCAGCTTGTTCTAAACTAATAGGTAATTCTTTATTACTTTCATTTTGAATAAACCTTACGCTACCAATTCTTATATTAGTTGTTTTATTTTCACTAACTTTAATTTCTGTTGTTTTTTCTGTTGTTGCTCCAACACTATAACCATCACCTTGTATAATAGTTTTAAAACCAACTTGTACTTTACCGCCTGAAGGACTACCGTTTAATAATTTCTGTTTTTCAGATGTTATATTAAATGTTTTTTGACTGGCACTATATGGAAAACTAACTTTATTAGTTCCTTCTGCTACTGAAAATGTATATACATAAGACTCAGTAGCAGCATTTTGTATAATAGTTACAGTAAATTGTTTTTTACTTTCATCTTGTACAAATGTTGCAGTTCCTCGTTTTTCTTCTTCATTTTGGTTTTCTGTAGTATTTACAACATTTTTATTAATAGAAAACCCTTCTGTAATTGAAGAATTATAATTAATTTGAATAGCATCACCGTAAGGCTTTCCGTTAACAGTTTTCTGTTTCGTTGATATAACATTTAATGTTTTATTACCCCCAGTGGCTTCTATACGTATAGTATCTGCATCAGTGTTAAAAGCATAAATATAATCAACTACAGCTGGTTGTTGGATAATTTTAATTCTTACTTCTTTACCCTCAGCATTATTTTGTGTAACAATTAATGTATCTTCTCGTGTTGTTTCAGATATATTTTCTGTCATATTCCAAACAGCACCGTTTTCATTAACACCGCTTAAAAATCCTCTAGCAGAAGTAATAGTAAATGGCACTTGTTCAGGGTCACCAATAGGTTCACTACCATAATAACCTTGTTTTGTAGATAAAACCGTTATTATTACTTTACCGTTTAAAGCAGGAACAATATTAGTATTAGCAATTGCTTGTAAACTATATATAATATTTAGTTCGCCAGCTTTTTGTGTAATAGATATTTCAATATCTTTTGATGTACCCAATTCAGGTCGATTAATAATAAGTTTACCTGTACGTGCTTTATAATCATTAGCTTCAGCTACAACTTTATTTGTAAATGTATTATAACTAAATCCATATCCATCAATCTTTGCGTTCCATTCAACAGGTATTTCTTCTCCTACGGGCAAGCCTTCTGCTAATTCTCTTTTACTACTTTTTGTAACATTAAATTGAATTTCTCCACCTTCTTTTTCAAAAACAAAAGAATCAGGTTCATATTCAAAATAATATTCATATTCAGTAGCATCTTTAGCTTGATTAATAGTAATATCTATTCGTTTATTACTTTCATTTTGTTCAAAATAAATATTACCTGTTCTAGGTTCAGAAGAATTAGGTTTAATGGTTAAAGTTTTATCATTATAATTATATACTATCCAATTAGCATCATCTACATTATTATATCTTATATCAAATGGTACATCTTCTGTTTGAACATCATTTCCATCTGATATAGTTTTTGTAGATGTTATTTGAATATTTATTGTTTGTCCTTTACCATTATCTTCAATAGTTGTTCCACCAGATATTACAAATTCATAAGTTGTAACAAGATTTGGAGTTTCATATATCCAACCATTACAAACTATACAAGTATGTTTATTGCCTTCTTCATCAATATAATAATTATTTGCTCCTTTATAATTAGGTATTTTAATAGAATTATATATTTTATCAAGATTGGATTTTATATAATCAATAAAATAATCAGCTTTATCAATTTCATTCTTTTCAAAACAAACAACAGCTAATTGAAACAAATTCCAAAGTTCAATAATAGTTTTATTATTTGTTTTACAAGAAGCAGAGCAATCTTTAATTATATCTATACCATAAGCATATAAACAATATGCAAGTTTGTTATAAATACAAACATAATCAAGTGGTATTTTTAAATAAGAATATTTATTCATATACTATATTATTACTCATATCAAACAAATTTAATTTTGTATTGTCATCAAATATATCTATATTGTCAAATCCATGTAAAACAACAATAGATAATATTTGTCCAATATCTTTTTCTTTCTCTTGTATCATAAATCCAAATTTCTTTTTCTTAATATTATTTGTTTCCATTAATACAAGTTTTTCTTCATATTTTGGTTTTACAATATCTAATTCTAACATTTCTCTAAATATTTATTAGTTACATAAATACTATAATCATTTATTTTAATATTTATCTTATTGTTTATATTATAAAGTTTTTGTTCTTTATTAAGATTTTCATTATAAATAATATTTATCAATACATCTTTAATTTCATTTTTCCAATCTACTTTTATATAATCAGTAATTGGATTTGCATCAGTATGATAAAGCATTAACGCACTATACAAACTATAATATTCAGCATTAACAATATCTTCAATATTACTTAATATGTTTACTTTATTAATCTGAATATTATTTGCAATAATTGTATCAGTACCAAATTTTATAATAGAATTAGCAGATGATTTAAATAAATGTTTGATAGCATTTACACATCTTTCTTTATCTTTACCTATTATATTTTTTGTAGTTAATGTAATAAAATCACTAATATTTGCAACGCTATCAATCAATTTTTGATTAATAACTATTTGATGTTTTTTGACTTCTTCTTCTTTATTATGTTTTTTAATTTCTTTATAAGTATCAATCACTTTTGCAATAACAAGATAAATCCCAACAACAATAGCAGACCAAATTCCTTGTTCTACAGCACTATTCATCAAATCCATAAAAATATATACAATAAAAGGAGTTACCAATACTAATCATAAGATTAATATCAATAACTCCTTTTTGATTAATATTCGGCTAACATCTCTAATCAATCAAGTTATTTGGCAAGAGCAGTAAGTACAGCGTCGATTTCAGTTGTTGAAGTACTTGTCGGTAAAGCAATTTGAACAATTTGATTAATGGCAGTATCTACAGTTCTTGTAGTTCTAGGTTCAGCAAACTGAAGAGTATAAACAATAAAGCCTGTATCAGCTGTATTGCTTGCCCGTAGAGGATTGAGAGGATAATGACCACGATAAATAAAATCATCAAATGTATCTGTATATCCCATATCTCCAGCAGCTTGCAACCACATTTCCTGAATAGCTTTAGCATCATTAGTTGGAGCAATAGCATGAGTAGGTGTCTGAGCAGTTCCAGCTAAATCATCAGCAAATACAATTTCATAATCTTGTCGTTTATCATTACCTGTAATAATAACCTGACTTGCAGAACCTGTTACCTTAATATCAAGTTCGGCAGCATTAGCTGAAAAATATTTTCTCAAATAAGCTGCAACTGTATTAGCCGTATCACCATCTTTTGCTAAATAAGTTCCTGTCCATTTATTTCTATGATTAAAAGGCATGCCTTTCTTAACAAGAATCATAGTATAAGTCAAACCAGCTGTAGGAGCAGGGATTGTTACATCACAATTAAATGCAGTACCAGCAGCATAACCACTTTTCACATAACTAAAGCTATTCTTATAAATAGGAATATTCCACATCTTCTGTCCATCGTGATAAAGAATAACTCCTTCTTTTTTAATTTTAGTACCGTCAGTATCAAGTACTAAACCTGTGTCATCTGTTCCAGCACCATCATCTGTTCCAGCACCATCATCTTTAAAAGCAGCAAATGCAACTTGTCCAGCAGTCAAAGGAATAGTAGTAGGATAATTAGCCATTGCTGTTTTATCAGCTAAAATAAATCGTCTCATAACTTATCAATTTTAATTTTTACCAATACTAGATAAATAATATTTTACTGCATCATTTACTATATCATTATGAAGATATATTGGTAAATCACAATTTATATTGTTATCTCCATATTCTTCATCATATACAACTGTATTCGGTAATTTGATATAACTATACTTTATTTGTTTAGGTTTTATCTTATCATCACCATTATATAATTGTACATCTATTTCATTTTCAGCACCAAATGCAGTAATTATAGGATATGTCTTAGATGCTCTATTACAAAAATCTCGTAATGTATCACTCAATTCTTCATTCTCAATTATTCTACATTCATAAAGTTTTGTATCATAATAAAGTTTGAAACCTGTTATCAACATTATTTCAGTCGTATCAATATTAAATGTAAAAGGACTTATTTCAGTACCATCTCCATTAATATCATCTGCATCAATAATTCCTTCTTTATACAAAGTTCGTAAACTATTTAATGGAGATACTCCTATTTGTTTTGCTTTATTAGTTGGTATATTACCAATATTTTCAGCTAACAAATTTCTGACTTTTGCATTAATAGCATTATTAAGACATATATCTATATTTTCAGAAAAGATAGCACGTACAGTCTGTAACCCCATCTGTTGTGCTACCTCTCTAAACATGACGTGCATCTCTTCTATTGTCATATTACATATAATTTAGTTTATTCTTATATGCTTCAACGGCATTAGCATTATCTGGATTAGTAAACCATATTACAGCTTCTTTCATATTTGCTCCAATATAATCACCGCTATCAGCAGCAACAATATTTTGTGAATAAGGATGCCTATTAAGAACTCCATTTTCAATAAGTTGTTCAATCAATGACTTAACAACAAGTTGTTTATCCGAACATATCTTATTAAATTTAACAGGTTCTTCTTGACTAAATTTATCAAGATTATTCTGCTGTGTAATCTTACTTTCAGCAAGAGATGCAGAAATTGGCATACCTTTAATAACACAATACTGAACATAAACATTTTTAAAGTAATCATCATCATCACAAATTCCAACATAATTACGTTTAGCTTTGTTAAGTTCAATACGCAATCCTTCTTGAAGTTTAGCTTCTTTAGCTTCATCTTTAATCCAAAAACGAATAGATTTATCGTTATTAATTAAAGCTGGCTCTTTTGCTATATCTTTATATAACAAACAATGTCTGTATAAAAGATAATCAGCAATATTTTCAGGATAACCATATTTGTATTGTTCACTTTCAAGAGCATTAAGAGCTGTAATTTTCTTTTCAAGTCCTTCTTTAAGAGCTTTAGTATTTGTCTTGTCTATTGCATCATATTCAGCATTAATTTTATCTTCAGCATCTTTATATTTAAGATAATGTCGATACTGATAATAAACAAAACTTGTATTAAGTTTAACACCTAACTTATCTACTTTTACTTGAATATTATTCAAATACTCTTTGACTTTTGTAATATAATTTTCATTACTAGGAGAAACTCCAATAAGATTTGGAAAGTAAGCGTTCATTTCTTCTTTGTTACTAGCTAAAGTACGTGAAGTACGAACACAACTACCAATATACTCATTACGTTCATCTAATACTTTATCGTTAGCTTTTCTATAGAAAGAATAATTGTTTGTTAAGGCAATAGTAACACTTCTTTTATTTGTATATTCTTTACTAAGAAACGCTTCTCGTTCCTCACTATTAGAAAATTTCTGTCTAGTTTCTTCTGTGGTTTCTTTTGCTACTTCTGCTTTATTAGCATTACCATTCGTCATACCAAATTCTAATCCCATAATACTATTATTTTAAATTATTACAATACACACTTCAACAAGAACATCTTAGTTGCATTATTAACTTGCAGTCCCATTGAACCTTTAATTTCATAACGAGCCATATCAACATCTGTAGCTGCATGACCAGTAGAAGGAATACCCCAAGACGCAGGAATCGGTGTCATACCTTCAATAACTTTAGCCATATATTCTTGTCCAGCTTGTTTAACAATACGAACATTCTGCACACCTTTATAACTAGACATATCAATAAGACAAGCCTGATGTGAAGTAATAGGAAGTCCTGTACGAGGATGAATCATACCATTCTGTTTAGCAGCTTCTGCTGGAGTACCATGGTCAAAGAAAGCACAATGTTTAACTGTAATAGTATGACCATCTGGTGTCTTATACTGATTAAAGTATTTACCATAAGCAAGACCATCGCCGTTATCCATGATTTTCTTTTCTCCAAGAGGAGTAACAAAACCTTTAGCTCTTGCATCATTTTCAACAGCTAACTGGAAATCCTGAATAAATCCTTTACCACCCATAAGAACAACATCCATTGTTCCATCATCAGTATCTTTATTCAAAACATCGCCGATAGTTCTTTCAAGTTTATTCAATGTCAAATATTCACCGTAAGTATCATAGTTACTTTCACGACAAATTTCTAACATACCAGCAGTCTGATAAATAGGTTTACCATTATCTCTATCAATAAGTTTAACCGTACCATCAGGCAATCTATTATATTCATGCAACCACAATCTTTCTTCGTTCATTACACGCATATTCAGATTGAACTGGCGCATTTCTTCATTAATCCAAAGTTTATTACTAGCACCATTTTCATCAATAAATTCATACTGAGTAACAGTATTAGCAAGATTACCAGCAATTTCTTTACTATATCTAAAGAATTCCAATTGTGAAGTCATTTCACCAGGTCCCATAGAATTACTTCTATTACCTTTAGAATAACTTTCACTAACAGTAGGAGCAGTTAAACTCCAATATTTACCTTTAGCTAAAAGGTCTGGGTCGATAAAGAAATTAGGGTCAGGATTAGTACAAACAAGAATATATTTATATCCATAAGCACTCTGTCCACAATCTTTCTGAATACGAACTTGTGTAATACCATCAGGTGCAAGCAAACCATATTGTTCAATAAACCAATGAGAAGCAAAATGAACTTCAAATTCAGTACCACCAATACCAGGTTTAGTATTACCACTATTAAAATAAGTTACATAATCAGTAAACTTCATTCTTCCCATAGTTTTCCAAGTCCACTGAACAGTCTTACAAGTAGTAATACCTCTACTGCCTTGTCCTTCTGTCATAAAACTAAGAGGAAATCTATCACTATCCATACCATAGTTATAAGTAAGGAAAGCATTTAATTCAACAGGTCGAGTAAGCTGTAGATTAGCGATAGATTCTTCATTAGAATAACCTCTATCATCATATCTACCTGTACTCAATTTTCGCATCGTGTACATAAGTAAAAATAATTTTAAATTAAACATTAATAACTACTAGCTATCTTATTTGCAGTAGAACCAGCAGTTTTTGTTTCTTCTCTCTTTGGTTTGATAATAGTTACTTTATTCTTTTTATTTGCAGAAGTTAATACTAATTGTTTCTTCTTTTCTTCAGCCATTGCTAAATTAATAAGACTAGTATAATCATTACCAGTAAAATCTAAATAAGCTTCAAGAAGTTGTCTTTCACATCTTTCTTTCGGCGTCTTATTCATTAAAGAATATTCGTATCTACTAATACCTTTATCATCAACTTGATAAACATAATTATAGAAGTCATTCAAAGAAGCAGTAACTTGTTTACCATCTTTATTGAGCATAATCACTTCTGGAAGTTTGTAACCAGCAATTTGTTTATTGTCAATTATTTCTTTGACCATTCCCCAATATTGCTCTTGTTCTTGTTGCTCTTTTACTATTCTTTCTTGTGCTTCTTTAGCAATTTGTTCTTTAACTCGTCTATCATATTCTTGCAATCCTTCTAATTCAGATTGAGCAACATCTTTTAATTGATTACTATCTTTAAGATATTTAATGTAAGCATCAACATTACCAGCTCGTTTACTTTCTTTCCAAGCCTCACGAATAATAACTTCTTGCTGTGCTTCATTATTTTCATCAATTACGATAGAACTTCTATCTTTATTTTGTCCAAATCCTTCATAAGAATTACCATTTGCAATATAATAATTAAGGAAATCATTTACAATAGGATATTTCTCAATCAATGCTTCAACACCAGCTTTAGCAAATTCTTCTTTCTTTAATTCAAGAACTTCATTAACATAAGCAGCAGCCCCTTCTGGTGTATTTTCAAAAACTACATCTTCGCCATCTTCATCTGTAATTTTTGTTCCGACAGCTTCAATCATACCATTAATATCAAATACTGGAGTTTCATCTTTTTCAGTAACTTCATATTCTTCAAGAAAAGCCTTTACATCTTTAGCTTCTTTAAAAATGTTTCCATCTTTATCAACTAAATCACCTTTCTCATTAACAGTATAATTATCTTCACCTAAACTAACAACAGCTCCAACTTCTAAATTGTCATTATCACCTTCTCTATTATTATCTGCTGGAGGAGTTTGTTCACCAGGATTGCCATTGTTATCTAAAGTAGCAACTTCTTCACCATTGTTATCAACTTTAGTTTCTTCTCCTGTATTAACATCAACTTTTGTTTCTTGTGCAGCAGCAGCACTTTTTTGTCCTTCAAAACCAAATTGTAATCCCATATTCATATACGTTTAATTATTATTATGAAAACAAATATATGTACCTTCAATTATATCAGCAATCTATATCTATAAGCCCATTACTAACAATTTGTTATCATTGGTGCAAAATGTTTCAAATGAGGCAAAATGAGCCACTTTCCTTTGTGTCAGAGCGATTTATTTGCAGTGGCTGAACAATATATCCGAAATTATGTAAAGTGCTGGCAGAGAGCCTGAAAATCGGTCAAAATTCAGGAAAAAAATAAAGTCTGACATCATTCATCACGAATAACATCAGACTTATCATTAACATTTATAGCAATACGTCTTTCGGTTTATTTATCATGTCTATTTTTATTAGTCTTAGCAATTTTAAGTTTATTATTACTATCAAGAATTTTAGCATTAATTTCTCTATTTTTAAGAGCAGCTTCAGTTCTATTTTTTTCTCTCTCAATATTTAGCTTTTCTCTTTCAATAGATTCTTTTATTTCATCTAGCTTGCCCGTAGGGAATGAAGCATCATCAGAACTAAGCATAGCTTTCAAACTCTCTATTTCACTATCAAGATACTTCTCTAACGCTAAAGTTTCTCTATCTTGTTCTCCTTTAGCTTGTATCTTTGCTAGTTCATTCTGTTGTTTCATTTGTTCCATCTGCTGTTCCATTTGTTTCATTGTTTCTTCATGCTTAGTTTTTGCATCTTGTAATCTATCTATAAGACGTTTAATCTCAGCACAATTATCACCTTCAATAGCAGCAACAGCCATACTCATATCTCCATTTTGAGCAGCACTAAAAGCAAATTGTTTATATTGATTTAATTTCTCTCTTTCTTTAACAGACAACTTTGCTTTAATTACATAATCCGCATAAATATGAGAATTAACATCAAGACTTAAATATTTAATACTTCCTGTATTCTTATCTTTATATGATGTATTAAGACCATCTATCCATGCAAGTTTAGTATAATCTAAATCTCTAGCATAGTCATGTTCCCTAGCCCAATCAAACATAAACTCAACGATAACACTACCCATGCTACCACGAATGACAGCTTCTTCTGTAACACCTTTACCAGCACTATTAGCAATAGCACCATATCGTTGAGGTGTCATATCTACTTTCATCATAGCCATCTGTTCATTCTCTTGTAACAGTTGTCCTAATTGAGTAATATAATCATTTTGTCTAGTTTCAAGCATTCTTACTTGTTGAGCTTTTAACATCCCTTGGTCATCTTCATCATCTATATAAAGAACTCCATCTGCCGCCATCTTATAAATTGTATCATCAGGTTTAGTACCTAATAACGACTTAGCTATCATAAGAACATTAAGTTTGTTTTTAGCAATAGCCATTTCTCTATGATAAGCAACAATATTTCCAAATATCTGATATGGCTTAATAATATCAATAATACTAAATTTACCATAACCAGGAAGAAGTTCCATTAAACCATTATAAGGAAGTTTACCATTTCTATTATAATCTATTGGTCTAGCTTTAAAAGGATAAATTGAATTATGTCTACCTCCAATTCTATCACATTCATAAACTTGTGTATCCCAATACCATTCAATAGAAATATCTCCAATAGCTTTATTTAACTTATAAGTTTCATCAACAATTCTGGTTGTAATTAAACCATTATTTTGATAAGTAAGAATGCCTTTTTTAACTTCTCCTTTCCAAACAGTTTTCCAAACATCTATAAGACCTTGATTTAAATCTCTAGTCATTATAGGAACTTGTTTAATTTCAGTATCATTAAACTTCTTACATATATCAGGGAATGTTTTCTTATAATTATTCCAATACCATGTATTATCATATTCTCCACCACGATTACCGTTTTTATAATATGATACAAGATATTCTTTTTCTTTATCTGATAAATCTTCTGAATATTCGTCCATTATCTGCTGTAATGACATCTTTCGTCTTTCAGCAAACATATCAAAATCTTCAACTAATTGATTATCATTTGGAGTAGGAAAAGCATCTCTATTTGAAACAACTCGTTTATGAATTGTATTTCCTTTTACTTCTGTATATGTATAAAAGCTACCAAATGTAACCCATTCAAAATATGCTCTAGCATATAAAGCAACACTATCTGTCAAATCATCTATAACATCTAATATGGCTTGTCCTTGTGCTGATATATCATCAATATAATTCTCATTAAAATCTTCTATAAATTTATCAATATCTATAGCTTGTTGAGGATTAAATTCTTCTGGATTGCCACCTTGTTGTATAAATGATTGCAACTCTTGTTGTATTCTCTGTGCTATTTGTTGTTGCACAAGCATTGTCAATTCTTGATTTAACTTTACATTTCTTGCCAATACAACTTCGGGATTATTAGCACTAACAATAAAATCATGAGCATTTTGTATATATTCTCCAACATATCTTCTTATGATACCACTAGTAATATCATAATTTCTCATTGTTGCTGGAAATCTTTTATACTTTTCTTCTTTAACATTATAAGGATTTAATATCTTTTTATAATCATTTTCTGATATATTTTCTTTTAAAAAATTATATTTATCTTCTATATCTTTTGTATCAATACAATTAAGTCCAGAAGATATAACATAATCACAACAATTAGCATACCATTCAGGTTTAGCTTTTTCAGCAGCAGAAACTTTCTGTTGAGGAAAATCTACATTTTGTTTATATCCTATAACATCCATAATTAATACTTTTTTCTACAAATAAAATAATATCTATAATATCCCAACTAATTCCACTATATTTTATAATAGTAAATAGTTATTGGTGTTAATCAGTAAACCATTCTCTATTCCAAAAATCATTCTTAGATTTTTCGTCTAAATCTTCTATTTTCTTCTTTGTTTGCATATCTAATCTACCTTTTATATCCAACGACTTATAATATATTGCATATAACAACATTTCTGATACTCGGTCAAAGTTTCCTTCTGCGTTCCATTTCTTTAATTCTAATATAGCTTGATAATCATATATTCTAGTAAAAGCATATATATCTTCTCCATTATCGGTTTTACCTATTACTTCATATAATATTTCTTTTAATAATCGTAACGCATCAAGTTTCTTTGCACCATCTGTTACAACATATCCATAAGTTGTACTAAATTTACCTTTAATAGTAGAATCCCAAACAAATAAAGGTTCATGTGCAAGATATTGTAGAGCTTTCCATTTCTTCATATTAGAAACAGTTTCACCTCTATTGACTTCAACAATACCTGTTCCATAACAATGATACCAAACACAAAGCCTATAAAATATCTTATCAGCTTCTTCAAGTTTATCTGGTCTACCATAATAAGCAGCACAACATTTAAACTTATATCCATTTCTAGCAGAAGGATTTTCCCAAACTCTTATACTATTATGCGAATGTTTATTTGTAATAGCTTTCTTTTCTTTATCAATACCAACAGGGTCATAAGTAATAGTATATGTTCCTCTAGGAATAACTTTACGTTGTCCAAATTCTGTATATTCAATATCATATTGTGGAGCAAACCAAACTCTAACACAACCATGAGGGTCTTCGTTTCCTTTTCTAGGAACACCATTTATCCAATCATATATTTTAGCAGTTGGGTCTTCAGCTTTAATTCGTTCATTACTTTTAAAACTAACAACTCCATTTTGCATAAATAATTGTCCATCAACATAAAATTTTAAATTATTATCCAATCGAAGTTTATCTTCCCATTTATTAAATTCTTCACTTGCAAATATATTTTCAGTTGCACTACTAAATGCTTCTGCTGGAAATAATGCTCTCTGTCCACAATAGTTAATATAATCAGCATAAGTTTTAGCATTAGTCTTCATATTTTTTCTACCTCTATCAGCTAATTGCAAACCTATATCTATTCGTGAATTCCCAAATTCATCAACTCCTTTAACACCATCTATCTCTCCTTCAATACCCCATGCATAACTTTTAAAAAATCCACACACTTCATGTCTACAATCTTTATCCCAAACATTTTCAAATGGCATAAAATTATATCCTTTTGGATTATAAAAATTACTTTCAAATACTTGCATATTAGTAGCAGTAGCTGTTCCCCATGCAACTAACATACCTGTAGTAATATCTCCAACAGTCATTGCAGGTTCAGTCACAAACATAAAGTCATCAAAGTTATCCATTGTAGAAAGCTCTTCTACATTAACTCCGATAGCATCTTTACCAATAGCGCAGTCTGGGTCATTAGCAGCAGATACAGAAATAAGAGAACTTTGCCAACTATCTTCACTTTCAACTCCATTAGGTAATCTAAATCCTAAACGAAAATCTTCTACATTAGGACTAAATATACCTCTTTTAAACATAGTCTTTTCTTCATAAAATTTTAAACTATTAATTGCAAAGTCAGTTAAACCACCTTTCTTAGTAAGATATTTCTTATCAGATGCAACATTTATAAAAACTTTATGTTTTTGAAGATTAATAGCGTTAGCGCTTCTAGCTGCCATCATATAACTAAAACCTCCACGACGAGTTTTAACTATAATAATATGAAAGCCATTATTTTTAGCAAATTCTAATATATTATGACTCCAATATTGAGCATCAATAAATCTAGGAAAACTATATTTTTTTTGACCTACACCACCTTTACTACTATTAATAACACTTGTATCATCGGTCATACTCATACGAGTATAATTAAGGAAATTATAATAATCTCCACTTATATGAATATCCTCTATACTACCATCTGGATTTTCCCAACAAGGTGCAGAATATCCATAATATCTTCTATGTGTTTCTCTTTTTCTTAATTGTCTATAAGGAATACTATCTTTTTTAAAATTAGTATATTTACCTTCTTTCTTAAATACATCAGCCATCTCTGTAAATAAATGAGTATTTACAAATCTACCTGGTCTAATATTCATAAGAAATCCACCACTATCACCTATAAGAAAATTATTATAAGGGTCATAATATCCAGCTTCAGTAGCAGTTTTATAATGTGATTTATCTTCTTTAATAAATTCAGCAAAAGGATATACTTCTTTAGCCATAACTATAGTTATTTAATTAATATAAACAATAAAAGCGAAGTCGCTAATCCACCAGCAACTCCGCCATATATAACATTTCTCTTTTTGTATTTATCAACATCACGTTGTAATTGTTGATTTATTCTTTCAGTTGCTATAGCAGCATCTTTCATTTTATCATAAGCATCTTTATAAACATCTATTTTTTTATTTTGTAGATGAATAATACTATCTTTTAAAGCTATAATATTATTTTTAAATTTATATTTAATAAATACTCTATTACTTGCTCGTATTTCATTAATACCAACATTAATACTATCTTGTTGTAGCTTGCCCGTAGGGAATGGAATACTATCATTACTCCAACTCTTGCAATAACTGTCTAAATAAAATAACTGCACTATCATTATTAAGACTATCAGCTTTATTGATTTCATCTTTCATTATATTATTAATTGTTATTATTGTACTATCTTTTTGAATAATATTATATTGAATAGAGTCAATCCGAAGTTTATTAAAAACAGTATCAACATTGCATTCGTTAAAGACTTCTACATTTTTTATTTTATTGATAACAAACAATGTTAAACTTAAATTAATTATCTCTATAATCAACACCATTATAATAATCTTTTTCATAACTCTATTCAATTATAATTTTATTTTAAAGCAACTAATTTATTAAATAAATCAAGTTTCCAAATTCCAGTTTCTCTAAGTCCAAGACTTCTTTCTGCAAATTTAATTGCAGCAACAGCACCTTGATTAACACAAGTATCAAACATAATATCTGCAACTTGTTGATTTGGAATTTCATCTAAATCAAAACAATCCCAATATTTATCTTTATATAAATCATAAACAGCTTTTTCAAGTTCTGGATTTCTATTAAGATAACCTTTAAAATCTTTAGGATGTTCTTTTTTTGTATTATCAATTATACGCCATCCTTTCCAATCAGGATTATATTTTCTTGAAATTCCTTTATAAGTTTCTCCACCTTTATCATCTGGGTCATTAACATAACCGCCTTCACGATAAAGAACTTTATCTAATGCAATTTTAAAATTAGCCATAACTTAAACATTTATTATAATTCTAAACAATTCAATAGCATTATTTTTATCAAAATTATATTGCTCTTTATCATTACTTTCACATATAATCTTTTTAAAAGTTATCCATATTCCAAACTTCTTTATCTGTAGTTTAAAAACAGCATATTCAATAATACAATCATCAACTTTATTTAATTCAATAGTTTCAATAAGCCTAAGATTATTTTTTTTAAATAGTATTTCTTTTTTCATAATATTCTATTAATTCATCTAATTTATTTAATACTTCTTCTTTAGTAAGATTATAACCAAAAGGGCCACATTCAAATTTATTATTTACATACAATATATATCCTGTAGAAAAACCATTATTTTCTAATACTTTTTTATCAGGATTTCCATCAAAAAGTGAACAATGTTTCATGGTAATATATCCAATTTGATATTTATTACCATTTACAACTTTTTTTATTTCACCATAAACATATTTACTTATACTTCTAATATCATTCATTTAAAACTCTGTTTATCCAGCCCCTCAAAAAACGAATGTTGTTTCCTTTGGCTGCAATGTTATTATAATATCTAATTCTTTCTAATTTATATTTAGCAACAAAAAGTTCAGCTGAAATAGTTGTATCACATTTATAAGCATTAAGACTATCTTGAGTTCGTCTAAGAAGTTCTTTAGTAAGAACAAGTTCTTTTAAACTCGTTGTATCTTGCCCGTAGGGAATATAACGAATTTCAGGAACAGGTTTGCTATTAAATATAGTAGCAAGTATAATAATAACTATACCGACAATAGTAGCTATCGCAACATATAAATCTTTATTCATTACATTTCAAGTTTAAACTGTTGTTTAACTTCATTAGCTTTAAGTTTCATTTTTCTATCAGCTAAAACTTTATCTATCTCTGTACTTCTATAAGGCATAACATAAAATTTAGTTTTCTCAATAGGATTATCTTTTATGTGATAAAGACCATCTTCAAATCTTTTCGGCATATCATATTCATTAAGTTCAAAATCACTATCAATATGACATAACCAAAGTCCTTTACATGGAATACCTAATATAATCTCTACAGCTTTAGCATACATACTTAATTGTAAATTATAAATACTGCCATTACAATTAGGTAAATTATTAACAGGAGCTAAAAGAGTTTCTTTTTTATCAACCCAAATATTAGTTAATTGAGCAGGTTTTTGTGATTTATCTTTCTTAAAATAACCACTTTTAAAAACAAGACCGCCTCTATTAGTTTTCCAGTCTCCTATAATAAAACCATCTTCTCTAATTAAAAGAACGTCTATAGTACCACTTAAAAGATAATCTATTAAGAACCATCCTATTTCAGAATATATTTTATATCCAGCAGCAGTATATTTAGCAAAAGCTTCATATATTTGAGGATATTTATTCCCTGTTGCTTCAATAAAATAATCTATATCCAATAGTTTATAATCAGCACCGAATAAAGGAATATCAGCAACAGTAATCATTTCTCCATCTCTTTCAATATTCAAATATTGAACAGCATTTTGAAATTGACTACTACCTTTAATACCATCTTCTAAACCATTATGAGTATTAGAACCTCTTGCACAAGCCTCTTTAGTAATAGTATTCCATTGTTCTTCTAATTCTTTTTCGCTTATTCCTAACTCTTTTGACTTTTTCTTTAACCAATAGCTTTTATCAAAAGAAGGCTGATAACTATGTAATATAGTTGTAGTAGAAACATAATCATTACCAAGAGTATCATTATATTTATGACCTTCTTCTTTAAAGATTAATCTAACTTGTTCATATCGTTTATCTGATAGTATCATATTCTTTTATTTTATATATCTTCTTCAATCATACTAGATTCAGCATTATTACCTCCTCTAACTCGTATTGTTTCTTCTTCAAGTTGTAATTGCTGTTGTGCTTCATTTAAACTTTTAATAAGATTTGGTAAATCTGTAATCTTTTTATTAAGCCTATCCATTATATCAATAACAGTTGTAGCATCTTCATCGGTTAATCCACTACTCAATTTGTTATTTAATAATTCATTTAAAATATTACCAGCAAGAGTAACATTATGAATAGCTTTTTGTAAAGATTCAACAGCAGTTCCAACTACACCTACACGTTCGTCATGATAACGCTTTATAAGTTTTTCTACTAATAAATCTGGTCGATAATTAACAGGTAAATCAAAATTTTCTATTGCTCTTTTTAATGCTTCTTGTCTACTAAGTCCTTCTTGCATACAAGGACCTTTCGGGTCAGCAAGATAATATATAACACCAACTTCTTTTATATACATCATTTTATCAGGAGTATTATCTCTAAGATATAATGCTTTAACATCTTTATCAAGAAGTTGTTTTATACTAGGAGCTTTTGGCATACCTGTATCATCAATCGTCAAAAGTCTATCTATTTGTATCATCTGTTAAAATCTCCATATAACTATCATGTACTTCTTGTATAAAAGGAATATCAATCATCTTCTTTTTAAATTCATAATATAACTTAGCAAATTTCATTCCTTTCTTTCTACAAAGATTTACATAATCAGTAAATTCTTTACCAGGTGTAAATTTAAATGCTTTCTTTCTTGCAATTTCTTCATCACGTAATCTTCTTTCTTCAATAGAAGATGCTCTTAAAAATTCTCTTTTTTCTTCTTTAGTGAGATTATTACTTTCAGAAAGAAAATTCTTATATTTCTTCAATACATTTCTACGAATAAGATTTTTACGAAATTTACCAATATAAGGTATATGAACTCCATTATCAGCACGAAATTGAATACTAGCTTCTAATTCTAGACTTTCAATAATACTTGCACAAAGCAATCTTTCATTATCATTAGCAAAAACTATATCTTTTAAAACATCATCAAACTTTTTATAAACAACAGGATAATCTGTATTTATATCTTCTCCATAAAAAACATCATCCATATTATCTAATTATAGCTTGCCCGTAGGGAATGTTAGAACTTCATAATACTCTCAAATTTAGCATCTTTAGAATATACAGCTTTAATATCACAGTTAGGAATAACTTTATATTCTATAAAATAACAATCAGGAGCATTATTCTTAGCTTCAATATTTGTTTCATTACTTTTCTTAAAATAAGAACCATTCATAATAGACATATAAAGGTCTTTATCATCTGCACAATATTTACCAACAGAAGCAAAACTATTAATATTATTTGGAATATAAAAATGTGTTCCTCTTTCAATAGACAAACTATCCATTATAGGTCTATCACAAGTTTTATATTTATTAGATTTAGCAATAATTGGAGTAATATCAACTTTAATATTAGAATCAGTTTTAACACTCATTGCACAATTAAACAATTTATCTTTATAGCAAATAGCTACAATAGAATAGTGTTCAGCAACTTCTACATCTTTCAATAATTTTTCAAAATAATCAGCATTAATTTCATTAATACTAGTAGGAACTACAATTCCGTAATTCTTTAAGTCACTCTTAATTTTCAACATAATCAATAATTTTATTTGGTTATACAATTAATTCCTAGTTCTCCAAGATTAAACTTTCTATTGGTTTTAACTTTAATTTCTTCTTTAGGTTCTTCTTTAGCTTTTATAGCAGCATTTTGTCTTTTATTTTTACTTATAAATGCTTCAGCTTTTTCAATAACTTTATTCATATCATTATCATTTATAATTTCATCAATACAATTATAAGTAATATTATCGAGATAAACAATAGCTGTAACAACTTTTAACAATTAAGATGATTAATAACATCTATATAAATCTATCTTATATTATATATCTTATATAGATATATTATCTATATTATATATTATATAATAATATAATTATATATAGCTATAATAAGCTAATATAAAGGCAGGTTTACAGCTAATATAACAGAAGATATAATAGAAGATGAAGTTGTAGATATTGTATAATATCCTCTACGGGCAAGATACAATAAACAACAAAGAGATAGCAAATAATAAAGATAAATATAAAAGAGAAGGTGAATATAATAAACCCTCTATTAAAGATGATGATTGAACAGCCCCCTCCCCTATATTTATAGATAATAAAAAAGAATGAAATAAGAAATAAGAAAATAATATAATAGAAAATAAAGATGATAGAAAATAAAGATGATAAAAATTATAAAGTAAAATAATGAAGATGATGAAACAGAGATAATAAAAATAGGTATAAAAATTAAAGAAATAAAGATAAGACTAGAGATGAAGTAATAAATTATATTGAGTTTATAGTTGTGAAGGTGAGGCTATATATAGTTCACCTCCTTCTAAAAGTGATTGAACATCCTCTTATATAATAGGTGATTATGATAAGGATATTAAAAATAATTCAAGTAATAAAGCAGGTGAAGAATAAAGTAAAAATTATAATGATTTGAATGATGAAAATGTAGTAGAGTTTGTAGTGGAATTTATAGTTGAATTTAGAATTTATAGTTATAAAAATGAAGCTATGTATGATAGACCCCCGGGTCTTAAAATTGAATTAGATACCCCCGTATGCTAAAGACAGAGAAAATAACAAAGTTGATTATTCTCATGGTAATAACATAAAAGATTTTGCAGTCGGTGTTGATTGTGCTAAAACTGATAATCATGGAATATATAGAAAATAATTTTACAGACGCTTTAATAGAAGCTATATGTGGTGAGAAAATCATCGAAGATGAAAATACCACAACTGAGAGTTATAATGTCATTGATGATGACGATATTTATCCTTTTTAAATTATTAATCATGAAAAAGATTATCTTGAAGTCTTTGGCTACTATCTTCTTGCTAATAGTAGCTGTGGTATTTGCGATTGCTTATCTTAATTATTATCATGTAGATAGTGTTAATGCGATGCTGTGTGCTATAGTTAGTGGTTGTGCTTTTCTTACTAATGTGCTTTATGTCACAGATTAAATTAATGGTTGGGCTGGTGTTATACCAGCTTAACTAAAATGTGACATCTCATATTAATGACATAAAAGATTTTGCCGATGATGTGTGTCGGTATAATTTATTATTAACAATTTAATACTTAATTATTATGGCAACAAATAAAACAACTCAGAATGTGAATGGTAATGCAGCTAACAATGCAGTAGCTAATAATGTTACTCCTGTGCCGGCAAAGCCTTACGATGAAATTGTAGCAGCTTTGAAAGGCAATCAAGCTAACAAAGACCTTACTGTTACTATTGCATCTGTTCAGCTTGACAAACGTAATGGCAAAACTGGCAAGGAATATTGGAATTTGTTCATGACTTTGGACAAACCTATTATTGGCGTTGCTAAAGATGCTAATGGTGTTTATCAACCAGCTTATATTCGTACTATTCAGATGCCGTATTGGCAGCTTGAATTGGCAATGAGAGGTAATCAGTTCTTTGGTAGATTTATCAAGTATATTGCTGATGCTATCGAAGTTGGCTTTGGTGACCAATATATTGCTGGTTTGACTATGAATATTCTTGCTGAATTTGTTCCAGCTGGTGTTGATGCTCAGAATCCTTTTACTCGTAAGGAGAATAAGTACGGCGTGAAAGAGTATGACAGATATATTTATCATGTTGTAGGTGTTGAGCAACCGACTGATGAACTTCTTGTTCAAGCATATCGTGATGCTATTGCTGATACAAGAGAGATGATGCGTGAGGCTATGAAATCAGCTCGTGCAGCTAAAGCAAATCGTGCAGCATTGTTAGCAAGTGCAGAATCTACAACAGAAGAAGTTCCATTCTAAAGAAGTTGGCGGAGTGACTACGGTTACTCTGCCTTTTCTTTTAGATAGTTTTACTGTGGCTTCTCATAGTAATAACATAAACAATGCTGATGATAGTAGTGCAACTCGAAATAATAACATAAAATTGCTTGCAGCGTTGTTGGAGTTGGTGCTAAGCGTTGCGGTGACGTGGTTGGTGGCGTTGGCGGTTGTCGAGTTAATGACATA
>ENA-ORSM01000054-ORSM01000054.1-human-gut-metagenome-genome-assembly--contig:-NODE-54-length-85464-cov-5.166095_pt1 | contig 85464 bp, 76 predicted proteins | sample MGYA00241903_ERZ509170 | MGnify/ENA primary metagenome ERZ509170 (study PRJEB26280, sample SAMEA2338784) | human gut metagenome | biome: human gut; feature: human-associated habitat; material: faeces...
AGGAGTTATAGCATGGCATTTGACAGCTTGACAGAGAAACTTCAAAACGTATTTAAGAACCTGCGAAGCAAAGGACGTCTGACAGAAGATGATGTCAAAGAAGCTTTAAAAGAGATCAAGCGCGCATTACTCGCAGCGGATGTTAACTTTAAAGTGGTAAAAGATTTCATCAAGAGCGTGCAGGAGCGTGCGATCGGTCAGGATGTAATGAATGGTCTGAATCCGGGACAGATGGTGATCAAGATTGTAAATGAGGAACTGATCAACCTGATGGGTTCGGAGACTACAGAGATTCAGCTTCAGCCTGGAAAGGCCATCACGGTCATCATGATGGCAGGTCTTCAGGGAGCAGGTAAGACGACCACGACAGCAAAGCTTGCCGGAAAGTTCAAGTTAAAGGGCAAGAAACCACTGCTGGTTGCATGTGACGTCTACAGACCGGCTGCGATCAAGCAGTTACAGGTCAATGGTGAGAAGCAGGGTGTGGAAGTCTTCTCCATGGGAGAGAACCACAAGCCGGCGAATATCGCCAGGGCGGCGATCGAACATGCGCAGAAGAATGGCAACGACCTCGTGATCCTCGATACAGCCGGACGACTTCACATCGATGAAGATATGATGGCAGAGCTTGAAGAGATCAAAGAGGAAGTAGAAGTACATCAGACCATACTTGTTATTGATGCAATGACCGGACAGGATGCCGTGAATGTGCGCTGTGTCTCCGCCAGAATCTCCGCACGGGCGCGGGTGTAAAAACAGCGCACGGGGTTGTATTCCGGGTCATACGGGTCGCCCACCTGTGTGATGCCGGAAACGAGCACCTGCCCCGCGGCGCAGGCAGAGCCGACTTTCACGAGCACCGTGCCGTTTTGCGCCGTGATAGAATGGATGAGCCCCGCGCGTGACGCGACGATGTCCCCCGTGCCGTCGTGCTCCGCGCCCTCCGCCTTTGTGACGGACGTGCGCAGCTCAAGCTGTACGGTGCAACCCTCCGTGTTGAACGATGCCCACGAAAGCTCCGGCAGCTCCTCCAAAAGCGCGACAGAGGCCAGAGCGGTATCGGTGCTTCGCGGCGCGCCGATATACACGCCAACGCGCTTTGCTGCCGCCAAAATTTCGCTTTCGGCATACGGAATATCTTCACCGGAGATCGTCATCTCCCAGTAAAAGCCGGAAAGGAACAGCATCAGCGCCACGCCGAGCGCCGTACCAAGCAAAAGTCCCGGTCGGCGCAGCATGCGGCGGAACCGAAACGGGAAGCCGCTTTTCTCCGCAAGCTTCACCCGCGCGTGCGTGCGTTGTTTGATCTTATGCAGCTTTTTGTAGTCCTTCGCATACAAGGTGAAAAGCACGTCTTTCCCATCCTTTTGAAGTCGAATGGGGCGCAGACCCGTTTTCACCGCAATGTTCATAAACCGTGCCGTATCGCCCGAAACACGCGCCGTTGCCGTGCCGAGCACCCAATGCGTGATTTTCTTCATGCGAACCTCACCGCCTCAATATGTCCCGTGATCACCGCGCCGTCCTCTTCAAGACACAAAAGCCGTAAGCTTTTCCCCTCCACCCACACGGCGCGCCGCCCGCAGCGCAGGCCGATCTTTTCCGTTTCGTATTCGATTACGCCGTCACACCCCTCCAAAATGAGCTTCGCCGTGCCGAGAATCTCCGTGCGGATCGTGCCGTCCTGCATGGCATAGCGCAGCTTATCTGCAAGCTCACCCATGCGCCCACCCTCTTTCTTTTTACTTCTCTATACGTATGTGCGGAAAAACACGCATATACTTTTTCAAAAGGAGGGTTCACCGTGTCGAAGCATACAGAACACATCGCTTTTTTCATTCGCCAAAAATTGCAGCTTCCGGCGCTTTATGTCCGCGCCGCCGCGCTTTTACTGCTCGCCTTGCTCCTGCTCAGGCACCGCACCGCTGCCGCCGCAGGCGTTGTCAGCGGCATCCACACATGCCTCGGCACGCTGATTCCCTCGCTGTTCCCGTTTATTTTACTCGCGTGCCTATGCACGAACAGTCGCGCGGCGCAGGTGCTGTTTCGCCCGCTTTCCCCCGTAATGCGTCATGTGTTCCGCCTACCTGCCTGCGCCGCGCCCGCCGTTTTGTTGGGGCTCACCGCAGGCTACCCTACCGGCGCGAAGATCACCGCAAATTTATACGCGGCCGGAAAGCTCACAAGGGAACAGGCGGCGCGGCTGTTATGCTTCTGTACCGCGCCGGGCTATGCGTTTGCGGCAGCCTATACGGGCAGTTTATTGTTAAGAAGCGACCGCATCGGGCTGAATTTATTTTTTGCCTGCGCACTTGCGCCGTTACTTCTGGGACTCACCCTGTCGCGCTTTGCCGAAAAACCCGAAAAAAGCCTAAAATCGCCGGAATCTGCTCCCGGCGGCATCGTCTCCGCTGTGCAGGACGGCATTAAGGCCACCGTTTCCCTTTGCGGGTTCGTCATTGTGTTTTCCATGCTTTTGGCCGTTTTGCACGATGCCGGCATTTTTCAGTTTTTATGCGGGTTTCTCTCCCGCTTTGGGTACACCGTGCCGCTTTCCGGCGCATTGCTGACGATGGGTCTGGAGATCACCGCCGGAGTCACACAGTGCGTATATTGGCACCTGCCGGTTTATATTTTAGCCTTCGGATTCGGCTTTTCCGGCGTTTGCATCCACTTGCAGATCTTCTCCTTTTTCCACAAAGCGGGGCTGCCGCTGTCGAAAACGAGATATGTTCTCGCACGCTTTTTAAACGGTCTGCTTTCCGCTGCATTTTATTTGCTGCTTTCCTATTTTCTCCCGGCAAACACCTCGGTTGCCGTGGAAACCTCGCCCCTCAACACCGCGCCCATGGCGGGCAGCGCGGCATCATCCTTGGCGCTCATCGCGCTGTCTGTGTTCTTTCTTCTCACGTGTATTCTCCGCAGCGGAAAAACACCGTCGAAAATTTGTGGTGGAAATTCCACCGGGAAAATGCTACAATGAGAACAACTCTAAGAGCAACCTGAAAATCGGAGGCGACGAAAGTGTTCGGACGCAAAAAGAAAAAACAAACACCCGCTCTGTTTGGCAGCCGCATTGAACCGGACTGCGCTTACTGCGCGTTTCATGCGGACGGTGTACAGAAAAAATGTCTTGCGGGGCAGCTCGGCGGAGAGCACTGCGTAAAATTTCAATATGACCCGCTGCGCCGCGAGCCGAAAAGCGAACAAAAGCTCGGGCAATACAGCGCCGAGGAATTCAAACTATGAAAACTTATCTTAAAGCGTTTCGTTTAAAGCGCTTTTGGCTGCTGCTTTTGCTGCCTGCGGCGTTCCTTTTGGACTTCGCCGCACGGCAGAGCGCAGATTTTGCCGAGTGGTATGCCGTGACGATCTACCCCGTGTACGCGCAGTTCTTTTCCGCCATTACGGGAGTCTTCCCGTTTTCTGTCGGCGAATTTTGTTTGATCGCGCTTGTCCTTTTCATTTTGGCGTATCTCATTCACGGCGTTTATAAACTCATTCGTCATAAAGAGGGCCGTTTTGCGTACTTTGTACGGTTTTTGTCGGTTCCTGTTCTCATCGCCACGTGCATCGCGTTTTTGTGCGTAACGAACTACGGCACGAACCATCGCCGGTACAGCTTTGCCGCCGTCAGCGGACTTACCGTGCGGGAATCCTCCGCCGAGGAGCTTTACGATGTGTGCGTGTATTTAATCAACGAAGCGAACACATTGCGCGAAAACCTGCCCGAAGACGAAAACGGTGTATTTCAGCTTTCAAACGATGTTTTTCTCGATGCAGACGAAGCAAAATCATCATTCAACAGCCTTCATGATACGTATTCCACGCTCTACACAAACGGCAAACCGAAGCCCGTGCTGTTCTCGGAAGTGATGTCGTACCTTGACATCAGCGGCATTTACTGTCCGTTCACGTTTGAAGCGAACGTCAACGTCCACATGAACGACGTATTGATCCCCGTGACGATGTGCCACGAGCTTTCACACCTTTCCGGCTACATGCGCGAGGACGAAGCGAATTTCATCGCATTTTTAGCGTGCCTGCAAAGTGACGACCCGGAATTCCGTTACAGCGGTGTGTATTTGGCGTCCGTCCACGCGATGAATGCTTTGCTCACTGTGGACAGAGACCTGTGGAACCAGGCGGACGCTTTAAAAAGCGACGCACTGCGCCGCGACATTCGGTCAAATAATGCGTACTGGAAGCAGTACGAAACGCCCGTTTCCGAGGTCTCCGACCGCGTGAACGACGCGTACTTAAAAGCCAACGGGCAGGAAAACGGCCTGCGCTCCTACGGCAGAATGGTCGATCTGCTTCTCGCCTACTACCGCGACAAGCTGCAATAGACATAGTTTTTTGGGGAGTTCTCTATGTGTGAAAAAATCATTGCGGCGTGTGGAAACGACTGCGCGATATGTCCGCGCTACAACGTGCCGCCATACACCAAAACCGAAGAAGAACTGCACCACACCGCCGAGCTGTGGTATAAAATCGGCTACCGCGACCACGTGGTGACAAACGAGGAGATTGCCTGTACCGGCTGCAAGGAAGAAAACTGGTGCCGCTATCGCCTTGTAAAATGCGTGAACGAAAAGCACATCGCACATTGCGGCCAATGTGAAAACTACCCGTGCGACGTCATGAAAGCGTGCTTCACGGTGACAGGCTCGTTCATCCCCACCTGTAAAAAAGTCTGCGCACCCGAGGAATTCGAGACATTGCGCAAAGCATTTTTCGAGAAAGAAAAGAACCTGACGCAAAATTAAGACGACAAAAGGCCTTTGCACCGTCCAAAACGGAGATGCAAAGGCCTTTTTATGTACGATTATTTATTCGCGTTCATCTCGCGGACTTCTCTTAAAATGTCCTCAAGGTCATATTTTTCGGGCGCTTTCGGCGCGGCAGGCTTTGCCTGCACTGTTTGTGCAGCCGGCTTTGGGGGATTTGCCGGGCGCTGCTGCACGGGCTTCGGCGCAGGCGCGGCGGGCTTTGCGGCTCTCGGTGCGGCGCTTTGCCGTGGCGCGCGATTCACTGAGGTCTGCACCGCAGCGCGGCGCACGTTCTGTGGCTGCATGGAGACCGGCGTTTCCGGCATGATGGGGCGTTCTGCGGTGTACTCCGCCGACACCGGCATCGCCGGCAGCTCGCCGGTGTCTTTATCCGGGTCAAAGGACGTGGGCACGCGGGGCTCTGTCTCACGGCGCGCCTGCATCTGCTCGCGGCACATGCGCTCTTCTTCGCGTCTTCTGCGGTTGCGTCGTTCCTCCTGCTCAATCTCATCCAGCACCTCGGCGCGGTCCGCTTCGCCGCTGTCGCGGTTACGGCTTGCACGCTGCCACAAAATGATGCTGACAATTCCGCCGACGCCGAGCACGATGCACACCGCACCCGCAATGAACAGCGTGCGGCCAACACCGTTATCGGCCTTCAGCTCATTAAAGAACGATTCCGCCCCACTGCTGTCTTCGCCTGCGGTGTCGGTCGTGCCTTCCGTGGTGTCCACCGTTTCGGTGCTGTCTGTGGTATCGGCCGTATCGGCTTCATCCGCAAAGGTAAGCGGCGCACACAGCGCAGCGCCGAGCAAAACCGCCGCTAAAACAGCAAATATACGTTTAGAAAAAATATTTCTCATAATCCATTTCCTCTTTCGTGATAACTTTTATGTGTCACGATTTCGAATTCATTTTTATTTAGTTTAGCATATTTTGCATGGTGTTTCAACGGCAAAATAAACAAACCCGCCGCTTCTCTGCACGGTTCATGCAGTCGAAACGGCGGTTACTGTGTCTATTTATATTTTTTTAGAAATCGATCTTCTCTGCAATGTACGCTTCAAGCTCGTCGATCTTCACACGCTCCTGCTCCATGCTGTCACGGTCGCGAACGGTAACGCAGCCGTCATTTTCACTGTCAAAGTCATACGTGATGCAGAACGGCGTGCCGATCTCATCCTGGCGGCGATAGCGCTTGCCGATGGAACCCGTATCGTCAAAATCAACGGAAAACTTCTTTGCGAGCGCATCGTAAACCTCGCCGGCCTTTTCGCTCAGCTTCTTGGAGAGCGGCAGAATCGCTGCCTTAAACGGTGCCAGTGCCGGGTGCAGACGCAGTACAACGCGCACGTCCGGTTTTTCTTCGGTGCCGAGGTTTTCTTCGTCGTAAGCGTCGCACAGGAACGCCAGCGCTACGCGGTCTGCGCCGAGAGACGGCTCGACGACATACGGCACATAGCGGGTGTTCGTCTCCGGGTCGAAATAGGAGAGGTCCTTGCCGGAATGCTCCTGATGGCGGGTGAGGTCATAGTCCGTGCGGTCTGCAATGCCCCAAAGCTCGCCCCAGCCGAACGGGAACAGATACTCAATATCCGTCGTCGCCTTGGAGTAGAAGGAGAGCTCCTTCTGGCTGTGGTCGCGCAGGCGGATGTTCGCTTCGTCCAGACCAAGGTTCAAAAGCCAGTTTTTGCAGAAATCCTTCCAGTAGTAGAACCAGTCGAGGTCCGTGCCCGGCTTGCAGAAGAATTCGCACTCCATCTGCTCAAACTCGCGAATGCGGAAAATGAAGTTGCCCGGGGTAATCTCATTTCTGAAGCTCTTACCCACCTGACAAACGCCGAACGGCACCTTCTTGCGCGTGGTGCGCTGAATGCTCGGGAAGTTGACAAAAATGCCCTGTGCAGTCTCCGGGCGGAGGTACAGCTGGCTCTTTGCGTCTTCCGTAACACCCTGAAACGTCTTAAACATCAGGTTGAACTGTCGGATATCCGTAAAGTTGTGGCCGCCGCACTCCGGGCAGGCAATGTTGTTGTCGGCGATGAACTGCTGCATCTGCTCGTTCGTCCAGCCGTCTGCGGATTCGCCGGTGAAGTCTTCAATGAGCTTATCGGCACGGTGACGGGTCTTGCAGTCCTTGCAGTCCATCAGCGGATCGGAGAAGCCGCCCACGTGGCCGGTTGCCACCCAGACTTCCGGGTTCATGAGGATTGCGGAATCCAGCGCCACGTTGTAGCGGCTCTCCTGCACGAACTTGCGTTTCCACGCGTTTTTCACGTTGTCCTTGAAAAGGCAGCCCAGCGGGCCGTAGTCCCAAGAGTTGGACAGACCGCCGTAAATTTCGGAGCCGGGGTATACGTAGCCTCTGTTTTTGCAGAGCGCCACGATTTTTTCCATGGTCTTTTCTTCGGGCTTCAGAACTTTCTTCATTTGTTAAACTCCTTTCGCGCCGCTGGCTGCTGCACGGCTTCGTGCAGCTGGATGCTGCGCTTGTGATTTATCAATCATACCACGTTTTTCAAAGATACACAACTACCGCGGCGGGATTTTATACGAAAAAGCGGCACTCCGCAGAGCACCGCCCGAAATTTCCGCTTGTTTGGATTTATTCGCCCTCGTCCGCGATGAGCTTTTTCATCTGCGGCAGACGGAACAGAATAACCGCCGCGATAACTGTAAAGATGAGCTCCGGCAGCATATAAGTGCCGTTGTAGCAGAAGGAGTAAAGCCACGGGTGGCCCACCCAGGAAGCGCCGAACGCCACAAACTCATCAAAGTTTGCAAAGATAATGGCGCCGGAAATGAAGTGGCACACAAAGCGCAGCGCAACAGCCAGCGCCGTGCCGCAGCAAATGCCTACATAACCCTTTTTGCGGAAAATGCCCGCAATGCCGATAACCGTGTATGCCACGATGTAATCGAGCAAAATCGTGCCGATGAGAGCAGAAGGCGTCATGCCCCAGCCGAGGATGCCGTCCATCGTGATGCCGAACGCAAGCTGAACGACGGATTCCACAAAGGAAGCCGCAAAGCCCCACTTAAGGCCGTACATGATGGAAATCATGGCGCAGGGCAGCATGGAAAGCAGCGTGATAGAACCGCCAAACGGCATCTGAAGCACCTTGATCATGCTGAGCACAGCGCCCAGTGCGACCATAACCGCGCAGGCCGCAAGCTTTTTTGTATTGTTGTTCTTCATAGTTCATTCCTCCGGTTTTCTACCGAGATTTAGGGGATAAAGCGGAGAAAACAAAAACCGCGCACCCATTCGGCACGCGGCATAAAAAGCACTTAAAATAAGCGTATTTTCCTACGTCGGCATTATCCGAATCAGGTAACAGGTTTCGGCGTTCACGCCGCTCTCAGCCGACTTTATACGTCAGCACCCTTTTTTCACATTCAGTATAGCACGGAACTTTTCGCTTTTCAACCAAAATTTGTGTTTTCGGGCAGAAAACAAGGCTTTTCTTGATTTTGGAGAAACAAAATGATAGTATAAAAGAAACATAAGCCAACGGCAACGGTGGTTAAAAGTTTTGCTTAAGCTTTTTCAAGAAGCTTAAAGCGAACGTGTGCGTTCGCTTGGGTTCATTAGGGCAGCGCCCTGTGTCGTCGTCCGCAGACGACGACACACCTTTTGCCTAACAAAAATCAGGATGAGAACCACAACAGTCAGGTGGACTGTTGTGGTGTGGGAGACACAATTAGGGGGTCTCCCAATGAATTTGCAAGACAAATTCATAAAATAAACCGCTAAAACCGATTTAAACTACGGAAGGACATATAAAAATGGAAAGCACACAGAACAAAACGCGCTGTCCGCACAGCAAAAAGTGCGGCGGCTGCCAACTGCAGAACCTCGATTATAAGGAACAGCTCGCGCACAAGGAGCGCACGTGCATCCGCCTGCTCGGCAAATTCTGCCGCGTAGAGCCCATCATCGGCATGGAGAACCCCTACCACTACCGCAACAAGGTACAGGCCGCATTCGGTACCACGCGTGCCGGGCGCATCATCTCCGGCATTTACCAGAGCAGCACGCACAACATCGTCGCCGTGGACAGCTGCATGACGGAAGACGAAATTGCCGACCGCATCATCGTCGATATCCGCCGCCTGCTGCGCGATTTCAAAATGGCAACGTATAACGAGGTCACCGGGCGCGGTTTTTTGCGCCATGTGCTCGTCAAGCGCGGCTTCCAGACCGGCGAAGTCATGGTTGTGCTCGTCACCGGTACGCCGATCTTCCCCGCGCGCAACAATTTCACCCGTGCACTGTTAAAGCTTCACCCGGAGATTACCACGATCATTCAAAATGTCAACGACCGCTACACCTCCATGCTGCTCGGGCAGAACGAAAAAACACTCTACGGCCCCGGCTATATCACGGATATTCTCTGCGGGCTGCGCTTCCGCATTTCGGCAAAATCATTCTATCAGATTAACCCCGTGCAGACCGAGGTGCTGTACGGCAAAGCGATGGAGTTTGCGGAGCTCACGGGCAAAGAAACCGTCATTGACGCGTACTGCGGCATCGGCACCATCGGCATGGTCGCCGCCCAAAAAGCCGGACAGGTCCTCGGCGTAGAAGTGAACCGCGACGCCGTGCGCGATGCCCGTGAAAACGCAAAATTAAACTGCGTGAAAAATATCCGCTTCGTCTGCGCCGATGCAGGCGACTTCATGGTAGATATGGCAAACGCCGGTGAACACTGCGACGTGCTTTTCATGGATCCGCCGCGCGCCGGCAGCGACACCGCGTTTCTCTCCTGCGCGCTCACACTTGCACCGAGACGCATCGTATACGTCTCTTGTAACCCTGAAACGCTCGCGCGCGACCTTAATTTTCTCACAAAGCGCGGCTATCGCGCCGAAAAGATTCAGCCCGTAGACATGTTCCCCCACACCGACCATGTAGAATGCGTCGTACGGTTGGATAAGATGAATTAAAACAAAAGAAGGCTTTCCCATGATTCGCCCCGTTACCGAAAAGGATATTCCCGCCTGCGGATATTTGCAAATTCCGCTCCCGAAAATTATGGAAGAAAGGTAAAAAAATATGGCTTCCAGTCTCATGCACTACGCGATCACGGATAAAATTTTGCAACTGTTTCCTATGCACGACGGTGCGCGGCTGCGCTTTGGCGCGGTACTGCCGGACGCTTCCGTAAACAAGCGGAAAACACATTTTCGCGTTTACAATGAAAAGCTCGGTATTCGGCTTTATGATCTTGAATCGTACCGCGCGCAGTTCGGCGAGCGTATGCAAAAAGACGACCTTTACCTCGGCTACTATCTGCACCTCATCGAGGATGCTTTGTACCGCAAAACACTGTACGATACCTTCGGCTGGAATCCCTACACGCCGGAAAGCACCGCGCGCATGCACCACGATTACACGCTTTTAAACCGTCATTTCATTCAAAAATATAATATTCGGGATGACCTTGCCGTCCCGGAAAATTTCCCGCAGGAACCGATTTTCGCTTTTGAGCCGTTTGACGCCGAAGGCCTTCTGCGTTCGATTCATCAAAACTTTGTGCCCGCGCCGGCGGATGCCCCCTACTTTTTCACGGCTGCCATGGCGGACACGTACATTGAAGACGCCGTGCGGCTGTGCACCGCGGAGCTTGACCGCTTTCACAGCGGCAAAACGCTTCTTTCCGCCGAGAATTTCATCTGGACGCCGCCGGAAAACAATAAGAATTTCTGAATAAAAGCAAAAACCCCCTCCCGAAGTGATGGATATGTACCCTATATAGGAAGCATATCCATGACTGACACGGGAGGGCTTCTTGATTTCTCTTTGGAAAGCGACTTCTCATGGCAGGTACGCTTTCCTATGCGCATTCGGAATTGACATTCCCTTTCCGCTTCGGTACAATAGAATCAACAAGAACCTCGGGGGACAAAACAGTATGAATTTTCTTGAAGAACGTATCGTAAAGGACGGCGTTGTAAAAGCCGGCAATATATTGAAAGTAGACAGCTTTTTAAACCACCAAATGGATGTGCGCCTGTTTCGCCAAATGGGTAAAGAGTTCAAGCGACGTTTTGCAGATAAGCCCATCAACAAAATTCTGACGATTGAAGCCTCCGGCATCGGTATTGCATGTGTGGCGGCGGAATGCTTTGACGTGCCGGTCGTCTTCGCGAAAAAGAGCCAGAGTGTGAATATTGATGGCGACGTATACGTTTCCGAAGTGGAATCCTTCACGCATAAGCGTGTGAATCGCGTGATCGTCTCGAAAAAATTTCTCGGCCCCGAGGATCACATTCTTATCATCGATGATTTTCTTGCAAACGGCTGTGCGCTGCAGGGGCTCATCTCTATTGTAGATCAGGCGGGCGGCACGGTGGAAGGCATCGGTATCGCGATTGAAAAGGGGTTCCAACCCGGCGGCGCGAAAATTCGCGAGATGGGCTACCCGCTCGAATCGCTCGCCATTGTGGAAAGCATGGACGACGCAACCGGCACGGTCGTTTTCCGTCCACAGCCATAAAAGGAGTTTTGTATGAAACGGTTTTTATCCCGCGTTTTGCCCCTTTTGCTCAGCTTCGGCTTGATTTTTAACTGCACAGGATGCAGCACGGTTTTGGTCTTAGCCGGTAAAGCTCGTGAAAACAGTGAAGCTTCGTCCTCCGTGATTTCGGAAAGCTCCGCGTCCTCCGGCGTCATCTCCACCCCTGTGCCGACTGAAGACGGCGACCTGCGTGCGTTTTACACGGATGTTGCAAACGCTGAAAGTGTCACGGTAATGGTGTACATGATCGGCTCCGACTTAGAGAGTGAGGACGGCTCCGCGACCGACGACCTTTTGGAAATGGCAGATGCCGCGCTTTCCGAAAACGTTCACCTTGTACTCCAAACCGGCGGCACCGAAACCTGGTGGAACGATGTCTGCACAGACGATGAAAGTGAGCGCTTTGTGATCGAAAACGGCGATATGACGCTGCTCCAAAGCCTTGGTAGCATGAATATGACGGACGCCGACACGCTCTCCGATTTCATTCGCTTCTCCGCCGAAAGCTACCCCGCAGACCGCTACGAGCTCATTTTGTGGGATCACGGCGGCGGCACCATGACAGGCTTCGGCTACGACGAGCTGTACGAAGACACCTCTTTGACGCTCTCGTCGCTCTCCACAGCACTGTATAACGGCGGCGTGCAGTTTGATTTCATCGGCTTTGACGCCTGCCTAATGGCGACGGCAGAGGTGGCCTACGCCTTGGAGCCGTATGCGGATTACCTCATCGCCTCCGAAGAATCCGAACCCGGCGAGGGCTGGGCGTACAAAAACTGGCTTACGATGCTGGCGGAAGACCCCGCCGTACCCACGGCGGAGCTCGGCAAAAAGCTGGCGGACGATTTCCTTGAGGCCTATATTTTCGCCGACATGCCGACGCTTTCCGTTTTAGACCTGCGTTATGTGCCGGAATTATACGCCGCGTTGGAAAGCTACTGGGGAAGCGCCTACACCGCACTGCAAAACGGCAGCTACGGTGCGTTTTCGCAGGTGCGCAACAACGTGCGGGAATTCGGCGACAACGAATACGACCAGGTCGATCTTTCCGACCTCGCCACGCTGACAAAGCAGAGCCTTTCCCTCGGCACCGAGGACGATGTGCAGGCCGCCGTTCAGAATATGGTGGTGTATAACGTCACCTATGAAAAGTCCGCCGCGGGCATTGCAGTCTATTTTCCGTGCCTGTGGCCGGATTATTACGGCGATACACGCTTTGAAATGACCTGCGTCGGCTTCCCGGAATCGTATTTTGAATTCTACGATAAATTCATGAACACGATGCTCTCCGGGCAGTCGCTTTCGCAGAGTGATATCGATTTTTACTCCTACTACGATTGGTTCGATTCCTCCGAGGTTGGCGGCGAAAACGTCACCACAATAAACGACAACGATTTTGAACTCATCGACAAGGGCGACTATTATGCACTCTCTCTTTCCGATGAAGCATGGAACCTCATCACGTACATTGATATGACCGTTTACCTCGACGACGGCGAGGGATACATTGACCTTGGCAATGACAACGTGTACGAGTTTGACGACGACGGCGACCTGAAAGTCGATTTTGATTATACATGGATCTCGATTGACGGCGTGATTGTGCCGTTCTACGCCGAAACCGAGGAACAGACGGACGATTATTGGTACACAACGGGTTATGTGCCGGCCGAACTGAACGGCAGCACCGATATTGAGATCGTTCTGCGCTGGGACAGCGACCATGACAGCGGCTTTGTTGCGGGCTACCGCTTAAAGACCGAAGAGCCTACGGTAGCGGCAAAGGGTCTGCACAGCTTTACGGAGACGGATCAGATTCAGTACACCTGTTCGTATTATGATTATGATTTCAACTACGACCGGGACTACACGCTCGGCGATCCGGTAACATACACAAGTGAACCCGTCGTCACCTATGAGGAAATCGGCGAATACCGCACGGTGATCCAATACACCCTGCGCGACATCTACAACAACGAACACTTTACAGACCCGGTAGAGCTTTCCTGTGAATAAATAATTCTATAGAACATACCCTGCTGCGCTCCGTAGCAGGGTATGTTTCGATTTGACTTACACTATAATAGGCGGTATAATGAAAATTACTGACAAAAACGGAATTGTATGGAAAACTATGCCGTTTAAACGGTTCGGAAAGGACGAACGCCATGCGAAAGCTCCTCGTTTACATGAAAGACTACAAGAAAGAGTCGTTTTTAGCGCCTCTTTTCAAGCTGCTCGAAGCCACCTTTGAGCTGATTGTCCCGCTCGTAATCGCGCAGATCATCGACGTAGGCATTCAGACCGGTGACACCGGCTTCATCATCTCCCGCTGTCTGCTTCTGGTCGGGTTCGGTGTGGTCGGCATGGTCAGTGCCATCACGGCGCAGTATTTTGCCGCAAAGGCTGCCGTGGGCTTTGCCACCGGGCTGCGTCACAGCTTGTTCCAAAAAATCAACGAACTCTCCTTCTCTCTTTTGGACCGTGTGGGCACTTCCACGCTGCTGACACGCATCACGAATGACGTAAATCAGGTGCAGAATGGTGTGAACCTTGTACTGCGCCTGTTTATGCGCTCGCCGTTCATTGTGTTCGGCGCATGCGTTATGGCGTTCACCATTGATCCCGGCAGCGCGCTGCTGTTCCTCATTGTGGTCGCTCTGCTCTCCGTTGTGGTGTTCGGCATCATGCTGCTGACCATCAAGCGCTACAAGGCTATTCAAAACCAGCTGGATTCCGTTTTGAACACCACGCGTGAAAATCTGAACGGCGCACGTGTCATACGCGCGTTCTGCGGTGAAGACACCGAAACAGAAAAATTTATCGGCCAAAATTCGCTGCTCTCCAAGCTCCAGAAATCCACGGGCCGTATCTCCGCACTTTTGAACCCGGTTACGTTTATCCTGATTAACGTCGGCATCATTCTGCTCATCCATTACGGCGCTGTTCAGGTCAACACCGGCATTTTGACGCAGGGTCAGGTCGTGGCGCTGTATAACTACATGAGCCAGATTTTAGTTGAGCTCATCAAACTTGCAAACCTCATCATCACCGTAACAAAGTCCTTTGCAAGCGCCGCACGTATCCGCGACGTGCTCGAGCTCGACACAAACACCGTTTATTCCGACGACAAGAAAATCTACAATACCCACGCCGTCGAGTTCGACCGCGTTTCCATGCACTATAACGAAGGCGCGAAGGACGCGCTCGAAAACATCAGCTTCACCGCCGAGCCGGGCGAGATCATCGGCGTTATCGGCGGCACAGGCAGCGGAAAAACGACGCTTGTGGGGCTTATTCCCCGCTTCTATGATGCGTCCTCCGGCACCATCCGCGTAGACGGCCGCAACGTGAATTCCTATTCGCTTGAAGAACTGCGCGAAAAGGTGCACGTCGTATTGCAGCGCGCGGTCTTGTTTCGCGGCACGCTGCGCGAAAACCTGCTTTGGGGCAATAAAAACGCCAACGACGAAGAGATGCAGGCAGCCGTAAAGGCTGCGCAGGCCGCAGACTTCGTACAGAGTAAGGGCGGGCTCGATATGAAGATTACCGCCGAAGGCCGCAACCTTTCGGGCGGACAGCGCCAGCGCCTTTCCATTGCCCGCGCACTTGTAGGTAACCCCGAGATTCTCATTCTGGACGACTCCGCTTCCGCGCTCGACTATGTGACCGAAAAGGCACTGCGCGGCGCGCTTTCCGCACTGCCGAATAAGCCGACGGTGTTCATCGTCTCGCAGCGCACATCTTCGCTGCGGCACGCGGATAAGATTCTCGTCTTAGACAACGGCACGCTTGTCGGCTGCGGCACACACGATGTGCTCCTTGAGAACTGCTCTGTGTACCGCGAGATCTATGACTCTCAGTTTGGCGGAAAGGAGGCAGCTGCGAAATGAGCAAGGTAAATAACAAAAACAGTACCATTAAACGTGTTCTTTTGCAAATCCGTCCGTATCTGCCGACCATCATTTTGCTGCTTGCACTTGCCATAGTCAGCGTGCTGTGCTCGCTGTACATCCCGGTGCTCGTCGGCGACGCCATCGACGCCATCATCGGCAAGGAACAGGTCAACTTTGCCGTTATCCTGCCGAAGCTCTTCACCTGCGCGGTGCTCATCGGCTGCGCGGCGCTCGCCCAGTGGCTGATGAATGTCTGCGGCAACAAGGTCACGTACAACACCATCCGCGATATGCGCAAGGAAGCCTTTAAAAAAATTCACCGTCTGCCGTTTTCTTACCTCGACGCACACGAAACCGGCGACATCGTTTCCCGCATCATTGCCGATGTTGACCAGTTTGCAGACGGCCTTTTGATGGGCTTCTCACAGCTGTTTACCGGCGTTGTGACGATTATCGGCACCATCGGCTTCATGCTTTCCGTCAACGTTTGGACAACGCTTGTCGTGGTGCTTGTCACGCCGCTTTCCATTTTGGTGGCGCGCTTCATCGCAAAGAAAACGTTCGCCATGTTCCGCTTACAGTCCGAAACACGCGGCCGCCAGACGGCATTCATCAATGAGATGATCACGAACCAAAAGGTCGTGCGCGCATACGGACACGAAGACGAAAACATGGAGAAATTCGACACCATCAACGAAGAGCTGCGCCGCCACACATTAAAGGCGACATTCTTCTCCTCCATCACAAACCCCGCCACGCGCTTTGTAAACTCCGTTGTGTACGCGGCGGTCGCGCTCATCGGCGCTTTTCTGGCCGTGACCGGGCAGGGCTTCACCATTGGTATGCTCTCCTGCTTTTTGAGTTACGCAAATCAGTACACGAAGCCGTTTAACGAGATTTCCGGCGTTATCACCGAGCTTCAGAACGCGCTCGCCTGCGCAGACCGCCTGCTTGAATTCCTCGACAGCGAAGAAATGTCTGCCGACCCCGAACTGCTGCCGGAGCACAGTGAGACCGCAAAAGGACAGGTCACGTTCGATAACGTTTGCTTCTCCTATACAAAAGACCGCCCGCTCATCCGCAATTTCAGCTTGAATGTACCGGCAGGCTGCCGCGTCGCCATTGTAGGCCCGACGGGCTGCGGCAAAACGACGATGATCAATCTTCTCATGCGCTTCTATGACCCGGACAGCGGCAGCATCAGCGTGGACGGCACGAATACGCAGACTATCCCGCGCCGCGCACTGCGCCGTAACTTCGGCATGGTCCTGCAGGAAACATGGCTGAAAACCGGCACTGTGCTCGATAACATCCGCATGGGCCGCCCGGACGCTTCCGAAGAAGACGTTATCGCCGCCGCAAAAGCCGCGCACGCACATAGTTTTATTGAGCAGCTGCCGAACGGCTACTATACGCAGATTGGCGAAGACGGCGGCAGCCTTTCCGCCGGGCAGAAACAGCTTTTGTGCATCTCGCGCATCATGCTGACGCTGCCTCCTATGCTGATTCTGGACGAAGCGACGTCTTCCATCGATACACGTACCGAGCTGCGCATTCAGCGCGCGTTTGCCAAGCTGATGCGCGGACGCACCTCGTTCGTCGTCGCACACCGCTTATCGACCATCAAGGAATCTGACGTTATTCTCGTCATGCGCGACGGCAACATCGTAGAGCAGGGCGACCATGAATCTCTGCTTGCGAAAAACGGCTTCTACGCCGAGCTGTACCGCAGCCAGTTTACGGATGAGGAACAGCCGGTGGGTTAACGCACAAAAATGCAGCCTTCTCTATTCGAGAGAGCTGCATTTTTCATTTTCTGCCATACCGCACAAAGCTGCGTTTTGCACTTTGTGCGGTATTTTTTGAATATCAATATAGTGGAAGTTTTAGTCAATGCGTTTGAGGAAATCAAACGGCAAAACGATTATGATAAAGACATAGGCGAACCTTGCCCGGACTGCGCATGCGCAAACTGCGTGCGGAACGCCTTCGGTGCACAGCCGTAGCGCTCCGTAAATAAGCGGTAAAACCGGCTTAAGCTGTTAAAGCCGCATGCACCGCAGATTTCAATGACGGGCATGTCCCCCTGCAAAAGCAGCTGCGCCGCCAAAGACAATCGCTTGCCGTTGATGTACTCCGTCGGCGTCATGCCGATGTAGCGGCGAAACGACCGCGTAAGGTGCTCCTGCGACATATTTGCAAGCGCCAAAAGACACGGAAGGCCTGTGGTGTAATTTTCGCGCCGCTCCATTTTTTCAAGCAACTCCGAAAACCACGCAGGCAAAATCGCTTCCGGTGCGGGTGCCGTAAGAAACAGCTGCACCAAATACGGAAACAGGCTTAAAATGTAGCGGCACGCCGTTTCGTTATCGGCAAAGCGGTTCGTGTTCAACAGCTTTTCCTGCACATCCGTTAAGGTGTGGCCGGAAAGCACACAATGTAACGGCAGCTCCGGCGTATCGAATATGGCGCGGTCAAGCTGCAAATAATCGCACAAGCGCTCAAATACCGTGCACGGGATACCGATATCGAGCAGCTCGAAATCCGCGTTGTTGAAAAAATCATAGCGGTGCACGTCCCTCGGGCGCATCAAAACGAACGAGCCCTCGGAAAGCAGCTGCGAGCGTCCATTCACGGCGTGGATGGCCCCGCCGTGCGAGACGAGAAACAGCTCGTAAAAATCATGCGTGTGAATTTTATACGTCGCCGGAACACCGCACTGGTGCAGAACGCGCGCACCCTCACCGGTGTGCAGATTTTCTTCAGAAAAATGCAGAAGTTCAACGTCGCTCATTTCGGCACCCCCTTTCTTCTGCTATTATAACGCGTCAAAAAAACGGAATCAAGAAATTTCAATTCTAACTTTGGGAGGATAACGGTATGTTCAAGACCGATGTTCAAAAACTGCGCAATGCGTTGGAATTCACGCGCGTTTACAAAGAGAACGCAAACGACATTTACCTGCGTGAAGCCGCCTGCATGGATTTTCAGCTTCGTCATATCTTAGTGCCGATGGATGAAAACGACGGCATCGCGGGCCGCTATGAGCACGACTTTGTGGGCTTTTCCTCGCAGGTCGGCGGCATTTACACGTATTACTTTAACGAGCATGAATTCTTGAACGCATACATGGCTTGTAAGCAAAACGGTGAGATCACCGCTGCGGAGGACTACGCTTTGCAGGCTGTGCAGGCCTATTGGCATGAGGAAAACACCGCGCGCAAGGTTGAATTGGAATTTTCGAAGCGCTACGGCTATGTGCCGCCGAAAACTTTTGCCGGTGCGGGCGTGGGCAACTGCGACTGCCGCGTGGCAGGTACAAACCTCGATTTTGAAAAGCTCATTCGTCTCGGCTTTGACGGGCTCGATCAGGAGATCGACCGTGCGGCGGAAGTGAACGGCGCGTCTTCGTTCTACACGGCTTTAAAGCTGTGGATTGAAAGCCTGCGCGGCGTATGCGAGCGTTACCGCGAACAGGCATTGGAGCTTGCCGAAAAAGCAGAGACCGAAGAAGCCAAAACGCGCTTTACAAAGCTTGCCGAAGCACTTTTAAACATTCAGCACAGCACACCGAAGACGTTCCTTGAGGGCGTGCAGCTGATGTGGATCTACGCTGTCAGCAGCGACATTATGAATTACAGCCGCATGGACGATTACCTTGGGCCGCTCTATGCCGCGGATATCGACGCGGGGCGCATCACGGAAGAAGAAGCCGTGCAGACCGTGCTGTATCTCTATAAGCACTTTAAAGAGATTAACAAGATCCATGACTGCCGCGTAATCATCGGCGGCGTGGGCAGAAAGCACCAGAAGGAAGCCGACCGCCTCGCCATCGTCATCATGGAAGCTTCCCGTCGCTTCCGCGAGACTGTGCCGCAGCTCACCCTGCGCTATTACAGCGACATGGACGAGACCGTTTTCCGCAAGGCGATGGAAGTGAATGCGGAGGGCACCACGTTCCCAATCATTTATTCCGATGAAACGAATGTACCGGCTGTGGAAAAGGTCTTTGGCGTTTCGCATGAGGAAGCCGAGCAGTATGTGCCGTTCGGCTGCGGCGAATACGTCATGGTCGGTTACAGCGTAGGCACGCCGAATAACGGCATCAATGCGCTAAAGGCACTCGAGATGACACTGCACAACGGCCTTGATTTCTACCAGAACGTTCCCTGCGGCGAAAAGACCGGCGACCCGGCGCAGTTTGATACCTTTGAAAAACTGTATGACGCCGTGCTTGCACAGCTCAAGCCGACCATTGACCGCTTTGCTGTACACAAATACCTCAACTATAAAATTGCGGGCGAAAACGCGCCGTATCTGCACCTCAGCCTGCTTTTGAACGACTGCATCGCGCGCGGCAAGGCTACGTTTGAAGGCGGCGTGCGTTACCTGAATGCTTCCAGCGAAATGTTCGGCATCATCAGCTGTGCAGACAGCCTGACGGCCATTAAAACGCTCGTTTACGACGAGAAGAAGCTCACTTTGCCGGAGCTCATCGATGTGCTGGATCACGATTTTGAGGGGCACGACGATATTCGCCGCATGTGCCTTTCCGCACCGAAATACGGCAACGACGACGACACGGCTGACGACATCGCAACGCGCCTTTTCACCGATATTGCCGACCTTACCATGGCGGCAGGTAAAGCTGCGGGGCTTGACCACTACAATATTGTCAGCGTCAACAACTCCATGAGTGCAGAATGGGGCAACTTCTGTGCGGCGTCTGCCTGCGGCAGAAAGGCCGGCAGCCCCATGGCAAACGCCAACGGCGCTTCTATCGGCGCGGATAAGTGCGGCATTACGGCGCTGCTCAACTCCATGTCGAAGTTTGACAATACAAAGCACGTGGGTGTTATCAACAATGTGCGCTTTACAAAGGAGCTCTTCAAGGGCTCTATGGATAAAGTAGAAGCCGTCTTGAAAGCGTTTTATGACAACGACGGCGTGCAGACGAACCTGTGCGTCATCGGCAAGGATGACCTTGAAAACGCCATGGTGCACCCGGAAAACTACCAGAACCTCCTCGTGCGTATCGGCGGCTTCTCCGCGAGATTTGTCACGCTGAATCCTGTTGTGCAGCGCGAGATTATTGAGCGTACGACCTACGGCGCGTAAGCGGAGGCCGATATGCGGGATCTTATTTTTGATATTCAACGTTTTTGCGTGTATGACGGGCCGGGCATTCGCACCACCGTGTTTTTCAAAGGGTGCAACATGCACTGTGCGTGGTGCCACAATCCGGAAAGCTTTTCAACCGATGTCGAGCTCTTGTTTCGCCGCGAAAAATGCACGTCCTGCGGGGCATGCACTGCGGTATGTCCGAACGGAGCGCATGAAATAAAAGCAGACGGCACACATGTTTTTGACCGTGCAAAATGCGCGGCGTGCGGCAAATGTGCCGAAGTATGTCCGAACGATGTCCTGGAGCTTTCCGGGCGCGAAATGACGATGGAAGCCGTGATGAAGCAGATCGACAAGGACGCAAAATATTACCGCTCGTCAAAAGGCGGCGTCACCTTTTCGGGCGGCGAGGCTTCTTTGCACTTTGAACTCCTGAAAAAGCTGCTTACAGCCTGCCGTGAAAAAGGGTACCACACCGCGCTGGAGACAAACGGTTTGATCTCTGCCGCACATTTAAAAGAACTGATACCGCTCACCGATCTTTTTCTGTTCGATTTTAAGCACAGCGACCCCGATGCCCTCAAAAAATGGGCAGGCGCGCCGCTTGCGCCGATCCTCGAGTCCCTGGCAGCCCTTGAGGACGCGCATGCGCATGTGTGGTTGCGCTGCCCGGTCATTCCGGGCGTGAACGACACGGACGCGCACTTTGAGGCGATTTGTGCGCTCAAGCATCAATATACCTGTATTGAAAAGGCCGAGATCATGGCATACCATGACATCGGCAAAACGAAATGGGACGCGCTGGGGATACCGTATTCGCTCGCCGCGCTGAAGACCGTTTCGCCGGAACAGAAACATATTTGGGAGACTAAAATAGCCGATTAGCGGCACTTTGGGGGATAAGAGAGGGAACGCTTCGTTCCCTCTCTTTGCTTTATCTCCCACATTTTTTCTAAACATTTGACAGATTTCCCGGAATATTGTATGCTATGGAAAACACCGCAGATTTTCCCTGCGGGACCACAAACATTAGGAGGTCACTTATGTTTTGTATATACTGCGGCGCCACCTTGCCGGAGGGCGCAAAAAAATGCACGCTCTGCGGCAACCCCGTTGTGCGCCCGCCGGAAGCCACTGCACAACCCGTAAGCGAACCGGAGCCGGAATCTGCCCCCGCACCGGAAACGCCCACGGAGCCTGCCGTGGAAGACATCTCCTCAAATTCGACAGAGAGCCTCTCCGAAGCAGAACCGACACCCGAAGCTGAAGATATCCCTTCAAACAGTCCGGACGGCGAAGATATTTACAACCATTCCCCGATGGACTTCACGGAGGATATTTCCTCCGGCGATGCGCTCGGCGACAAACCCGAAGGCATGGAGCACGAGGGCACATTCACCGTCTCCCCAACCCCGGAGGAAATTTCAGGGCCGGAGCCGCGCGTGCAACCCATAGAATATACGTATAACGACGGCTACGCCTACGAGGAATACGACGAAAAGCCGAAGAAAAAGCGTTCTTTTAAGTGGCTTTTCATCGTGCTGCCCATTCTCATCGCCATCGGCGCTACAATCGGCGGCATTTTCTGGTGGTACAATGCACCCATGCAAAAGCTCACCCGCGCGCTTGACGCTTACGATTATTCCGCTGCGGCGCAGGTACTTCCCACGCTTTCAAAGGACGAACTTGCTTCGGTCTCCGACCAAATGCAGGAATATGCCCAGACGGTCATCGACCGATACAATAAAAGCGAAGCGAACTACGACAGCTCCTATGAACTGCTCGACCGCCTGCAAAAGCTGTTCCCGAACATCGGTCTCGACGATCAGCTCGACGGCATTCAATCGCTGAAAGACTCCAAAGAGGCCTACAAAAACGGCAAAAGCCTGCAGGCACAGGGCGAAGACGGCCGCGCCATTACGGAATATCAGAAGGTCATTCACGCCGATGTGAACCACGACGACGCGCAGACGCAAATTCAGAACATCCGCACCGCGTACAAAGAAAAAGTGTTAAGCGATGCGCAGAGCCGCGCGGACGAGAAAGATTTCCTCGGTGCCGAAGCCATTTTGATGAACAGCTCCGATATCCTCGGCGATGATAAAGACATCCAGGCTAAGCTGGAAGAGATTAAGGACGCAGAGCTCAACAACTACGTGGAAACGCTGCTCGGCACCGCCAAAACGCTCGCGGACGACGGCGACCTACCCGGCGCTGTTAACGTGCTGCAGGACTCCACACGCAGCGACAAGCGCATCGACGCGCAGATTGCCACCTACAAAAACCAGTATAAGCAAAAAATTCTCGATGCTGCCGCAAAGCAAGCCGGTGAAAGCCGCTATTATGACGCGGTGGAAACGCTGCAAAACGCCGACGACATCCTCTCCGGCGACAGCGATATTGCGGCAAAAATCGAAGAATACAGGGCGCTTTACCCCGTTTCGCTGACAGATCTTTCTCCAAGCGGCGGCGAAGATTGCAGCCAGAACTGGACAGCCTATGACGCAAACGGCAATGCGTACAGCAACGGCCTTAACTTCTCGCTGTATCCTGTCATCGCAAAAACCGTCTACACCGAATACGCCCCGAACGGACAATATAAGCGCCTGACGGGAACATGGGTCGTGGAGGGCGATACCTCCGACGATTTCATCGGCACGGTTCGCATTTATGTGGACGACCATTTGCAGTATGAAGTTTCCTCGCTCACGGTGAACAGCCCCGCAAGCGCGCTGAGCCTGAGCATTTCCGGCGCTTCCACCGTTCGCATTGAAGTGGAGGGCGCGTTCGCCTCGCTGCGTGCCGTCGGTTATCTGTACCTTGCAGATGCGAAATTTGAAAACTAAACCGCTATAAAAAGGGATACCGCACAGGGTAAACTCACCTTGTGCGGTATTCTTTTGCGCAAAGCCTGCCGTGCGATCTATGCATGCGCGGCCGATTCTTCCACAATACAGAAAAACTCTGTGGAAAACACAACGCGCATAAGAAACGGGATGTCCCTTTTTGGGGGACATCCCGTCTTACTTTGGCTTACGCCTTATGCTTTTGTTCCATCACGCGTTTGCTGCGTTCTCGTCTTCGTCGTTTTCGTCCTTCTTCTTTTTGCAGAGGACCATAACAACGACCTGTACCAGCGCGATTACAACATGGAGGATTGTCCACTTGTCGACGAAGATCATCGGCAGGGTCATGTCTTCGGTGAAGATGAAGACGATGATGGCAATCAGAGCCGGGATGATGCTGATGAGTCTCCAAAGGCCCTTCTTGTTCTTTTCGTACTCCATAACCTCTTTGCCGTTCTCATCGAGAACCACGTTGCCGTCTTCGTCTTCCAACGCCTTCTTTTTCTTGCCGATATAGCCGATGAGAAGGAGGATGGAAAGGAGGGTCGTCACGATGGTGAGGATCAGGTTGATGAGTGCCCAAGCGCCCGTGCCGAGACCTGCGAGCGGCGTTGCGTTATCTGCGATGTCTTCACCGTTTGCAAGCGGTGTTTCGTTATCGTTGATCGTTTCGCCTATTTCGCCGTCATTATTGCCATCGCCTTTTCCGCCGTTATCGCTCGGCGTTGTGGAAGGTGTGGCAGTCGGTTTCGGGGTGGGTGTTGCAACCGTAGCCGGAACGACCGGAGCTACCGGCGTCGGAGTAGGTGTTGCCGGGTTCGGGTTCGGATTTGGAGCCGGAGTAGGTGCAGGCTCTTCTGTCGGAGCCGGTGTAGGTGTGGGCTCTTCTGTCGGAGCGGGAGTAGGTGTAGGCTCTTCTGTCGGAGCGGGAGTAGGTGTAGGCTCTTCTATCGGAGCCGGTGTAGGTGTAGGCTCTTCTGTCGGAGCCGGTGTAGGTGTAGGCTCTTCTGTCGGAGCCGGAGTAGGTGTAGGTTCTTCTGTCGGAGCCGGTGTAGGTGTAGGCTCTTCTGTCGGAGCCGGAGTGGGTGTAGGCTCTTCCGACGGAATCGGGGTCGGCGTGGGATTTGCTTCCCAAACAGCCTTCAGCACAACGTCCTTAGCCGGCATCGTGAACGCATCGTTCTCGATCGTAACCTCTTCGCTTCTCCAACCCAAGAACTTATAGCCCTCTCTGGTCGGGACCGTCTTTACAACTTCTACGGTTGCTTTGTACTCGTACGGGAACTCGTTGGTCGCTTCAGTCCACTCGCCGCCGTTGAGGTCGTACGTTACATTGTACTTGTTCGTGGTCTTCTCATACACTGCTACGTAAGTCTGGTTGCCCTTAACTTCCGTGTAGTCCTTATCCCAGCCCTTGAACGTGTACGTATACTGTGCATCTGCCGCCTTCGTCGGTTCAACACCTTCGAACTTCGGCATTGCTCCGTATTCGTAATCCTTCTGGTCGATGAGCGTCGTTCCGTCTTCATCTACCCACGTTACCGTGTACGTCTTCACCTGCCAAACCGCATAGAGATGGTTATCGCCGTTAGCGTCAACAAAAACTTTGGTGTTCGGCTGATATTCAACATTACCATTCGGCGTGGTTGCCCAGCCGAGGAATTTGTAGCCTGTGGGTTCGGTGAAGCCGACATAGTCACGCGATCTTACGGTTGCGTTCGTATTCTTCGGGTAACCGCTGTCTATAAAGGTCCGCGTGCTGCCCCCGAAATTATAATGATACGTAATCGTCACGGTTTGGGGCTTATTGGTGTAGACTGCCGTCAACGTGGTGTTCTTTGTGACGGTAATCTTATCGCCCGGGTGGATGAGCTTGCCGTCTTCCGTTTTCCAAGCGCGGAAGTTTTCGGAATTTTCCGGCGGAAGTACGCGGGCGGAGCTGCCGCTTACATACTTCTGGTTATCCGTTGCTACGTTTTCGTTCTTGTCCTCAACGTATGTGACCGTGAAGCCATCCTTTGCGGAGGGGAAGAACGGAGAAATCGTAACGGAGCTGTAAAGCTCGGTATCTACATTGAACAGCGCGCCGTTGGAATCAATCCAAGCGGATGGCTGTTCCGGGAGTGTTTTAAGCAGTTCCTTAAACTCTTTGGAATCCGAAAGCTTTTTGCCGTACGGAATTTCAATCGTTTTAAACTCTCCGTCCGCAGAGGCCGTCAGGTAAACCGTAGCTTTAATAACCGGCGCCTGCCACTTTGCATAGAGCGTAATGTTCTGTGCGGGCATCGTCTTGCCGTCGAAGACATATGCCGTGCCTTCGCAAAGCTCGTTCTCATACCAACCAGCAAACATGAAGTTTGCGGGTACACCGGCCGGTTTTGTCGGGTTGTAGTTGGCATTGGAAATATCCTGCTGATACTTGCGGCTAACCTCTCTATCCTTCGCACCCTTATTCATGAATACGATATTATAGGAGTTGCGGGTATAGTAGAATTTGGCATTATTGTATTTGCCGCGAATAGGAGTACTTACATTTGCGTTAAAAGTAAAACCTGTAATCGGATACTGATCTTCTTTTGATACAGCATAACCCGTACCGGGGCTTGTATCCGAATGATGCAGTTTATACTGAACTCCATTATAGGTTGTAGTGCCACTCTCACCGGGGAGAACTTCCACATAATAATATGCAGTCTCACTACCATAACCGGTCTTCGGTCCATAGAACTTGGCGCCGCCTAACGGCATTGTATCAATGTTAACCTGGCTTGTATTACTATTTTTGCCAACATACCATGTATTGCTGCCGTTATAGGTAGGCCACTTCTTACTGATGTTCGCGCCATATTTGGCCGAAATTCTCAGATCTGTGTATTCTTTTTTTCCTTTACGATCATAGAAATTCACAATGTAAACATTTCTCTTATAATAAACATTTACGATCGTGGAACCGTCACCAGCAATGGTCTTCTGCTCAATCTTCTGTGCAGTAAAGCCCTGATAATCTTCATCTTTGCTGCTTTTTGCAGTGGCAGCTGTCTTTGCGCCAGTAGTGCCAGATTTTATTTCAATATCCTTTGAGGAATACTCGTTATCATCTGCGTTTTCAAGCCAATGGATAACGGTGTATTTCGTGTTGTTGCTGGCCGTCCAATGTGCAGTAACCGTAGCACTTGCGGAAACGGACTCAACTTTTTCTTCACCGATATACCAACCGTCAAACGTATAGCCGCTGCGGGTGGGGGTGACCGTGCTCAGGTCAAGTGGTTCCATCCGGAACTGCGGCGCCACGTAGTCGCCGCCGTCGGTATTGAACGTGACCCAGAAACCGGTTTTAACTACCGGGTAAACGTATGTATCGCCGGCTACAAATGTGATAGATGCATCGGGCGTATTGCTGTCCTGCGTGGTGCTCCAACCGACAACGCCTTTTTCTTTGCCCATGGTGAGCTCAACCTTAGCGGTCGCGGCGTTCAAATCTGCTTCCGCAACGTTTTCACCGGCTACGCCTGCGGCGGTGTAATAAACCACCTTTGTACCGTCTTCATTCATGAAGTATACGTAGCTGTACACCTCAAACTTCGCCGTAACCGTCACTTCCGTGCCGCTGACAGCCGCGACTTCGCCGAAGCTTAACGGGGTCTCACCGACATACCACCCAACAAAACGTGCGTTTTCCTTTGTCGGTGCAGGCGGCTCGAGGAGCTCTTCGCCTGCGGCGACGGTCTGCTTCCACTCGGTCAGTTCCTTGCCATCTGCATCATCTGCATCATAGAAACGGTAGGTATCGACCTTGGGCTTCTCGTCGTCCGGACGCAGCATAGTCATTGCAATGCCCGTTTCCGCGCTCTGTTTCGCCGGTGCAGTTTCCTCTGCACCTGCGGCGGGGGTCGCCTGTGCTTCCACTTCAACGGGAGCCGGGGTCTCTACCGGGGCGGGAGTAGGTGTCTCCTCCGGAGCGGGAGTGGGTGTCTCCTCCGGAGCTGCGGTCTCCTCGGGCGCGGGCGTCTCGTCAACGACCGGCGTTCCCCCCTGCATAACATCCCCTGTTGCAGTGTAGGTGTTCGTTTCCTCATCACTCATTGCAAACGCGCCCGTAGGACATGCCGAAACCAGCATACATGCGCTCAGCAACACGGCGATGATCTTCTTTTTCATAGTGTTTTCCTCCAATCCTGTGATTTGTCCGTTTTATAACAAATATGGATTCCTAAATTGATGTGTGTTACTGTGCCAAAACCGTTTCCATTTGGATGAGCAGCTCCAGCACACTGCGAAACGCGGCCTCTTTGCCGCCTTTTGTCCACCGCAGTCTCCCCTGCCAGCTGTAATTCTGGCGGAACAGGATGTCCAGTTCAAACGTGGGTGTTTCCGTACATTTTATGGGAGAAGCTTTCGGCGCGCCGCCTGTATCCATCTGCTCTTCCAAAAGCAGGATCAGACGTGAAAGACTTCGGAATAGGGTTTCCTCCGGGAACGTCCCGCCGGAGACCCTGCCGCGGATGACACCGTCCTCCGCTTCATCCACAAAGATACGGAAGGTCTCTGTGCCGATCGGTAGCATACGATTTTCTTTCACCTAACCCCTCCCTTTTGTATTTTGTGATTCTATTTTACACAAAGGTGCTATGAGAACGCTATGATTAAGAAGTTTTTTCATAGAAAAACGACCTATTTTCTCATAAAAAAAGAAAATAGGTCGTAGTTTTTTTGTTAACTGTGCTGCGTCAACCGGTTTATTTTTTTCAGGTGACGGTTTTAGGCCTTTCGGCGCTCCGTTTTCTCCGTTGCTTTTTCTTCTGCGCGCATATGTATGTGGCGCAGGTCGAGCAATTTAAAGGTGTAGGCCGCACCGCTTTTCGGGTATTCCTTTTGGAACCGATTGAACACACGGCGGGAAACGAGCCCGCCGTTTTCGCCGGTCGCACCCGGCAGCAGCACCCAAAACTGGTTTGCGCCCACCTTTGTGAACGGATCGCCCGCGCGCAGTTCGTTTAAAAGCGTCACTTCCATCTGCTTCATATATATAGCACGCTTTTCCGGGTCTACCGAGCGGTTTGCAAGCCGCACAATCATCAACGCCGCAGGGGTATCGTTTCGGCGCATCTCGCGCACATGCAGGTTTACAATCTCGCGGAAAACGTTGTTATCGCAGCAAAACGCACCGGTTTCCTGTTCTTTTTCAAGCAGGAACGTTTGAATATCGTCTTCACTCGTCTCGCTGCCGTAAAGCTCCTGCACCGCAAGCGCCTTCTGCGCCTCCAGCTCCGCCGAAGGCGAAACACCGTAGACCTCCCGGTACAGCGAAGCGATGTAATCATAGTGTTCCAGCGCTTTTTTCGGGTTTTTGTTTTTTATGAGCGCCTGCATCAAAAACACGCTGAATTCCTCTGCGGCGGGATCTAAACGGATAACGCCCGTGCAGAGCTTTTCCGCATCCGTAATGCGTCCGAGCTTCAAAAGGCGATCCACCGCCGCGCGACATAGGCGCGTATAAAGCGAGCGGTAATACGTGTTGAGGTTGATGCACCAGAACTCCGCTGCGCTTTCCGTAAGAAAATCGCCGGTGTAAAGCGCCACGGCTTTCTGCGCCAGGGCAACCGATTTTTCCATATCTTCTTCGGCAAGCGCTGCCTTTGCAAGTGTTTCAAATTGCTCCACGTCAAGCTGCGTCTCGCGGTCCGGCGCCCAGCGATAATAGCCCTTTTCGTTATGGATTATAACCTTTGCGTGCGTAAAGCCGAGCTCTGCCAGCGCAGCCCTTGCGCGGCTGACATTATTTTGCAGCGTGCTTAACGGGTTATCGTTTTCGGCTTCCGGCCACAGCAGGTCGATGAGCTCCTGCGCGGAAACGCCGCGGTTTCTGTTCAGAATAAGGTATGCCGTAAGCGTCCACAGTCTTCTGGAACGTCCCGTGAGGCTCACAGCGTGCGGAACCTCCATACCTTCCTGCTTTAAGGTAAACTTGCCGAACATGGTCACATCGATCTTCGGCACAACCTGTATCGTTTCACCGTTCTGTGCTTCACACGGCAGCCCGGTGGTTTCAATTTCTTTCGCTGTTCGACTCATGAACGGTTCATCTCCCTCTTTCAGAAACAACGGTTCAAAATATCACCCCGGCTATTGCGAAAAAAATAATATTCCGAACTTGTTCTTTTCATAAAGTATAGCACGCTTCACGGCATTTGTAATCCACCGAAAGGTGGAAAATGCGATTTTTCTCATAAGTATTTACTTTTTTGTCAGAGAAAATACCCTTTTTTGGCGAAAGGTCGCGCTAAAAACTATGACTTAAAGTAATTGCAGACGTTTTTGCATTGTCTCATAGTTCGTGCAGTAGTAAAGCGCCGTCTCCTCTGTGATGCGCTTTTGCCGTACAAGGTCCGCAAGCGCCATGTCCATGGTGCGCATGCCCTGCGCCGCGCCGGAAGCGATGGCGGCATCGAGCTGATGCGTTTTGCTTTCGCGGATCATATTGCGTATCGCGAGTGTGGAATACATGATTTCAAACACCGGGATGGGTGTGCCGCCTACGCCGGGCACGAGCTGCTGACTGATGACCGCCTGCAAAACCATGGAAAGCTGTAAGCGGATCTGCGCCTGCTGGTTCGGCGGAAATGCGTCGATGATGCGGTCAATCGTATTGGCCGCGCCGGTGGTGTGCAGGCTCGAAAGCAATAGCTGCCCCGTTTCGGCGGCGGTCATCGCGACCTCCATTGTCTCTTTGTCGCGCATTTCGCCGAGCAAAATCACGTCCGGGCTTTCGCGCAGCGCACTGCGCAAAGCGGCGACGTAGCTCGGGCAGTCGCAGCCGATCTCACGTTGGCTCACAATGCACTTATCGTGGCGATGGATGTACTCTACCGGATCCTCGAGCGTCAGAATATGTCCCGTGCGCGTACGGTTGATCTCGTTGATGATACACGCGAGCGTTGTGGACTTACCGCTGCCCGCTGAGCCCGTAACAAGCACGATGCCTTTTTTCATCTGTGCCGCGCGCATGACCTCCGGCGGAATGTGCGCTTCTTCGGCCGTAGGCAGACCGAAGCGGATGACGCGCACCACGGCGGCAATGCTGCCGCGCTGGCGGAACAGATTCACACGGAAGCGTCCCGTACCGCTGAGCGAGAACGAAAAATCGTCATCGGTCGCACTGCCGTTTAAGCAGTGCGGCTCACGCGCGGCAAGGCGATAGATTTCCGCTGCGAACGCTTCGGTCTTTTCGGGCGTGAAGGCGCCGTCCGCCGTTTCACGCTGCTGTTCGCCGCGCACCTTATACGTCAGCGGCAGGCCCGCCACCACGAAAATATCGGAAGCGCCGCGCTCCACGGCACTTTTCAAAATTTCAGTCATGTTCATTGTACTCCGCCTTTCTTACCCGAGGTTCAGGGAGTCATCCGGCTGCCAGCGCGCTGTGCAGCGCCATTTTGCAATCTCATAGCTGCCGTTTATCTTATTTAAGCAGATCTCAAGCTGCATGTTGCCGCGCGTGATTTCCGTTTTGAGCGTGGTTCCGGTCTCTTCGGTGTTTTCCGGCAGATCTCCCGCGCCCTTTAAATACGCATCTGCTTCGGAAAGCCAGTCTTGCCCGGCGTTTTCGCAGGCATACAGCACTTCCACATGCTCGCCGTAGCGCTCTGCGGCACGGCGATCGGATACGGCAGAGGACACCGTAAGCACGCCAAAAATGGCGACGCACAGCACAACGACCGCGAACAGCACCGCGATGCTGCCGATGCGGAATCGATTTCGGCTCATGGCGTTCCCTCCTTCGGCTGGTAGCACCGTACATTCAGCGTATAAATTCCTTTATCCTGCTCCGCCGTGTACGCCGTGATTTTCCCGGCATACAACGCTCCCGTTTCGGTCTCGGCGGCGGTCACTTCGGTTTTTATATAATAGTAAGCGTCTGCTTCCGCACAGCTTGCCATATCTTTTGTGAAATATGCTTTTTCGCCGTTTCCGGGGATCTCTCCCGCGCGAAACTCCTCTGCGGCGCTGCGGCACAGCGCAATGCCTGCGCTTTCCCTCGCCGCTTCATCGCTGATGACGGCCGCGCGCAGGAACACGCACGCAATGACACCGCAGCACGCGACAAATGCCAGAACAAACACAAGCAGCGGGGTCATAAAGCCCATGCGGTGGCGCGTTTCACTGCGCTTTTCCTCGTAATCTATCATGCCGCGCCACCTCCGTCACAATACGCGCCGGCGGTCATGCCGTCCGCAGTGATCGTTAAAAACCCGCTTTCCGAAAGCTCGGCTTTAAACGTTTTAAGGTCGCACAGCTTTTCGGCGTTATTGGGGTCGATCTCCGCCGTGACCCGTGAAAACTCCGTGCGCAGCGCGTTTTCATATAAATAGATGCGCGTTTCGAAGTCGCTTTCCGGCTCGCGCAGGCACACCGCCGGGCCCTCCGGGCCGTCGATCAGGCGGATGTTCCCTTTGCCGCCGCACGCTGCCGTTTGGCTTTGAATATACGAAAGCGCGCTGCGCTGCTTTGCGTGTGCGTCGCGGGCATCCATCGTATCGGAATACAGCCGCGCGCCCGCAAGCGTCAACACCAAAAGCGATGCGATGAGCAATGCATACAGCAGAAGCAGCATCAGAGAAGTGCTGTTTCTCTTTTTCGGTTCCGTCATGCGCCCTCCTTATTCCTCGCCGCGCACCAGCACCTGAACGGTCGGCAGCTGGTTATCGGCGAAAACCTCGTATGTCACGATGTATTCTTTCTTATTGACCGTAAGCCCGTAGTGCTTTTCCAAATATTCAAGGCTTTCCGGGTATGCGCCCTCTAAGGTGTAGCACTCCACGGCGCTGCGCAAAACGGCTTCACGCACGGCGGCACGGCCTGTTTCGCGGATATCCTCCTGAAAGACCGGCACGCACACCGCGGTAAAAATTACCGCAAGCACCAGAATAAGCCCGACCGCGAAAAGCCGGAAGCTTATTTTTCGATTCAAAATACCCATAACTTTTCCCTCAGATTGCGCTCAAAATGCCGAGCAAGGGCAGCATGACGCTTAAAAGCGTCAAACCGACAGACGCGGTGAGAAATCCGATCAAAACCGGCTCCGTGCGGTCGATGACGCTGCACAGCCCGTTTTCCGCCTCCTGCGCCGTGCGGCGCGCGAGGTTTTCCGTCACCTGCACGAGCTCGCCGCTCTGCGCACCGCCAAGCAGCATTTTGCCGTACATGGCGGGCAATATCTTTTGGTGCGCAAACGCCGTCGCAATTCCGACGCCCATCTGTGTTTCTTCACGGCATTTTTCAAGCGCTTCGTACAGCTTTTTGTGGCGCGTCTGCTCGATGCACAGCGCAAGCGCACTGTCTTCATCCGTACCGCTCGCAAGCAAGGCGGAGAGCGTGTCCATCACCTCGGAGACCGCCAAAAGCCACGCGGCTTTGCGCGTGAAGCGGCTCGTTTCCATTGTATTTCTAAGCTTTTCCCGACCTTTATCGGAGCGCATACCAAACGCCAAAACGAGCAAAACGATGCCCAAAAGCCCCGCAAACATCAAGCTGATGCGCCCGATGAGCGTCGCCGCAAGCACATAGGCATAGGAAGATGAAAGCAGGCTGCCCGTTAAATTGTCGTACACGCGCTCAAACATGGGCAGCACGGCAAAAACGAGCACCGCCAGCACGCCGCACATCATCAGCATCAAAACGGCCGGGTATGTAAGGGTGCTGCGCAAACGGTCGTATAGCGCGCTTTGGCGGTCATAGTGGTCTGCAAGGCGGTCAAGCGCTTCGTCCAATCGGCCGGAAAGCTCTGCCGTGCTAAAAACACTCAAGGCGTATTCCGGGAAAACGCCGGTCTTTTCCGCCGCTGCCGAAAACGTCTCGCCCGCCGCAACCGAAAGGCTGATCTCGGTAGAAGCCTGCCGCAAGGCGGTGTCCATGCCGTCTTCCTCAAACAGGGAAGAAACCTCCGAAAGCGACGCGCCGGAGCGCAGCAGCATTGCAAGGCTGCTGCAAAATACGCTGAGCTGTTCCTGAGTCAAAAATTTTTCTGCCATGTTCCTCGTCCTTTCGCTTTTCCTTTAATAAGTGAACCGCGTTGTGTATTCCGAATCGTTTTGAATCTCCCCGGCGGGCATGCCGCCTGCGGCAAAGGTGATGTCCACCCGCTGCCACTCATCCGCTTTTGCGCGGATCTCCACGGTGATCCACCCCTCGCTCTCCACATAAAAGCTGTTCCACGCGTGGTAGGTCTCCTCACCCACATAACCCGTGATGAGCTTGCACGGAATGCCCTCGCTGCGCAGCATGGCGGCGGCAAGGCTTGCATAATCAAAGCATATGCCCTTGCCGGTCTTTAAGGTCTCATCCGGGGAGGGCAGGTAGCCGTTCTGCACGGTCGCCGCTTTTTCCGTATCGTATTGGATATTCTTCACCATGTAGTCATACACGGCGGCAGCAATGTCCGCATCGGTGGTACAGCTTGCGGCCAGCTCTTTCACCTTTTTGATGCAATCGGAGCTTTTGTTGTAATTCACCATCTGGTTCGGGCGCAGGTACGGCTGAAATTCATCTTTTAGCGTCACGTCGCGGTCTTCGCTCCCGATGCATGCGTATTTGCTGTCGCCCACCTGCTCCATCAGACGGAACGTGTATGTGCCGTTTCCCATATTGAGCGGGAAAAATGTCGCAGTGCCGTCGTTCGGCAAGTCATAGTTATATTTATCCTCTCCGCAGACAATCTGCATTTTTAATCGCGTATTGCTCTGCGCTTTTACGCCGATGATGCCGCCTTCAAGCTGGGAAAGGTCAATCTCTCCGCTGCCGAACGCGGTCGCTTCATCTTCGTTGAAGACGGAATCCCGAAAATCGGGGACCTCGTAGGGCGCGGCGTTGCTGTCCGTGACATCGCCCGCCGCCGGCTTGGCGTCGTTTGATGCCGTGCCCCGCGCCGCACAGCCGCAAAGCAGCAAAATAAACGCCAGCGCCGCCGCTAACAGCTGAATTTTTTCTTTCATGCCGCACCCCCTGTCTTTTCTGTGTATACTAAATATTATTTTATCTTGTTTTTGTCTTATACGCAAGCCCTGTGCAAAATTCTTCTGCATGGCTTTTTCCGTCGATTTTTTCAAAAAAATGCGCTCCAAACTATTGACATTATATATATAATGTTGCAGGTATAAATTTCACCGTTTTCTGAGAAATTCCCGCATGTTTCGCGGTGTTTCTCAAAAAGCAGAAGGAGTAATTTAAATGAAGAAATTCATGTCTTTCCTGCTTTCTGCACGGCTCGTTCTCTCTCTTGCGGCGTGCGAAAGTAACGGCGGTGCCAGAAGCAACGATTCCGAAAGCAGTGTGAGCAGCACGGCTTCCTCCGAAGCAGAGTCCTCTGCGACCTCACAACGTGGAACGAGATCACGAAATCCGATACCGTTATACTTGAGTTTTAAGCTTTAACCTATATCCAAACGCCTTGCGGCTGTTTACGCAGCTTGCCGGGCGTTCTTTTTGTTTTTCCGAAATTTTGGCGCAGGAGTTTTCCACGAACACATTGACAAACCGCGCAAAAAAACGTATGCTTATATATAGAGTTATATCTAACTTAGAAAGGAGCGCTTGCAGATGACGTACACCATTAAGGAAGCCTCGGACATCACGGGCATTCCGGCGACCACGCTGCGCTATTACGATAAAGAAGGCATCCTGCCGTTTTTGGAGCGAAAGGAATCCGGCCACAGAATGTTTTCCGAACAGGATCTTTCCATGCTTCGCATTATCGAATGTTTAAAATGCACAGGTATGTCCATTAAAGATATTCGCCAGTACGCGGTGTGGGCACAAATGGGTGACTCCACCCTGGAGCAGCGCTACAACCTGTTTCTTGAGCGCCGCGAGGCCGTTATGGCACAAATCAAGGAGCTTGAAGATCAGCTTAAAGTAATCGATTATAAGTGCAAATACTATGAGGAAGCCATTGCCGCCGGTACGGAAGACATTCACAAGCACAAAACAGGCCACTGCTGCGACAATGAAAAAGAAAACAAAGACGCGTAAGTTCCGCAAAAACCAAGGGCACGGAGTTTTAAAGCTCCGTGCCCTTTTGCTTTATTTCCTTATTTTATCCCTGCACAGACCACGTGATACCCTGCGGGGTATCCTTTACAACGATATGGCGTGCGGCAAGCGCATCGCGAATCGCGTCGGCAGTTGCCCAGTCCTTTGCCTTTCTGGCTTCCGTGCGCTTTGCGATGAGCGCTTCAATCTCCGCGGCTTCCTCGGCGGTCATGCCCTCCGGCACAGCGGACTTCTGCGCATTCTGCTCCTCGCGCAGCGCCTTTGCAGCTTTCAGCAAGCCGAGGGACAACACTTCGTCAAACTCCTTGATGAGCGCAAGCTTGTCCGCGTCGGAAAGCTGAGCTTTCAGTACGTCGTACAGCGCTGTGAGTGCCAAGGACGTGTTGAGGTCGTTTTCCAGCGCCGCGCGGAACGAGGCACGCAGCGGCTCCATGGCAGCTTTGTCGTGCTCTCCCTCATTTTTCAGCGCTGCAATGCGGGAAACGAGCTTTTTGTACGCCGTGGCGGTGTTGTCAAGGCTCTCAAACGAGAACGTCAGCGGCTTTCTGTAATGGGACTGTAAGCAGAACATGCGGTATACAAGCGGCGCGTAGCCCTTTTCCTCAAGCAGCGAGACCGTGAGAAAATCGCCCTTTGATTTGCTCATCTTGCCGCGCGCGTCCAAAAGGTGCAGCACGTGGAACCAGTATTTGCACCACGGGTGGCCGAGATACGCTTCGCTCTGTGCAATCTCGTTTGTGTGGTGCGGAAACGCGTTATCGATGCCGCCGCAGTGAATGTCGAGGTATTCGCCGAGGTACTTGATGCTGATGCCGCTGCACTCGATGTGCCAGCCCGGGTAGCCCACGCCCCACGGGGAATCCCACTTGAGCTCCTGGTCGTCAAACTTCGACTTTGTAAACCACAGTACGAAGTCGCTCTTGGAGCGCTTGTTTTCGTCCTCTTCCACACTGTCGCGCACGCCTACGGCGAGGCTCTCTTCCTCCATGTTGCCGAAAACATAATAGTTTTCGAGCTTGGAGGTATCAAAATAGACGTTGCCGCCCGCGATATACGCATAGCCCTTTTCAAGGAGCACCCCTACCATGTGGATGAATGTATCGATGCAGCTCGTCGCCGGAACGACGATCTCCGGGCGCTTGATGCCAAGCTTTTCGCAGTCACTGAAAAATGCGTCGGTATAGAACCGCGCAATCTGCATGACGGTCTTGTGCTCGCGGCGCGCGCCCTTGAGCATCTTGTCTTCGCCGGTGTCGGCATCGCTGGAAAGGTGGCCGACGTCCGTGATGTTCATGGCGCGGGTCACGTCATAGCCGAGGTAGCGCAAGGCTTTTTCCAGCATATCCTCCATGATGTACGAGCGCAGGTTGCCGATGTGCGCATAGTGGTACACGGTTGGGCCGCAGGTATACATTTTGACTTTGCCGGCTTCGTGCGGAATAAATTCTTCTTTTTTCTGTGTTCTTGTGTTATAGAGCTGCATACAGGTGCTTCCTTTCTGCTTATTCTTCCTTATTTTTCTCCGCTTTCTGTGCGGTCAGCTTGCTTTTTTCTCTGCGGCAGCTGTTCAGCTCGCCGTGCAGGCGCTCAATTTCAAGCCGCATGCGGCACATTTCCTGCGCCACCGGGTCGGCCACGTGGATCTGATCCAGCGTGCTGTTGTCCATCACACGCTTGCCGCCCACGCGCACGATGCGCGCCGGTACACCGACCGCCGTTGCGTTATCGGGCACGGCATCCAGCACCACGGCACCCGCCGCCACACGGGCGTTATCACCCACGCGGAACGGACCCAGCACCTTTGCGCCCGCACCAACGAGCACGTCATTTCCAAGCGTCGGGTGACGCTTGCCCTGGTCTTTGCCCGTGCCGCCGAGCGTCACACCCTGATACAGCGTGCAGTTGTCACCGATAACGGTGGTTTCGCCGATGACGACACCCATACCGTGGTCGATGAACAGATTTTTGCCGATCGTCGCGCCCGGGTGAATCTCTATACCCGTTTTGCGGCGCGCGCGCTGCGAGATATAGCGCGCGATAAATTTCATATTATGGCGGAAAAACCAGTTTGCCTTGCGGTAAGACCGCACCGCCTTGAAGCCGGAATACAGAAAATAAACTTCCGCACGGCTGCGGGCGGCAGGGTCGCGCGCCATCACGGCATCCAGCTCCGCCTTTAATTTAGAAAACATGACGTAAACCTCTCCTTAAAAACAAAAAGCCCCGAGCGCACAACATAGGCGCTCGGGGGCGAAATGTACCAAAACATTCATGATACAATAAATCCGCGGTTCCACTCCGGTTTATCACTCAAACGGCGTAACGTGCCGTACCCGTATGCGGCTCACTTTCGCTCACCGCATCCGCTCGCGAATGCACTTCGCCCGGCTCTTTTCTGCGGCGGCTTTCAGCCCATGACCTCCGCTCTCTATCGACTGCCCCCGGGGTACTCGTTCGGTCTCAGCGTTTGCTTTATGACAGTATTTTAACACAGCCCCTTTAAAAACGCAAGCCCAAAGATCACCTCTCCGCGCCATTTTATGCGGCTTTTTTCTTTTGGTGATTTTAAAATACGCGCACACAAAAACAGGGTACGCACTTTTTTACAGTGCATACCCTGTTTATTTTAGCTGTGATTTAAAAATTAGAGCTGCTCGTCGATGATCTTTGCTTTTTCAAGCGCACGCTTCTGGAGCAGTGCATCGATCTTGGCGTGCGGGTCAAGCAGGGAGCTGATGGAAGCGTCGTGGTTCAAAGCGGAGATGAAGTAAGCGATGTACTTCGAAACGTCGACTTCATGGAACCACGGGCGGTTCTTCAGTTCCGGGTTAAGGTACGTCAGGTTGCTGCCGAAGATGCCGTCGATGAGGCCCTCTTCATACGCTTTATCGAACTTTGCGAGGCCGTTCGTGAAGATGGCATACGTGCCGTAAGCGAAGAAGCGGCGTGCCTTGCGGGCCTTGACGTTCTCTGCGATGTCGAGCACGGACTCGCCGGAGGAGATGATGTCATCGGCAACGAACACGTCCTTGCCCTCAACCGGGGTACCGAGGTACTCATGTGCAACGATCGGGTTGCGGCCGTCTACAATGCGGGAATAATCGCGGCGCTTGTAGAACATGCCCATGTCCACACCGAGCACGGAAGCATAGTACATGTTGCGGTTCAATGCACCTTCATCCGGGCTGACGATCATGAAGTCTTTCTTATCGGTGGAAAGATCCGGGAAGTCCTTGAAGAGCTTCTTTAAAACCTGATAAGTCGGCATCAGGTTATCGAAGCCCATAACCGGCACAGCGTTCTGCACGCGCGGGTCATGTGCGTCGAAAGTCAAAACGTTGGAAACGCCCATCTGCTGAAGCTCCTGCAGCATGTATGCGCAGTCCAAAGACTCGCGGTAGCTGCGGCGGTGCTGACGGCCGCCGTAAAGCAGCGGCATCACAACGTTAACGCGGTGTGCCTTACCACTTGCCGCCTGAATGAGACGCTTCAAATCCTGATAATGGTCATCCGGGGACATGTGGTTCTGGTTGCCGAAGTAGTTGTAGGTCAGGCTGTAATTGCCTACGTCTACAACAAAGAACAGGTCATAGCCGCGCACGGTCGACTTGATAAGACCCTTGCTGTCGCCGGAAGAGAAACGCGGGCAGCTGTTTTCGATGATGAACGTGTCCACATCCATACCGGCACGCTTTGCCCAACGCACCAGATGGGCCTCAACCTTTTCGGAAAGCTCACGCGCACCGGCAAGCGGTACGATGCCAAGCGGTGCTACGCGATTCTCTGCACTGAAAAACGTCTGTGATTCCATTGCCATTTGATTACTCCTTCAAACTGCATATTCCGTTATTTGCCTGTCCGTTTTACACGAACAATGTCGGCTCTTGTCTATTTCAATATAGCACAAAATAGCGAGAATTTCCACAGCAAATACGCAAAATATTAAACTTTTGTTAAATCCGATAAGAGGGCAATGCCAAACGGAGCGAGTTTGATTGAATTTACCGTTTGATCTGTACCGTACAACTTGTAGTCGCGCGGCAATTCCACGGTTTTTCCGCTTTCCGTGTAGTTTTCTACAAAAATGATATTCTCCTTTTCGCCGTGGCGGATGTGTGCCGTTACGCCGTGCGGCAGGGCGCAATCGAGCGCTTTTTCAATGTGCAGCGTCTCAATCATTTCGCCGTACAGGACAGAAAGCATATCGCTGCCGGTACGGGCCGCAATGTAATACGCCTCTCCCTTGCCGAACTTGTTTTTCGTCAGCGCCGCTTCGTCTGCGTAGAAATCCTTTTCATATGTGCCGAGCACCTCCGCCGTCAGCGGGTGGATACGTGCACAAAGTTCCATAGCATCGTAACGGCTGCCGTTAAACACAATGCCGTTCTTCATGCCGTCCGGCAGGCTGTCGATTTCTTCGTTCCACACGCCGAACACGTCCATCATGTCACCGGGGAGGCCGCTCATTTTGCACAGGTCGGTATCGTCCACAATGCCGCTCCAGTACGTTGTGACGAGCGTGCCGCCGTTTTCGACGAACTTGCGCATCTTCTTTTCAAAGCCTGCGCGGTACATATAGAGCATCGGCGCAATGACAAGCTTATATTTTGAGATGTCGCCGTCCATATCGACGATGTCCACCTGCACGCCCTTATCCCAGAACGGACGGTAGTGCGTCAAGAGCGTCTCCACATATTTTTCATCTTTATCCTTGTTGCGCGGGCCCGCGGCAGCATCCAGCGCCCAGCGGTTTTCCACGTCGTACACGATGGCGACCTGCGGCTTGACTTCAGTGCCGTATACGTCGCCGCGCTCATTCATGCTCTTAAGCTCAGCGCCGACGGACTGCACATCCTTAAACACACGGGTGTTCTCGTTCGTGACGGAGTCGAACACGCCGCCATGGCTGACATGGTCGACGACCGCGCCGTGGAACTTTTCACAGGAGCCGCGGCTCTTTCTGAACTGGAAATACTGCACGGAATTCGAGCCGTGTGCAACCGCCTGCATGGAGGAAAGCAGGTGCATACCCGGGCGCTTCAGCATACTGATGGGCGTCCAGTTCGTCATGCTCGGCGTGCTTTCCATCAAAAGGAAGTTTTCGTGCTTGATCGAACGCATCACATCGTGCGTCATCGCGGAAGAAACCGCAATCTCTACGTTGTCGGTCGTATGCCACTGCGGGTAGTTGTCCCAGGAAACAACATCGAGCTCCGGGCCGAACTTGAAGTAATCGAGGCCGTCGTAGAAGCCCATCAGGTTCGCCGTCACCGGGATATCCGGGTTTACTTCCTTCACGGCGTCGCGCTCCATCTTCATAAAATCGACGGTCTGGTACGTGACAAAGCGCTTCCAATCGAGCGTCAGACCGTGCACGTTCATTTCGCCGTTCGGCTGCGGCGCGTGAATCTGGTCCCAGCTCGTATACGTGTGGCTCCAGAAGTCCGTCCACCACGCGTGGTTCAGGTCGTCGAGCGTCTTATACTTCTTTTTCAGCCAATCGCGGAACGCCTGTTGGCACAGCGGGCAGTAGCACTCGCCGCCGTACTCATTAGAAAGGTGCCACAAAATGACGCCCGGGTGATTTGCAAAGCGCTTTGCAAGACGCTTATCCATCTCGCGGGTCTTCTCTCTGTACACGGGGGATGTATAGCAGTGGTTGTGACGCGCGCCGGAAAGGTCGCGCACACCGTTATTCTGCACACGGCGAATCTCCTCATACTTTTCGCTCATCCAAAGCGGCTTTGCACCGGACGGTGTGGCCAACACGGTATAAATGCCGTTTTTGTAGAGATTGTCGATGATCTTCTCCAGCCAGTCGAAGTCGTATTCGCCCTCATTCGGCTCCAGATGTGCCCAGGAGAAAATACCGACCGACACGCAGTTGATATCCGCTTTCTTCATCAGCTCCACATCCTGCTTGAGAATCTCGGGATAGCGCAGCCACTGTTCGGGATTATAATCGCCGCCATGCAGCAGCTTCGGAAATTTCGGTGTAAGGGGTCTCATAATAAAATACCTCCGTCAGCGCGACTTCCCGCGCGTAATCTACACCCAGTATACAGGTTGTACGGACAAACTTCAAGAGTGAGTTTCACATTCTTCATTCTTTAGTCTTTGCCGCGTTCTTATGCGCATGTAATAAAGAAAAGCGCACAGATTTTGTTTTCTGCACGCTTTTTAGCTTCATATTTTTCTGAAAGGCTTCTTTTATTCGCCCGCTTTACTTTGGCTTGTGTCAAGTTCTCTCGTCAGCTTATGCATTCTCACAAAATACGTCGTGACAAGCAAAATAGCCGCACCGGTCCAAGCAGTGACCTCCGCATAGAAAATACCCTCCTGCCCGATAATAAGCGGCAGAAACAACGCCACGCCAATACGCATCAAAAATTCCATGATGCCCGAAGCCATCGGCATGATGGTATCGCCAAGCCCCATCAGCGCGGAGCGGTAAATGTGCAGCATATAGAGGATAGACAGACAAATACTCATGATATTAAGATAGTGTATTGCCACCTGCGACGAGATCGACACTTCCTCCGCCGTGCCGGAAATAAACAGTGCGATGCCGTATTTTCCGAAAATCAGCACAAAAACCGTAATGACGACCGAGGTCAGCAAAGCAATCCACGTTGCGGAGTGCATACCCTTTTTCACGCGGTCTAAAAGCCCCGCGCCGAGATTCTGCCCGACATACGTCGTCACGGCATAGCCGAACGAAACGGCGGCAATCTCCAAAATACCGTACAGCTTATTCGTTGCCGTAAAGCCCGCCACGAACAGCGTGCCGTAGCGGTTGACGACCGACTGCACCACCATGCCGCCCACGGCGATGATAACATTCTGTGCGGCGACCGGCGTACCGAGCCCCAAAAGGCGCTTTGCTATTTCCGGATTGAGTCGGAAATACTCTTTTTTCAGGTGGATGACCTTCACGTGCAGCACAGCGCGCAAACAGTAAAGCGCTGCAAAAAGCTGTGCGATGACCGTTGCGACGACCGCACCCGCAATGCCCCAGTGGAACACCATAACAAACAGCAGATCAAGCCCGATATTCAGAATAGATGCAATGACCATGGCATACAGCGGCGTTTTGCTGTCGCCGAGCGCACGCAGGATGCTTGCAAGCACGTTATACGCCATGATGATGGGTATACCCGCAAACATGATGCGCAGGTATGTGAACGCGCCTCCGATGATCTCCTCCGGCGTGTTCATGGCGCGCAGCACGGGTGCCATGGCGACTTGGCTCAGAATGACGGTCAAGATTGAAATGACCGCCGAAAGCGAGATCGTCGCGCCAATGGAACGGTTAAGACCCTCGTGGTCTTCCGCGCCGAAACGCTGCGCCATGTAAATGGAAAAGCCCTGCGCAAAGCCTTGAATAAGCCCCAGCACGAGCCAGTTCAGCCAGTCCGCCGCACCGAGCGCCGCCAGCGCGTTTACGCCGAGCGCCTGCCCCACAATGGCGGTATCCACCACCGTGTAGAACTGCTGAAACACGTTGCCCAGCATCAGCGGTATCGCAAAGGTGAAGATCAGCTTTGCAGGGCTGCCTTTTGTCATATTTTGAATACGTTCTGTTTTTGCCATAAACCCCTCATGATTTCGCCGAAAGTTTTTCCGGCAATTTTTGAATACGAATGTAATATGTCACGCACAGCAGTGCCGCCGCGCCGAACCACGCGGAGACCTCTGCAATGCAGATGGAAAGAAAGCCCAGATTGAACACTTTAGAGAGCACGAGCACAACGGAAATGCGCAGAATTAGCTCCAGCGCGCCGGAGAGCATCGGCACCACCGTGTCGCCGAGACTTTGCAGGGAAAAGCGGTAGACGAACAGCAAACCCAGCACCCACATCATCGCACCGCAACACAGCAAATACGGATACGAAGCTTCGATGACCGCCTGCTCCACGCCGGAGACGAACACCGCCGTCAGCTGGCGGCCGAACAGAATCATTGTGCCGCCGATGAAGAAATCGACGATGAGCACCATCAAAATGCTGCGGCGCACGCCGACTTTAATGCGGTCAACGCGTCCCGCGCCGAGGTTCTGCCCGACATACGTGCCAAGGGATAACCCGATGATGTTGCACGGCTGTTCCGCAAGACCGAAGATTTTCGAGCCCGCCGTATATGCCGCCACAATCGTAGAACCTAAACCATTCACAATGCCCTGTAAGATCATACCGCCGATCGCCGTAATGGAATTCATAATTCCGACCGGCAAACCAAGCTTCAATAAGCCAAAAATAATAGACTTATCCATGCGCTTTTCGCCGGTTTTAAACCGCAAAACCGGCATACGGCGCAACACGAAAAGACACATCAGGCCGGAAAGCAGCTGTGCCAAAACGGTCGCCCACGCAGCGCCGGCCACACCCCATTTAAAGGCCATGACAAACAGAATGTCCAGCCCGATGTTCACTGCCGAGCTGATGAGAATGATAATGAGCGGCGACATGCTGTCGCCGAGCGCTCGAAGAATACTCGAAAGCATATTGTAAAACACCGTCGTGAAAATACCGATGAAAATAATGCGGATGTACAAAAGTGCGTCGTCGAAAATATCAGTCGGCGTACCCATCAGTGTCATGAGCGGGCGCGAGAAAATGAGACTTAACACCGTGATGACCGCCGCGCTCATAAAGCCGAGGTAGCCCGCGTTCATCACCGTGCGGCGCATGTCGCTTTCGTCGCCTGCGCCGAAGCGTTGCGAAATCAAAATGGAATACCCGTGCGTCAAACCGTTGATGAAACCAAAAATAAAGAAATGTACCGAACCCGTGGAACCCGCCGCCGCAAGCGCGTTGACGCCTACACCGCGGCCGAGCACCATAGCATCCGCCACAGAGTATAACTGCTGAAACACATTGGCAACAAGCAAAGGCAGTGCAAATGCCAACAAAAGCTTTACCGGACTGCCCTTCGTCATATTGCGAACCACAAAATTGCTCCCTTCAAAAGACACTTTAATTACCATTATATCGGATAAAATGCTGCAATTCAATGCCCATATGTCGTTTTCGAGGGGTGTAAACGCCGAATTTTCCTATTCTTTTTTGGCTAATTTGGCGTGGTTCCGGCTTCAGCAACAAGCCGTGTAAAAAAGCAGCGCCATGCAAAAGCCGCACAGCGCCGCGTGAATTTTGTTCAATCAAACGATGTAATCGACCGCAACCGCCTTTTCGCGAACTGTCGCAACATAGGTCTTCACCGTGTTGCAGTGGTACGGGTCTTTCTGGTATTCTTCGAGCGCCTCGGGGCTCTCGAGCGTAACGGTCAGGCAGACGTCAAAGGAGCGCTCGGAGTGGAGGAAATCCGCACCGGCTTCCACGTCAAGTGCCTGCGGCACGCGGCCCTTCATCGTCATAAAAAGATCGCGCAGCTTTTCGCACTGCTCCTTGGAATTGTCCTTGAGCTTAATCATTAAAACATGCTTTACCATTTGAAAAACTTCCTTTCGGATAAAATTATTGCATAGCTAAAGAAAACCATGGTTAAAAGTTTTGCTCAAGCTTTTTCAAAAGCTTGCAGGTTCTTAGGGCAGCGCCCTACGTCGCTTTCCGCAGAAAGCGAAATCTTTTTGCGTTCGCAAAGTCAGGAAGGGAAGACGAAACTTCCGGTGGACGTTTCGTCCGAGAGAAACCCTACTAAGGGGTTTCCCTATGAACTTGTAACACAAGTTCATAAAAATCGAACCCAGTCTTCCCCGAAAGGCGGCCAAAGCCGCCTTTAAAAAATCGACTTATTCTATCTAACCCCCGAAACCGCCCTGTCGAGCGCGCCCAAGTCCTTGTGAATCCGCACATCGCGCAGACCGGCGGCTTCAAACAGCGCCTTTACCGCCTGCCCCTGCGTCTCACCGATTTCCACAGCAAGCACGCCGTTCAGGTGCAATTTTTTCGCCCAAATATCGCAGATCGCGCGGTAGAAGATGAGGCCGTCCGCGCCACCGTCCAGCGCCGTTTTCGGCTCTTTCTGCACTTCGCGCTGCAAAAGCGGCAGCTCGCTTGTCTCAATATACGGCGGGTTCGACGCGATGAAATCGAACCCATCCGGCAGCGTCTCCGCAAAAGCTTTATCTAACATGTCGCCCTTTACCGCCGTCACCGGCAGCTCTGGGTAACGCGCCAAATTCTCGTTTAAATAGTTGAATGCACCGTCGTACAGCTCCACTTCCGTCACTTCGGCGTGTACTTCCTTCGCGATGGAAAGCCCCACCGCACCCGTGCCGGCGCAAAGGTCAAGCCCCTTCGGCAAATTCTCGGTTTTCGACAAACGCTTGCACACTGCTTCCACCAAAACAGCGGTGTCCTCGCGCGGAATCAGCACGCCCTCTCCGCAGGAAAGCGTCAGGCTCATAAAGTCCCACTCGCCAAGCAGATATTGCAGCGGCTCGCCCGTTTTGCGCTTTTCGAGCGCGGAAAGCACCGCTTGCTCCGCTTCAGACTCCGCCGGCTTATCGCCGTGCAACAATAACTCTGTGCGGTTCGCGCCGCAGAAATGCTCCAAAAGGCACGCGGCTTCAAACGTCGGGTCTTCCGTGACGGGTTCAAGCGCCGTTTTCGCTGCGCGGTACAGCTCGTTCAGCGTCATCGGATAATATCCTCGCCGTTTTCCGGGATAACCGCTTTCATCGCCGCAATAGCGGCTTCCATCATCTTGTCGGTCGGCTCTTTTACGGTCAAACGCTGAAACCACAGGCCCGGCGCCGCAATGATGCGCGTCAGCACGTTGTCGTACTTGCCGCAAAGCTTGATGAGCTCATAACCGATGCTGACAACGATCGGCAGGCACAAGAGCTTACAGAATGTGCGCAGGAACGGATTGGAAAACGGAATAAAAAAACCGATGATGATGCCGAGCAAAAGCATTAAGATCATAAAGCTGGAGCCGCAGCGCGGGTGGAAGCGCTTTTGCTTCCGCACATTTTCTACGGTGAGCGGTAGGTCGTTTTCATAGCAGAAAATCGTCTTGTGCTCCGCGCCGTGGTAGCGGAATGTGCGGTCAATCTCCGGCATTTTAGAGATGACAACAATGTACAGTACAAAAATGACGATACGTAAAAGGCCTTCAAACACCGAACGCCAACCACTGATGCCGTCGCCCGTGAGCATCATCAGCCCGTTAAAGAGTACCGCCGGCAAAAAGAAAAACAGCAGCACCGCAAGCGCCACGCCCAGCACACCGCCTACGGCGACGACCGCATTCATCACCTTGTCTCCGAATTTCTTTTCGAGCCACTTTTCAAATTTCGAGGGCTCTTCCTCTTCCTCGCCGCCCACTTTATCCGCCGAAAGCGTCAGCGCCTTCATACCGAGGCGCAGGGTATCCACCATAGAGAACACGCCGCGTATAAACGGCTTTTTCAAAATGGGGTATTTTTCGCGCAGCGACGGCGTGGAAACCTCCTCCGTTGTAATATTTCCGGCTTCGTCACAAAAAGCCGCTACGTTTTTCTTCGGGCCAACCATCAAAATGCCCTCAAGCAAGGCCTGCCCGCCGATAGATGTTACGCGTTTTGCCATTCTTTCTCCTTTTGCTTATAAACAATATTTAATCCTGTTTTCTCTCCACGACCTGCACCTGCGCGGTGGCGGTGGGAATCTGCGTTGTATTGGAAAGCTCGGGATTCATCTCAAGCTTTTTCATGGTCGGTATCGTGATGATGACCGTGGTGCCCATACCTTCTTCGCTGTCAATATCAAGCGAGCCGGAGTGCAGCTCCATGATCTCATTTGCGACGGCGAGACCAATGCCGTTGCCGCGCACGTTTTGGTTTGCTTTGTAGAACTTCTTTTTGACATTTGGCAGATGCTCCGCCGGGATGCCGCAGCCACTGTCCTTAATGATGACGCGGATAAACCCGTCGTCCTCATACGCGGAAACGCGCACCGTACCACCGGGATTCGTGTATTTCAAAGCGTTATCGATGACGTTGATGAACACCTGCCGCAGGCGATTCACATCGCCCAAAATCGGCGAAAGCATCGTATCTTCCTCATCGTAAATGAGGTTTTTATGCTCCGTTCGCGCGCGGTCGGTGAACATGTACACGGCTTCATCGAGCTCCGCCAAAAGATCGATTTTCTTGAGGATCAGCCGCATTCTGCCGCTTTGCATGCGGGAAAAATCCAAAAGCTCCTCCACCATGCCGGAAAGGCGTTCTGCCTCGCGCACGATGACGTTCATGCCCTTATCATATGTTTCGCGGCCGATGCCGCCTGTTTGCAGCGTTTCCGCCCAACCCTTAATAGCCGTCAGCGGCGTGCGCAGCTCATGCGAAACAGAGGAAATGAAGTCGTTTTTCATTTTTTCCGCTGTGCCAAGCTCTGCCGCCATGTCGTTGATGGAGTCGCACAGTGCGCCAAGCTCGTCGTCCTTCTCTTTCTTGACGCGCACGTCAAAATCGCCCTTTGCAATTTTTTCCGCCGTAGCATTGAGTTCCCGAATGGGCGTGATAATAGACCGCACAAAATAGATGCCCGAAAGCGTGACGAGCACCAAAATAAGCACGCCGATGCCGATCAAAACCAGCACAACATACGTAATCTGCCGGTCTGCGCGCTCCATAGAGACGATGTACCGCACCGCGCCGAGCACCGCGCCGTTTGCGCCGCGCGCCACGCGCGAGACGGCCATGACCTTCTCGCCGCTTGCGAGCTTGCCGATCCAATAGCCGTACCCGTTTTCGCTGTGCAAGGCACTTTCAAAATCGGGCTTGCTCTGGTTTTGGTCCGGCGCAAAGCCGGAGGAGGTAGACAAAATGCTGCCCGAACGCGAGACCGCCATGACCTCCATGAGGTCTTTATCCGGGAAATTTTCGGTATAGCTTCTGGCTGCAGCGTTAAACTCGCTTACGGTTTTCATGCTGCCGGAAAGCACGGTGGGCAGCTCGTCGCTGCGTCCGATGAGCGTCATTTGTATGCCGTTATAGGCATAGCTCTGCACAACGAAAGAAAGCGCCGCAATACAGGCTGTAAATAATAAAATCATCACACCGAGGCTGTTAAACAGCCAGCGTCTTGCGATACCTTTTTTGAACACGCGCTTTCCTCCTTTCTGTGCTTCTTTTTGTAGTTACCAGTATTTTTAAATGACTTGCCCTGCAAGTCATCAGGAAACCCATGCAACTGGGTTTTCTGCGGTTCAACAGTCCACCGGACTGTTGAACCTACTTTCCTAGTTTTTTATTAGGCAAAAAGATTTCGTCGTCTGCGGACGACGCCTCAGGGCCTTGCCCCGAGACCCCATAAACTTTCTGAAGAAAGTTTAATCAAAGACTTCATTCGTTTGCTTTCACGCAACCTTTTGATTACTTATCCCACCGATAGCCGATGCCCCACACGGTGACAACATGTCTCGGGTTCGAGGGCTCGTCTTCGATCTTCATTCTCAATCTGCGAATATTCACGTCTACGATTTTTTCCTCACCGACATATCCGCTGCCCCAGACGTGCTTTAGAATTTCGGAGCGTTTTAACGCCTTACCGGCATTTGAGATGAAGTATTCCATGATCTGAAACTCCACCTGTGTCAGCTCCACGGGGTTGCCGTCTTTTGTGAATGAGCGGTTGCGCAGGTTCAGCACGAAGCGGCCGGAGCGCAGCTCTTCGGAGAAATTCGGCTCTGCGGCTCTCGTAAACTGTGCCACACGGCGGTAAACGGCGTCCACGCGCGCCACGAGTTCTGAGGGGCTGAACGGCTTCGTCACATAATCGTCCGCGCCCATCATCAGGCCCGTCACCTTGTCCATTTCCTGTGTTTTCGCCGTCAGCATGATGATGCCGATGGTCGCGTTTTTCTGTCTTAATTCCTTACATACAGCAAGGCCGTCCAGACTGCCGGGCATCATGATGTCCAGCACGGCCACGTCAAAATCGCCGCCGGCCTGCTCGTACACGCGCAAGGCTTCCTCACCGCTTGCGGCTTCCACGCAGTCGTACCCCGCGCGCTTTAAATTGATGACCACAAACTCGCGGATATTCTGCTCGTCCTCTGCCACCAATATCTTTTTCATGTTCGTTTCCCCTTTCTGTCCCCCATTTTCAGTCTATATTTATTCCAACACTTCAAATCCGCTTTGCAGCGTTTTTTCGTCGCTTTCCGCCATGGAATCGTCCAAAATGCGCAGCACATACACGCGCCCGGCGGAGCTGCTCAACAGAATATCTTCGTCATCCTGTTCTTTTTCCGCCCAGTCTTCCTCCGTATATACCCGAATGGAGAACTTATCCTCCCGGCCGAGGTAATTGCCGTTAAAGCCGATCTGCGTATACGTAAAGAATGTCGCTGTGCGGGTCACGGTGTCATTTTGGCAGCCGTAGTTATCCTCGCTGCTCGGCAAAAACAGGTTGTAGTTTTCCGCCGTATTCAAAATACTCGTACACACCGGCGTCAACGCGTTGTCCTGTAAGCTATACGTGTTCCACGTGATGACATACCCGGTGGAATCCGCCGTCGTTTCGCTGCCGTTTATCGTCAACTCCGCCGTTGGAATCTCCAAAATGCCGTCCTTATTCACATCGCGCGAGACCGCCGCGGCCGCCGTTGGCCGATCCGTCGCGTTTTCTTCGTTTGACAGCGGCGAAATGAGTCTGTCCGACGCTTCGTCATACCCAATGATCTGCGTCAGCATGCGCCCGTCCGCTTTCACGCCGTCCAGCACCGCTGCGCGCCGCCAGGAATTTACCTGCGAAAAGCTTACGGAAGTGTAACGCGTCACCGCCGCATCGAGCGGCACGGTTTTGGAGACATACGGCTGGTCGCCGTCAAAGCGGTATAACCCGCCAAGCGCCATAATCTCCTCTCCGCTCGTCTGCGCTGCCTGCAAAACGAACAGCTCGTTTATATTGTCGCTGTCAAAATCCGTCAGCAGCATTTCGCTGTATGAGACCGTTGTCATGGAGAATTCGCGGATCGTGTCTCCGTCCACATAATAAACCGAAACGCTTGCCGTCGCCGTGAGCGGATCTCCCCAGCCCACGATGATCTCGTCCATACCGTCGCCCGTCAGGTCACCGAAGAACACCTTGTCCACCTGCGTTGCCGCCGAGGTAAACCGCGCCATAGAGCTCCAAACACCGTCCGTGTTTTTCTTAAAGAATTCCAGCCGCGTGCCGCCCGCGTCGCCGTTTGCACAGAAGCTCACGACCTCCGAAGTGCCGCACCCGTCTAAATCGCGCGAGATGATCGCCGAGCGGTAATCGCCGTATTTCGGGTAAACAAGCGTCACGTCACCCACGCCGCCGCCCATCAGGGCATATATCGCTTCTCTGTCTGCCGTCGTCTTCGGCGGAGACATCAGCGCTTGCGCATCAAGACCCGTCAGCTCGCTGCACCCCGAAAAAGAAAGCGCCAAAAGCACGGCGAGTACCGCTGCAAATAGTTTTTTCAGTTTTCCGCGCATCGCCGTCACCTCCTGCGCAAATTTACAATATCAGTATAAGTATAGCATATCCCCCGCACCGCCGCAAGCAGTCAGGGGCGCTTTGGCGTCATATAAAAATTAAATTTCTGTGACAGCATTGAGAAACCGGCGCGTGCGTGGTAAAATGGAGAAAATATCTCGAAAGGATTCCGCATGAAACAAACAATGCACAATACCCGCGTGCGATGGGTGCTCGGCATTCTCATTGCGCTCACGCTTGCGTTCATCTGGAGCAACTCCATGCAGAGCCGCGCGGTCTCCGGCGGCATGAGCGGCTCCTTAAAAACGTGGCTCGAGCAGCTTCTGCACACGGAAATCAGTGAATTTTTACTGCGCAAGGCGGCGCATTTTTCGGAATACAGCCTTCTGGGCGTGGAATTTTCGCTTCTGCTCGGCCTGCAGCACGATAAAAACGGTAAAAATCTCCAGTACGGGCGCAATCTTCTCGACTTTCCGCTCATCGGCATGCTGTGCGCCGTCACGGATGAGACCATTCAAATTTTCTCCGGCCGCGGTTCGCTTGTTTCCGATGTGTGGATCGACACCGCCGGCTTTTCGACCGGATTCTTTTTGACCGTTCTGCTCTTTCTTTTTGTCAATCACTGTAAAAAAGCCGGGTAACCGGCAACCGGAAAGGATAATACCATGAAACAGCATATTTTAAAGAAGGTTCCCCTCTTCGTCACCGTGTCCGTTCTGCTCACGTGCATCGTGTTTTCCGGCTGCGCGGGCCGCACCGTCATCACAGATGAGCAATTCAAGTCCGCCTGCGAAGCTGCCGACTGCGAAGTAACGGACGTTTCCGACCAGTTTGACAGCAGCGTCATCACAAAAGCGCTGACTGTTTCGGGCGATGATTACTCCTTAGGCTTTTTCACATTCGCTTCCACGGACAGCGCCAAAACGAACTACGCGCAGATGCTTTCAAGCGTCAGGACCTCCGAGGGCAAGGCGGTCGATTCCAGCGAATACAACCGCTACACGTATAAAGGCGACGACCTCACAACGGTGCTCTACCGCAACGGCACCACGATTCTTTTCGCCACCGGCGCGGATAAGGACACTGTAAATAAAATCGTAACAGCATTGGGACTTTAACCGTTAAAGGCTCGTCGGCAAAACCGACGAGCCTTTAAAAATACCTGGTCATGCGGGCAGCGGCGTTCGGGATAAATGTTTCCGCCCGCTCTGCTATATAAGCCGCCGTCAGCGCACCCGCGCCGACGTACTCCCCATACTCCGTAAACAGGCTGCGCGCCGCGATGCGCTCTGAAAACCGCACCGTCACGCACAGAAAAAACCGGCTGCCGATCCGCCCCAGCGCCGAAGAAAGAACATGGAGCGTGTGCACGGCACGCTCCACCGCATCCATCAAATGCCCCACGGTCTCAAAGCAAAACGTCAGCGGCACGGGCGGCGAAACGATACGAATGCCACCACCCCCTTTCCGTTCCCAAGGCACACCCGCAGGTGTATCTTAAACCAGTTTACGCCAAAGGCAGGTACACCGTGCCGATTTTTCTTTGAAACCTTGACATTTTCTTTTTACGTTCTAATCATTACCAAAGTTAGTTATGATCTGACATCGGTGAAACGCTGAACCGGCCGCCCCCATCGCTACCACGGTCGGCATCGTCTTAAATGTCATTTATTTCCTGTACCTCAACAAAAAAGACGTACAGGAACAAAACAAAAAAAGCACCTCCGAATCCCGCATTTGATTTACCCGCCTATATCTTCTGGATCCCGCCAATCTTTCGGCGGGATTTTTTTGTAAAAATGCAGATTTCCCCCTTGACAATCATTACTATGCGTTATATAGTATTGTGCAAAGAGAGATATCTCGAAAAGGGGATGCAAAATGGACATTCAGCTCAAGCGCGGGCTGCTCGATGTGTGCGTGCTCGCGGCGATCAAGCAGGAAGACTCCTACGGCTACAAGATCATCAAGGACATGAAGCCGTATGTGGAGCTTTCCGAATCGACCCTATACCCCATTCTGCGAAGATTGGAGGCCGCACAGCTGCTCTCGGTGCATTCTGCCGAGCACAACGGCCGGCTGCGCAAGTATTACCACATCACGGAACAGGGGCAAAAGCGGCTTGAATATTTCAAAGCCGAGTGGAACGAGATCGTTTCCATCTACGAATTTGTGACAAGGGAGGACAAAAACAATGCGTAAAGAAGAATTTTTGACAGCGCTGCGCGCAAATCTCACCGGGCTTTCGCCGGAGGGCGTAGAAAAGCTTGTGGAGTTTTGCAGCGAGATGATCGACGACCGCATGGAAGACGGCCTCACGGAAGAAGAAGCCGTTGCCGCCGCAGGCTCCTTAGATGAGCTCATCCAACAGGCCAAAACAGAGCTTTTGCCCGTAAAGACCGCGAATTTCACGGAAAAATCCACCTTTGGCGACACCCTGCGCACCTATACGGCAGAGAGCAGCATCTGCGGTGTAGCCGCCGATTGCGGCCCGGCAGATTTCATCCTCCTGCCCTCTGAAAATAACACCTGCCGCGTGGAGTGCGCCGAAAACGAGACTGCGCACTATGTCGTAACGACCGAAAACAGCGTGTTGCACATCCGCCGCGCAGACAGCCGCACCGTGTTTTCTTTCTTCAAGCTTTACAGAGCACTGCGTTCTGAGCCCGTGCGCGTTTATCTGCCGCAGGGCGCGTATAAATCGCTCGAAGTCAAAGTCACAAGCGGCGACATTGCCGTTCCCGCGGGCTACACCTTCGATACGGCTTCCCTGCACAGCGCGAGCGGCGACATCGCCTGCTGTGCAGAATGCGGCGCGCTTTCTGCACAAGCCGCAAGCGGAGACATCACCCTCAAAGACACTTCGTGCGGCACATTGGCGCTCGGCACCGCAAGCGGCGCTGTCACCCTGCTCAACATCAAAAATGAAAGTGGCGGCTCTATAGAGACGGCAAGCGGCAAGGCGCAGATCACAAATTATAAGGGCGACGCGCTGGGAATTGGAACCGCCAGCGGCAAGGTCAGCCTTGAAAATGCGGAATGCGCAGCGCTGCATATCAACACGGCAAGCGGCGGGGTCGATCTTACACATACCGTGTCCGCAGACGTTATGGAAATCGGTACTGCAAGCGGCAGTATTCATTTTGAAAACTGTGACGCCGCCTCCCTTTCGCTCGACAGCATGAGCGGCAGCGTGGTCGGCACGCTAAACACCGGCAAAGCTTTCCGTGCTCAAAGCAGAAGCGGCAAAGTGGATGTTCCGTTCGATACCGGCGAAGGCACATGCAAAGTCAGCACGCTCAGCGGCAGTATCCGCATTAAAATTGCAAAATAACGTAAAAAATCTCTCTCGGCCGCGCCGAGAGAGATTTTCAATTTCGAACCTTATTTTACTTTATTTCTGAACTTCGGTACCAACACGGTGGCGAGCACCCAGAACAACTCGTAGATGACGAGCGCAAATGCGGAAATCTGCTCCACGCCCGCAACGAACGTGAGGAACGCCACAAGCACAAAGCCGATGACGACCGCCGCGTTCTGCATGGCGACGATGAAGCTGATGTTCTTCTTTTCATCAATGCACGTGGAAACAAGGCTCATCATGGATTCCACACGACCCTTTGTGGCGGCATAGGCGTCCACGCGGTCCGCAGTGTCGTTCACAAGGTGGTCTGCCGGACCGTCTTGGCCCGCGCCGATGACATTCACCGCCGTGGCGTCAATGCCGAACAGGCGCGAAATGAACTGCGACGTAAGGTTCGGGTCTGCCGAACGCAGAATGAGCGAAACGCCGTTCATTTCTATGTTCTGCAACTCCGCTTTCTTCTTACGGTCTGCGTTATAGGTCAGGATGAACATGGCGTAAAGCTCGCCGCCCATTGCAACATACAAGATCTGTCGGCTGCCCGTCGTGTACTGACTCTCCACATTTTGCTCCGGCGCTTCCACACCGTGCGCAGTCAAAAGCGTGCGGGAGCCGATGAGCACCTCTTTGCCGTCCACCGTGCCCACAACGCCGTTTCCGGCCTCAAATGCGGCCTTTTCGACCTCCGGAAGCTCGCCCTCGTGCTCGCTGAACACCTGCTCGAACACGCCGCAAAGCGGGCCGCCGAGCTGCTGCACCAACGTGCCGGCAGCCAAAGCGGCTTCTTCAAGGCCCTCCTGCTTAAACGGCTTCACCCCGTTCAAAACGACCGTGCCGCGCGGGAAAAGCTCTGTGGAATCAACCAGAACGGCATTTACGGCGCTCATGCGCTTGATACCTTCATAGCCGGAGACCATCGCGCCGCGGCGGCGCAAACGGTGGGAAAGACGGCTCACCGGCAGGTTTACGGCCAGCATGTTCATCACCGCTACACACACGCAGCAGGAAGCCGCCAAAGCCGTAATGGCAAGGGACGCATCTTTCGTGATGACAAGCGCCACCACGCACAGAAGCAGCGAGGAAATGAGGCCCACCGGCGCCAAAACCTGCGAAGAGGTCTCTGCCGGGTCCGGCTCATAGGAAATTTGTAAGAAGCGCTTTAAGAAGCCCGCTTTCTGCTGATACGCGATTGCAGGCTGCGAAATGACGGAGGAACCCGCCATTTTTAAAGACGTGTTGTAATCGTCAAATACGCGCACCGCATATTTCTGCTCGCGGGAAGACACAAAGCGGAAATTCGAGTGGATGCGGCGCAGCATCGTCAGCTTGCCGACGGTATTCAGGAACAGAATACCCGCCGCAATACCGGCGTAAAGGTGGATTTTACCCATGCTGAGCGCAGCCGGCGCAAACAGCGTGCAGAGCGTCTGCACAAAAACCGCCACACAAGCTACCGCAGCGGCAGAATCCGAATTCGCGCGGAACTCAAACAGTGCCTTCAGACCGTTTAAAATCGTTTTCGCGCAGAAGCCGATGGCCACTAGCAACAGCACAAGCGATAAGATGGTGTAGCCCACTGCACCGGCGGTCTCCGTGTTATTGGCATTGAAGCCGGATTCCGCAATGAGCGACGCCAAAATAAGCACTGCCGTGCTCACGCCCGTTGCAAGCATGCGGATTGTCAGCTCACGCATCGTCGTGCGCAGGTCGTGCGCCACGCTCTTTGCGTCTGCCGGGCCGGTGTAATCGTCGATGAGCTCATCGCTGTTTTCGGCGGCTTCCGTGTTTTCGGGCGCTTCGTCCGGCTTTTCCGCAAAGCGAATTTTAAAGCGGTGCGCACCGGCCGCACTGACGTTCTCGTCGTCGGAATACACGCGTGCTTCGCTCAGCAGTGCACTTTGCAAAACATCCGCATTGATAATGTGCACCGGCAAGTCGCGCTTTCTGTACTGCGTCACGTCCGTTACCGGTACGGAGATCTTTTGCTGCGCAGGCTCTGCCACTTCTTCGCCGGCGTTCTCGGCGCTTTCCGCAGCCTGCACATTTTCCGCTTTCGGCGCTTGTGCTTCGGGCAGCTGCTCGCCGGAAGCAATGTCCATGCCCTCTTCCGCCTGCGGCTCTTCCTCCGGCTCCGGGCCATTGCTTGAAATATCCTTAAACGCCATCTCGGGCGCGTCATTTTCTTCCGTTTTCGGCGCTGCCGCAGCCTGCTGCTCGGCATTTTGCACCTGTGCAGCCTGCTTTGCCGCGTTTTCCGCCTGCACAGATTCCAGAATGCGGCGCACGGAATCCTCGCTCACCTCCGGCACCACCTTTGCCTGCTGCAAACCAAACGTCTCATTTTCAAGGTCAAGCTTAATCTCCATCGTGTGCGTCTGCGCGTCCTGCAGCATCGCCGTCTGGAAATTCTGCACCTTGTCCTTCGTCTTTTTGTTTTCCGGCACCACAGCGTTCGGGTCATTCATCGCAACGGAGACCGGCACCGGGGCCACAATGCCCAGCTCGTCCTCCACAGCGGAAAGATCCACACCGGCCGTCTCTACGGCCTCGGCCACACGACGGCGACGCTCTTTCTGCAGGCGCTCAAAGTCCTTTGCCACTTCGTCGTCAAGCTCCGCGGTGTTCTCGTCAAACAGCTTGCGGTATCCCTCGTCCTGCGTGGAAATCTCCCCTGTGGCATCAAACCCGCGGGTGTATTCGTCAATCGGTTTTAACTGGATGCCGTAGTACATGTCTTCGGCTTCGTTAAAAACCTCTTTCTGCTTCTTTTCGCGGCGGCGCGCCCAAAAACCTTTTTTCTCTTTCTTCTCTTTTTTGTTCTTCTTTTTCTTTCCGGGCTCTTCTTCCTCCTCGTAGGTATCCCACGGGGAGTCTTCTTGCACCTCCACCGGCTGCGGTTCCGTTTCCGGCGCGGGCTGTGCTACCTCTGCCGAGGCTTTCTCTACGGGCTGCTCCGTTTCAGGCTCCGTCACAGCGTCGGATTCTTCCGTCACCCCGGGCGTTGTTTTTTCCGACTCTTCCGGCGCGCCGTTGGCTTTCGCCTTGCGCTCCGCTTCCAATATCTCGTCCACCGAGAATTTGCTCTCATCGTTCATGGTTTTGGGTCCTTTCTTTTTCGCCTCAGCCCTTGGCCTTGATGCCCGCGCGCTGCCGCGCAATCTCATAGCAAAGCACGCCGCAGGCCACCGAAGCGTTCAGCGAATTGATTCTGCCCTTCATCGGCAGAGAAACGATAAAATCCGATTTTTCTTTCACAAGTCTGGACACGCCGAAGCCTTCGGAGCCGACAACAAGCGCTGCCGGGCCGGAGAAATCGGTTTGGCACCAATCCGTGCCGTCCATATCCGCGGCGTATACCCAAACGCCGCGCGCTTTGATCTCCTCAAGAAATACCGCAATATTCGTCACACGCGCCACGGGGACGTATTCCACCGCGCCCGCAGAAGCCTTGCCGACCGCCGCCGTAAGGCCAACGCTGCGGCGCTTCGGGATAACAACGCCGTGTGCGCCCGCGCATTCCGCCGTTCTGAGAATCGCACCGAGGTTATGCGGGTCCGCAATCTCGTCGCACACAAGGATAAACGGCGGCTCATTTCGGCTTTCCGCCAGCGCAAAAATATCCTCCACCTCGGAGAACGCGTGCACCGCCGCCACGGCGATGATACCCTGGTGGTTTTCGCCGCCGCACATGCCGTCCAGCTTACGGGAATCCACTTCCTTTACAGGGATGCCCGCCTGCTTTGCCATGCGGAGAATGGACGATACCGAACCGTTTTTCTCCCCGCGCCGCACAAGGATGCTGTCGATGGGTCTGCCCGCTTTAAGCGCCTCCGTAACGGCATTGCGCCCTGCTATGACATCTCTTTCTCTCTCGTTTTCCATGAACAAACCTATTCCTTTCCGCGGCTTCAGAACACGTCTGCGGCCGAAATTCGCAATACTATCGCAGTATATAGTAGATTATAGCATACTTATATTTGCCATTGCAACCGAAACGCGCAATTTAGCGCGGTTTTTGCAGGCGGTTTTTGCGCCTAAAACCACCGTGTTTTTGGGCAGTTTTTTCGCCGCGCTCTTTTCGTCATTTTGACGGTGCTTGTGCGTGTTCATTTTACTCAGCATAATTATTCATTCGGATTGCATATCTTCTCACATCTTGCTGTATATGAGCCGGCCTTTACATTTATACAATCTGTAATATGCACGGCAGAAGTATACACACAGCGAGCTTTCCACAGCGTTTTCCGTTTAAGCTGTGGAAAACTCTGTGGAAAGTGTTAAAAACCCGCTTTCGGTGCTCTTTTTACTTTCCACAGCTTTTCACAATGTAAAATATTATGTAAACCACTCCGTCGAAAATGCCGCTTTTTACCGTTTTTTCACAGAATACTTACTATAAACCGTGTGTAAAATTTGCGTGAAAAGCCTTGTGTTTGCCCGAAAAAATGTCCCTATATATGGTATTTTTGCGAAAAACAGCGTTCTAATTCCAAATTAGAACTATTTAGGCGAAATCCTGGGCGGCGAGATTTTCCGTTTAAGCACATTTTGTGAAAAAAAGCAAGGCGGCAGGCTTTACACGGTTGTTTTTTCACCTAAAATCGTGTAAAATGAAAATAGCGAGCAGAAAGACACCGGGAAACTGCGCACTTTTTAGACGTGTCCTACAAAAAAACGGGGCCGCACAAACCGTAAGCCACGGCAATTAAAACAAAAGACATTTTTCGGATAAACATGCACTGTATACAACTATAAGAAAAGAGGAACCCAAAATGCGTGAAGACATTTGCTCTATACCGATCAGTGAAATTTTCGAGCCGAAGGACGGCTGCCCGTTCTGCCGCATGCGCGACATGCTCGAGGACCGCATGGCCACCTACATTACCGGCGCGGCTATGATGGAGCCCGACGTGCGCGTGGAAACGAACCGTCTCGGCTTCTGCCACCAACATTTTGAGCAGATCTTACAGCGCGGCAGCCGCCTGTCCGTCGCCCTTATTCTCGAAAGTCTCTTAGACGAAGCCGGCAAAGAGATCCTGCCCGAGGACGACAAGCTCGCGCCGAAAAAAATTCTCGCCGCCGCAGATCGCCGTGCGCACAGCTGCTTTGTCTGCGAAAACGTTGAGAAAAACATGCAGCACCTCAGCGCCACGGTTATCAAGCTATGGCAGAGTGAGCCGGAGTTCCGCACACTGTACAGCGAGCAGACGCACATCTGCCTGCCGCATTACAGCTTCATTTTGGCTGCTGCGCAGAAAATGCCGCGTAAAAACTTTCAGCCGTTTGCGGCAGAAACCAAGCGCCTTGCGAAAAACTATCTCGATACCGTCAAGGCCGACACCACCCATTTCTGCCGCATGTTCGATTACCGCAATGCGGGCGGCGACTGGGGCAATTCCCGCGATGCCATTGAGCGCGCCATCACGTATCTGACGAGCCGAGAGCCCACCGTCACCACCAAAACGGAAGGCAAAAACCGTTGATGCGCTTCACCCCGCCCGATGGCGTTTTAAACCTCGCCCAAACGCTCGACTGCGGGCAGTCGTTCCGCTTTTATCCCGTCACGCTCGAAAACAACATTCCCGCATGGCGCGGTGTGGCATTTTCCCGCGGGCTGACCGTCTATCAAGATGAAAATAACGACCTCGTTTTAGACTGCACCGAGCAGGAATTTCGTGACATTTGGTTTGATTATTTCGATTTTAACACAGATTACAAAAAGTCCCGCGAAGTGCTTTCAGCTCTGCACCCCGCGCTGAAAGAAGCAGCCGAATTCGCGGGCGGCATCCGCATTTTAAAGCAAGAGCCGTTTGAGGCGCTGTGCTCGTTCATCATCTCGCAGAACAACAACATTCCGCGCATCAAGGGCATTATAGAGCGCTTGTGTCTGCATTTCGGCGAGCCGTTTCTTTATCATAACGAGACCCGCTACGCATTCCCGACACCGAAAGAATTGGCCTCCTGCACGCCGGAGGACCTCGCTCCGCTGCGCGCGGGCTTTCGCGCGAAATATCTCATCGATGCCGCAAAGCGCATCGCTTCCGGCGAGATCGATTTAGAAGCCGTGCGCAAAATGCCTCTTCCCGATGCCAAAGCGAAATTGCAGACGATTTCAGGCGTCGGCCCAAAAGTCGCGGACTGCGCTTTGCTCTACGGCCTGCACCGCACGGAGTGCTTCCCGATGGACGTGTGGATGAAGCGCGCCGTATCGCTTTTGCCGAGGCTTTCCCCCGCAGATTTCGGTGAAAACGCCGGCATCGCGCAGCAATACTTATTCCACTATGTGCGCATGCACCCCGAGCTTTTCAAATAAATAATTCGTCCGGGACCGGCGGCAGGTCATCGGGTATCGCCGCCATACTTCTTTTTATGATCTTCGCCATTTCTTCCGGCGTTTCCGGGCAGCCGTACAAAAGCCATTTGCGCGTCACGGCAAAGTACCCCGCTTTCACAAATTCAAAATGATATTCCATGCAGTGCTCGCTCTCGATGCCGAGCCGCCGAAAAAAAGGCTTGAAGACGTTTTCAAACAGCGTCTGATAGCCTTTTTCCAGTTCTGCAGTGCCGAATTTCTCAAAATACGCCCGGTAAAACGCCCTGTCGCGCTTTGCCTCGCGCAGCGTCGCCGCCACATATGCTTCGGAGAAGATATTCGGGTCGCCGTGCATCTCTTCGTGTATCCGCTCTACGGACTCCGTCCATTTCTCCCCTACGATCGCTGTCAGCAGCGCGGGTATGTCCGCATAGTGCAGGTAAAACGATGAGCGGTTGATGCCCGTCGCCTCACAAATTTCCCGCACGGAAATTTGATTCGTTTTTTTATTGAGCACCATTTTCGTAAACGCCTTGCGGATGCGCCGGTCGGTCTCCGCAAAGCCGCATTCGCCCGCAAAAGTCGAAAATCCCCTCTAAAAATCAACTGAATTTTCATATTCTGTCCATGACTTTTTCCCTCGCTTCTGTTATACTTTAATATAGAAACCAACGCAGTATAAGGAGACGGTACGATGGGCGCATTTGTAGAATTTGAAAATGTATCGAAAATTTATAAAACCGGCGACGTAGAGGTGCACGCCTTAACCGATGCAAGCTTTGAAATTCAAAAGGGCGAATTCTGCGTCATCGTCGGTGAATCCGGCGCGGGAAAAACGACGCTTTTAAATATCCTCGGCGGCATGGATACGCTGTCTAAAGGCACCGTCCGCATGGACGGACGCGACATCAGCCACTTTAACCGCACCCAGCTTGAAAACTATCGACGCTATGACATCGGTTTTGTCTTCCAGTTTTATAACCTTATCCCGAATTTAACGGCGCTCGAAAATGTGGAAATTGCGGCACAGCTGTGCACCGATGCCATCCCCGCCGAAGACGTGCTCCGCGCCGTCGGTCTCCATGACCGCATGCAGAACTTTCCCGCACAGCTCTCGGGCGGTGAACAGCAGCGTGTTTCCATTGCCCGCGCACTTGCCAAAAAACCGAAGCTCCTTCTGTGCGACGAGCCCACCGGCGCACTCGATTACGAGACCGGCAAATCTATTTTAAAGCTTTTGCAGGATACCTGCCGCCGCGACGGCATGACCGTCGTCATCATCACGCACAATGCGGCGCTTGCCGCCATGGCAGACCGCATCATCCGCGTAAAAAGCGGCCACATTTACTCCGTTCGCATGAACGAGCACATCACGCCCGTGGAACAGATTGAATGGTAACGCGAAGGGAGCCGGAAAACGCATGACAAAAGCACTCAGAAAAAACACGCGGCGCAGCATTTCGGGCAGCCTTGGGCGGTATATCGCTATCCTGCTCATCATTATGCTGGGTGTGGCGTTTCTCACGGGTCTGCGAGATACCCGTCCCATCATGTCCGCCACCGAGACCGCCTATGTGAAAAATACGAAACTCTACGATCTTCGCCTCATCTCCACCATCGGCTTTGATGCGGACGACGTTGCCGCCGTGCAGAAAGCCGACGGTGTGGTTGCCGCCGCAGGCAGTGTGAATGCCGATTTCATCTGGCAGCACGACAACAAAGAGCGCGTTTACCGTGCACATATGCTGACAGATAACATCAACGAGCCTGTGCTCACTGCCGGACGTATGCCTGAAAACGGCAGTGAGTGCCTTATAGATTCCAGTCGCTTTTCGGAAGGCATGATTGGACAAACGATCGAAATTTCCGACTCCAACGACGAAGATACGAAGAAAAACTTCAAATACAGCACCTACACCGTGGTCGGCCTTGCAGATTCTCCGCTGTACATCCACACGCTGCGCGGCACCACGTCGCTTGGCGACGGCACGCTGCAGGGCTTCGTTCTCATCCCGGAGGACGGCTTCGATTTCGAGTATTACACAGAATTATACGTTACCTGCACCGATGAATTCCCGCTATACAGCGACGATTACGACGATTACATCGATATGTTCTCCGATACTGTCGAAGCCGCCGCCACCGCTTCCGTCAACGCGCGTTTTGATCGTCTCACGTCCGACGGCAAAGCCGAAATTTCAGACGCCGAGAACGAACTGAACGATAAAAAAGCCGAAGCCGAAACGGAGCTTGCCGATGCCAAAGCACAGCTTGACGATGCAAAAGAGACCATCACCTCCGGCGAAACGGAGCTTGCCGACGCGAAAAAGCAATTGGACGATGCCAAAGCACAGTTGGATGCAGGCGCAGAGCAGATTCAGCCCGGCTTCACTTCGTGGGAAAGCGCCCTGCAAAGCGGCTTTGACGCATATTACAGCGGCAAGCAGCAATTAGAGGATGCCCTTGCGGAGAGCCAGGCGCAGATCGACGCCGGTTACGCGCAGCTGCAGGAAAACGAAAAGCTCTACACTGAAAAATATGCCGAATTCACATCCGGCAAAGAGCAGTATGAAGTGGGTCTTGCCGCCGCAAAGGACGCCCGCACACAAATCGACGCCGCACGCGCCGACTTAAACGAGAAAAAAGCGCAGCTCACGGCGGGCTTTGCCGCACTCGACGAAGCGCAGGCGCAGCTTGATGCCGTAAAAGATACGCTCGACCCGGCAGAAGCCGAAGCGCAGCAAACGGCGCTCGATACGCAGCGCGCCGCTTTGAATCAAAATCAGGCGCAGCTCGACGATGCCGAAGCCGTATTAAACGAACAGGATGCCGCCCTCACCACGCAGGAAGCGCAGCTCACAGAGACCGGCAAGCAGCTCGATGAAGCCGAAACCGCTCTCTCGCAAATGCGCACGTTGCTCGATGTCGGCCAAAACGATTACACCGACGGCATAGCACAACTTGACTATCAGAGAAAAACGCAAACCGCAAAGCTTGACGAAGCGTATAACTCGCTCATCACGTTTCAAAACGGCATCAAAGAATACAACGAGGGCCTCTCTTCGTACAACGACGGCGTAAAAGAGCTCGCCGACGGCAAAGCCGAATACGAAGACGGCCTTAAAGACTACGAGGACGGCAAAAAGGAATTTGACGAGCAAATTTCCGACGCCAAACAGAAAATCGCCGACGCCAAACAAAAGCTCGCCGATTTAAAGAAGCCGGAGCTCTACGTTTTAACGCGCGACACAAACGCCGGCTACGTCTCGTTTGAAAGCGACTCCACTATCGTCGAAAAGCTCTCGGGGCTCTTCCCCATTTTCTTCTTCCTCATCGCGGCGCTCGTCTGCTCCACCACCATGACCCGTATGATCGACGACGAACGCACACAGATCGGCACGCTTCGCGCGCTCGGATACAGCCGCGGCTCCATCCTCGCAAAATATCTGCTCTATTCGGGCAGCGCCGCCACACTCGGCTGTGTCATCGGCTATTTTGCGGGCGGCTATGTTTTCCCGTTCGTCATCTGGACGGCCTACGGCATGCTGTATAGCATTCCGGGTTTCGTCATACTGTATGACCCCGTGCTGTTTGTCATCGCGCTTGCGGCGTCGCTTTTATGCTCGGCGGGCACCACATATTTAGCCCTGCGCATCGAGATGCAGAACATGCCCGCAAACCTCATCCGCCCAAAAACCCCGGCCGCCGGAAAACGCATTTTCCTCGAGCGCATCACGCCGCTGTGGAGGCGCCTGAAATTCCTGCACAAGGTCTCCCTGCGCAACATTTTCCGCTTTAAAAAGCGCATGATCATGATGATTCTCGGCATTGCGGGCTGCACCGCGCTGGTGCTCACCGGCTTCGGTATCCATGATTCCGTCGCGAACATTGCAAACTTCCAGTTTGATGATATTCAAAAGTACGATGTCAACGCCCAGTTCTCCGATACGCTGACCGAAGATAAAATCAACGAAGTCGAAAGCGACCATAAATCGGAACTTGACGCCGCCACCGCCGTGCAGATGACCTCCGGTGACGTCACAGGCGACAGCATCACAAAATCCGCTTACATCGTCGCGTCCGACGACCCCGCCATCACCGATATTTTCGATCTGCATATCGACGGCGAGACCGTACCCTACCCCGGCAAAGGCGAAGTGCTGCTCACCGAAAAACTCGCCGAGCTCACCGATATCAAAACCGGCGATACCGTCACCGTCTCCGTTTCGGATACGGAAAAAGCCGAGCTCAAGGTCGCGGGTTTAGTTGAAAACTACGTGCAAAATTACCTCTACATGACGGGAGAAACGTACGCCATGGTCGCCGATAAGGGCTACGAACCGAAAACGCTCCTGCTGCGCGTAAACGACAGCGCAGACGAATATGCACTTTCCGCCGCACTCTCCAAAACGGACGGCGTATCCTCCGTTTCCGTCGTCACCGATACGCGCAATATGATCGACCAAATGATGCAGAGCCTAAACTATGTCGTCGCGCTCGTGCTCATTTCCGCCGGCGCACTCGCGTTCATCGTCCTGTTTAACCTCGGCAACATCAACCTGACCGAACGCGTCAGGGAAATTGCCACCATCAAGGTGCTCGGCTTCCATTCCGGGGAAACCGGCGCGTATGTGTTCCGTGAAAATATCATTTTGTCCATGATGGGCATCGTCGTCGGCCTGCCGCTCGGCGTTCTGCTGCACACATTTGTGCTCATGCAGATTCGCGTCGATATGGTCTCTTTCAAAGCTGTCATCGCACCCGTCAGCTTCCTTTTGACCGTTGTCATGGTCGTGCTGTTCACGGTTATCACCGACCTCGTCATGCGCAAGAAAATCGCCAAAATCGACATGGCGGAATCCTTAAAATCGATCGAATAAAGAAAAGCTACACCGCATTACTGCGCGAAAAAACGAAGTAAACATTTTTCGTAAAATTCTTGCCGCAGCTCCCTCGGTTTTCTCCGTTTTGAACTATTATGAAGCGAGCGAAAATCCTGTATAATAGAAACCGTTAAATGGTTTATATTGGAAACGCACATTCCTCCCGAATGATAACGAACAACACATTGGCAGGCTCTTTATCAAAGTGCCGCTTTCAGTTTATCATTCAGGAGGAATTTTTATGCCCAAAAACAAAGTACAGGACGCCGTTTTCACCGCTATTATGGCTATTATCATGGTCTACGGCATGATTGTCTACAATGTCGCGCTGAACACCGGCGGTGTCACAAGCGAAACCTTTCTGCTTGCCCTGCATGAACTGCCCATTATGGCGCCGATCGCGTTTATTCTGGAATTTTTCGTCGTCGGCAAGCTTGCAAAGCGCCTCGCGTTTTCGTTCATGAAGCCTACAGACCGCCCGCAGTTCATCACCTATGCCGTTTCCATCTGCATTTGCTGCATCATGTGCCCCATCATGAGCCTTATCGCGACCATGCTTTTTAAAGACACCCACACCTTCGGCACGTTTATTCAGACATGGGGCATGAACTTCCCGTGCGCCGTGCTGTGGCAAATGTTTTACTGCGGCCCGCTCGTCCGCCTGATTTTTCGCTTGATTTTCAGGGAAAAGAAAAGTAAATAAGCATAGAAAAAATTCTCCCTCGGCTCCACAGCCAAAGGAGAATTTTCTTTATCCCGGCAAAATTTCCGCCAAAATCGCGTTGGAGACCAAAAAGCCCTCCGCAGTCAGCGAAATTCGCTCGTAATCTGCATGTATCAGAATTTTCGGCAAGTGCTTACAACCTTCCAGAACCCCGTCAAACAGCGCACCGCCGTTTTTAAATCGTGTCTCGCAAATCTTTCTTTGCAGCCCCTCGGTCAGCCGAAGCGACAGCATCGCAAATTCCGAAAAACCGCCGCCGGCGCCGTCGTCTGCGGGCGCATTGCCGTTTAAAAAGCCCTCTAAATCGCGTGGGAAATAAAATCGCCTGCCCTCCATAAAGGAGTGCGCCGCGGGACCGAGTCCCAAATATTCCCCGCACCGCCAATACTGCAAATTGTGTCGGCTCTCTTTGCCCGGCCGCGCAAAATTGCTGATCTCATACTGGTCGTACCCGTGCTTTTTAAGCTCGTTTACGGTAAACAAATACTGGTCTGCCGTGCCGTCCTCATCGGGCAGATTAAGCTCTTGCTTTGCAAACGGCGTACCGGGCTCTATCTTTAAAATATACGCGGAAATATGGTCGGCCTCGAGTGCCGCGCAAAAATCGATCGAGCTTTTCAGTGTCTCCAAGCTCGAGTTCGGCAGGCCGAGCATCAAATCGACCGAAACATTGTCGATGCCCGCTTCTCTCGCCGCTTTCACCGCTTCCCGCACGGTTTCCGCCGTGTGCCTGCGGCCGAGAATTTTCAATTCCGCCTCGTTTGCGGACTGCATACCCATTGAAATACGGTTGAACCCGCCGCGTTTCAGCGTTTCAAAAAACGAAACGTCTACATCCGCCGGGTTGCACTCCGTCGTGATTTCCGCGTTTTCGGCAACATTAAACTGCTCTTTCACTTTTTCGAGCACGCGGCACAGCCTTTTCGCACCGAACACACTCGGCGTGCCGCCGCCAAAATATACCGTATGCAACAGCCGTTCGCCGTATTTTTCACCGTACACTGCAAGCCGCGCACACAGCGCCGTCAAATAGCGGTCAAATACGTCGTTTTCTTCCGGCCGCGCGGAGTAGAAATCGCAATACGGGCACTTGCTTTTGCAGAACGGAATGTGGATATACAGCGAAACCGGTTTATTCATCAAGCTTCAGAACCGCCATAAACGCCTCCTGCGGTACTTCTACCGTGCCCAGCTGGCGCATGCGCTTCTTGCCTTCCTTCTGTTTTTCCAGCAGCTTCTTTTTACGGGTGATGTCACCGCCGTAGCACTTCGCCAAAACGTCCTTGCGCATCGCTTTAACGGTCTCACGCGCGATGATCTTGCCGCCGATGCACGCCTGCACCGGCACCTCAAACAACTGGCGCGGAATTTTCTCCTTCAGCTTTTCCACCATCTTGCGGGCGCGCGGGTACGCTTTTTCCGCGTGGATGATAAACGAAAGCGCGTCCACCACTTCGCCGTTCAGCATAATATCCAGCTTCACAAGCTCGCTCTTGCGGTAGCCGATGAGCTCATAGTCAAACGACGCATAGCCGCGCGTGCGGGATTTTAGCGCGTCGAAGAAATCGTAGATAATTTCATTGAGCGGCAGCTCATAGTGAATATCCACACGGTCGGTGTCAATGTATTTCATATCCTTGAAAATACCGCGTCTGTCCTGACAAAGCTCCATGATGTTACCCACAAATTCTGTCGGGGAGTAAATGTGCGCGTTCGCAATCGGCTCCTCCGCCAGCGCAATGTGCGAGGGATCAGGGTAATTCGTCGGGTTATCGATGGAAAGCTTCGTGCCGTCCGTCTTTGTAATGTGGTACACAACGCTCGGCGCGGTTGTGATGAGGTCAAGGTTATATTCTCTCTCCAGACGCTCCTGAATAATCTCCATGTGCAGCAGTCCCAAAAAGCCGCAGCGGAAGCCGAAGCCGAGCGCCACGGAGGTCTCCGGCTCAAACGTCAGCGCCGCGTCGTTCAGCTGCAATTTTTCAAGCGCATCTCTAAGGTCTGCATAGTGTGCACCGTCTGCCGGGTACACGCCACAGAAAACCATCGGCTGCACCGCACGGTAACCGGGCAGCGGCTCTGCCGCCGGTCTGTCCGCCAGCGTAATGGTGTCGCCCACGCGCGCCTCGCGCACGTTTTTGATCGATGCCGTAATGTAGCCGACTTCGCCCGCGGAAAGGCTTTTTGCGGGCTCCAAAGACGTCGCGCGCAGAATGCCGCACTCCACCACGGTGAACTCACTGCCCACCGCCATCATGCGGATGGTGTCGCCGGGGTGCACCGTTCCCTCTTTAATACGCACATACGCGATAACGCCGCGGTATGCATCATAGTAGGAGTCGAAAATCAGTGCGCGCAGCGGCATGTCCGGGTCGCCCTGCGGTGCGGGAATATCCGTCACGATTTTCTCCATAACGGCTTTGATGTTGAGGCCCGTTTTCGCGCTGATGCGCGGCGCGTCCTCTGCCGGAATACCGATGACGTCCTCAATCTCCGCCGCAACCTTGTCCGGGTCCGCGGAAATCAGATCGATCTTGTTCAATACCGGTACGACCTCAAGGCCTGCGTCCACCGCAAGGTACGTGTTTGCAAGCGTCTGCGCCTCAATGCCCTGAGAAGCGTCCACCACCAGCACCGCGCCCTCACAGGCCGCAAGTGAGCGGGAAACCTCGTAGTTAAAGTCCACGTGACCCGGGGTATCGATAAGGTTGAACGTATATGCCTCGCCGTCGTTCGCGCGGTAGACGAGCGTCACAGCATGCGCCTTGATGGTGATGCCGCGCTCGCGCTCCAGATCCATGTTGTCGAGGATCTGGTCTTCCATGTCGCGCTTCGCGACCGCCTCGGTCTGCTCCAAAATGCGGTCGGCAAGCGTGCTTTTGCCGTGGTCAATATGTGCAATGATGCTGAAATTGCGAATTTTACTCTGTTCCAAGCGTGATTCTCCTCTTTAGAAGTATACATAGTTAAGTATAGCATTTTCGCGGCGTTTACGCAATGACTGCTTTTGAAAAAGTCCGCATTTTAAGGTGCTTCACACCTTGCGCTTTTCTGCCTAAACGTGGTATCATAGAAAAGACAAAACCACGCGTATACGTGGTTCCATAAGGAGAACCGATATGCCGAGATTTTTTACATCTGCCGTGCAGTTTGATGAAGCCGCGTCCGTAGGCTCTGCCGTCATAGACGGTGAAGACGGCCGCCACATCGCCCGTTCCCTGCGCATGCACACGGGCGACGCCCTCACGCTTTCGGACGGTGCCGGCACCGACTACACAGGCGAAATTGAAAGCATCACGGGCGATACCGTCATGGTGCGCCTTACCGATAAGTTTAAAAACAGAAGCGAGCCCACCCTGCGCGTCACGCTGTACCCCGGTATGCCGAAGGCCGATAAACTGGAGCTCATCACGCAAAAAGCCGTGGAGCTCGGCGTCACGAAGATTGTGCCCGTTTTGACTTCCCGCAGCGTTTCCCGGCCGGATGCAAAATCCGTTTCAAAAAAACAAGAGCGTTTGCAGCGCATCGCGCTTGAAGCCGCAAAGCAGAGCGGCCGCGGCATCATCCCGGAAATCGGTAAAATGACCGATTTAGAGTCCGCGCTCAAAACCGCACCCGGCAAAAAGATTTTATTCTACGAAGGCGGAGGCGAAGCGCTCGGCACGCTCGTCTCCCCCGATGAGGCCGAAGTTTCCGTCTTCATCGGCCCGGAGGGCGGTTTTGACGCTGCCGAAGTGCAGCTCGCTAAACAATACGGCGCTACACCCGCCACGCTCGGCCCACGCATTTTAAAAACAGAAACCGCACCGCTTGCGGCGCTTTCCGTTTTAATGTACATCACGGGGAATATGCAATGAAAACAGTATTAGTCACCGGCGCGTCGGGTGAGATCGGCGCTGCCATCGCAAAAGAATTCGCCGCCGCAGGTTACGCCCTCGCGCTCCACGGCGCAAAGCACATTGAAAATGTAAATCAACTTGCCGAAACTTTCAAATCAAACGGCATCGAAGCCTATCCCGTCTGCGGCGACCTTTCCGACCCCGCCGCATGTGAACACTTATGGGCGGACACCGAAAAAAAACTCGGGCATATTGACGTTCTCGTCAACGCCGCCGGCATCTCGCTCGTCGATTTTTTCGACACCATGACGCCCGCACAGTGGAAAACTTTGTGTGACACGAATCTGTCCTCCGCCGTTTACCTCTCGCAATGCGTGTCCCGCTCCATGATCCGCCAAAAATCCGGCGCTATCGTCAATGTCTCGTCCATTTGGGGCGTGAGCGGCGCGGCAATGGAAGTCGCATATTCCGCCGCCAAGGCCGGTATGCTCGGGCTCACCCGCGCACTGGCCTTGGAGCTCGCCCCGTCGAACATCACCGTCAACGCTGTCGCACCCGGCTATATTGATACCAAAATGAACGCCCATTTGTCCGAAGACGAGAAAAAAGCGCTGTGCGAGGAGATTCCCCTCGGGCGCGCAGGCACCCCGGCAGAGGTCGCCGCAGGCGTCAGATTCTTAGCCGAAAGCCCGTACATCACCGGTGAAACGCTCGTCATTTCGGGCGGCTGGCGTTAAGGAGAAGATTTACCATGTCCAAACAAATCGATGCTTATTCCTTCGCACTCGGCGTGTGCGAGGCATTCTGCGAGGTTGTCCGTGCCGGCGTAAAGCGCATCGCGCTCAGCCACCCGTTCACAGAAGACGAACTTCAAAACGCACTCGGCGCAGATTTTCTCCCCGCGTGTGAAGCAGTTGCCCGAAAGTACGGCTGCAAAGCGTATTATTTAAAAGAACCGCTCATCACCGACCTTTTCCCGGTCTCGTTGAACCGCGGCAAGCAAAACGTCGTTTTCTACCGCGAAGACCGTGACCTCGAAGAATTCTTAAGCATCCAACACGATAAGCAAGCCCTCATCGCCGAAAACAACTATACGGGCGAAAACCGCCGCCAAATCGCCGTGCGTTACGGGCATCTGCTCTCGTACAGCGACGAAGCCATCGCCCGCTATTTAGCGCAAAATACAGAACTCGAGTAATCAAAGGAGCACCCCTATGTCCATGACCATTAACAAAGAGCTGCCGAACCCGGCGGCCCTCAAAGCCGAATTTCCCGTCCCGGAGCACATCAAAGAAATCAAAGCCGCGCGCGATAAAGAGATTGCCGCCGTGTTCCGCGGAGAGTCCGATAAATTTCTCGTCATCGTCGGCCCCTGCTCGGCGGATAACGAAGAAAGCGTCTGCGAATACACCCGCCGCCTTGCCCGTGTGAACGAGCAGGTAAAAGACCGCCTCATTCTGATTCCACGCATCTACACCAATAAGCCCCGCACCACGGGCGAGGGCTACAAGGGCATGCTGCACCAGCCGGACCCCGATAAAGCCCCTGACCTGCTCGGCGGCATCATCGCCATCCGCAAAATGCACATGCGCGCCATTGAGGAGACCGGCCTCACATGCGCAGACGAAATGCTGTACCCTGAAAACCGCAGCTATTTGGATGACCTTCTGTCCTACGAAGCTATCGGCGCGCGCTCGGTCGAAAACCAGCAGCACCGTCTCACTGCAAGCTCCATGGATATCCCCGCCGGCATGAAAAACCCCACCTCCGGCGATCTTGCTGTCATGATGAACTCCATCAAAGCCGCCCAAAGCGCGCACAACTTCATCTATCGCGGGTGCGATGTCACCACTACCGGCAACCCGCTCGCCCACGCTATTTTGCGCGGCGGCGTTGATAAATACGGCACAACTATCCCGAACTACCACTACGAGGATTTAAAACGTCTCGCTTCCCTCTACGAAGAAAGCGGGCTCGAAAATCCCGCCTGCGTCGTGGATGTCAACCACTCGAATTCCGGCAAAAAGTTCAAAGAGCAGATCCGCATCGTCAGCGAGGTGCTGCACAGCCGTTCCTACGACCCCGCCATACACAAGCTCGTCAAGGGCGTCATGATTGAAAGCTACCTCTTCGAGGGCGCGCAGAAGATTTGCCCGGAGATGATCCACGGCAAATCCATCACAGACCCCTGCCTCGGCTGGGAAGACACCGAAAAGCTGCTTTACAGCATCGCGGAAAAAGCGTAAAGGGAGTTGTAAGATGAAACTGTACGTCACACGCCACGGCGAAACACCCATGAACGCTGCACACCGCGTCTGCGGACTCACGAATATCGACCTCACCGAAAAAGGCATCGCGCAGGCAAAAGAAGCCGGGCGCAGCCTCCAAGATAAAGGCATCAAGCGCATCATCGCCTCCCCGCTCCTGCGCGCCCAACACACCGCAAGGCTCATCGCAGACGAGATTGGCATAGATACCATCGAGACCGAACAGCGGCTCATCGAGCAAAACTACGGCATCTACGAAAATACCGACTGGGACGGCGAAGCGTTCAACGCAAATAAGCGCGAGTTCGCCGTACGCTACCCCGGCGGCGAATCCATGCTGGACTTAGCCGGTCGGCTCTACCCGTTTTTAAACAAGCTGAAAGCCGAAAACGGCCCCACCACGCTCCTCGTCTGCCACGGCGGCATCTGCCGCATGATCCGCACCTACTTCTTAGATGTCAAAAACACCGACTACGCCGCCTTCAAGCTCCCAAACTGCGGCATCATGGAGTTTGATCTATAAAAAAAGCATCTCGGCTTAGCCGAGATGCTTTTTGCTTTACGCTTCCGTCGCAGTGCCATGCTGCGGGTCGTGCTCGCGTTTGATGCAGCGGTCAAGCCACTTGCCTCGCAAATAATAAATAACGAAGATCACCGCCGTGATAACCCATGATACCGGGTAGTTCATCGCGACCATCTGCATCGTGTGCCAATATGGAACCACAAGCAATATCCACACTACGCGCAGACCGCATACGCCGATGCAGGTGATGAGCATCGGCTGCAAAGCCTCGCCGGCACCGCGAATCGCGCCAGACAAAATCTCGATAAAAACAAACGTAAAGTAGGACGGCGCCAATACCAAATAGAACTGCGCACCGATATTCACAACCTCCGCATCGCCCGTAAAGAACATCAAAAGCTGATAGCGGAAAATAAATAGCAGCGCGGAAAGCGCGAGGATCGTGCCAAGGCACATGCCAAGCCCCACACGCGTGCAGCGCTTCATGCGGTCATACTGGCGTGCGCCGAAGTTCTGCCCGGCAAATGTCGTCACCGCAATGCCAAACGCGTTCATCACCATCCAGATAAAGCCGTCAATCTTGCCGATGGCCGCCCAAGCCGCGATAGCTGTCGTGCCAAAGCTATTGATGCTCGCCTGAATGAGGATATTCGAGAATGAATACATCACAGACTGCAAGCCGGCCGGCAAGCCGATGCGGACCACATTCTTTAGAATGTCCTTGTGAAAGCGAATTTTGCGCAGCTCCACACGGTATGCTTCCTGCGTGCCCATCAGGCGGATCATCAAAAGCACGGCGCTGATCAGCTGCGATAGAATCGTCGCAAACGCTACACCGAACACACCCCAGTGAAACACCACCACGAACAATAAATCGAGTACCACGTTTGCAAGGCAGCACACAATCAAAACGTACAGCGGCATACGGCTGTCGCCGATGGCGCGCAGAACACCTGTGCCGATATTATAAATCAGGTTTCCGATGATGCCAAGATAATATACGTTCATGTACAAAACCGCGTCATCCATGATGTCGTCCGGCACACCCATCGCCAACATTGTCGGGCGCGCCGTCACAATGCCGAAGACCATAATGACAACGCCGCCCGCCACCGCCAGCGCCATGGACGTGTGGACAGATTTAGAAAGATTTTCGCGGTCGTTTGCGCCGAAATATTGCGAAATAATGACCGTCGCGCCGGAAGCTACGCCGACAAAAAAGCCTACAAGCAGGTTGATGACCGTGCCCGTCGTGCCCACAGCCGCCAACGCCTCGGTGCCGACAAACTGACCGACAATGATCGTGTCAACCGTGTTATACAACTGCTGAAAAAAAGTGCCGATCAAGATCGGAAAGAAGAAAAGCAAAAGCTGTTTCCAAATAACACCTTCCGTGATCCCGTTTTTTGTTTTTTCCAAACGTCCTCCCCCTTTGATACCCTATAACGCCTATTCTTAAACCGCGCTCTAAACACGCATACGCCCATTTTAACACCTTTTCTCCCATTTTTCAAGCGGTTACAAAAATAAAAATACGAAATAGGATTTTAATTTGACATCTCAGGAGATAGCCGCACCCATTTCCCGGCGCGTATATTTCAATCCTACCGTACGCAAAGCTTTTCGCGCGTGGTTCATCGAAAATTCCGCCGCCGGAAAGCTGTTCGGTAAACGGAACGACAAAGGCAGACTTTTTAGTTACTAAAAAGCGCCCGCAGGGTCAAACCTTGCAGGCGCTTTCACTTTACTCTTCTTTACTCCACATACGTAACGGGGAATTTCTTCTCCTTCACAGGCGTTTCTGCTGCCGCATAACCGATGGCCGCAATGCCGAATACCTTGTGGTTCTCCGGCACGCCGAACTCCGTCAAAACGGCGCGCACCTCGGGCACGTCGCACGTGTCGGAAAGCTGGTTGATCCACACAGTACCAAGCCCCATGGAATGCGCCGCGAGGAAGATATTTTCAAGTGCGCAGGCGTTGTCCCAGGACGTGATACCCGTGTCGCCAATCAGCTCGTTCGACGGAATGATAAGCGCGGCGGGCTTATACATGTCGTACTTCTCGTTGCCGAGCGCCTTGCCCACAGCCACCGCGAGCTTCGCGATTTTCTCGCGATTTAAAACAGCAGAAAAATGCCATGTCTGGCGGTTCATCGCGCTCGGTGCATGCACAGCGCACTGCAAAAGCGTATCGATCTTTTCTCTCTCCACCGGGCGGTCGTCATACGCACGGACACTGCAGCGGGTCAAAATGTTCTGAATCACTTCATTCGTCATAAAAACGCTTCCTCTCTTTGATTTTTCGGGTATATGCCCTTATTTTTAAGCGGTCATCCGCTTATTGGCTCAAAATTTTTCCGCCAAAAGCGCGGCGATTTTCTCTAAAAATGCCTCATCTTCTGCGGTAAAGCGATCTTCAAACGGGCTGTCCACATCCAAAACAGCATAGACTTTTCCGTCTTTCATCACCGGCACCACGATCTCCGCACGGCTCGCGCTGTCGCAGGCAATATGCCCCGGGAACGCGTGCACGTCCGCTACGCGCAGCGTTTTCTTCTCCGCAAGCGCTGTGCCGCACACGCCGCGCCCCGCTTTGATACGGATGCACGCCGGTTTACCCTGAAACGGCCCCAACAGCAAATTACCGTCCGGCTGCACCGTGTAAAAGCCCACCCAGTTGATGTTTTTCAATGTTAGATTCAACAGTGCCGAAAGGTTCGCCATGTTCGGCACAAGCTCCGGCTCGTCATCAATGAGTGCCTTCGCCTGCAAAACGACGTCTTCATACGTCCCGCTGCCTTGAAGCTCAAAACTCATTTTTTATACTCCTTGTAAACAAAGCGTTGACTTCATCGTGTGCATTTTCGCCTTTATACAACACATTGTATACCGCGCGGCAAATCGGTAAATCGGCTGAAACTTTCTTGCCAAGGCGCAAAAGCGCGTCCACGGCGTAATAGCCCTCCGCTAAATCGGTGTACGGCTCGTTTTTCACAAACTTCTCGCCGAACATGCGGTTGTGCGAATACGGCGAAAACAGCGTCGCTTCGTAGTCGCCGAGGTGACAAAGCCCGTAAGCCGAAAGCTCGTTGCCGCCTAAAGCGTCAATCAGCCGCGCAATCTCACGCGTGCCGCGCGCCATCAAAGCGCCTTTTAACGTCGAAAGCCCGAGGCCGTCCAGCATACCGGCAGCAATGCCGACGACATTCTTCGCCGCCGCACCGATCTCATTGCCGATGAGGTCCTGTCCGTAGTAAAAGCGAATGAGGTCGCTGCCGAATGATTCCACCAGCGTCTTTTTTGCGTCTTCGCTGTCGCTGTCAATGACCATGCAGTTCGGCACACCGGCCGCAAACTCCTGTACATGGCCGGGACCAACCCAAACGGCGACCGCGTTCGAGCTGTCACACTCCGCGGCACACACCTGGGAAAGCCGCATGCCGGTTTCAATCTCCACGCCTTTCATGCACAGCACGAAAATTTTATTTTTCAGCTCAAACGGCTGAAGCTCGCGCATCAGGCCGCGCAGGCCCTGCGAGTTGACGGAGATTACAATCACATCGCTGTCTTTCACAGCGTCCAAAGAATTTGTCAGATGTAAGGTTTCGGGCAGCTCTACAAGCCCGTTCGTACGGGTTTCGATGAGCTTTTGCATGTGGGCAGAGCTTTTCCGCCCGTAAAGGGAAACACTGTGGCCGATCTTATCGAGGTACCACGCGATAAACGTGCCCCAACGGCCGCAGCCGATAACGGTAATTTTCATAGGGAATGCTAAGGTCCTTCCAAAGGGGTAATGTAAGCGCGAAATTCAAATCACAGCTCTGTAAATAAATCTTTTGCGTCTTTGGCGTAAATGATGCCGGAAACGACGGCGAGCAAGGTTGCAATCGCCATCACGACAAAATTCACCCATGTAAATATCGGAGAAAGCGTCTCCGTCGGCAAAGCCAAAATGCCGTATGCGCCAAGGTCGAGAATGTACTGCGTCAACAACACGATGCAGATTGCGACAATCTGCGATACGGTTTTCGCCTTGCCCCAGTTGTTCGCCGGGATCACCCTGCCCTGCTCCACCGCAATAAGGCGGATGGACGTCACGGCAAATTCGCGGACCATAATAAGGAGCACAAATACCGTGTTCGTCATGCCGTTCGCCACAAAGCAGATAAGCGCCGACATCACCATGATCTTATCGGCCAAGGGGTCCATCAGCTTGCCGAAATTTGTGATGAGGTGATCGCGCCGCGCGATTTTGCCGTCCAAGTGGTCGGTGTACGACGCAATGCCGAAAATTGCCAGCGCCACTAAATTGTGGTGTGGGAATATGTCGCCGGAAAGCAGCATGAAGAGCACAAAAAACGGTACTAAGATGATGCGCAGTATCGTCAGTTTATTCGGTAAATTCATAGCGGTTCTCCCGTTTAGACGCGTGTACCGAACAGGTCGCCGTCAATGGCCTCGTCCACGTGCACCGTTACCATTTCACCGTAGTACGGCTTCGTTTCCGCAGAGAAAAACACCTTGCCGTCAATGTCCGGCGCATCCATGGCGCTGCGGCCGAACCAGCATTCGGCGTAGCGGTCAAAGCCCTCCGTCAACACGGTGATGTCCCTCCCAACCTGCTTTTCGCCAAGGCGGTCCATAATATTCATCTGTGATTCCATGATGATCTCCGCGCGGTGATTCTTCACCTCGTCGTCGATCTGGTCGGGCATCAAAGCCGCCGGCGTGCCCTCCTCCTGCGAGTAGGCAAAGCAGCCGAGGCGCTCAAATTCAATGTCTTTCACAAATTCCGCAAGCTCGGTGAATTCCTCCTCCGTCTCGCCCGGGAAACCCGTAATAAGCGTTGTGCGCAGCGTCACGCCCGGAATCTTCTCGCGAATCTTCTTCATCAGCGCCGTCAGGCTCTCACGGTCACCGGTACGGTTCATGCGCTTTAAAACGCGTGCGGAAGCGTGCTGCAGCGGCAGATCGATATACTTCACAATCTTCTCTTCCTCCGCCATCGTCTCCAAAAGCTCATCCGTCAAAGCGTCCGGGTAACAATAGAGCACGCGCAGCCACTTGAGGCCGTCAATTTTGCACAGGCGGCGCATCAGCTTTGCAAGGGAATATTCGCCGTACAGGTCAATGCCGTAGCGAGTCGTATCCTGCGCAATAAGGATGAGCTCCTTCGCGCCGTTTTCAACGAGACCGCGCGCTTCTTCCTCAATGCTCTCCATCGTGCGGCTGCGGTAGCCGCCGCGGATCATCGGAATCGCGCAGTAAGTACATTTGTTGTCGCAGCCCTCTGCAATCTTGATGTACGCAAAATAGCTCGGGGTCGAAAGCTCGCGCTCGCCGCACAGCGGCATTTTGCTCTTTTCGGGAAAACTCTCCGTAAAATCATTCATTGCACTTTCAATGCACGCCGCAATGTCCGCGTTCGCGCCGATGCCGAACACACCGTCCACCTCGGGCAGCTCTTTGTGAATTTCCTCGCGGTAGCGCTCCGCAAGACATCCCGTCACCACAATCTTCTTGATGCGGCCCTCTTTTTTCAGCGTCGCAAGCTCCAGAATTTCATCGATGGATTCCTGCTTCGCGCTGTCGATAAAGCCGCAGGTATTTACGATTGCAACGTCTGCAAGCGCAGCGTCATCGCACAGCTCAAAGCCCGCGTTTTTCAGGCTCGCCATCAGCATTTCGCCGTCCACCTGGTTTTTGGCACAGCCAAGGCTGACCATTCCCACTTTAATTGCCATGTATATAACCCTTTCTCGGTACATATCCAAGCTTTAGACATGCCCTTATATAATTTCTGTTCTGCCGCTACCTATTTTAGCAGAAAACGAGCGGCTTTTCAATCGAAATGCCGCCCGTTCACAAAAATCATACTAAATTAACTTTGAGTTTTACAAATCTTCTCTATTTTTAAACTGTGATTTTAAACTACAATGTATTTTATAGCCAAATTAACGAATTAGGGTTAACATTTATTTTAACATAATATGGAACTAAAATACCTGCCTGTTGTGCCTGATACATTGTATTAACAGCCACCCCGGCTACTCCTGTATAGTCACCACTGGCATAATCATATCGATCGCTGACGTTTAAAGACGAATTTGACAAACTAATAGTTTTAGTATAATTAAAGGCATGGATTGCATAATACAAGTCAAGCAATGCCGTTGCTGTTCCAGACTTTGGAAAAACTCCCGACCCTGAAGTTGTACTATCCTTCCATATTTGAGCTAATAATGGCGATCCATTACATAAATACCCATAGCTTGGTGTATAATTGGAATTAATCGTGGTATTATTTCTTGCATGCGTTAATAGTTCTGCTGATAAATAATATCCCTGAGAGTTAAAATATGCTACTACTGTCGAAACTGAGGCTGACAAGCTTGCATTACTTCTCGCAGCATAATTGGCAGCAGGATAACTCTCCTCAGAATACGCAAGATAATCGTTAATAAGCAATTTTGTCGTTACAATTAGTTCTTCTAATTGTTGAATTTCTTCTACTGAACCAGCATCTTCTGCCATTTTTTCAAATCGGTTTATCTGATCATACAGTTCCTTTACAACATCAAATTCTGATGTTGTATCGGCAGCATTGATTTGATTTGACTCTACAGGTTCAAACTCCGTATAGATCGTTTGCGCTTCTGCATAAGAGAAAGGTTGAACAACGAAAAAAGTAGCAACAATGATAGATAATATTCGAACAGCTTTTCTCATAATAACCTCCAAATTACTCTCAAATCGTTATCTGCATAACAAACATTCGGTTTTCAATACAATCAAAAAATATATATAGGCTACTTCCATCATTTTTCAAAATTTTACGTTTATACAGATTATTTGAAAATGAGGGAAAAAATAATTTTGGAACCCCAATTTGATGAAGATTATTTTCAACCTCTTTCACTGAGATTTCAATATTAGAATCTTTAAAAAAGCCTATATCAACATCTCCATCAACTTCAAACACAGTATAACGAATTCCATCGCCCATTGCTATATCTTTAGATCGTGCATTATATATTTCAGTTAGCTCACCAGGTAATTCAATATTCCAATATTCTTCATACCTTTCTTGATTAGTTTTACCAAACCCAAATATGGGACTTATTTCAAATAAAAGAGCAACTATTACTAAACATAAGCAAAAAAAGAAAACGCATACTTTTTTTGTCATATCATTCTCCCTTCTACTATGTTATAGCGATATTAAAAACATCTGAACCACCTTCTCAAGTATATTTTTCGCTTAAAATATATCATGCAATAGCTAATTTGTCAATAACTAAAATTCACATTGTTATTTTTTATTGTTTGTTTTGTATAACACAGCCATCGCGCACGGCACTTTGCCCGGGCACCAGATGTATTCCGCATCGGTATAGCCCGCGTCCTTAAAGAACTGCTCATAAGAGTTCAGCGTAAATTCCCGCTTAAAATCCGCGCCCGTCTTGTCGATGGCATTGGTAATGCCGTTCGTTTTTCCGTTTTTCTTTTCGTTCATATAAGTCGGTATGATGAGCCTGCCGTCCTTTTTGCACACCCTGTCCGTCTCGCGCAACGCACAAAACGGCCCTGCAACCAAAGCAGCGCCGTTTTACGGTCATTCTTCTGAATTTAAGACAGAGAAGATCTCGTCAAAGCCGTAGCCGTAGCGCTGCAAGGCGGCTACGGCGCGGCGGCGCACTTTTTCGTCTTCGCGCGCCATGGGATACTTTCGCTCCAAAATGGCGCGGATGTTTTCCTCTGTTTCCGAACGTTCTGTGGGAAACTCGTCCATCACCGCGGCGATGAGCGCGTCGTCAATGCCCTTTTGCCGCAGCTCCTGCTTTACGCGGCGCGCGCCGAATTTTTTGCGTGTGAAAAGCTCGTTTGCAAGGCGGCGGGCGTAGTCCTCGTCATTTAGTAAGCCCAGCTCTTCCATGTGCTCCACGGCGCTTCGGGCGGCCTCGCGGTCAAATTCCGCGCGGGTGATCTTATTTTCCAGCTCTTTTTTGGAGTGGGCGCGGTGCTCCAAAAGGTACAGCGCCTTTTCCTCGGCGCGGTGCTTTGCGGAGGCCTGCAAAAGCGCGTGCAGTTCCTCGTCGTCGAGCTCGTCGCCGATGGCAATGCCGCGGCGCAAAAGCGTTTCCGTGTCCACCTTCACCGCCGCTTCGCCGTCAATATAAAGCTGTGAAAGCCTGTGGCGGCGCGGGGCGATGTCCGTGATCTTCATTATTCGTCGTCATCGACCGTGATGTCGATGTCCGCCTGCACGTTCTTACGGGTGTTCTCCGCCTGCTCGGGGGATTCTTCCTCCTCGGCCTTTTCAACGGGCTTCGGCGCACTGCCGCCCTTAATGGACTTTGCGTAGAGCTTATCCGCGTTCTGACGGACGAGCTCGGAAATTTCCTCAAAAATATCCGGGTTGTCGCGCAGGAAGTTCTTCGCATTGTCGCGGCCCTGACCGATACGCGTGCCGTTATACGAGAACCACGCGCCGCTCTTCTGCACGATCTCGAGCCTTTCGGCAAGGTCAAGCAGGTCGCCGACCTTCGAGATGCCCTGCCCGTACATGATGTCAAATTCGACCTCACGGAACGGCGGCGCAACCTTGTTTTTCACAACCTTGACCTTTGTGCGGGAGCCGATGATGTCGGTACCGCTCTTCAAAACCTCCTTCTTGCGCACATCGAGACGCACGGAGGAGTAGAATTTCAGCGCGCGGCCGCCCGGCGTGACCTCCGGGTTGCCGTAGACAACGCCGACTTTTTCGCGCAGCTGGTTGATGAAAATGGCGACGCAGTTTGACTTCGAGATGGCACCGGCAAGCTTTCTTAACGCCTGCGACATCAAACGCGCCTGCAAGCCGACATGGCTGTCGCCCATTTCGCCCTCGATCTCCGCGCGCGGAACGAGCGCCGCCACGGAGTCCACAACGATAACATCGATGGCGTTGGAGCGCACGAGCGCCTCGGTGATCTCGAGCGCCTGTTCGCCGGTATCCGGCTGCGAAACGAGCAGAGAATCCACGTCTACGCCGAGCGCGGACGCATAGACCGGGTCAAGTGCGTGCTCCACGTCGATAAACGCCGCGTTGCCGCCCATTTTCTGGCCTTCGGCGACGCAGTGGAGCGCCAAGGTGGTCTTACCGGAGGATTCCGGCCCGTAGATCTCAATGATTCTGCCGCGCGGCAGACCGCCGATACCGAGCGCGAGGTCCAGCGAAAGAGAGCCGGTGGAGATCGCATCCACGTGCATGCCGTTGTTCTGGCCAAGGCGCATGACAGCGCCCTCGCCGAACTGCTTTTTAATCTGCGTCAACGCAGTCTCAAGCGCTTTGCGCTTGTCTTCGGGCTTGATGTCCTCCACTTTTTTGCTTACGGGGCTTTTATTTTCCTTCGCCATGGTTATATCCTCACTTCTTTTGAAATTTGGGTTATGGTTCCTGATTGATTGTGTTTCCGTCGAGCGTGGTTAAAGTTTTCGCCAACCTTTTTCAAAAGGCTGCGGTTTCCAAAGGTGAAACTCTTTTTTTACTGCCTCTATTATACTAAATCCGTCGAAAAAAAGCAACGGTTTTCTCGAACATATTTTCTTTTCTTGCTGAGGTGAGCGAAAAAGCGACAGTTAAGAGGACATCACAGGACATCGGCGGACATCTTTTTGCGCAAAAAGGGCAGAACCCCGGAGGAAACCGGAACTCTGCCCCTTTTTTAGCTTATGTAGAAATTACAGACCGAGCAGTTCGGTTGCCGCTTTCTCCATTTTTGCGATGATCTCATCGGACTCTGCGGCGGTTTTACCCTTGCCGGAGAGGTAAATTTTGATCTTCGGCTCTGTGCCGGACGGGCGAACGATGAGCTTGCTGCCGTTCTCCAGACGATACTCGAGCACGTTGGACTTCGGAAGCGTGATCTCCGTCTTCTCCGCGCCCTCTGTGCGCACGGAAAGCTGATAGTCGCTGTCGCCGACGACCTTGAAGCCGGCAATCTCTGCCGGAGCGTTGTGGCGCAGATAATCCATGATGGAATTCATCTTCTTCATGCCGTCTTCGCCCTCAAACGCGAAGTTGCACAGGGCGTTCTTGTAGTAGCCATACTTTTCATACAGAACATTGATAGCATCGACGAGCGTCATGCCCTTTTCTTTGTAGTAGGAAGCCATTTCGCAGATGATCATGCTGCCGTCCACGGCGTCCTTATCGCGCACATAGCCGCCGGAGAGGTAGCCGTAGCTCTCTTCAAAGCCGAGCAGGTAGCGCTCCGGGTGGCCTTCGCTCTCAAGCAAAGCGATCTGGTCGCCGATATACTTGAAGCCGGTGAGGGTACGGCGAATTTCAATGCCGTAATCCTTCGCGATGCCGTTGACCATATCGGTGGAAACAATCGTCGTGACCGCGACCGGGTCCTTCGGCATGGTGCCGAGTTCCGTTTTGCACTGTGCAATAAAGTTCAGGAGCAGAATGCCCACTTCGTTGCCGGTCATGAGCACATACTCGCCGTGCTGGTTGACGGCGATGCCTACGCGGTCACAGTCCGGATCGGTCGCGAGCAGCAGGTCGGGCTTTACGGTCTTGCAGAGATCAAGGCCCTTCTGGAGTGCTTCGCGGATTTCCGGATTCGGGTACGGGCAGGTGGGAAAGTTGCCGTCCGGCTCGCTCTGCTCCGGCACAACAGTGATATCCTTCACGCCGATGCGGTCGAGGATGCGCAGCACGCACATTTTGCCGCTGCCGTTGAGCGGGGTGTAGACGAGCTTGAGGTTATCCGCCGGCTTACCGAGGATGCTCACGCCGTAAACCGCGTCGATGAACGCGTTGACGGTCTCTTCGCCAATATATTCCGCCTTGCCGGAAGCGAGCGCCTCCTCAAACGGGATTTTCTTCACGTCCGCGAAAATATCGAGCGCTTCGATCTCCGCCATGATGCCGTCCGCCATGCCTTCCGTTACCTGGCAGCCGTCGTTGCCGTAGGCCTTATAGCCGTTGTACTTCGCCGGGTTGTGGCTTGCGGTAACGCAGATGCCTGCATCACAGTGCAGGTGACGCACAGCGAAGGACAGCGCCGGGGTCGGCATGAGCTGCGGGTAGAGGTACGCCTTAATGCCGTTTGCGGCGAGCACCGCTGCGGACTCTTTGGAGAACAGCACGCCCTTGTTGCGGCTGTCGTGTGCAATGGCAACGGAAAGGGGCTTACCCTCCGTGTTGTGCTTATTCAGGTAGTTTGCAAGGCCCTGTGTCGCCTTGCGCACCGTGTAGACGTTCATGCGATTCGTGCCTGCGCCAATGACACCGCGAAGGCCGCCGGTGCCGAAGGCAAGGTCTCTGTAAAAACGGTCGTTTATCTCCTCGGGCTGATCCTTAACGGAAAGCAGCTCTTCTTTCAAGTCGGGATCGTCCAGTTCGACGCTAAGCCATCTTTCATACTCGGTCATACTCTATTCTTCCTTCCATGGTTTAAATTTTCGGCAGTGCGAAAAAACGTATCTGCCTTATGTTAAATGCGGATGACCCGCACCTACACGCTATAATTAGATTACCATTTTATCTGTGCAATGTCAATGACAAGTTGCGTCGCTCCATGTCAATTTATGTGTAAAATATTTGTCAGTATCCCGGCGGGCGAAATATCAACCAGTCCGCAGGTCGCGCGAAAGCCCGAGCAGGAGCCGGGATTTAAGATATACAGTCCGTCGTCGTAGGTCTCGAGCGCCTCGTGCGTGTGGCCGAACAGCAAAAGATTCGCACCCGCCTCCCTTGCGGCGCACACAACGGTATAGAGCCCTGATTTCACATGGTAAAGGTGCCCGTGTGTGCAGAAAATTTTAGCGCCGTCAAGGTCTAAAATTTCGCGTACCGGCACGTCTGCGCAGCCGAGGTCACAGTTGCCGCGCACGGAGTAAAATGCGATATTCGGGAACAGGGCGCGCATCATTTGAAAATCGTTTTGCCCGTCGCCGAGGAAAATGACGGCATCCACGTCTCTGTGCTTCTCGAGCGTTTCGCGCATATAGAGCGGCATGCCGTGGGAATCCGAAAAAACCAGCAGTTTCATAAAAATTCTCCTTCTTTTGAATTTAACGCAGATGAGGTCTCATTTTTTCGCGCCGCGCATAAACTGTAAACGGAAGTTTCCCTAAAGGGAGGGTTTACCATGAACGAACGTGAAATGCAATCTCTTTTGGCTTTGGCGGCGAAACGGCTGCACACCACGCCGGAAGCGCTGCGCGCCGCCGCCGAAAACGGCGACCTGCAGAACATTACGGGCGGTCAAAATAACGCGGCGGCTTCGCAGCTAAACCGCGTTTTAAGCGACCCGGAAGCCGCGAAAAAACTGCTTTCCACACCCGCCGCGCAGAAACTATTTGAGGCTCTCGGCGGCAAAAAATAGAAAGGAGGTGAGCGGCGGTGGAAGACCTGGCCGCAGCCGTACAATCCATTTTAAACGACCCGCAAAGCATGGCGCAGCTGCAGGGCGTGATGAACTCGCTTGGCATGAATCCGCCGCAAGCCCCTGCCCCGGCTACGCCGCCGGTGCAGCAAAAACCGGCCGCCGCGCCGCTCAATTTGCTGAACACTCTAAACAACAGCGATCCGATGACGGCGATGCTTTTGCGTGCCGCGCCGCTTTTGGCAAGCGCGAACCGCGAGGATGACTCCACGCGATTGCTTGCGGCGCTGCGCCCTTTGCTCGGCGAAGCACGGCAGAAAAAGCTGGATGAAGCCTCGAAAATTTTGAAGCTCTTGCACCTTTTGCCGCTTTTGAAAGAGAGCGGCGTTTTACAGAATATTCTTTGAGAAAGGCGGGGTAAGATGCCGAGTAACATGCCGGACGCACGCGCCTTTAAAGTCAGTTTGGATAGTCCTTGGTTTTATCTGCCTTGGACTTGGTACGATAGGAATTGTACTTCCTATCCTGCCAACCGTTCCGTTTTAT